>WNGN01000622.1_pt1 | contig 29870 bp, 26 predicted proteins | sample 5400561 | NCBI WGS metagenome assembly WNGN01 (sample SAMN13153379, study PRJNA577476) | soil metagenome | isolation source: 115 cm soil or saprolite under Garry oak tree replicate 2 | place: USA:California | collected 2016-06-15 | reverse complement strand
GCAGTGCTCAGCAACGGCGACTTCGACGAATACTGGCGCTTCCACCTCGCCCGCGAGCACCAGCGGCTCTACCCCGGCACAACACAAAGCCAGTACACGCTCAAAGCCTGACTGCCCTCACTCGAAACGAGCCGCACCCATCGCGAACTGCGCGGCGAGACCAGGGCCCTGGGGGCTGGTCAGATGCGGAGCGTCGTTGCTAGGGAAGGCCGATGAGGTCGGCCATCATACAGGCCTGGAGGTCGAACCAGTCATGGCGCTCGTCGATGGTGTTGTTGAGCTGGCCGAATAGCTCAAAGTTGAGCGCGCCGAAGAGTTCAGTCACCGCGATCAGGACGCGGGCTGTAAGGCCCGCTTCGGCCTCGACACCGAGGGCGGCCGCGACTGCATCCAGTTCGGCGCGCAGCGGCGCGGGAATTAGCGGGCGTTCAGTGGGTGCGCGGACAGGAGTTGCGGGTGCGCCGGCTGATGCTGTTGTCGGTGCGGTGTCGGCGGAGGGGCCGGCAGATGCGAGCGTGGGGCTCTGCTCAGCGCTGGCCGGGGCGGGTGCGGGGATTGGCGGGATAGGGGCAGGTGCGAGGACACCGGACTGGCGGCCGTCGCGGATGATCGCGGCGATCACCAGGAATCGGCGGCTAGCCGGGGCGATGGTGTCCGCGGGAGCGGCGTAGCCGGGTACGGGGCTGCCGTGGATCAGCGCGTACTCGGCCGGGTGGGCCAGCGCCCATTCGCGCCAGGCATTCGCGACCGCGAGCCAGCGGCGGGTCAGGTCCAGGCGTTCGGTGATCGCGGCGTCGGCACGTTCGCCGGCCTCGCCGAGGGCGTTGTACGCATCGATGATCAGCGCCGTGAGCAGCTCGTCGCGGCTGGCGAAGTAGCGGTAGAGAGCCGATGAGACCACGCCCAGCTTCCGTGCGATGGCCCGGAGCGACAGGTTGGCGCCCTCGGTGGCCAGCTGACGGCGTGCCGTCTCCTTGATCTCGTCGATCATCTCGGCGCGTACCCGCGCCCTGATCGACGCGGCTGTTCGCGTCCCCATGCTCGATGATTATTGCACACGTTCGAGAGCAGTGCTCTTGACGCAGAGAGAGCGGCTGTGCATACTGGTCTCGATCGAGAGCGCTGCTCTCTAATGTGAGAGGAGATCATGAAATGTTGCACGTGATTGTCGGCGCCGGCCCGGTCGGTACCGCCACCGCCAACCTGCTGGCCGACCGTGGCGAGCGGGTCCGGGTGATCACCCGGCGCGGGACCGGCCCTGAGCGGGCAGAGGTCGAGCGGATCGCCGCGGACGCGACCGACTCAGCGCGGCTCAGCGAGCTCACCAAGGGGGCCTTGGCGCTGTACAACTGCGCGAGCCCCCTCTACCACCAGTGGTTCACCGACTGGCCGCCACTGCACCACGCCATGCTGCGCGCGGCCGAGCGGACCGGCGCGGTGCTGGCCAGCGCCTGCAACGCGTACGGCTACGGACCGGTGGACGGCCCGATTACCGACACTACGCCGCTGGCCGCCACGCAACCCAAGCTCAAGCTGCGCGCCGACATGTGGCGCGACATGCTCGCCGCGCATCAAGCTGGAAAGATCCGCGCCACTGAGGTGCGCGCCAGCGATTACATCGAGGCCAACTCGATCTTCAGCTTCGTGCTGGCCAAGCCGCTGCTGGCGGGCAAGCGCGCGTGGGTGCCCGCGAAGCTGGACGTCCCGCACAGCTGGACATCGGTCAGCGACGTGGCGACCGCCCTCGTCAGCGCCGCCGCCACCGAGCGGGCGTGGGGGCGGGGCTGGCTGGTGCCCACCAACCCACCGCTCACCGTGCGCCAACTGGCCACCCGGTTCACCGAGCTGAACAAAGCGCCAGCGCCGAAGCTGACGTCGATGCCTTACCCGGCGCTGTGGGCGGCGGGCCTGTTCGACGTGACCGTCAAAGAACTCCGGCACACCTACTACCAGTGGAACCGGCCGTTCACCATCGACTCCAGCGTCACCGAGCGGGAGTTCGGTCTCGCCCCCACCTCAATCGACTCCGCCCTGGCCAACGTCGCCCGCTGAACCTGTCAGGAGCAAACTCCCATGTCTCGTAACCGTATGGGCGCAGCCTCACTCGCCACAGCCGGCGTCCTGTTCGTCCTCTACCCGGCGATCCGGCCCTGGCACGACGAGTCGACCGTCTCCGGCGCCACTACCTCGATGAGTTCGCCGGCCTGGGTCGCCGCGCACTTCTTCGCGGTGCTCGGCTTCATCCTGGTGCCGCTTGGCCTGCTCGCAGTAGGAGACGCCCTGGCACGCACCCGGTCCGCATCGCTGACGCTGACCGCGGCCGTGGTTACCTGGATCGGCGCCGGGCTGACCCTGCCGTACTACGGCGCCGAGGACTTCGGCCTGCACGCCATTGCCAGCAAGCACGCGGGCAACCTGCTCGAGCTGGTAAAGGCGGTCCGCTACCAGCCGCTGGCCATCACGATCTTCGGTGCAGGCCTGCTGATGCTGGGGATCGGCGCACTGCTCGCCGCCGTCGCGATCTGGCGCTCCGGCATCCTGCCCCGCTACAGCGGCATCGTGTTCGCGGCCGGCCTCGCGCTCTTCTTGCCGCAGTTCTACCTGCCGCCGGCCGCCCGCATCGCGCACGGCGTGCTCACCGGCATCGGCCTGGCCATACTCGCGGTGAGCCTATGGCGGGTTAAGGCAACAACCGTTGAGGGCATCCCGGCTGCCCGAGGCCCTGCACCAGATCCAGATATGGCGCAGGGCCTGCCAGGATCCGACATCAAGCGCGTGTCCGGGTAGAACCCGGTGCACGTTACATTCCACCCAACAACTACGCCAGCATGCCTGCGCCGCGTCATCGAGCGGGCGGACCCAGCTCATGCGGTACTAGTGCGCGGGGACTTTAACGACGGTGACCTCACTATTTACCCCGGGTGCGGGGTGGAAGTTGTAGTGGCCCGGTGCAGCCGGAATCGGGGATGGTCCTTCGAAGCTGGGGTCAGAGGCGGAGTCGATGACGAACACGCCGCCTGCGATGTGCCAGGCGAAGATGTCCACCGACGCGTGGCCCGCGCCGCCGCCCATGCCGAGTATGTGGAAACAGAAGGTCGCCTGGAGGTCGCCGGTGCCGTTGGCGTTGAATACCGCCCAGCCCCAGTCGCCGCCCAGGTTGCTTCCGCACACCGACGGGTTGTTGCAGTTCATCGAGAGCGTGACCTGGTATTCGTGGCCGGGGCCGTAGTCGGCGCTGGCCGGGCCAGCGGCAACGGCCACCCCGCCGAGCGCCAGCGCGGCGGTGGCGACAGGTGCGAGCATGCGTCGGATCATCTGAGTTCCCTCCTGCCAGGTTGCTTCCTGGGGGCAAGCTCATGCGATCGTGATCGCTTGCCGGTGAGCAGTGCCGGGAGAACCAGGCCGGCCGCAGAAGAGAAGAAGATACTCCGCCTCATCAGATCCCCCCATGGGGCCGTATTGCCCCATTTGCCCCAGTTTTACCGTGCTGGCAGCATACAACAGGGATCTGTGTGACCGGAAGCACCCAATTTGACGCAGCTCGACATAGCCTCGCGTCCAGAGCGGCTAGCCTGATCCCCGGCACCGCGATGAGATTCCCAGCGCGGCAAAGGGGACAGGCGAAGCCAGGAACAAGTGGGATTCCACTGGCCGCCCTAGGAAATACGGTCAGCGCCAGGGTCGGAAGGCGGGCGCCATGACCATGTGTCCGGGGACCGGGCTGCTCAGTCAGATGATCGAGCCCGGCCGGTGGCCGGCTCATGCTGCACCCTCCCGTCCTCGGTGACCACCGCCACCAGCGCAAACCCGGTGGCTTGCCGGAGTGAGCAGGGCTAGGTTTCTGGCATGCCGAGTGTGATCAAGTCCGTGTCTTTCGACGCCGCCGATGCGCTCACGCTGGCCCAGTTCTGGGCGGCTGTCTTCGGCTCAGACGTTGATGAGGATTCGACCCCGGAGAAGGCGTTCGTGGAGGCCGCGGGCTGGGGCGGGCCGAACATCTGGTTCAGCAGGGTACCCGAGGCCAAATCCGCCAAGAATCGGATGCATTTCGACCTGCGCGCTCCCGGCGACGTGGCCACGGAGGTGGCCAGGCTGGAGAAGCTGGGTGCCAGCGTGGTCCACCGACACCCCGGCCACACGGTGATGCGAGACCCGGAAGGCAACGAGTTCTGCGTGGAATCAGGGCCAGAGTAGACAGCAACCCAGCACGGATCGCATGTCCGAACCAAACGCGCTCGCAGCGGCAGAAGCACCCGCGATGTCGCCGGGCCGTGGATTTTCATGCGCCCTCCGGCCTTTGGCCGGAGGGCGGCCCGGCTCTCAAGATCTTGGCGAACCAAGCTGGACCACAATCCGAACGCACCCGGAGTCGCCGCTCTGCGCGGATGACGGGCCCGGTGGCGGCGCTCGTGATGCGCACAGATCAGGTATCCCGGCGCTGTCTGGCAGACTTCGATCTCATGGCTGACGCCTATCAGACCCTCGCCGCCGACTACGACTGGCTGTTCGGCGACGACGTGCTCGCTGACGGCGGCGCGATCAACCAGCCCGCGGCGGCGCGCCTGCTGCAGCGGATCAGCCGCACCAGCGCGGTGCTGGACGCGGCCTGCGGCACGGGCATCGATGCGGCGGTGCTCGCGCGCCGGGGTTTCACCGTGTGGGCGGCCGATGGAAGCGACGCGATGGCCGAGGGTGCGGCTGCCCGGTTCCGGCGGGAGCGGCTGGCGATTCCGCTGTTGCGCAGTAGGTGGCCGGATCTTCCCGCGGCCACCGGTGAACGGTTTGATGTCGTGTTGTGTACCGGGAATGCACTGGTGCACGCCACTGGTCGCGATGCGATGGTTCAGGCGCTTACCGGGCTGCGGCGGATGGCCCGTCCCGGGGGACATGTGGTGGTTGATTCCCGTAACTGGGAGAAGCTCCATGCCGAGCGCCAGATCGTCCAGATGGCAGATCGGGTGGTGACTCGCGGGGGGCGGCGATGCTTGGTGTTCTTTGCCTGGGAGGTACCGGATCGCCTCGGCGACGAGCACATCGCCCATCTGGTGTTCGTCTTCGACAACGGCGGCCAGATTGAGCCGCACGAACATGTGATCACGTTCCGTCCCTTCACGATCAGTGAACTGCGCGCACGGCTTGAGCTCGCGGGATTGAGGGAAGTCGACACCGACTTCGACGCTTCCCGTGACCGCTACGCCGTGGTCGCAGTAACGGCCTAAGACGAGCGCCCAGGCGAAGGCCGAATCTGTGGGCTGACCCTTCGCTCCGATGCCGGCAGAAGTGCTTGGGCCGTCCCTTCGCCATGATGCCGAACTGGGTCATCTGGATCCGACCCCGGCGACCTCGCTGCGCTCGCCGTAGCCGGCGCCGCACACCGCGTCGGCTTCCGCACCCATCAGCGCCTCGGCGAACGTGCTCACCAGCGCAAATCCGGCCACCACCTCTGCGGACGCAACCTTGCGGGCTTACCACCACGGTCTGGGCGAATGCCCAGTGGACAGGCTTTCTGGCCTGGCATGCTGACGGCGGGGCGGTGGGCGCCCTGTGTCTTGTTGGATGAGGCCGGGTGTGGTGAATCGGCGCGCTGTCTGGCTTGCGGTGCTCGGGTTGTCCGCCGTGCTGGCACTCCTGTTCTGCGCTGTCTGGGTGATCCCGCGCCTGCTTGACCCGCCGCTGGGCATGGCGGCCTTGCGGGGCGTGGCCAGTGCGCAGGCGCGCATCCAGTTGCAGCAGACCCAATCACAGCTGGCGAACAACGCACGGTCAGCAGTCCTGCAAGGCCTTGCCGGGCTGGTGCTAGTCGCCGGGGCAGCGGCCACCTGGTGGCAGGTCCACATCAGCCGGCAAGGCCAAATCACCGACCGGTACACCAAAGCTGTCGACCAGCTCGCCAGCCGCAGCGTCGATGTCCGCATCGGCAGCATCTACGCCATGGAGCGCATTGCCAAGAACTCCGCCGCCGACCGCAATGCCATCCTGTTCCTCCTGGGTGCCTTTGCGCATCCACTCGCCCTGGCCTGCCGGTGCCACGGACGGGCCGCAACACCCCACCGCGGCCGTGGATGAGAACCTGCCCTGGATGCGAGTCCGCGCCCCCGATATCCAGGCTGCCATGGGAACCCTGAGCCGCCTCCCCCCGTCGCGGGAGGAACCGGCTATCTCCTTGTCGCGGGTAGACCTGCGCAGCGTCGCGCTGCACGATTCCCGCCTGAACGGATCCCGGTTCCGGTACGCCAACCTGGCCCGCTCGGTACTGAGCGGGGCATGGCTGGAACATGCCGACCTGACAGCGGCCGACCTGCGCCGCGCCAACCTCGACCACGCACACCTGGCCAGGGCCAACCTCAGACGGGCCTCGCTGCAGGACGCGAACCTGCGCCACGCAGACCTGCGCCACGCCAACCTCCGCGGCGCCAACCTCCACAATGCCACCCTGGATGCCGCCCAGCTGACCGGCGCGCAGGCAGACCAGGCCACCATATGGCCCGATGGCTTCGACCCTGACCAACGCCACCAGCGCGGCATCATCGAAAACAGGACCTAACAGCGCCAGGCAGATGTCTTTCAGGCCTAACGATCGTCGTCACGCTCACAGCGGCAGAAGCGCGCCTTCAGCCCAGCGCTGGCGATGCATAAATGTTCTTGCTAAGGGGGTCGCCCAGATGCGGTTGATCTGCGCGACGCTGGGCCGCCATCAGGGGCCGGAACTGTAGTCGAAGTCGGTGGTGAAGGCGGCATGGCGGCGTCCTCTTACTTCCCAGCGCAGCGCCGGGTCGGTTGATCGCAGGGCGTCGCCGTGGAGTTCGGTGCCGGGGTGGTCGAAGCCCGGGATGCCGCACCGGACGTCGCCTGGGTCGGAGGCGTCGCCTTCGGCCTCCACGGTCAGATAGCCGACGACGTCGATGCGCTTGCGGGCTGCGGTGTGTTCGAGGGTGATCCGGGCTGGCCGGACTGCGTAAACCTCCCCGATGGCTGGGCCGTACAGGCGTGCCACCGTTCCGCCGGCCCGGCCCAGGAAGATGTCGGCCAGCGCGGCCTGCTGTGCGCCGCTGGCGCCCTGGCCGACATAGAGCACGACCTCCCAGGGGGTGCTGGGCTGCACCCGGTCGAGGTAGCGGATCGAGAGCACGGCCCGCAGGCCCGACAGGTCGGTGCCGTCGGCGTGGCCGTGGTGGATGTGCCAGGACAAGGCACCGAAGCACTCCCCGAAACTGGAGGGCCCGCCAGGCCGGCCGCCCACGCTTCGGCATGGGCAGATCGCCTCGCAGTTGCATCCCTCGAAGTAGGAGCCACGGACCCGCCAGTCGGCCACCGTGCCCGGTTCTGATACAGCCATCACATGCCACCCATCTGGCCAGGGCTGGCCACCTGTCGCAAGCCGGGTGCCAGGCCCGGCACGAAGACCACCGCCACCGCAAGGCCGAGCGCCGCGACGCCCATCGTCAGGTATGTACGCAACACCCTATTTTTGGCGCGTCCGCCGCCACCGGGCACCCCTGGCGCCCGCTGCGGACAGGCATGCGGGCGGTCAGGATGCAGCCAAGACCGCCACGATGCCTGCGGCACTACTGCCTGCTGATCACCTCGCTGCCGCGACTGGCCGGCCGCCAGGCACGCCAGTACACCAGCAACGCAGGCACCCGGCGGGCTGCGCGACCGGCCAGCCCGGCCAGGCGCGCCCGGCCGCCGGGCGCGCACGGCCAGCGAGCCGGCCCGCCCTAGGCGCCCGGTTCGGCACCGGCGTCGGCGTCCGCGTCGTCCAGGTCAGGATCGACCCCGCCTTCCCGGTGCCTTTCCTGCATCCGCATCACCTTCCGCATCATGGCGGCCTCGCGGGCGGCCTCGCGGTCGTCGGCTGCCACCTCGGGCCCGCTCTCCGCCGCACCGCCGGAGCCGCCCGGCACCGATGCCTGATCACTCATGGCCACGCCCTCCGCACTGGCTGGGCACCGGGGCATCACCCCGCCACAACCATTATCTGGCCGGGATCCCCCGGCCGGCACCTGTAGGCCAGGGCGATACCCCCCGCATCCCGGCGCCGCTATGGCGAGCCCAGGCTCCTGCTGCAGCACAGCCCCCCAGAGCCGACCGGACACGGCCGACCATGTAGCCGGTCTTCCACCGGCATCCTCCGGCAGTGCAGACCAGGCCGAGTCTGCCCACACCACGGCTACGAAACAACCACCTCGCGGCATTATGTGGGCATTCTCGGTGGCGCTCAGCAATGAATAGCCATGCACTGCGGCTCCACGTTCCGTCAGGGCGTGCCCAAGATCGCGGACCGCGACATCGTGCCGGGTCGATGATGGCCGCGCGTAGCCGCCTGCGCGGTGGCGCTTCGTCTGGGTTCTTGTCGGCGGTGGCACGGATGGATTGTTCTAGGGATTAGCCCGCTTGTACGAGGCAGCTTCTGACGGGCCTGCGAGGGCTCCTTCCATGTCGAAGTCGTTTCCCTCTAGCCAGCTGCGTATCTCATCTGCCTGCTCAGGCGACAAAAGACTTGACACGCGACATTCCGCACGAGCAACCGCGCTCTTTTCCTGTGCTGATGAGCCCCGTATAAGGGATGTCTGCGGAGATGGGGAGTCCCAGGCTGAGCCTGGCCTGGGGTATTTCCTGGTGCGCCGGCTGGGTTCTGCGTGTCTTGGCCTGGGCCGCGTTATCCGCCGGTGCGGGATGGTGCTGTATCGTTCCGCGTAATGTTGCCGCGCCACTTCGGGGGGATATATGGCGCAAATACGTTCAAGCGACCTGGGCGCGCTTCGGTCACGGGTGGCGGGAACTGTCGCGGAGCCGGGTTCGCCCGGGTATAGCGACGCGGTAGCGATCTGGAATGGGGCTATTCACCGGCGCCCGTATGTGGTGGTTCGTTGTGCTAACAGCGCGGACGTGGCGCATGCGCTGACTTTCGCGCAAGACCGTGGCCTAGAGGTATCGGTGCGCGGCGGCGGCCATGGCTTCGCGGGATTCGCGGTGACGGACGGCGGCGTGATGATCGACCTGACGACGCTCAAATCGGTACACGTGGATCCCGCGAGCCAGGTGGCCGTGGCGGGCGGCGGGGTGACCTGGGCCGAACTGGACGCCGCGGGGCAGCAGCATGGGCTAGCGGTGCCGGGAGGGTTCATCAGCCATACCGGGATCGCCGGCCTCACCCTGGGCGGCGGGATGGGCTGGCTGACGGGCCTGGCCGGGCTTAGCTGTGACAACCTGGCCGGCGCTGAGGTGGTCACGGCCGACGGCCAGATCCTGCGGGCGTCGAGCGACGAGCACCCGGACCTGTTCTGGGCGCTGCGCGGCGGTGGCGGCAACTTCGGCGTGGTCACCTCGTTCGAATACCGGATGCACCGGGTTGGCCCCCTGGTCAACCTGGGCCTGTTCTTCGTCGGCCTGGACCAGGGCGCGGCGATGCTGCGCACGGCCCGCGAGCTCGCGCCTGCACTGCCCCGTGATGCCGCGATGTTCATCGGCGGGCTGAACGCCCCGCCGGAGCCCTTCGTTCCGGAGGAGTACCGGCTCCAGCCCGGTTATGCCCTGCTCGTGGCCGGTTTCGGCGCTGCCGCCGCGCACGCGGACCTGGTCGCGCCGGTCCGCGACGCGGTGAACGCGCTGTTCGAGCTCGTCACCCCGATCCCCTACGCGAACCTGCAGCAGATGTTCGACCCGTCCGCGCCCTGGGGCATCCTCGGCTATGAGAAGGCCGTCTACCTGGACGAACTGACCGATGCCGCCATCGCCACCATCGTCGAGCACCAGCCCCGCAAGACCTCACCGATGTCGTTCACCCCGATCTTCAGCCTGCGCGGCTCCTTCGCTGACGTAGCCGACGACGCCACCGCATTCGGAGGCCGCCGCAGCACCCGGTATGTGGTCAACATCGCGGCGATCGCCCACATCCAGGAGGAACTCGACGCCGACCGCCAGTGGGCACGCGACTACTGGTCTGCCCTGGTGCCGCACGCCAGCGGAGTCGGGGGCTATGTGAACTTCATGTCCGAATACGAAGAAGACCGCGTGCGGGCCGCCTACGGGCCAGGCAAATACGACCGCCTAGCCACCATCAAATCGCAATACGACCCCGGCAACATCTTTCACCTCAACGCCAACATTCCACCCGCCAGGCCAGCCTGAATCCCCCGATGGCCGGGGCAGCTCACGCGCCGGCCGCAGCGATCAGGCGCCTTGGCCGTGGGGGGCAGCGGACGGCTTAGCCCGAGGTGATGCCGCCGGGCCGCTCCATCCATCGTTCCAGGCTGATCAGGGCGCCGAAGCCCAGGCTGCGGTACAGGCCGCGGCCGGGTTCGGCCATCAGAACCTGACGGATGCTGGCAACGTCGGGATGGCTGGTGGCCGCCCTGGCCAGGAACATTCCCAGGCCGCGGCCGCGGTGGGCGGCATCAACGAACACATCGCACAGCCAGGCGAACGTGGCGCGGTCGGTGACCAGCCGGGCGAACCCGGCCTGGGCACCGTCGGCGGCATACAGCCCCAGCGCCAGTGAGTGCTCGATCGAGCGGGCCATGACCTCATAGGACCGGCCAGCGGCCCAGTAGCTTTCACCGCTAATCCAGGCGTGCACCCGGTGCACGTCGATGTGTGAGGGGTCGTCGCTGACCCAGTAACCGTCCGGGCCGGCCACTCGCACAGCCTGATCACCTCCACCGACAACCAACAGGGCAGCCCGCCCGTTCATCCTGCATCAGCGAGGGCTGACCGATCCGGCAGACGCATCCAACTCGGCCAGATCCGATCGACGCCGGGCGCGCATGGCGGCCCCGATCTGCACGCCTGGACTGGTAATTACTGAGGACCCGCGAGCCGCGCAGAGCGGCGGCTCCGTGCGCGCCGAGGACACATGCCGCACGTTACGGGGTGTTGCGGCTGTCGTCCTTATGATCGTGCTCGTGGTTCTTGGGTGTACCTCGCGGTGGCGAAGATGCCCCGGGCCTGGGTGCCGCCGGCGAGCCGCCAGGGAGCAGACAGGCATGGCTGCCCTGCGTCGTCGGCTGTGGGGGCGCCCTCGCCGGGGCGGAGGACCCGGTAGATCCGCATGAGGAGCTGGCCGTTTGGCATGCCGTCCGCGCCGACGGTGTGGACCTGCAGATCGGTGCCGGACGGCCCGTTGGCCGCAACCTGGGATCGGGCCGCTGCCAGCAAGCCGTGCACCACCGGCTGGCAGGTCACCGTGGGGTCTGGCGTATTGCTGGCACTTTGGGCCTGCGGCTCGGCCTGGCCCTGGATGAGCGCGACCAGCTGAGTAACCAAGACCAGATCACCAGTTCCGTCGTAGATCCACCGGCGCCCCAGCACCCCGTGCTCAGCGGTGCCGATCAGCCCGCCCTCAGCGCCGGCCAGCGGGCCCGCGCGGTAGGTGAGCGGCACCTGGTAGGTGGTGGCCCGGTTCCCCGATCCATCGGTCACGACCATGAACTCGATGCCGACATCCCCGGCCGGATCGTCGAGCCGGAACCCGCCCGCCTTGGCCAGCTCCGGCCCGCGCCCGCCGTGGCGGTACCAAGGCTGCGCAGGCAGCCAGGCCTGCAACAGATCCAGCTTGCCCGGGTTCATCGTGGTGTTGTGGATGATCGCCATGCCAGGTCCGGCTCCTCTCGCCGCCTACCGTGGGCGAGGCTACCCGGCTGCGCAGATCACAACCCGGCAGCACCCGCTGAAACTGCCTGCCCGCTTCCATGACGCCACCCCTGCCGGACGACCTCGCGCACTGCCCACACGCACTCTGCGCGGCTACGAGCGGACATCCGAGTTGGCGCGGCAGCAAAACCCGTTTGGAGAATCCCTGCGGATCAGTGCGGGAACCGGCGTCAGCGCTCGGCCCGTGCGCCGTGCGGCCGGACGAAGCCCGCGAGGGCGGCGCACATCGCGCACAGGATGACGTCGATGCCCAGCGCCGCGTGCAGGCTGAAGTCCGCCCGGGGTGAGACGCCGCTGGCGGCGGCGAGGCCGCCGAACCCGGCGCCGGCCAGCCCGCCCACGCTGAAGGCGGCATGGAACCCGGACATGGTGCGGCGCCCGAGCTGGTCCTGGACCGCGGACGCCTCCAGGTTCATGCCGACATCGGTCACCCCGAGCCCGGCGCCCCACCCGGCCAGCACCGCGAACAGCTGCCATGCGTTCGACACCACCGTGGTCAGCGGCAGCATCCCGGCCAGCAGCAGCAGCGCGCACTGGACCACCCGCCGCGGCGGCACGGTCGCCATGATCGCGCCGGCCAGCGGCATGGCGAGCACCGAGCCGACCGCGGGCCCGAGCAGGGCCAGCCCGAGGATCCCCGGCGACAGGTGCAGCCCGGCCTTGATCGCCGGGATCCGGGCCGCCCAGGTGCCCGCGGACACCCCGAGCACGGCGAACACGACGGTCACCGGCGCACGCGCCGCCAGGCCTGCCCAGCGGTCAGCCATGCCCGGGCGCCAGGGCGCGGCCGAGCCACAGCCCCGCGACGGCCTGGATCGCGGCCACCAGCAGCGTCACCGCGATCGCCACCGCCGCCGACGCGGGCAGGCCCGCGAGGGCGGCGATCGACCTGGCCACGGCCACCTCGGGGAGCCCGTCCCGCACGGCCAGCCAGCCGAGCGCGGCGGCCCAGCCGCCGGCCGCCACCGCCACGGCCGCGGGCAGCGTGGCGCGCAGCCGCAGCCGGCCGAACCGGGCGGCCAGCCCCGTGCCCAGGCCCGCCGCGAACGGCAGGAACCACCAGCCGGCCAGCGCGCCGGCGGCCACGATCGCCGCGCCGGCCAGGCAGGCCAGCAGCCAGAGGAATACCGGCCCGCGGCGGCGCGGCCGCCACGTGGGATAGCGCGGGGCCGGCCACGGGGTGCGCGGCGCGGGCGGCGCGCCCATCCGGCCGAGCCGGTAGGAGCCGCTCCTGCCCAGCCGCCGCGGGTCAGCCACGCCGCGCCACCTGCCCCGCGGGTGCCAGGTCCCACCGGACCGCCCGGGCCGGGAGCCCGGCCGGAGCAGGCATCGGCAGGTAGCGGCCGTCCCACCAGCCGGCCATCTGGTCGGCGTACCACGGGGAGGCCGGGTTCTCGCTCTGCCCGCCCGGGTAGATCCCCTCGGCCGTGGCGGCACCGTGGCCGGTCCAGTCGACGATCATGCGCCAGCTCGGCCCCGCGCGGGACACCAGCCCGCCGTCGGCCGCGTCGATGGTCCACGCGTCACCGCCGGAGGCCCGCGGCCCGTAGCCAAGCCCGGGCGCCTGGGTGACCGATGGGAATCGCCGGGTGTGCAGGCGTCCCCAGGCCCAGGCGGAAGGAGTCGTGCCCAGCCGGCGCGCCAGGTGTGACACCGCCACGGCGAACGCGGCTCGCATCACGACGGCCGCCGTGCGGCGCGGGGCGCCGGGCGGGGTGAACGCGGCGTTGCCCGGGTCGCTCACCGTCCACGCCTCCAGCACCTGGTCCAGGCTGAACTGCTGCGCGGACACGGCGAGCCCGGCCCGGTCGCTGTGCACCGGCACCTTGCCGGCCCGCCACCACGGCCCGAACACGGCGCCGAGATAGTCGCCCCAGAACGTCCACCACAGCGCGGCGGCGGCCGACGAGGCGGTCATCGACCCGTCCCAGCCGCGCAACAGGCCAGCCGCGGCCCGCTGGGTGGCGGGCAGGTGCTGGCCGCGCAGCGCGGCGAGCAGCCGGGGCACGATCCGCCGCGCCAGCGCGTCGGTGACGTCGAGCTGGATCGCGGCGAACGCCGGCGGCGCCATCCGGGACCTGCCGTGCAGCAGGGCGTAGATCTGCCCGGCCCGGTAGCCCGGGTCGAAGAAGTCGGCGGTGGTGCCGAGGTAGTACGGGTAGGACGGCCCGACCGGGCGCTGGTTCGCGGTGGCGACCAGGTGACCGGGCGGGTCATAGATCTGCGGCACCGCGCGGTACGGGATGACCCCGGCCACGTCGTCGGCGCCGGTGCCGGGCAGCGGCAGCCACGGGTCGCCGTGCCGCACCTGCGGGTAGTAGCCGGCCGAGATCGCCCCGATGTTGCCGTGGTCGTCGGCGTAGACGAAGTTCTGGGCCGGCGCCCGCCACCCGGCCAGCGCGGCGCGGAACTGCGCGAAGTCGGCGGCCTTGTCGATGGCCAGCAGCACGGCCAGGTCCGGCGATCCGATGTTGCCCATCCAGTCGACCGAGGTCGTCTGCCCGGCCCTGGTCAGCACCGGGCCGTGCACGGTGAGGTCCACGGTCAGCGGCACGGGCGCGCCGCCGCGGACCGGAATCGTGTAGTGCACCCGGCGCATCGGCCGCCACGCGCCCCGCCAGAAGAACTGGCCGCGCCGGGCCGCGCTGGTCCGCTCGGCGTAGAACAGCGTCGCCTGGGCCTGCACGTCCGTGAGCGACCAGGCGATGTGGGCGTTGTGCCCGATGAGGACGCCGGGCAGGCCGGGCACGGTCACGCCGGTGACGGCCAGGCCCGGTGCCGACAGCGCCGCCTGGTACCAGACCGACGGCACGGTCTGCGGCAGGTGCGGGTCCCCGGCCAGCATCGCGGCACCGGCCACGGCGCGGCCGTTGGCCGCCCAGGCGTTGCTGTCCGGGTAGCGGTGCACCAGCCCCGCCGGCAGCGCGCTTGTTTGCTGCAATACGGACGCCGCCGCGACCGTGGCGCCCGCCGCGGTGCCGGGTGCCGTGGCCGGTCCGGGAACGGCGGCGGTGGCGGCGGGCCGGGCGGTGACCGATGCGGCGGACGCCTGCGGGGCGATCGGGGCCAGGCCACGGTACCGGTACGGGCCAGGGTCGTAGGGGGACTGGGGCACCGCGCGCGGTGGCAGCACCGGGAACCAGGCCATGGTGCGCGCCGGGCCGAGGGAGCGCTCAAGCAGCGCGTAGGCCAGCGGGGTCGTGGTGAAGTCAAGCTCCTGGGTCAGGATGCCCTGCAGCACCAGGCTGTCCACCGGAGTCCAGTCGCGCGGGTAGACCCCGGTGAGCCCGAAGATGGCCGGCCAGTGCCCGTCGGCGCGTGCCTGCGCCAGGTAGTCGTTCACCCCGCGGGAGTAGGCAAGCAGCGCCTGGGCGGCCGGGCTGGACCTGGGCATGCCCGCCCATTCGGCCTGCGCGGTCCGCAGCAGGCCGAGCCGCAGCTCGAACTCGTCCGAGGGCAGCGCGGCCGGGCCGGCCAGTTGCGCGACGCGGCCCTCGCCGAGCCGCCGTTCCAGGTCCATCTCGGTGAGCCGGAAGCTGGCGTGCAGGTAGCCGAGCGCCAGGAACGCGTCGTCCTGGCCGGATGCCCGGATCGAGGGCACCCCGTGGCCGGTGAACGTCACCGCGACGGGATGCCCCAGCCCGCGCAGGGCCAGCGTAAGGGACCGCACCGGCAGGCCGCCGGCCGCCGACGCCCAGGCACCGCGGCCGGGGTCGAGCGCCCGCCCCAGCGCGGGCACCGGCCCGTAGCCGAACGCGAGCAGCGCGAGCACCGCGCCGCTGGCGCACAGCGCGATCAGCCCGTGGACGGCGCGCCCGGCGAGCCGGCCGCGCCCGGCGGCGATGATCGGATCACCTCCGGACCGGGTAATCACCAGAGCGGCGCGTGCCGGTCCTTCCACGGGCGGGCGGCCTCGACCTGGGCAGACAGCGAGATCAGCAGGCCCTCACCGCCCATCGGCCCGGCCAGCATGACGCCGATCGGCAGCCCGCCCTCCGTCCAGTACAGCGGCAGGTTCACCGCTGGCTGGCCGGTGACGTTGTACATGGCGGTGAACGGGGTGAACCGCTTCTGCCGCTCGAAGTTCTCCGCCGGGGAGACCTCGTCGAAGTAGCCCACCGGGGCAGGCGGCTGCGCCAGGGTAGGGGTGAGCACCACGTCGTAATCGTTAAGAATCTTCCATGCCGCGCGGACCACGAGCTGCAGATAGGCCTGCGCGAGGATGACTTCGGGGGCGCGGACCTCCTTGCCGCGGTCGCGCAGGTACCGGGTGAGCGGCAGGAGCAGGCCCTCCTTGTCCGGGTCCACGGGCGCCAGCGTGGCCATCGTGTACCAGAGGGTCTCGAACGCGGGCACGACCTCCGGGCCGAACGGCGGGTCCATGTCCACGACCTCGTGCCCGAGGCCGGCGAGCAGCGCGCTCGCGTCCTCGTAGGCGGCGGCGCAGTCGGGGTGCACGTCCGCGCCCTCGACCGCGTTGACCATGCTGCGCCCGATCCGCAGCCGGCCCGGGTCCCGGCTCGCGTGGCCCAGGAAGGTCTCGCCGGCCGGCAGCGGCGGCAGCGTGTACATGTCGCCGTCCTGGTTGCCGGTCATCACGTCGAGCAGCAGCGCCGCGTCGGCCACCGTGCGGGCGAGTGGCCCGTCGATGCCGAGCCCGAACAGGTCGGGCACCAGCGGCGCGGAGGAGATCCGGCCCCGGGTGGGCTTGATCCCGAACAGCCCGCACACGCTGGACGGGATCCGGATCGACCCGCCGCCGTCGCTGCCCTGGGCCGCCGGGGCGAGCCCGGCCGCGACCGCCGCGCCCGCGCCGCCGCTGGACCCGCCCGCCGACCGGGACAGGTCCCAGGGCGTGCGCGCGGGCGGCCCGATGGCGGTCTCGGTGTAGCAGGGCAGGCCGAACTCGGGCGTGGCCGTCTTGCCGGTCAGCACCGCGCCCGCCGCGGCCAGCGCAGCGGAGACGTGGTCGCTCTCGTCCGGGACGTACTCGGAGTACACCAGGGAGCCGAGGGTCTGGCGGACCCCGGCGACCATGTTGAGGTCCTTGACCGGGATGGGCACGCCGGTCAGCGGCGGCAGGGCGGTGGGGTCGGCGGCGCGGGCCACCGCCTTCTCCGCTTCGGCGGCCTGATCACGGGCCACGTCCGCGGTGACGGTGTAGAACGCACCGACCTCCGCGTTCAGCGCGGCGATGCGGTCCAGGTAATGGGCGGCGATCTCGACTGGGGAGAGTTCCCGGCCACGGATGGCGGCGGCCATCTCCAGCACGGTCAGGTCATGAATCTGGGTCACGCTACCGAACCGTAGCCGCTCGGCCGGGCCGAAGCCATCACGGGCCGGCCGGTGCGGGCGCCCGGGGCCCCCGGCGGCCCGGCGGAACCGCCGTTTCCCCGCCGGCGGCGCCGTGTCCGCACCAATGCCGGGCTCCGGGCCATTCATCTCGTAACGTAGTTGTATGACTACGCTGTGGCAGCACGCTGGTGGCTGAGGCGCCCCCGGACGACGGCTGGGATGCGCAGGCCGACTGGGAGGCGCAGGTCAAGGCCGCCCGGGAAGCGGCAGCCCAGGCCGCCGGTGACGCCGACACCGGACCGCCGGCGGAAGCCGCGGAGAGCACGCCCGCGTCTGCGGAGAGCACGCCCGCGCCTGCGGAGAGCTCGGCCGCGCCGCCCGGGCCCGCCGGCCGGGCCACCGCGGCGATGGACGCCGCGCGGGCCCCGGCGGCGACCGCCGTGGCGGAGCCCGGCGTGCCGGATCAGACCGTCCCCCTGGTGCCGTTCACCCCGTTCGTCCCCCCGCTGGCCCCCGTGGTGCCGGTGGCCGGCCTCGACGCCAGCCAGGCCGGGCTGGCGGTGGCGACCGCCGCGATCGGCTATCCCCGGGGGATGACCAGCATCCTCGGCCAGGACCACCTGCGCGGCGACATCAGGCCGGCCCGCTTCCTGTCCCCCCGGGTGACCGTCGGCCAGCGGCAGCGGTGGTGGCTCTGGCTTGCCGGGACCGCGGCGGCCGCGGGCGGCCTGGCCGCGGTGCTGGCAGCCTGGCCGGTCGGCCTGATCGTGGCGGGCCTGGTCCTGTCCGCGGGCGCGCTGTTCTCCTACCGGATCTCGCCGGCCTTCTCCCCCACGGCCCGGGCGTCGTCGGCCCGGCGGCGCACCAGGCGGCGGCTGGCCCGGCTCGGCCCGGCCGGGTACCTGTCGCTGCACGGCCGCGCGATTCCCGGCACCGGCCAGGTGATCGACCACCTGGTGGTGGGCCCGGCCGGGATCTACGCGGTGGACTCGGAGGTCTGGGACCGGCGGCTCCCGGTACGGGCGACCCGGGGCGGGAAGCTGTTCCACGGCCCCCGCGACCAGGCGGCCCGACTGGAGCACACGCGCTCGGAAGCGGATCAGGTGGCCCGGCTGATCGGCGCCGCGCTCGGGCAGCCCATCACCGCCCGGCCGGCCATGGTGATCTACGGCCCGACCGTCCCGTGGATCGTGGTGCGGATCGGCGGGGTCGACGTGTTCTGCGGGCGGCGGCTGCGCAAGTACCTGCGGCGCGAGGCCGCTGGCCGCAGCGGCTACCTGGACGCGGGCCAGATCGAGGCGATCTGTGAGATCGCAGCCCAGGTACTGCCCCCGGCCGACTGACTGGAGGCTCAACCGCTGGCCGCGCCGGTTACCTGCGGGACCAGCGCCGGGCGCTGCCGGTCAGGCGCAGCCCCGCGACGACGATCAGGGCCACCACGGCGACCCAGAAAATGAAGTGCAGCGCCGAGATCACGACCCCGAGGAGCATGAAGGCAGCGATCACGGCCAGCACGATCATGAGCAATCTTCCCATGCATCCACGATATATCGTGTTGCCCGCCACCGCGTCCCCCGGCAGTCGTAATTCCCGGGTATTACCCGGGCAGCGTGACGAGCGGACTCAGCCGGCCCCGATCGCGTTTGTCGTGGTTGTGGCAACGACTACATTCTTTTGTCGTCGTTGCCACAACGACGACAATCAGTTCGTGGCCGCGCGGCATCCGGTATGCGGGAGGACCGTCATGATCGCCTCGACGGGCACGGCAGCCCCGGTAGGCTGAGGGCTTCGAAAACCTGCAGAAACAAGCCCCTGGAGGGGTCATGCCGCCGTTGAGGTCCCGGACCGTCACGCACGGACGCAACATGGCTGGCGCCCGCGCGCTGCTGCGCGCCACCGGCGTCGCGCGCGAGGACCTCGGCAAACCCATCGTCGCGGTGGCCAACAGCTTCACCGAGTTCGTCCCCGGGCACGTGCACCTGCGCGAGGTGGGCCAGGTCGTCGCGGACGCGGTCCGCGCGGCCGGTGCCATCCCCCGGGAGTTCAACACGATCGCGGTGGACGACGGCATCGCGATGGGGCACGGCGGCATGCTGTACTCCCTGCCCAGCCGGGAGCTGATCGCCGACTCGGTGGAGTACATGGTGAACGCGCACTGCGCCGACGCCGTGGTGTGCATCTCCAACTGCGACAAGATCACCCCGGGCATGCTGATGGCCGCGCTCCGGCTGAACATCCCCGCCGTGTTCGTGTCCGGCGGCCCGATGGAGGCCGGGGTCGCCCGCGCCGAGGGGGCGACCACCGCGGGCGCCACCAGGCTCGACCTGATCGACCCGATGATCGCCTCGGCCGACCCCTCGGTGTCCGACGAGCGGCTCGCCGAGCTGGAGGAGGCGGCCTGCCCGACCTGCGGGTCCTGCTCGGGCATGTTCACCGCCAACTCGATGAACTGCCTCGCCGAGGCCATCGGCCTGGCCCTGCCGGGCAACGGGACCACGCTGGCCACGCACACGGCGCGCCAGGAGCTGTTCGACCGGGCGGGCCGCCTGGTCGTCGAGCTGACCAGGCGGTACTACGAGGACGACGACGAGTCGGTGCTGCCCCGCTCGGTGGCCACCAGGGACGCGTTCGAGAACGCGATGGCGCTGGACGTGGCCATGGGCGGCTCGACCAACACGATCCTGCACCTGCTCGCCGCGGCCCACGAGGCCCGGGTCGGGTTCGGGCTGAAGGAGATCGACGAGCTGTCCCGCCGGGTGCCGTGCCTGTGCAAGGTGGCGCCGAGCAGCAGCTACCACGTGGAGGACGTGCACCGGGCGGGCGGCATCCCGGCGATTCTCGGCGAGCTGGACCGGGCCGGGCTGCTCAACAGGGGCGTGCACACCGTGCACAGCTCCTCGCTGGCCGAGTTCCTCGACGCCTGGGACCTCCGCTCGGCCGCGGTGACCAGTGAGGCGACGGAGCTGTTCCACGCCGCGCCCGGCGGGGTCCGTACCACGCGGCCGTACTCGCAGAGCGCCCGGTGGGCCACGCTGGACACCGACAGGGAGAGCGGCTGCATCAGGGACCTCCCGCACGCCTACAGCCCGGACGGCGGGCTTGCCGTGCTGTACGGCAACCTGGCCCCGGAGGGCGCGATCGTGAAGACCGCGGGCGTCCCCGGGGAGCTGTTCCACTTCTCCGGCCCGGCGATCGTGTTCGAGAGCCAGGAATCGGCCGTGGCGGGCATCCTGGCCGGCCAGGTCAAGCCGGGGGACGTGGTGATCATCCGGTACGAGGGCCCCAGCGGCGGCCCGGGCATGCAGGAGATGCTGTACCCGACCAGCTTCCTCAAGGGCAAGGGCCTGGGCCGGGCCTGCGCGCTGATCACCGACGGCCGGTTCTCCGGCGGCACGTCCGGCCTGTCGATCTGCCACGTGGCGCCGGAGGCGGCGGCCGGCGGGGTGATCGCGCTCGCCGCGGACGGCGACCGCGTCGTGATCGACATCCCCGCCCGTGAGCTGCGCCTGGACGTGCCGGAGGGCGAGCTCGCCGCGCGCCGGGAGACGCTGACCGCCACCCTCGGCGGGTACCGCCCGGCGGACCGGCAGCGCCCGGTGAGCGAGGCGCTGCGGGTCTACGCGGCGCTGGCCACGTCCGCGTCCACCGGCGCGGTCCGCGACCTCGGCCTGCTCGGCTCGGGCAAGTAGCCAGCCCGGGCATGGCGACGGCGCGGAACTTGCTGGCCGGCGCCCGGCCGAGGACGCTGCCGGCGGCGCTCGTCCCTGTCGCCGTCGGCACCGGCGTGGCGATCGGCTACGGCCGGTTCTCCGCCTGGCGGGCGCTGCTGGCGCTGGTCGTCGCGCTCGCCCTGCAGGTCGGGGTGAACTACGCCAACGACTACAGCGACGGCATCCGGGGCACCGACGAGGCCCGGGTCGGCCCGGTCCGGCTGGTCGCCGCCGGACTGGCCCCGCCGCGCCAGGTGCTCACCGCCGCCGCCGCCAGCTTCGCGGTCGCCTGCCTGGCCGGGCTCGTGCTGGCCGCCACCACCGCGTGGTGGCTGCTGGCCGTCGGCGCCGCCGCCGTGGCCGCCGCGTGGACCTATACCGGGGGCCGCCACCCGTACGGCTACCGCGGCCTCGGCGAGGTGGCGGTGTTCGCGTTCTTCGGCCTGGCGGCGGTGGTCGGCACCGCGTTCGTGCAGGTCGGCAGCCTCACCTGGCTCGCGCTTGCCGCGTCGGTCCCGGTGGGGCTGCTCGCCTGCGCGCTGCTGGTGATCAACAACCTGCGCGACATCCCGTCGGACACCGCCGCGGGCAAGCGCACCCTGGCGGTCCGCCTCGGCGACCCGCGCACCCGCCTGCTGTACGCCGGCTGCGCGCTGGCCCCGTTCCTGGCGGCGGCGCTGATCGCTCCGGTGCGGCCGCTGGCCCTGCTGACCCTGGCCGCGGTCCCGCTGGCGCTGCCGCCGGTCCGCGCGGTGCGGGCCGGCGCCGGCGGCCCCGCGCTGATCGGCGCGCTCGGGCAGACCGGCCGGCTGCAGCTCGCGTTCGGCGCGCTGCTCACCCTCGGCCTCGCGATACGGATTTGATCCAGCCATAACGACAGGCCCCGCAACCCGCGTCCCGGATCGCGCACCGGGTGCCCGCCGGCCTGTTCACAACGGCTTGCAGCGGGAATCATGGGTGCCATCGAGCTCACGAGGGGGTTTACCATGACCGGAACGGCCCGGCTGTCCTATAGCCACGGCGCGTCGCCCGACCCGCTCCTCGGCGAGACGATCGGGGACAACCTGCGCCGGATCGCCGCCGAGCACCCCGGCCGCGAGGTGCTGGTGGACGTGCCCAGCGGGCGCCGGTGGACCTACGCCCGGTTCGACGCGGACACCGACACCCTCGCCCGGGGGCTGATCGCGGCGGGCATCGAGGCCGGCGACCGGGTCGGCATCTGGTCCCCGAACTGCCCCGAGTGGGTGCTGCTCCAGTACGCCACCGCGAAGGCCGGCGTGGTGCTGGTGAACATCAACCCGGCCTACCGCAGCCATGAGGTCGGCTATGTGCTGCGGCAGTCGGGCATCCGGCTGCTGGTCAGCGCCGAGTCGTTCAAGACGAGCAACTACCGCGCGATGATCGAGGAGGTCAGCGGCGAGATGGACGGCCTGGAGCGGGTCATCTACCTCGGCTCACCGGAGTGGGACGCGCTGATGGCTGACGGGGCACCCCGGGCGGAAGACGACCCGCTGGCCGCGCGCGAGGCGGGGCTGGCCTTCGACGACCCGATCAACATCCAGTACACCAGCGGCACCACCGGCTTCCCCAAGGGCGCGACGCTGTCCCACCACAACATCCTCAACAACGGGTTCTTCATCGGGGAGGGCTGCCGGTACACCGAGGCCGACCGGGTCTGCATCCCGGTGCCGTTCTACCACTGCTTCGGCATGGTCCTCGGTAACCTCGCCTGCACCACGCACGGCGCCTGCATCGTCATCCCCTCCCCCGGCTTCGAGCCGGCGGCCACGCTGGCCGCGGTGCAGGCCGAACGGTGCACGTCGCTGTACGGCGTCCCGACCATGTTCATCGCCGAGCTGGCGCTGCCCGGCTTCGCCGGCTACGACCTGTCCACGCTCCGGACCGGGATCATGGCCGGCTCGCCGTGCCCGGTCGAGGTGATGAAGCGCGTGGTCAGCGAGATGCACATGGCGGAGGTGACCATCTGCTACGGGATGACGGAGACCTCCCCGGTGTCCACCCAGACCCGGGCGGACGACGACATGGAGCGGCGGGTGTCCACCGTGGGCCGGGTGCACCCGCACGTCGAGGTCAAGATCATCGACCCGGAGACCCGCCAGCTGGTGCCGCGCGGCACCCCGGGGGAACTGTGCACCCGGGGTTACTCGGTGATGCTCGGCTACTGGGACGACGAGGAGCAGACCAGGGACGCCATCGACGCGGCGCGCTGGATGCACACCGGCGACCTCGCCGTCATGGACGACGCGGGCTACCTGAACATCGCCGGGCGGATCAAGGACATGGTGATCAGGGGCGGCGAGAACATCTACCCGCGCGAGGTCGAGGAGTTCCTCTACGCGCACCCCGCCATCGAGGACGTGCAGGTGATCGGGGTGCCCGACGCCAAGTACGGCGAGGAGCTGTGCGCCTGGGTGAAGCTGCGCCCGGGCGAGACGCTGACCGTGGAGGAGATGCGCGAGTTCTGCGCCGGCAAGATCGCGCACTACAAGATCCCGCGTTACCTGCGGTTCACCGGCGAGTTCCCGATGACCATCACCGGCAAGGTGCAGAAGTACAAGATGCGCGAGGTGACCGTGGCCGAACTCGACCTCGGGGATGCCGCAGGCACAAAGACCGCCTGACCGGCCGTGCGCCCCTGCGCCAGGTCCTCCTGCGGGTAAGCCCGTCGGTCCCGGCGGCCGGTGAGGGCCAGGGTCAGTCCAGGCCCAGCAGGGGATCCAGGCCGACGGTAAGCCCGGCCGGCAGCGCGGCGATGCCCCGGATGGCGAGCAGCACGCCGGGCATGAACGAGACCCGGTCCATGGAGTCGTGCCTGATGGTGAGCACCTCACCGGGACCGCCGAAGAGGACCTCCTGGTGCGCGACCAGGCCGGCCATCCGGACGGAGTGCACGTGGACCCCGCCGCCGAGGGCGGTGCCCCTGGCCCCGTCCAGCTCGGACACGGTAGCGTCCGGCGGCGCGCCGAGCCCGGCCGCCGTCCTGGCCTCGGCGATCATCGCGGCGGTGCGCGAGGCGGTGCCCGACGGGGCGTCGGCCTTGCCGGCATGGTGCAGTTCGATCACCTCCGCCGAGGTGAAGAACCGGGCCGCCTGCTGGGCGAAGCGCATCATGAGCACCGCGCCGACGGAGAAGTTGGGCACGATCAGCACCCGGACACTCGGTGCCGTGGCCAGCCAGTCGCGCACCTGCGCGAGCCTCGGCTCGTTGAACCCGGAGGTTCCGACGACGGTGTCCAGGCCCTTGCCGATGCACCAGCGCAGGTTGTCAAGGACCGCGCCGGGGTGAGTGAAGTCCACCACCACATCACAGCCGGCCAGGGCGTCCCGGGGATCGCCCGCGTCGACCCCGGCGCCGACCTCCAGGCCGTCCGCACCGGCCACCGTCTGGCACACCTGCGAGCCCATGCGCCCACGGGCGCCGAGCACACCCACCTTGATCATGACTGCCTGCCGTTCTCCCGTGGCGTGCGGGCCCGGCCGGGCGTCAGCCCAGTGCGGCGGCGAAAGGAGCGTCGTCGTCGAACGGGCCGACCACGGCGAGCACCTTGGGCCGTCCCAGGATCTTCGCGGCCACCCGGCGCACGTCGTCGTGGGTGACCGCCTCGATGGAAGCGAGGATCTCGTCTACCGGCTCGAGCCGGGAGTACACCAGTTCCGACTTGCCGAGGCGGCTCATCCGCGACGACGGATCCTCCAGGCCGAGGACGAGCGACCCGCGAAGCTGGCCCTTGCCCCGGTCGAGCTCCACGCCGGTCAGGCCGTCGGCGATGACCTTGGCGATCTCGTCCTGGCAGATCGCCAGCACCTCATCGGCCTTGGCCGGCAGGCAGCCGATGTAGGTGGCCCACATCCCGCTGTCGCAGTGCTGCGAGGCGAAGCTGTACACCGAGTAGGCCAGCCCGCGCTTCTCCCGCACCTCCTGGAACAACCGGGACGACATGCCGCCGCCCAGGGCCGCGTTGAGCACCCCGAGCGCGAACCTGTCGCCGTCGGTACGGGACATCCCGGCGCACCCGAGCACCAGGTTGGCCTGCTCGATGGTGCGCGGTACCAGGCGCACCCCGGTGCCGGCCGCGAGGCCGTGGTCCGTGGCGGCCAGGCGCGGCGGGGTCGGCGCCGCGTCCCCGGCCAGTACGGTGCCGAACATGTCGGCGACCTGCCGGGTGACCGCGTCGTGGTCCACGTTGCCCGCGACCGCGACGACCAGGTCCGGCGGCGTGTACCTGGCGGCGTAGTGGCCGGCGATCTGCTCCCTGGTGATCTCGTTGATCGAGGCCACGGTGCCGAGGATCGGCCGGCCGAGCGGGGTGTCGCCGAAGAGCTGCGCCGCGAACGCCTCGTGCACGGTGTCCGAGGGCTCGTCCTCGTTCATCGCGATCTCTTCGAGGATCACGCCGCGCTCGGCGTCCACGTCCTTCTGCTCGATCAGGGAGCCGGTCACCATGTCGGCCAGGACGTCGATCGCCAGCGGCAGGTCCGCGTCAAGGATCCGCGCGTAGTAGCAGGTGTACTCCTTGCCGGTGAACGCGTTCAGCTCACCGCCCACCGCGTCCATGGCCGCGGAGATCTCCAGCGCGGTCCGCTTGCTGGTGCCCTTGAACAGCAGGTGCTCCAGGTAGTGCGTGGCTCCCGCGTGATCGAGGTCCTCATCGCGGGAGCCCACGCTGGCCCAGATGCCGACGGCCGCCGAGCGGACCGCCGGCAGTGACTCGGTGACGATCCGCAGGCCACCGGGCAGGACCGAGCGGCGCACCATATCGTCGCCCTCGTGCGGGGTGGTTACCGTCATGAGTCGCGGTGCCGCCGCTCGCGGTGACGGGTGCGGTGACTGCCGTCACCCTCGCCGCGGTGCCCGTCCCGGTCACCGCGAGGGCGGTCCCGGTCGCCGCGGTGCCCGTCGCCGCGGTCGTGCTGCTGACCGCCACCGAGGTCCTCGCCGGCCGCTTCCCGCTCCACGACCTCGACGGGGACCAGCGACAGCTTGCCGCGGTCGTCGACCTCGCGGATCTCGACCTGGATCTTGTCGCCGACCTTGATCACATCGTCGACGTTGTCGATCCTGGCGCCGCCGTGCAGCTTGCGGATCTGGGTGATGTGCAGCAGGCCGTCCTTGCCGGGCAGCAGCGAGACGAACGCGCCGAACGTGGTCGTCTTCACCACGGTGCCGAGGAAGCGCTCCCCGACCTCGGGGATGTGCGGGTTGGCGATCGCGTTGATGGCCGTGCGCGCGGCCTCGGCGGAGGGGCCGTCGGTGGCGCCGATGTAGATGGTGCCGTCGTCCTCGATGGTGATCTCGGCGCCGGTGTCCTCCTGGATGGAGTTGATCATCTTCCCCTTGGGGCCGATCACCTCACCGATCTTGTCCACCGGCACCTTGATGGTGATGATCCGCGGCGCGTACGGGCTCATCTCGCCCGGCGCGTCGATGGCCTCGCGCATCACGTCCAGGATGGTCAGCCGGGCCGCCTTGGCCTGGGTCAGGGCCGCGGCGAGCACTGAGGCCGGGATGCCGTCGAGCTTGGTGTCGAGCTGGAGCGCGGTGATCACGTTCCGGGTGCCCGCCACCTTGAAGTCCATGTCACCGAAGGCGTCCTCGGCGCCGAGGATGTCGGTCAGCGTGACGTACTCGCCGCCCTCCTTGATCAGGCCCATGGCGATGCCGGCCACCATGTCCCGCAGCGGCACGCCGGCATCCAACAGCGCCATAGTCGAGGCGCATACAGAGCCCATCGAGGTCGAGCCGTTGGAGCCGATCGCCTCGGAGACCTGCCGGATCGCGTAGGGGAACTCTTCCCTGGTGGGGAGCACCGGGATCAGCGCGCGCTCGGCGAGGGCGCCGTGGCCGATCTCGCGACGCTTGGGCGAGCCCACCCGGCCCGTCTCCCCGGTGGAGTACGGCGGCATGTTGTAGTTGTGCATGTACCGCTTGGTGCGGTCCGGGTTGAGCGTGTCGATCATCTGCTCCATCCGCAGCATGTTCAGCGTGGTGACGCCGAGCACCTGGGTCTCGCCCCGCTCGAACAGGGCCGAGCCGTGCACCCGGGGCAGCACGTGCGCCTCCGCGGACAGCCGCCTGATGTCGGCGAGGCCGCGCCCGTCGATGCGCACCCCGTCGCTGATGATCCGCCCCCGGACCAGCTTCTTGGTGACCGCGCGGAACGCGCCGCTGATCTCCTTCTCCCGGCCCTCGAACTGGCTGGCGAGCTTCTCGGCGGTGAGCGCCTTGAGCCGGTCGGTCTCGGTCTCCCGCTCCTGCTTGCCCGCGATGGCCAGCACCCTGGCCAGCTCGTCGGAGACCTCCGCGGTGACCGCCTCGTAGACGTCCGCCTCGTAGTCGGCGAACACCGGGAACTCGGCGGTTTCCTTGGCGGCCTCGTCGGCGATGTGCTGCTGTGCCTCGCAGAGCGCCTTGATGAACGGCTTCGCCGCCTCCAGGCCCTGGGCGACGGTCTCCTCGGTGGGGCCGACCGCGCCGCTGTCGGCGTCGGCGAGCAGCACCAGCGTGCGGGGCGTGGACTCGGCCTCCACCATCATGATGGCGACGTCACCGTCGTCGAGCACCCGGCCGGCCACGACCATGTCGAACGTCGCGTCCGCGAGCTGGGTGTGGGTGGGGAACCCGACCCAGTGGCCCTTGATGAGGGCGACCCGGACGCCGCCGATCGGGCCGGAGAACGGGAGCCCGGCGAGCTGGGTGGACAGCGAGGCGGCGTTGATCGCCACCACGTCGTACAGGTGCTCCGGGTGCAGGGCCATGATCGTCTCGACGATCTGGACCTCGTTGCGCAGCCCCTTCACGAACGAGGGCCGCAGCGGCCGGTCGATGAGGCGGCAGGTGAGGATGGCGTCCTCGGACGGCCGGCCCTCCCGCCGGAAGAACGAGCCGGGGATCCGGCCCGCCGCGTACATCCGCTCCTCGACGTCCACGGTGAGCGGGAAGAAGTCCAGCCCCTCCTTGGGGTGCTTGCCCGCGGTGGTCGCGGACAGGACCATGGTCTCGCCGTCGAGGTACACGACGGCGGATCCGGCGGCGAGCCTGGCAAGCCGGCCGGTTTCGAATCTGATGGTGACGCTGCCGAATTGCCCGTTGTCGATGACGGTTTCGGCGGTATGCACACCCTCCACGGGTGAGACCTCCTTGACTGAGGTCCCGCGTCCCGCCTTCCGCCGGTAGTGCTCCGGGCCATCGCTAGCCCGGCAACTGACCGCCGGCCGGTCTTCGATCGAAGCCCTCGGCCCGGGTGCGCGGCGGTACGCCGCGTTCGGCACCCGACCCGAGAACCACTACCGAGGACCGGCCCAAGGCGCCCTCCGCACTCCGGAGCCGGGGCCGCGGGATGTTGCTCTCTAGTTGTCTTGCGGCCGTGCCCTGACCTGCAGCCTACCTGCGCAGGCCCAACTTCTGGATGAGGGCACGGTAGCGCTCGATGTCCTTGCTCATCAGGTACTTCAGCAGCCGGCGGCGCCGGCCGACCAGCAGCAGCAGGCCACGCCGGCTGTGATGGTCGTGCTTGTGTAGCTTGAGGTGCTCGGTGAGATCGTTGATCCGCCGCGTCAGCAATGCGACCTGGACCTCCGGCGAACCGGTGTCACCCTCACTGGTCGCGTGCCCGGCGATGATCTCCTTCTTGACTACTGTGTCCAGCGGCACGTGTGTTCCTTATCTTCGTCGCTAATCTGGCGGGGCCCCGTCACGCATAATCCAGCCCGCGCGGGCGGGGATTCAGGCGATTCGGGATGCCCCTGAGCCGGCCGTTTGAGGGTGCAGCCGACCCGGCCGGCGATGCCGGCCACCAATTACGGTACCACGGTGCCGGACCAGCTAACGGTCTCCCGACCGCGGGCCGGTCCCGGCGGCGGTCCGCCGCGGGTGCCGCCCCCGGCCCCGGCTTCCGCTGACAGCCGTGTCCGGAAGTTCCTAGAGTTGGCGGGACAGCGCGCATCGGTCCGGGAGGCCAGGAATGAGACGGTTCGCCGGCGCGGCGCTGGCGTCCGGGTTCGCGCTTGCCGCGCTGGTTCCCCTGACGGCCGCCGCCGCGGCCCCGGCGGCATCGGCGGGCCGGTCCCGGCCCGCCGCCCGGGCGGCCGGGAGCGCCGCGACGCCGTCACCAACGCCGAAGCCGTCTGGCTCACCGACCGGGCACCCGGTGCCGCCCCCGCCGCGGCCGACGGTCCGGCCGGGCCCGCCCGCGCCGGTCGCCGGGATGCCGGAACCGTCACGGAACTGCCTGTCACAACGTGGCCGCGCCCGGCTGACCAGCGAGCCGTGGGCGCAGCGGGCGCTCGGCTTCAGCAGCGTCTGGGACCTCACCAGGGGCCAGCACGTCACCGTCGCGGTGGTGGACAGCGGCATCGACTTCACCCCCCAGCTCGCGGGCCGGGTGACCCGCACCGACCTGACCGGCGGGGACGGCGAGGACTGCATTCCGCACGGCACCGTGGTCGCGAGCATCATCGCGGCGAGCGACGCCCGGGCGCGGGGGATCCCGTTCTACGGGGTGGCACCCGCCGCGCACATCCTGTCGATCCGGGTGCAGCAGCAGGAGGGCACCGGCGGCCAGACCGACGCTCAGCGCAGGAAGACGCTGGCGAACATCGCGAACGGCATCCGGTATGCGGTGGTCAAGCGCGCGCAGGTCATCAACGTGTCCATCCAGGTGTCGGCCAGCTACCCGGCGCTGCGCTCGGCGGTCGAGTTCGCGCTGCGCCGCAACGTGGTCGTGGTGGCCGCGGCGGGCAACGACAACCCGGGCGGCGGCCAGGGGCCGTTCTACCCGGCGAGCTATCCGGGCGTGCTGTCGGTCAACGCGGCCGACCTGAACGGGCAGCTCGGCGGCTTCGACGTCAGCCGCACCCCGGTTTCTGTGACCGCGCCCGGCGTGGGCGTCGCGAGCGACTACCCCGGCGGGTTCGGCCCGTCGAACAACGGGACGAGCTTCGCGACGGCCTTCGTCTCCGGCGAGGCGGCGCTGGTGCGCGCGGCCTACCCGCGGATGCCCGCCGCGCAGGTGGTGCACCGGATCATCGCCACCGCGGCCGGCCGTACCGGGGCGCACACCGGCGCCGGCATGATCAACCCAGTCCAGGCGGTCACCGCGGTGCTCCCGTCGCAGCCGGCCACCCCCCGCCCCGCGGCCCCGGTCCGAGTCCCGCGCCCCAAACCGGTCGGCAGCTTCACCCGCACGGTCGCCC
>WNGN01002534.1_pt1 | contig 30001 bp, 25 predicted proteins | sample 5400561 | NCBI WGS metagenome assembly WNGN01 (sample SAMN13153379, study PRJNA577476) | soil metagenome | isolation source: 115 cm soil or saprolite under Garry oak tree replicate 2 | place: USA:California | collected 2016-06-15 | reverse complement strand
ATCGTGTGCGAGACAGGTATCGGCACCAAGCTGAGCGAGAAGCGCGCGCTGCAGGTCGCGCTGCGCGAACCCGAAGGTCTGTTGCATTCGCTGAACCGGATCGGAATACGGCCGGATGAGGTCGACGCCGTCATCACCACCCACCTGCACTGGGACCACGCCGGCGGTCTCACGCGCTGGGACAAGGGATGCCTCGAGCTCACGTTTCCAAAGGCGCGCCATTTCATCCAGCGCAGCGAGTGGGATTTTGCGCTGAGCCCCGATATGCGCAGCCAGGCCGCATACGTGACCGACGACTTCACACCGCTGGCGGATGGCAACAACCTCGTGGAGTACCTGGACGGCGACGCGGAGGTCATGCCGGGTGTCCAGATCCGGCATGTGGGCGGGCACACGCCGGGAAGCCAGGTCCTCGTGCTGCGCTCGGGTGAGCTTGCCTGCGCCGTGACCGGGGACCTGGTCTGCCAGACGCCGCATCTGCGCGTGCCCTGGACGATGGCGGCCGACATCGAGCCGCTGCGGGTGCTCGAGCAGAAGGCGCGGCTGTTCGACGAAGCGCAGAAGCATCGGTGGCTGCTCGTGCTCAGCCACGAGCCCGACCAGCCCGCGGGATACATCGAGGAGGACGGCCGCTGGCGCCCTGAACCCAGGCTGGCGTAGAGAGCAAGTACGAGAAAGAGCTGTGTCGGCGCCATCATCGCCTCGTTCACGAACATGGGTGGAAGCTGGAGCTTGGACTGGCACGCAAGGTCGTCGCGATTCCGCCCTATGCGCTCTTAACAGCCTGGGCTCCCCTCACGAGCCTGACCTCCTATCGTCGCCGCGTGCTCGCCACCGTCCATTCCTGCGTGCTCGTTGGACTCGAAGCGCGGCGTGTCGAGGTCCAGGCCGACAGCGGCAACGGCGATCCGGCGTTCTATCTGGTCGGGCTCGCGGCCACGTCGGTGAAGGAGGCGCGCGAGCGGGTCCGCTCGGCCATCAAGAACAGCGACCTTGATTTCCCCCGCAAGCGCCTTACCGTCAACCTCGCCCCCGCGGAGATGCGCAAGCAGGGAAGTGGGCTCGACCTTCCCATGGCCGTTGCGATCGCGCTCGCCGAGATAGGTAAACGGGCGCCTGCGCGCACGGCGTTCCTCGGCGAGCTCGCGCTCGATGGAGCCATCCGGCACGTCGACGGCGTGCTGGTGGCGGCGCGCTGCCTTCAGAAGGCCGGGTTCGAGCGGTTCTTCGTGCCCGCGGTGGATGCGAGCGAGGCGGCGCTGATCGAGGGCCTGGAGGTCATCCCCTGCACGAGGCTCGGGGAAGTCGTCGCGCATCTCCTCGGCCAGGAACCCATCACACCGCAGCCCTTTGCTGAGGCCGTTTTCGATTCGAGCGATGCCGGCCTCGAGCACGACCTGGCCGAGGTTCACGGTCAAGAGGAGGCCCGCCGTGCGATCGAGGTGGCGGCTTCGGGCGGGCACCACCTTCTGCTCACGGGTCCACCGGGCTCGGGCAAAACCATGCTGGCGCGCTGCGTGCCAGGCATCCTCCCGCCACTCGACCTCGGCGAGGCGTTCGAGGTCGCGCAGGTAAGGAGCCTACTGGGAGACCTGCTGCCGGGAAGGCCGTTGGACTGGACACGCCCGTTTCGCGCGCCGCACCACGGAATCTCGATGGCGGGGCTGGTCGGCGGTGGTACGGGTCTGGCTCTGCCCGGCGAGATCAGCCGCGCGAATCACGGTGTGCTCTTTCTGGATGAGCTCGCCGAGTTTCAAGCGCCGGTTCTGCAGGCCCTGCGCCAACCGCTGGAGACCGGACGCGTCACCATCACGCGATCGGGCGGATCCGTCACCTATCCCGCGAGGTTCACTCTGGTGGCCGCCACTAACCCATGTCCGTGTGGGTGGCTCGGCGACTCCACCAGGACCTGCCGCTGCACCCCGGCACTGGTCGATGCCTACCAACGGCGCCTTTCCGGACCTCTGCTCGACCGCATCGACCTCCAGGTGGGAGTCCGGCGCGTGCCGCTCGCCGAGCTGGCGTCGGAACCGCGAGGCGAGGCTTCGGCCACAGTCCGCGCTCGTGTCGCCGCCGCCCGGAGTCGCCAGCTCGACCGGCAGGGCTGCCTCAACGCCCAGCTGAAGCCACGGCGGCTGCGCGAGGTGGCGCTTCTCGAACCCGGTTCCAGGCGCACGCTCGAACGCTGGTCCGAGCAGAAGGGTCTGACCGCCCGCGGCTTTCATCGCGCCTGGCGTGTGGCACGGACCGCCGCCGATCTCGAAGGCGCGGAGGCCATCGGCGACCGGCACGTCCTGGAAGCGCTGGGTTACCGACTTCATGACGTCGCCGCCTGACCTCTCGACGCTCAACGCTCGAGGCACCTGGCCGCCACCCGACGGTCCGAGGGTCGCCATCGTCGGCTCGCGACGGCCCTCGCCGTACGGCGAAGCGGTGGCCGAGCAGCTCGCCGCCGACCTTGCCCGAGCGGGCGTGATCGTCGTCAGCGGGCTTGCGCTCGGGTGCGACGCCGCCGCTCACCGAGGGGCTCTGACCGCCGGCGGCGTCACGGTGGCGGTGATGGGAACGGGAGTCGACATCGTGTATCCCGCGGCCCACCTTCGCCTCGCCGAGGAGATCGTCGCGGGCGGCGGTGCCCTGGTGAGCCAGTTTCCGAATGGGTCGTCGCCCAGGCGCCAGAACTTCCCCGCCCGCAACGTCACCATGGCTGACCTACATAAAGAGGTAATGGCGGTGCCGGGCAGCATCTTCTCGCCGCTGTCGGTGGGCACCCACAACCTCATCCGCGACGGCGCTGCCCTGGTCCAGAACGCCCGTGACGTGCTCGCCGCCCTTGGCCTCGGCGGCGAGGTTCTGGACGACCCTCTGGCCGCCCCCAAACGCCTGGGTTTCAGCCTTCCCCCCGAACGCGACGGCCTCCTCCTCCACCTCTCAGACGTGCTCTCCGTCAGCGCCGCCGAGCTGGCCCGAAAGCTCGAGCTGCCGGTCGCCGAGGTGCTCGGAAGGCTCACCTCGCTGGAGCTCGACGGCGCTGTGCGCCGTCACGGACCGGGCTTCGTAAGGGCATTGCGTCGCGGCAAAGAACGGGCGTAGGATTGCCCGCCTCAGCGGCCGGCCGGCCCGCCCGACTCCCAGCCTTGGGACTAAAACCGGCTCCTGGGGAATAAAGGAGTTGCTGTGCCGGAAGGTTTGATCATCGTCGAGTCGCCCGCCAAGGCGCGGACTCTGAAGCGGTTCCTGGGGGATCGTTTCGACGTTCTCGCCTCGATGGGCCACGTCCGCGACCTCCCCGAAAAGGAGATCGCGGTGGACGTGGAGGCGGGCTTCAAGCCTCGGTACGAGGTGGTCGAGAGCCGGCGCAAGACCATCAACGAGCTGACCTCGGCGACGAAGAAGGACCGCCAGAACGTGATCCTGGCCTCCGACCCTGACCGGGAGGGGGAGGCGATCGCCTGGCACCTGGCAGAGGTCCTGAAGCTGAAGTCCCCGAAGCGCATCGAGTTCCACGAGATCACCGCGGACGCCGTCCGCAAGGCGCTCGAGTCGCCCCGTGAGATCGACATGCGGCTCGTCAACGCGCAGCAGGCGCGCCGGGTGGTCGACCGGCTGGTGGGCTACCGCCTGAGCCCGTTCTTGTGGAGCAAGGTCCAGAAGGGAATCGGCGCCGGCCGCGTGTCCTCGGTCGCCCTGCGCCTGGTCGTCGACCGCGAGGAGGAGATCCGGAAGTTCGTCCCGGTCGAGTCGTGGACGATCGACGTCGAGCTCTCCAAGCTGGCCGACGAGCGCCTCTTCCTGGCCCGGCTGAACCGGCCCAAGAACGCGCCCGACAGCGCTGACGCCGAAGCCAAGCTGGAGGTCAAGACGCAGGCCGAGGCCGACGCGATCGTGCGCGCCCTCGAAGGCTCGACCTACCGGGTCCTGGGTGTCGAGAAGAAGCGCCGGACCAAGAGCTCGTACCTGCCCTACATCACGTCGACCCTGCAGCAGGACGCTTCCAGCCGCCTCCGCTTCCGGCCTCGAAACACGATGCGCATCGCGCAGCAGCTGTACGAGGGGATCGAGCTGGGCGACGAGGGGTCGACCGGGTTGATCACCTACATGCGCACCGACTCCACCCGCATCTCCGCGGAGGCGGAGACGAAGGTGAAGGGCTTCGTCAAGCAAGAGTTCGGCGAGAAGTATGTCGGCGGGCCGCGAGCCGCCAAGGCAGGCCCCGCGGTGCAGGACGCGCACGAAGCCATCCGGCCGACCGACGTGAGCCGCACGCCGGAATCCATTCGCAAGCACCTCTCGCCCGACCAGTACAAGCTTTACGACCTGATCTGGCGGCGCTTCGTCGCCAGCCGCATGGCGCCGGCTGTCTATGACCAGACCCAGGTCGAGATCGAAGGTGGCGAGTACGTCTTCCGGGCGACCGGTTCGGTGCTCGCGTTCGACGGCTTCTACAAGGTATGGGAGCGCGACGAGAACGGCGAGACCGAGCTTCCCGACCTCGCTGCCGGTGAGGACCTCACGTATCACGGGATCAAGCCCGAGCAGCACTTCAGCCAGCCGCCTCCGCGCTATTCGGAGGCGACGCTGATCAAGGAGCTGGAGCAGCGCGGCATCGGCCGGCCGTCGACGTACGCACCGATCGTCGAGACGATCAAGGACCACGGCTACGTCGAGATCAAGGAACGCCGGCTGCACCCGACGCGCATCGGCGAAGCAGTGAACGCGATCATGGTCGACCACTTCAAGGTCATCTCCGACGACGACTACACCGCGACCCTCGAGCAGCGTCTGGACGAAGTCGAGCGCGGCAGCCAGGAGTGGGTGCCCGTAGTCAGCGACTTCTATGGCCCGCTGCAGAAGATGCTCACTGCCGCCGAAAAGGCGATGCCGGCCGACACCGACGAGGAGTGCCCGCTGTGCCATGAGGGTCACCTAGTCCTGAAGGCAAGCCGATTCGGTCCGTTCATGGGCTGCTCGCGCTACCCGAAATGCAAGTTTCGCCGCGCGATGACCCCTAACGGCGAGGTGCCGGAGCCGAAGCTGCTCGACGAGCCGTGCCCCGTGTGCGGCAAGCCGTTGCAGCAGCGCACCGGTCGATACGGAGAGTTCATCGGCTGCTCCGGTTATCCCGACTGCAAGTACATCAAGCGCGATGCGGCGCAGGCCGAGGCCAAGCCGACCGGTGAGAAGTGCCCGCAGTGCGGGGAAGGGCAGCTCGTGGAGCGGACCGGCCGATACGGGCCCTTCGTCGCGTGCTCGCGCTACCCCGAGTGCAAGTACCGGGCCAACATCGGAAAGGACGGCAAGGTGCGCGAGGGCCCGAAGGTGCTGGACGAGCCCTGCCCGATCTGCGGCAAGCCGCTGGTCGAGCGGCGCGGCCGGTACGGGCCATTCAAGTCGTGCTCCGACTACCCGAATTGCCCAGGTCCGAAGGGCGTCAAGAAGGCCGAGAAAGCCGAGGTCTGAAAGCGCTCGAGCCGGCGACCGTCCGGTTAGAGTTGGCGCGGCCGATGCGAAATCTCGCTCTCCTGACGGCGACCGTCGCGATGCTCGCGGCGTGCGGGCAGCCGACCAGTCCCACGGTCGTGCACTTCAATACTCCGTCCTCTGACGCGTCGGCGTCGCCATCGGCAAGCGCCACCGCCGGACCTGCGACATCCCCGACCGCCGGTCCGTTGACCGGGCCGTACGGGCTCCTGCTGGTCGGGGGCGGAGCTGCGCTGGATCTGATCAGGGCGGATGGTTTTGTCGTGGCTCAAGCGCCGGTGGCGCCGCCCTCGGTGAAGTTCTGCTCGTCGGCGAATGACGGCGCGATGGAGCCGCCTCCCGTGAGTGCAAGCAGCACCCAGGTCTATATCCGTGATGGCGACACGAACATCCGCCGCGTCTCCCTTTCGGGCGTGACCGATGTGACCACCGTCCCCGGTGGTCCCACAACGGTGAGCTTTTTCTCTGTCAGTCCCGACAACCAGCGCATTGCTGTGGTCGTCGAAGACGTGTCCGCGGCGACGACGATCTCGCTCCGGCTGTATGTCGAAGACCTGGTCGGCCATGGGCACCATGCCGACATCTACACGACGACCCAACCCAAGGGAAAGACAGGGACCACGCTGTGGCCGATGGGCTGGCACAACGGCGCCCTGGTCCTCGCGGTGGTGGTCGCATGCACCTTCGAGCCCGCGGGCCTCACGCCGGTGTCATGGCACGTGTCCAACGCTTCGACAGCGGTGCGAATTGCCACCATCAACGCCAGCAACTGCACGTTGAGTGTTCGGCCCTCGCCGGCCGGTGTCGGCTGTGTCAACTACTCGTCCGGTGCGACGACGCTGTACGACTGGGCGGGAAAGATCATCTCGGTGACCGGTCCTGGAGCGACAGGGTCCGGCTTCACCGAGACGAGCTTGTCGCCGGCGGGCAACAGCATCTTCTTCGCCACCGGCACTGGCATCGGCGCGCCTCCGGCTGCCACCGAAATCGTCCAGCTGGGTCCAGGTCCTTATGCGACGGTCCAGGGACACATTGCATGTGGCTGGATCGACGAGGATCATCTGCTCGCCCACGACGCGGTGATCCAGTTTCCAGCCGAGACTGCTGGCAACGTGCGGGTTAGTGCGAAGGTGTCGTCGATCGTCAACAGCGGTTTCTGCGCCGGTAGGTTCCCGGGCGGCCTCTGATTCAGATCTCGGGTCCTGGGTATACTTCCAACGCCAGTCTCAACCGACTGAGTTAGCACGCCCGGGGCACTGCTCCTGTCCTTGATCCAAGGCCAGAACCGGGCGGAAGTGGAACAGGGAGGCAATCGAAACGTGGCTCAGGTAACCCTGAAGCAGCTGCTTGAGGCGGGTGTCCATTTCGGGCATCAGACCAGCCGCTGGAACCCAAAGATGCGGACGTACATCTTCACTGCGCGCAACGGCATCCACATCATCGACCTGCAGAAGACCGTCAGGCTCCTCGACGACGCGTGGGACTTCGTACGCGGGGTTGCGGCCAGCGGCCGTCCCGTGCTCTTCGTGGGCACGAAGAAGCAGGCGCAGGAAACGATCCAAACCGAGGCCGCGCGTTGCGGCATGTACTTCGTCAACCGTCGCTGGATGGGCGGCATGCTCACCAACTTCAGCACTGTCAAGAAGCGCATCGACCGCCTGCACGAGCTGCGGCGCATGCAGCAGGAAGGCCAGTTCGAGCAGCTCTCGAAGAAAGAGGCCAAGAAGCTCCAGGACGAGCTCGATCGCCTGATGTTCCACTTCGACGGCATCGCCGATATGAAGCGGCTGCCTGGCGCCCTCTATGTCGTCGACCCGCGTAAGGAGCACATCGCGGTCACCGAGGCGAACCGCTTGAAGATCCCCGTGGTCGCGATCGTCGACTCCAACTGCGACCCCGACCTCATCACCTACGTCATCCCCGGCAACGACGATGCCATCCGCGCCGTCAAGCTCCTGACCGGCAAGATCGCCGACGCGTGCCAGGATGGCCGCCAGGAGGCACAGGCCCGCGGAGAGATCCTCCCTGAGCCCGAGGAGCGCGAGTTTCTCGAGACGCCGAGATACGAGGAGATCGAGGAATACCTCGAGGATGAGGAGGACTACCTGCCGACCGTTTCCGAGGAGGAGTTCATCGGCGGCCGAACCGGCGACGAAGAAGAGGCACGCTAGTGGCGGGGGTTCCCATGGAGCTCGTCAAGAGGCTCCGCGAGATGTCAGGCGCCGGCATGATGGACTGCAAGAACGCGCTCGAGGAGGCGGACGGAGACCTCGAGAAGGCCTTCACGATCCTGCGCGAAAAGGGAATCGCCAAGGCCGCCAAGCGTGCCGGGCGCACGACCGGGCAGGGCGTCGTCGAGGCCTACCTGCACCGCACGACGCCTGACTATCCGCCGCAGGTCGGCGTCCTGGTCGAGGTCGATTGCGAGACTGACTTCGTCGCGAAGGGCCAGGAGTTCCGCAAGCTGGCCAAGGAGATCGCTCTGCAGATCGCGGCCACCAGCCCCCGCTGGGTCTCACGCGACGAGATCCCCGACGATGTGCTCGTAGAGGAGCGGGCCATCTACATGCGCAAGGCGGAGCTGGACGGCACGCCGCCGCAGGCCATCGCCAAGCGGGTCGACGGCCAGGTCGAGAGCTTCATCAAAGAGACAGTCCTGCTGGAGCAGGCATACTTTCGAGAGCCCAAGCACACGGTCAAGGACCTGATCGCGGAGAACATCTCGAAGCTGCAGGAGAACATCTTGGTGCGACGGTTCGCCCGGTTCAACGTCCGCGAGGCTGACGAGAGCGCCGAAGGCGACGAGGGCGTCCCCGCGTCGCCAGCCGGCCGCAGCTGAGGCGCTGATGGGCGACCGAACGCCGAAGTACAACCGCATCATCCTCAAGCTGAGCGGTGAGGCACTCGGCGGCAAGCGCGACTACGGCATCGACCTCGCCGTGGTGCAAACGATCGCTGGCCAGGTCAAGCGCGTCCACGAGATGGGAGTGCAGATCGCGCTCGTCGTGGGCGGCGGCAACATCTTCCGCGGCCTTGCCGCCAGTGAGCGTGGGTTCGACCGCGCGACGGGCGACTACATGGGGATGCTCGCCACGGTCATCAACGCGCTGGCGCTCCAGGACGCGCTCGAGCGCACTGGCATTCCCGCACGCACCATGACCGCGATCCAGATGCCCCAGGTCGCCGAGCCGTACATCCGCCGACGTGCTGTCCGCCATCTCGAGAAAGGACGCGTCGTCATCCTCGCGGCCGGCACCGGCAACCCGTACTTCACGACCGACACCACCGCGGCGCTGCGCGCGGTCGAGATCGAAGCCGACGTCATCCTGAAGGCAACCAAGGTCGACGGCGTGTACACCGCCGACCCGAAGCTCGACCCGAACGCAGTCAAGCTGGAGCACCTCGACTACCTCGAGGTGCTCAACCGCGGCATCGAGGTGATGGACAACACGGCCCTCACCCTGTGCATGGACAACAACGTGCCCATCGTGGTCTTCAACCTGCTCGAGCCTGGCAACATCGAACGTGTTGTCCTCGGGGAGGAGATAGGCACGTTGGTGGGAGCGATGGGATGATCGATCCAATCCTGCGCGACGGCGAGTCGAAGATGTCGAAGTCGGTCGATCACTTCGGATCCGAGCTTGCCACCATCCGGACAGGCCGCGCCAACCCGGCCCTGATCGACAAGGTCATGGTGCCTTACTACGGCACGCCGACCCCCCTCAACCAGCTGGCGCAGATCAGCGCGCCCGAGGCTCGGCTCCTCGTCGTGCAGGTGTACGACAAGAGCCAGATCGGGGCGGTCGAGAAGGCGCTGCGCTCGGGAGAGCAGGGTCTGAACCCGGCGAGTGACGGCCAGGTCATTCGCGTTCCGATTCCTCCGCTTACCGAGGAGCGCCGCAAGGAGTATGTGAAGCTCGTCCGCCACAAGGCCGAGGAAGCCAGGGTGGCGATCCGCAACGTGCGCCGCGACGAGCTCCATCGCGTCGATGCGATGCAGAAGCAGGGCGAGGTCCCGGAGGACGAGGCCAAGCGGGCCCATGCACGCCTGCAGAAGCTGACCGAGACGCATATCGAACGGGTCGACGGCTTGGCCGCCCGCAAAGAGGCGGAGGTCATGGAGGTCTAGGCCGGGGCGCCATTCCCTCCCGCATACTCTTTCAGCGCTTGGACTCGTCAGTTCCCCGGCACATCGGAATCATCATGGACGGCAACGGCCGCTGGGCCCGCCGCCGCGGGCGTCCGGCCAGCTTCGGCCACCGGGCCGGCGTCCGGGCGATCAAGCGGGCGCTCGAGGGCTGCGAGCAGCTGGGGGTGCAAGTGCTCTCGGTTTATGCGTTCTCGACGGAGAACTGGACCCGGCCTCGCGCCGAGGTACGGGCCTTGATGAGGCTCTTCCACGAGACGATGCAGCGCGAGATCGACGAGATGCACCGCCGAGGCGTGCGGATCGTCGTGAGCGGGCGCAGGGACGGGCTCTCGTCGCGAATGCGCGATCGCATTGGAGAGGCGGTGGCGCGGACCGCGAACAACACCAACGGCGTCCTCAACGTTTGCCTGAACTACGGCGGCCGAGCCGAGCTCGTCGACGCGGTGCGCAGGCTGGTGCACGATCATGTCGTTCCGCAGCAGATCGATGAATCGGCCATCGCATCGCGGCTCTATGTCCCTGACCTTCCAGACCCCGATCTCATCATCCGCACTGCGGGCGAGAGCCGGGTCAGCAACTTCCTGCTGTGGCAATCGGCCTATGCCGAGATGCTTGTGACCGAGACCCTGTGGCCTGACTTCGACATCGAAGACCTGAAGGCCGCAATCGCCGAGTTCAACTCGCGCATCCGCCGCTTCGGCGGGCGGCCGGAGGTCGGATCGCCCGCCGCCGGAGCCGCCGCGCGGTGACGACGGGCAACGCCTACCTGGCCGGCATCAAACCCAGCCCGCTGATGGTCCGGATCTTGAGCGCCGCCGTGTTCCTCGGCCTGGTTCTGATCGGCGTGTACGCCGGCATCTACGGCGTCTACGCCCTGGTGCTCATCCTGGGCGGACTCGCGCTGTGGGAGTTCCTGGGCCTCTCGGAAGGCATGGGTTCCCGCGCCCCGGCCTGGCTACTGTTTCCCCTGGGCGCGTTCTTCGCCTTCAGCGGCACAGTGCTCAAGGAGATCGACGTCACCCTCGTGCTGGCGCTCGCCCTCGTCGGCGGGCTGGCCGGATTCCTGGTCTTGCCTGGGCGCCGGCAGGGCCTGGGCCGGTGGGCGATGGGCCTGGCGGGCGCGCTCTACATCGGCATGCCGTTCAACTATTACCTGCTTCTCTACACCTCCAAGCCGAACGGATTCGTATGGACGCTGTTCACGATCTTCGCCGTCATCGCCAACGACGCGGCCGCACTGCTGGTCGGCAGCCGCATCGGGCGCCATCCGTTTTTCGTCACGATCAGCCCGCACAAGACCGTCGAGGGTGCGGTCGCGGGAGTTATCGCGTCCGTGGTTGCGATGTTGATCGGAGCGTCGGGGATCATCGGACTGTCGCCGCTGCACGCTATCGCGATCGGCGTGCTCGTCGGCGTCAGCGCGCTTGTCGGCGACCTGGTCGAGTCGCAGATGAAGCGCATCGCCGAAGTCAAGGACTCGTCGCACCTGATTCCGGGCCACGGCGGAGTGCTCGACCGCCTGGACTCGATCCTGTTTCCTCCGATCCTTGTCTACTTCTACGTTTCCATGTTCCACCTGATCCACTGACGTGGCCCGACCCCTCAACGTCGCCATCCTTGGCGCCACGGGCTCCATAGGCCAGCAGACGCTCGACGTGATCGACCGCAATCCAGAGCGGCTGCGGCTGTTCGGGCTCACGGAGGGCAGGAGGTCCGCCAGCCGGAAGGCGGAATACGTCATCCAGGGGCAGGCCGGTGAGCCTGACTTCGATGTGCGTGTAAACGCGATGGTCACCGACCCGCGATGCGACCTCGTGGTGATCGCCATCCCCGGAGCCCGGGCGCTGGCTCCGACCATGGCCGCGCTGACAGCTGAAAAAGAGATCGCCCTCGCGACGAAAGAGGTGCTCGTGATGGCGGGCGCATTGGTGATGAAGGCAGCCGGCGCCCGCGGGATCCGGCCCATCGACTCGGAGCACAGCGCCATCTGGCAGTGCCTGTGGGGAGAGCGGCTGGATCGCGTTCGCCGGCTGATCATCACTGCGAGCGGCGGCCCCTTCTGGTCCCACCCCGACCTCGACCTCGACCAGGTGACCGTGGAGCAGGCGTTGAACCACCCCCGGTGGTCGATGGGGCCCAAGGTGACCGTCGACTCGGCGACCCTGATGAACAAGGGCCTGGAGCTGATCGAGGCACACCACCTGTTCGGCCTGCCCCTGAGGCAGATCTCGGTGGTAGTTCACCCGCAGAGCGCCGTCCATTCCCTGGTCGAGTTCGTGGACGGCTCCCTGAAGGCGCAGCTCGGGCCCCGCTCGAGTTCTACCCGCTCGACGAAGCCCGCTTCCCGGCCGTTCGCCTGGCTCGGGCCGCCGCTCAGGCGGGGGCAGGACGCCCGGCTGTGCTCAATGCGGCCAACGAGGAGGCGGTGAACGCATTCCTGGCCGGCGACATCCCCTTCAGCGGCATCATCCGGACCGTCGAGCGCACCCTGGAGGCCTTTTCGGGAGGCGGGGAGGACCTGGAGGACATCCTGGAGGCCGATCGCTGGTCTCGTGCCTACGTGAAGGAGACCAGGGGCATACTCCGGTAGTCTGAAGGCGTGCCGCAGATAACCGGTGGGATCGTGAGCGTGGCCGCCATTGCGTTGGCGTTCTTGATCCTGATCGCGCCCCACGAGGGAGGGCACTTCGCGATCGCGAAGCTGTTCAAGGTGCGCGTGATCGAGTTCTCGATCGGCGCCGGCACCAAGCTGATCTCGTTCACACGGGGCGGCACCCTCTATGCGCTGCGGCTGCTGCCCATCCTCGGCTACGTCCGCATGGGCGGTATGGAGGCCGATGACTTCAACGAACCCAACGGCTTCCACTCCAAACCGGCCCTGCAGAGGATCGCGATCCTGGCCGCCGGGCCGGCCGCCAACTTTCTGGTGGCGATCCTGCTCACGACCGGCTACGGCCTGAGCCAGCTCAACGACGACCCGGGCAAGGTGGTGAGGGTGATCCCCGGCACCCCGGCGGCGATGACGGGCGTCCATGTTGGCGACCACATCCGGGCCGTCAACGGCAAGCCGGTCACCGGTCCTGGGTACATCCAGGAGCAAGAGAAGGCAGCCCCCGGCAAGCCCATCGTCCTGACCGGTTTCCACGCCGACGGGAAGCCGTTCAGCTACATCCTCGCGCCGGTCTGCGACCCGACCAACGCGTGCTATGTCGGCATCGGCGTGGCCGGGTTGGTCTCGGTGCAGTCCGCTGTCACCAACGGTGTGCAGTTCCCGTTCAACGCGATCGGCGGCATCACCCAGGGTCTTTCCGCCCTGGTGACCGGCAAGGTTCCGGGAGGGCTCTTCGGTCCGCAAGGCCTGACCGGTCCGATCGGCATCGCGGCGATCACCGAGCAAAGCGTGAGCCAGGGTCCGACCGACTACATCCTGCTGGTCGCCATCCTGTCGGTGGCTCTCGGCTTCACCAACCTTCTCCCGGTCCCCGCCCTCGACGGTGGCCGCATCGTCGTAGTGGTGATCGAGGCGCTTCGGCGCCGGCCGTTCGACCGCAAGAGCGAGCTAAACTTCCAGCGCTGGGGCCTGGTCGCCCTGCTGGGCCTCGCCGCGATCATCAGCTTCCTGGACATCCAACGCATCGCCACCGGCCAGTTCCTGGGCGGGCACTGATGGTCTCGAGACGCAAGTCGATACCGGTCAACGTCGGCGGTGTGGTCATCGGCGGCGCGGCGCCGATCGCGGTGCAGACGATGACCAAGACCGACACCCGCGACGTCAAGTCGACCCTGCGCCAGATCCACGAGCTCAAGGAAGCCGGCTGCGAGATCGTCCGGCCGGCGGTGCCTGACCACGAGGCGGCCGAGGCGCTCAAGGAGATCGTCAAGGGCTCGCCCCTGCCGGTGATCGCCGACATCCATTACGACCACACGCTCGCCTTGATGGCGATCGAAGCCGGCGTGCACTGCCTGCGCCTGAACCCCGGCAACATCCCCGACCGCGACAAGGTGATCAAGGTGGTCATGGCCGCCAAGGAGCGCCAGATCCCGTTCCGCATCGGCGTCAACGCGGGCTCGCTGCCCGAAGAGGTGCACAAGAGCCTGCGCGAGCAGCACCAGATCAATCGCGACGACCGCGAGCGCACGGCCGACCGCATGGTCGAGGTGGCGCTCGGCCACTGCAAGATCCTCGAGGAGCTCGACTACGGGCCGGGCTTCATCAAGGTTTCGCTGAAGTCCACGGACGTGTGGACCAACATCATGGCCAACCGCAAATTCGCCGCCGCGCGCGCGTATCCGATCCACCTGGGCGTCACCGAATCAGGCCCTGTCGAGGCGGGCAGCATCCGCAGTGCCGTCGGCACGGGCATCCTCCTGAGCGAGGGCATCGGGGACACCATCCGCGTGTCGCTCGCCACGTCCGATCCACGCGAAGAGGTGCGCGTCGCGCATGAGATCCTGAAGACCCTCGCCTTCCGCAACGAGAGCGCAACGCTGGTCGCATGCCCTACGTGCGGCCGCCTCGAGTACGACATGGTGCCGACGGTCAAGGCGGTCGAAGCGCACATCGCGAAGCTGAAGGTTCCGATCACGGTCGCGGTGATGGGCTGCGTCGTCAACGGCCCCGCCGAGGCCCGCCACGCGGACATCGGCGTCACGGGCGGGCGGGGAAAGGGCGTGATCTTCAAGAGAGGTAAGCTCTACAAAACCGTGGCCCAAGAAGAGCTGCTCGCCGTGCTGCTGGGTGAGATCGACGCGATCGCGGCCGAGCACGCTCCCGCCCCGGCTCCGCTCCCGAGCTAGCCCTGGCCTCCCCACCTGTGGGGAGGTGGCGCCGCGCGAAGCGCCGCGCCGGTGGGGCCCAACCGCTCAGCGCAAACGCTGTCGTGACTATTCAAACTTGTGAGCAACTGGATATGAAAGAGACCATTGAGGAGCAGCAGGATTTCGTGAAGGACATCACGAAGATGTCCGACGACTTCGACCGCTGGTACACGGACGTCGTCCGCAAAGCCGAGCTGGCCGACTGGTCGGGCGTGCGCGGCATGATGGTCGTCCGGCCCTACGGCTGGGCGATGTGGGAGACGATCTCGCGCGCGTTCGACGACATGATCAAGGAGAGCGGGCACGAGAACTGGGCGTTCCCGCTGCTCATCCCACGTTCGTTCCTGATGAAGGAGGCGGAGCACATCGAGGGCTTCGCGCCGGAGGTCGCGTGGGTCACGAGGGCGGGCGCCGGCATGGAAGAGCTCGAGGAGCCGCTCGCCGTGCGGCCCACATCGGAGACCATCGTGGGCTCGCTCATCAAGCGCTACATCCAGAGCCATCGCGACCTCCCCAAGCTGACGAACCAGTGGAACAGCGTGGTGCGCTGGGAGATGCGATCGCGCCTCTTCCTGCGCTCGCGCGAGTTCTGGTGGCAGGAAGGGCACACGTTTCACGCCTCGGCACAGGAGGCGATCGACGAGGTCGCCCTCATCCTCGACTACTACCGCTCCATCGCCGAGGATTGGCTGGCTGTCCCCGTGCTCGGCGGCAAGAAGTCGGCCGCGGAGACGTTTGCGGGCGCTGTTTACACGCTGACGCTCGAAGGTCTCATGAGAGACGGTCTCGCTCTGCAGATGGGTACGTCGCATTACTTCGGCCAGAACTTCGCGCGCGCGTACGACATCTCGTTCTCGAACACGAGCAATGAGCGCGAGCTCTGCTACTCAACGTCATGGGGAATCAGCACGCGAATGGTCGGCGCCGTGGTTATGGCGCATGGCGATGACTCCGGCCTCATCGTGCCACCAAAGGTGGCGCCCATCCAGGTCGTCGTGGTGCCTATCTTCAGAGATGAGGAGTCGCGCCGAAAGGTGGAGGCGTTCGTCGAAGGCTGGGCACCTGGCTTGAAGACGGCCGGCATCCGCCATCGTGTGGACTGGCGCGATGAGCGGCCCGGCGACAAGTACGCGCACTGGGAGCTCAAGGGCGTGCCGCTGCGCCTCAACGTTGGCGCCCGAGACGTCGACGCGGGCCAGGTCGAGCTGGTCGACCGCCTATCACGCGAACGACGGCCTGTGCCCGTCGCCGGGATCGCCGAGCGCTTGCGGACCGAGCTGGATGCGTTTCAAGCCAGGCTGTTCTCGCGCGCTCAGGCCTTTCAGCGAGAGAACACATTCGAGCTGTCCACGCTGGCCGAGGTGGTCGCGCACTTCCGGGAGCGCGCCGGGTTCGTGTGGGCGCAATGGTGCGGCGACGCCGAGTGCGAGGCGAGGATCAAGGCCGAGGCGGGCGGCGTCACGATCCGCGTGATCGACGCCGATGAGAAGCCTTCGGGCAGCTGCCTGGTCTGCGGCAAACCCGCGAAGTACCGAGTAGCCCTCGCAAAAGCGTACTGAGCCAGACATTACGCGCGAGTGCTCCGGCGTGTCTCGCGGGCGTTGCATGCCGCCGCTGCCGGCACCGGCGGCCCTGACTAACTAGTCGGGTTTTCGAAAGCCCCGATGGTCGGCGCGTCGCGGTACAGAGATTCCTGCGGGATGAGCATGAGGGTGCCATTGTTCGTCGCGTCCAGAACGGCTTCGGCCACGTCTGGATGGAAGTGGGAGCCCGCACCGTCGCGCACCTGCTGGATGGCGACGTCAAGGGACATGCCCTTCCTGTATGGACGGTCGGAGGTCATGGCATCGATTGCATCCGCGGCGCTGACGATCCACGCGAACATCGGCAGATCCTCGCCCTTCTTGCGGTCGGGATAGCCCTTGCCGTCATAACGCTCATGGTGTGAGCGCACGATGACGAGCTCGTCAGTCAGCATCTTGAGACCGCTGAGGATGTTGAAGCCGACCGTCGTGTGCTCGCGCATCTTGGCGAACTCCTCGTTCGTGAGCTTGCCGGTCTTCTGCAGCACAGCGTCGGGGACACCCACCTTGCCGATGTCGTGCAGGCGGCAGCCCCGCTCGAGTCTGACCCACGCGTTCTGGTCCTTCGGGGAGTACTTCATCTGCCGGGCGATCATCAGCGCGTACTGCGTCACGCGCACCGAATGGCCGGCGGTGTAGCGATCTTTCGCGTCTACCGTGTTGGCGAGCGCTTCCAGCGAGGCGAGGATGACCTCTTCGCGGTCCTTGAACAGCCGGGCATTGTCGATGGCCACCGCCGCCTGTGCGGCAAGCTCGGTGACGAGGTTGCGGTGATCGGGCGTGAACGCATGCCCCGCCTGGTAGTTCGCAAGGAAGAGCACCCCGTTCGGCGTGCCGCGCAGCGTGATCGGCACGCACAGCACCGCACGCGGGCTTAGCGGACTGTCCTTCTCGGCGACGGAAGGCGACAGCGCTTCCATGTATGAGTTTCCCGACGCCATGACATCCCTGCAGATGTCGCCGCCGAATCCGAGCGCGAGCTTCTCCGCGGTGGACGAGTCCGTGCCGAACCCTCCCTTCAGAATCAGCCGGCCCGATTCGTCGAGGGCAAGGCAGCCGATCTGCGCCGACGACGCCTTGGCCGCGCCGGCCAGCACCTGCTGCAGCACCTTGTTGAGGTCGAGGGTCGAGGTTGCTGCCTGCAGGGCCTCCTGTAGGTTCTTCAGCTCCCAGATGCTGCGCTGGTTGTTGTCGTACAGCTCGGCGTTCCGGACGGCGACCACGCCCTGGTTGCCAAGGGTGGCCAGCACGCGCTGGTCATCCGTGGTCCATTCGCGCTTCTTGACGTCGAACACCGACAGGGTGCCCCACAGGCGCCCGTCCTCCAGCATCGGCGTGCAGATCGCCGCCTGTAGTCCATAGGCGACGAGGCCAGGAGGATAGGACAACTCTGGATTCGCGGCCAGACTAGGGACGGCGGTTGCGCGGAGACTGAGCATCGTGGCGCCGACAAGGCCCTGCCCGTTGTGAAACTCCATCCCATCGACTTCGCTGGGAAACCCCAACGATGAGATCACGGTCTGGCGCTCGTCCGGTGTACTCCGCGTGAGCAGCGCTGCGGCGCACATCGTCACCCTAACCGCCGCCTCCAGGGTCTTCTGTTCCAGGACCTTCGACCCCTCGGTGACCGTGGTCAAGGCCTGCGACACTTCGCCGAGAGCGTCGAGCGCTGTGTCGAGCCTGGACGCCTGGCCGGTGACGACCTGGAGGATGCGGGAGTTTTCCACGGCCACTCCCGCCATCGACCCGAGATCATCGAGCGACGCGATGTCCTGCTGGCTGAAACCGGATGTTCCGCGGCGGCCCAGGCACAGCGCGCCGATCACCCCCGTCTTGCCGCGAATGGGCGTCAGCGCCTCGTTGACCGTGCCGCCAAGACTTTCGGGATGCAGGCCGCTGTAGATGCCTTCGTCTTCAGTGACCAGGTTTCGAAGCATCGTCTCGCCCGCGAGGACACGGCTTAGGGGGCCCTCGATCGGCTCCGGCGCGGCTGATCCGTCCAGGACGACATACGTGCCATCGGGTTGGAAGAGAAGCGCCCGGCCGACGTCGTAGCGGATGATCTCGCCGCCGCGTCCCAGGACCAGCTCCAGGACCTCGTTCATCGTCTTGCCGGAGGCTTCTTTGATGAGCTCGTTCATCAGCGAATACCGGGCCGACTCGAAATGCGTGAGCTGCACCAGCTGTGCGCTCGCGAGCTGCGTTCCCGCGCGGACTGTCAGCATCGTGGCGAGGCGGCGGTCGTCGTCGCTGAAGTCCCCCAACTTCCTGCCGAGGACGACAAAGCCCCCCACGTGGTCGCCGATTGGCATCGGCACCGCAATGAGGCCGGCGAGGTGGAAGTCGTCGGGCACAAAGGTGATCAGCTCGGTGAGCTCGGTTTCGTCGCCGGCCACGAATATCCGGCCGGAATCGATCGCGGTGAGCAATGGGCCGCCGTTTCCGTGTGACCGGGGCACGGCCTGCGGTCGAAGGCGGTCGACGCCGACTCCAGGCGGCTGCGGCACGAAACGCCGGCCGTCGGCAGAGGACAGATAGCAGCACGCCACGTCCGCACCTGACTCCCGTGCGACCGTGGAGGTGAACATCGCGATGTCACCGAAGCGCGCTCCGTCGAGCTCAGAGGTCGCGGCCAGGAAGGCGCGATGTTTTTGCTCCAGCTGTGCCTTCTTGCCGGCGATATCGCCGGCCTGGCCCCTCATGACGCTGGTGAAGCTGCGGTAGGCGACGCCGCCCATGACGCCGCCGACGCCGAGCATGATGAGGCCGGCGAGCTGCATCAAGAGGTCCGCCTGGACGCGGTTGGCCTGGGCGATCACCAGGGTGAGGACAATCGACGCCGCGCCGAGGGGGACCGCCACGCGCCAGCTGGCGTAGATGACGCCTGCTGCCAGTGCCAGGGCCCCCGCGACGCCGGCGAGTGCCGCTTCGGAGCTGGCGCGGCCGCCTTCGTTGAGCGCGGACCCGGCGAAGATCAGGACGACCGCGGTTACGGACCATCCGAGCCGAATCGCGAACGGTCCTCGTCTTGAAGTCAAGCTGAACCCACCTGGCGTGGGTAAGTCTAGGAAGTTGATCGCGGAGTTCATCCCGAACTTCCATCAGGGGCCCCTCCTAAACTCTGTCGCAGTGACCGTTTCCGAGCTGCTCCGCATCGCCGACCATCTCGAGCCGAAGGACCGCGAGCTCGTCCGGAAGGCGTACGACCGCGCGGCCGTCGCCCACCGGGGCCAGCGGAGGCTGTCGGGCGAGGACTACGTCAACCACCCGCTCGAGGTAGCGGCGATCCTCGCCGACCTGCAGCTGGACGCGCAGACGCTCGCCGCCGCCCTGCTCCACGACACCGTGGAGGACACCGCGCTCACCGCCGACGAGGTCGAGGCCGAGTTCGGGCCCGAGGTCGCCCGACTGGTCGAGGGTGTGACCAAGCTGGGCCGCATCTCCATCCGCACCGACCAGCAGCAGCACGCTGAGAACATCCGCAAGATGATGGTGGCGATGGCGGAGGACCTCCGGGTCGTCCTCATCAAGCTGGCCGACCGGCTCCACAACATGCGCACGCTGGATCCCCTGCCCGAGGTCAAGCGGCGGAAGATCTCGCGCGAGACCCTCGACATCTACGCGCCTCTGGCACACCGCCTCGGCATCGGGCAGCTCAAGTGGGAGCTCGAGGACCTGGCCTTCCGCAACCTCGAGCCCGAGGCGTACGACGACGTCGTCAAGCGCATCGCCCGCAAGCGCCACGAGCGAGAGACCCTGGTCTCGGACCTCCGCGAGATCCTCGCGCGCGAGCTCGACGGCCTCGGGATCAAGGCCGAGATCACCGGGCGCCCGAAGCATATCTACTCGGTCTGGCAGAAGATGACCCGCGAGAAGAAGGACTTCTCCGAGATCTACGACCTGTCCGCGATCCGCGTTCAGGTCGACTCGGTGCGCGATTGCTACAGCGTCCTCGGCGTCGTCCACTCCCTCTGGAAGCCGGTGCCGGGCCGTTTCAAGGACTACATCGCGATGCCGAAGTCCAACGGATACCAATCGCTGCACACGACTGTGATCACCCACACCGGTGAGCCGATCGAGATCCAGATCCGCACGCACGAGATGCATCGGATTGCGGAGTTCGGGGTCGCGGCTCACTGGACGTACAAGGAAGGCGGGAAAGACGCCAGCTTCGACCAGAAGCTTTCGTGGCTCCGAAGCCTGCTCGAGTGGCAGAACGAGATCGGCGACTCGGAGTCATTCCTCGACAGCGTCAAGGTCGACCTGTTCCAGGACGAGGTCTACGTGTTCACGCCCAAGGGCGACGTGCTCAACCTGCCTGCCGATTCGACGCCGGTGGACTTCGCGTATCGCATCCACACCGAGGTCGGCCACCGCTGCATCGGCGCCAAGGTGAACGGCCGCATGGTCCCGCTCGACTACGAGCTCCAGAACGGCGAGATCGTGGAGATCCTGACGTCGAAGGGACCCCACGGCCCAAGCCGCGACTGGCTCAACTTCGTCAAGAGCGCGTCGGCCAAGGAACGTATCCGCAAGTGGTTCAAGAGCCAGCGCCGCGAGGAGAACGTGGCCAAGGGTCGCGACTTGCTCGATAAGGAGCTCCATCGCATGCACCGGGTGAGCATGTCCGACCTCCCCGACGCCAAGCTGCTCGAGATCGCCGGCATCCAGCACTACAATGCCGTCGACGACTTCCTTGCGGCCATCGGCTATGGCGACCTGTCGCCTCACGCCGTCGTCATGCGCATGTCCCTGGGCACAGAAACCGCCGGCGGAGACCTGCGCGCCATCCCGCTGATTCCCAACGTGCAGCCGACGCCTCGCGTGCTGGTGCGGGGAGAGAAGGGAATCCTGACCAAGATCGCACCCTGCTGCCAGCCGGTGCCCGGAGACGCGATCGTCGGCTACACGACACGTGGCCGCGGCGTGACCGTGCATCGTGTCGACTGCGTCAATGCCATCAACGCGCAGGACCAGGCGCGCGTGGTGGCGGTCGATTGGGACTCCGATGCGACGCACATCTACCCGGTCGCGATCAAGATCGAGGCGTGGGACCGTCAAGGGCTCCTGCGCGACATCGCCACGATCGTGGCCGAGAACCGCGTCAACATGTCGGCCCTGGAGGTTCACGTGTATGACGACAAGACCGCCGTGGTTTCGGCCACCGTCGAGATCGACTCGCTGGCTCAGCTGTCGCGCCTCATGGAGAAGCTCGAGGGTGTGAAGGACGTGCACACGGTGGCGCGTGAGGCGTCGTGAACGGATCTCACTCGCTCGACATCGCGGTTCCGCCTGAGGCGGTGTGGGAATGCCTTGTGGGTCCCGGACGCCGGGATTGGTATTACCGACTCGCGCCAGAGGGAGACTTCACGCCCGGCGGGCACATCCGCTGGCTCGACGTCCGTGGAGACCTCGTCGAGGAATCGGACATCATCGACGTGGACGCCCCGCGCCGGCTTGTGCTTCGCACGAGGTACCTGTTCGCGCCTCCGTTCGCTGCCGCCCCGCAGCATGAGGTGACCTGGGCGGTGTCCGGCCATGCGGGCGGCTCGCGGGTTCGGATGTCGTGGAAGGCGGAGGAGCCCGTTCATCAACTGATGCAGTCCCAGGGGGGCGCCCAGCTACAAGGGCTGCGCCTGGCGGTCGACCCCGTCGAGCGTGCGCAGCTCGAGCGTCTGCCAGAGATCGGAGAGGTGGTGGTCCGCGATGTGACGCCCGACCTCGTTGCCGAATACCAGCATTTCTTCGACGACGTGGCGTTTCGCGACTACCCCGCCTGGCAGGACTGCTACTGCATGGAGACGCACCGAGCGCAGAGCGAGGAGGAGGCAGGGATGGCCTCTGCCGCGGACAACCGCCGCGAGATGTCGGCGTCCATCCAACACGGCGACGTGACCGCGCTCCTGGCCTTCGCGGGCGACCAGCCGGTGGGCTGGTGCAACTACGGCGACACCACTCACCTTGCCGGCGTCATGCGCCGGTTCAAGCTCGAAGCCGCATCCCAGCAGGGAGTCGGGTCGATCGCGTGCTTCGTGATCGCCGCGCCTTATCGGGGGCACGGGGTCGCGTCGAAGCTCCTGGACGAGGCGATCGAGCGGTTGCGTGCACGCGGTGTTCAGGAGGTCGAGGCCTATCCGTCGCGCGGAGGCGATGACTCGGCGCAGAGCAACTATCGCGGCCCGCTCGAGATGTATGTGCGCGCGGGCTTCGAACGGTACCGCGAGCTCGAACGCCACGTCGTCATGCGGAAAAAGCTGGCCTGAGCGTTCTCGTCACGGCCACGGCGGACCGCCAGTTCGCCACCAACTCGTACCTGGTCGAGGACCAGGTGACACACGACGCGGTGATCATCGACGCCAATCTCGATCCATCGACGATGATCGAGCTGGTGGGCAGCCACCACGTCAACTTGAAAGCCGTGATCCTGACTCATACGGACGTCGACCACGTCGCCGGCCTCCGGGAGCTGATCGACGCGCTGGGTCCCTTCGAGGTCGCCGTGCACGACGCCGAGAAAGACGTCGTGGTGAAAGGCAAGCCGCTTCGTCGGCAGTTCGCAATCAACCTGCCGAGGGTCGAGGAGGCCGTCAGCCTGGTCGAGGGGGTGCCCTATCGTGCCGGGTCGCTCGAGTTCGAGGTGCTGCACACGCCCGGCCACAGCCCTGGCGGTATCTCGCTGAGGATCGCTGACATTGTGTTCACCGGCGACGCCCTCTTCGCGGGCTCGATCGGACGATCGGACTTCGAGAACTCCGACGGGGAGGCTCTCCTCGACGGGATCAGGACCAAGCTCCTGACGCTACCCGACGAGGTCGTCGTCTACAGCGGGCACGGACAGGCCACGACCATCGGACAGGAGCGGCGGACGAATCCTTTTCTCAGCTAGTGCTTGCTCGTGATGGTGAGGACGACCAGCAGCGCCGGCCCGAGGATGATCAGCCACAACGTCGGAAAAACGCAGCCGACGGTGGGGAGGAGGATTTTCAAGGACGCGCGTGCGGCCTCGACACGTATCTTCAAGCGTCGCTTCACGCGCATCTGAGCGGCGTGAGCGGCGATGGTGCGCGCGATCGGTACGCCGGTGCGCTCGGCATGAAGGATGGAGCGGATCAGCCCCGTGAAGTCGTCGACGCCGGTGGCTTCAGCCATCTCCTCCAAGGCATCGGCGCGGGGCCGCCCAAGCTCGATCTCCCGCAGCGCGCGCGCGACGAGCAGCGTCAGCGGACCTTCCTGGTGGCGGACGAGCTGCTCCGCGGCGCGATCCAGCCCGAGGCCCGCTTCCATGCTGATGGCGATCACGTCGAGTGCGTTGGGGAGGGCCGCTTCGATCTCGGCCCGGCGCTCCCGGACCAGTTGGTCGAGCCAGAGGACCGGCAGGTAGAAGCCGACTGCGACGCCGACGAGCAGGAATACCACGAGAGCAAATGGCGATCCGACCAGCACTCCGAGCGCGGTGCCGATTGTGCCCAGCGCAGCCGCGGATGCGATGCGCAGGGTCTGCACGCCGGCCGGGTCGAGTCCAAAGGGGTTCCCTGCGAAATCGAGGTTGCGCTGGAAGTTCGCGGCCTGCGCGGCCGGCGTGAACCGGGTGATCTGCCTTGTCAGCCATCGCCGCATGGGCGCGGTCAGCCGCTCGCCCAGAGGCTTTTCGAGCTCGAGCGCGATCGCGCTCTGGCCGAGGCCGAGCTCCTGGCGCGCAAGTCTCTGCCGGGCGAGCGAGGCGGCATCGCCGGTCTCGGTACTTCTCAGCCCGGAAATGATCAGCCACGCGCCCACCGCGGCGGCCAGCCCTACAAGGATCGGCAGGGCGTTCATACGATTGTAGTGATCCGCCGGATGATGACGTTGCCGAGCACCAGCAGGCCCGCCGCCAGGGCCAGGATCACCCATCCAAGCGGGTTGACGAACATCGGGCGGAAGTAATCCGGAACAACGAAGAACAGGAACGCAGCGGCCACCACCGGGAGCAGGGTGATGATCAGGCTCGAAGCCCGCGATTGAGCTGTTGCGGCCATGATCTCCTCTCTCATCTCCGCGCGCTGCCGCATCGTGTCGGCGAGCGTGGTCAGGATGGCGGGCAGGTCGCCGCCGACCGCGTGCTGAATTGCTGAGGGCACTCTCGACCGAGGCGCCGAGCTCGACCTCCCGCTGCGCCAGGCGGAACTCTTCGGATACGGGTGGGCCGGCGTTCTCCGTGACGGCGCCCAGCGATTGCGCCACGGACTGGCCGGCCTTCATGGAATTGGCGATCAGCTCCATAGCGCGCGGGAGTCCGGCCTCGAACGTGCGCAGCCGGTGGCCCCTGCGGTTGCGAAGGTATATGGCTGGGAGCACGTACCCGATGACAGCGAGAATGGGCACCGCCAGGTTGACGCCGAAACGCGTGTAGCCGACCAGGGCCAGCACCAGCGCCGAGCCCACCTGGAGAATGCGGAATTCGTACGGGCGCAACTGAAGGTCGGCGCTGGCCAGGTCCGCCGCCAGCTGGTTGGGGCTTTGCTGCGCGATCCACACCGGTGCGCCCGTGGGCTCGAATCGGCGACGGAGCTGCTCCCGAACATCGGCCAGCGTGCGATAGGTGACCCGAGCTGAGGGACCGCCTGTTTCGGCCTCGGTGATCGCGCGGTCGCGGGCCACGATGCCGTAAACGACAAGGATGACCCCGATCGCTGCTGCAACCGATACCAGGATGATCGTCAAGCCCATGGCTAGGCCCTAAAGACCACTAAGGCGTCGTGAACTTCCACTTCTTGTCCACCTCACGCGGTCCGACGCCACCGGCCGACGTGAGGTTGGGGCATGTCGGGTCGGGCTGGTTTGGGGTCGGCTCGTAGTCCTTGAACGACTCGAGGGCGTACTTGAGGATCGCGTTGTTGAGGAACCAGAACATGTACTCGGAGTCGCATGCGGTCATCAGCACCGTGAGGCTGCTCGTCAGCGCCGAAGCCCCGCTCGACGATGTGGCCGGGCCCACCCTGATGACGTTCAGGTTCCGGAACACTGTCCTCACCACGGGCGAGCCGGGGTTGACCCCGAAGACTGAAGTGTTGACCGTGGCGAGCACCGTGATGCGGTCTCCGAGCTGCACATAGCCGCCCACGCCGACCTGCTCCGAGGTGGGGATGGTGACAGCGACGAATCCTGACGGGATGGGGAGGTAGGTGGCGTCGCTGCTGCTCAGCAGGTCAGGCGACTGGGCGATGAGGTTGGCGGTGACAGGTTCGCCGGCCGGGATATCAACCCGCGCGCCTTTGCCCACCACGGAGTTGATGTCGGTGAACGCCTCCGGCGGGACCGGGTTGACGGCGCTCATCGTGAGGTCAGAGGACTGGATCTTCGTGCGTGCGCTGATCGAGGACTTGGCCACCACGACCTTGGTGCCGGTGGGATTGCTCGAGAAGAAAAGGGGCACGCTGGCGACGCCGGCGGCCGTCACGAACGCGAGCACGGCGAGCACGGTGCCAACCACTATGTAGGTCCTGCCGCGGCGCGACCGGCCGACGCTACGGGCCATTGGAAACCTCTGGAAGAGCGTTAAGTCGGCGTTTCACGGTGCACATGATGCGCGATGTGCACGGAGTTTCATTCGATCAGGACGGCTTCGACCAGGGCCGTGCTGATCCCGGCGTCGTTTCCCACCGCGATGGCCGCACCGGCTCCTGCGGACATGGTCAGGGTCCCGCAGGACACGGATCCCGCGATCATGCTGGTCCCGTTGACGGCGTCCGTGCACGCTCCCGGCCAGTAGGTCGACCCCAGCAGCCAGGCGCGGGCGGCGGAGCCCGTGATCGCGATCGTCCCCGCGTTCGAGGCGGGAGCCCAGATCAGCAAGTTCGAGCATGCCCGGTCGCCCGAAGGACACCACGATGCGCCAGCCAGGCAGCTGGCGGCGTCCGCTGCAGCGGGCGCGGCGGAGCATGGGGCGGCCAGCCAGGTGAGGTTGTTGGGCGAATCGGCGCCGGCATTTGGCGGGCACACAGATATCGAGCACGGGGTCGATCCGAACTGACAGGCGCCGGCGCAGGTGGCCCCTCCGCCGGCTGCACATGTGCCTGATGAGAATCCGGCCTGGTTGACGAACTCCATCGTCACGTCGCGCGCCAGCAGCGTGCCTCCACCCAGGCAGACGCCACCTCCGCCGGGGAATCCGGATCCGTTGAAGTAGTAGAACCCAGGATCCAGCACGCCGCCCGCCGGCGCGGGTATGAACGAAGCGATCGCCAGCGACCAGGTGCTCGCCTGGCTGGTGGTCACGGTCTCGCTCGCCACCGCCGCCGGGAGGTCGAGCCTGTATTCGGAGCTGTATCCGTTGGCCGTGTCGCTGAGCAGGCTTGTCCACCCGGCGCCGTGGGCGAAAGTCTGACCGCCGGAGATCTTGTAGCCGTCGTTGGTGATCACCAACTCGTCGGCCACAGTCGTCGGGCCGCTGGTCGAGATCGTCGCCGAAGCCGTCGTCGCGGTAATGGCCAGCGTGCCGGTCTGATCGAGCGACGAGGTAGTCGCCACACCACTCCACTCAGACAGCTGAACGTTCGCGTTGACCCCGGTAGTGAATGTGACCGTGCTGATTCCGCCGGGGTTGTCGGGGTAGTACCAAATCTCGCTTCGGCCCGCGGTGGCCTGGTTGATGCCCGCAGCGGAGACCCATCCCGCCGGAGCGGTGAATGCAGTGTTGGTCGGATCGGAGCTCACCGTCGCAACCAGCAGCGAACCGGCCGTGCTTGCCGCCGCCAGAGTACCGGTCGGGTTCTTCTTCTTGGCCGATTCCACCCCAACCTGAACCTTGGTAATACCCCCTCCTTTCATGCTCGTGAGGTCGAGGTAGCCGTAGCAGCTGGGCTTGAAGTGGTAATACCCGCTAGCGTCCTTGACGGGGACCGGAGCGTCTCCGGTGCCAACGATCACTCCACCCGCGACGATGTTCGGATACACGCCACTTGCCGTGCAGGCCGCCCCGCCGGTGCCTTGAAGGGTCGCGACCGCGGCAGCGTCGGTATTGGGGTCCGGCGGCATGAGAGTCGAGACTGGCGGAACCGGCAGGGGCGCCACGCTCGCGGCGCATGGGTTCGCGTTGATGGCGGAATCGCCCGCCGAGAGGAACTGGCTGGTGCCGGTGGTGCCGCAGGCCGGTGTCACATGACCCGATACTTCAGCGCCGTCGGCACAGATGGCGTTGCTCGAGCCCGCGTTCAGGCCCGCGGCACAGGCGCCGCCGCCCCCGACCCAACTCTGGCCATCCGTCCGTGCATGAAAGTGTGGTGGCGGAGATGGCGGGTACCGATCCCGCCAGCTGCTGTGCCACCGCACGCCGGGTCACCGTAGTGTTGCTCGCCCCGAGCTCGCCGCCGAAAGAGATGGGGAGGCTCAAGGTGAGGATCACCTCCACCTCTTGCTGGTGCGCGCGATACGGATAGTTGTAGGTGGCGCTCAGGCCGCCCGCGAAAGTGTCGGTGCCCTTGTAGGGCGTCGCGCAGGTGCCGGCCGCCACGCTGAGGGCGCCGGTGCGTGTCCGCCGCGAGGCGAGGAAGTTGTCCGCCTCCGTGATGACGGCGTTGGATTTGGCCGCGTCACAACCGATGCCGATCTTCAGCGCGGAGTCGAGGGCGGTCGCGTCAGCCAGCTCCTGGACCTGGTTCTTCTGCCATTCGACCGAGCCGGCGAGGAGGATCAGCGCCGCGGAGCCGATCAGCGCGAGCAGGGCGACGGCGACGAGAACCATCACCTGGCCCGACTGCCGGGAGTTGTCGTTGCGCATCAAAACTCCATCCGGACGACGGACTGCGAGTCGAACGTGACCGTCGACGGCAGGCCGAGGAGGCGCGCCAGCACCGGCTGCCACTTCAGCTTGAGGTCCACCACGACGCGCTGATGTCCGGAGGTGCGCACATACGCCCCGTCGACCGCGGAGCAGGTCGGGCAGCTCCAGCGGGGATTGGGACTGCCGGCCGTCGAATCGATCTCGTAGATGAACACGTAAACGGTGTTGTTGTTGGTGCCACCTGCCAGCGCGATCGTCCCCGGCTGGGTCGGGTCTGCGTTCGCGGCGTAGGAGCCATAGATGGGAGCGGCGCTGATCGCGGTGGAGTCCTGGTACACGACCTGCACTCCGAGCGGATCCAGTAGGTGAGCGCTGTTGATCAACGGGCTCAACGAGCAGGGGGTGGCCAGCGCGGTGCAGTCAGGGGCCAGCGTGTTCGAGCCGCTGTAGTACACGAGGGCCGCCTGGCGGGCGGTGTCCCGCGATGCGCCTTCGAGTAGCGAATAGAGAAGCACGCCCCGACCCATGTCGACGGTCGCTCCGATGATGAGCAGCAGCACCGGCGCGATCAGCGCGAACTCGACGAGAGCCTGGCCTAGGCTCCCCACCACGTGGGGAGCTCCCGGCCGCGAAGCGCCCGGGTGTGGGGAGCTCGCCTTTTTCACCAGGACGTGGTCGTCTTGCTCGAGCCCGAGATCGTGACGAGGCCGCCCAGCAGGTTCAGGTCGTTGAAGCCGTAGAACACGTAGACGTCGACCTCGGACTGATACAGCGTGTTGACGGCGCCGGTGCAGTTCGCGCTGGTGCCACAGTAGACGGCGACCACGACCTGACCACCGGTGGGTGCGGTGTAATCCACGCCTTTCACGAAAGGCGGCGCATGACCGACCTGGGTTGGGCAGACGATGTTGCTGGAGACAGCAGCGAGGTCTGCGGTCACGAGGTTGCACATGGCCGCAAGCCCCGGGCCGTTGGTGGTGGCGGTCTTGCCAGACACATATCTGGCGCCATCCCGCGCGGCGTCCGAGGTGGCCACGGCGTACGAGTAACCACGCCCCAGCTCGAGGACGCCGGCCACCAGCAAGATGAGGATCGGGAGGGCGACGGCGAACTCGACGAGCGCTTGCCCGCTCCCCAGCGACCGCTGGGGTCCCCGAGCGCCAGCGCGGGAGTCCCCCCGCGCAGCGCCGGGGTGTGGCGAGAGCCGAACTCCCAGGCGATCTCGCCGCGGGCTAGCCATCGAGCTTCAACTTCCCAACGATCAAGCGAGCAAGCTCGTTCGAGCCGCGGGAAACCTGTGAAGACGGGTCGCGCTGCAGCACCAGGCCGCCCGCCAAGGCCGCGTCCTCGGGACGGGTGTCGTCGTAGTTGACCATGAGCGAAATCTTGTGGCCAAGAGTTGTCTCGACTCCGCTTCGATTCAGCGGCGCCCCGGGCACTCTGTTGTTGAGGACCAGCTCGAGACGGGTGTCGGGCACGTTCATGATGTCGCGGAAGATCGCCAGCGCGCGCCTTGCATCCGCCATCGCGGCCATCTCGGGCGGCACGACCACGATCAGGCGCTCCGCCCGCTCGATCACGACCAGGGCCGCCTCGGCAAGCGAAGTGCCGAGGTCGGCGAGAACCAGGCGGTGCCACCCGGCCGCCACGTCCAGGGCGCGGCCGGTCAGCTCGGCGTTCATCAGGTCGCCCTGCTCGGGCCGAAGCGTCCCCGGGAGGACCCCCAGGCCGATCTTGTGGTACACGATCGCGCCACGCAGGTTCTTCTCGAAGTCGGCCGGCGCGGCCTTGGACGCCCCGGCGATGGAACCCGTGGCCACGAGATCGGCAAACAGAGCCGCGTGACCGAACGGCGCCGAAAGGTCGATCAGCAGCACCTGCTTGGGGTACTTGGAAGCCAGCGCAGCAGCGGTGTTCACGGCCAGGGTGCTGACGCCGGAGCCGCCCTTGGCGGAGAAGAACGCGACGATCGGAGCCGACGACCGAGCCGCGGCCTGGGCTTCGGTGGCTGCCGCGGCCGCCATCTGCTGCTCCCACAGCTTGTCGAGGGCGATCGCCACCTTCTCGACGTCGGGACCCAGCCCCTCGAGAAGCCCATCCCGATCGAGCGTGAGCAGCGTCGACGGGGACAGGCCGCGGATGCTGGTCACGTAACGGTCGCCGGTGCGGGGGACGGGGAGGATGAGGAGGTCGCCAGGGGCAGGCCGGCGG
>WNGN01001797.1_pt1 | contig 30073 bp, 31 predicted proteins | sample 5400561 | NCBI WGS metagenome assembly WNGN01 (sample SAMN13153379, study PRJNA577476) | soil metagenome | isolation source: 115 cm soil or saprolite under Garry oak tree replicate 2 | place: USA:California | collected 2016-06-15 | reverse complement strand
GCGCCGGAGGTCGATCACGGCAGGATCCTGCGAGAATCAAGTAGCTGAAGGACGTTATTCAGTGGGGAGGGGTCGATTTTTCGCCAGATGTGGTGTTTGCGCAACAAAGATAATGGCGCTAAAAATTGGGGGGTGATTCGTTAGGGGGTGGGGGTATGCTGCTTCGGCACGGTTCTGGGTTCAGCTTGTGTCCGGGCGATTTCCTCATAATGGGCGCGGGGCTCGCGTTGTTGGCGCTGGTGGTGTTTGCGTTCTGACTGAGCGCGGCCCCTCTACAGAACGAATATTGCTGCGAAAAGCGCCACAAGCAGAATACCACCGGCGAGCACTGACCAGTCCGCAACTGAGCCCCCGAGCAATCGGGCTTGTTCTCGAGAATCCATAACGCACACCTGCTTATTCATCTGGCGCTCCGATAGTGGAAATTCATTAAAACGAGGTGTGACTTCGGTCACATGACTATGTAATCAGTGGCGTGCCCCTGCTAAGTCCTCGTGGGACGAAATCCGCCCATTGTTGCAGGAATATCACGGACGTTGCAGGGACGAAATCCGCCCATTGTTGCAGGAATATCACGGACGTTGCAGATAGATCATATCGGTCCCGAGGCTGAGGGCGGCTTGAGAACGCCTCGTGCGTATTCCGCTAAGCGCTTCCACCAGAGTGCTATTTGAAGCATCGCGGCCTTTTCCTTTGGGCTTTCGATGTCTCCGCGATGGCTATGCACTCCGTTGCCCTTTTTTTTGTACGCTTCCGCCGATTCCGACGTCACAGCCCCACCCCCAGGTACAAAACACTACACGGGCGACGAATTCGCCTTCTTGGAGGTAGGTTCCGCACCCGATTAAAGAATTTGAATCTGTGCTTTCCGGGGCCCGTTAGTGGCGAACATTCAGCCGATAGAGGGGGCGCTGTCGGGCCTAGCGAGCCCGAACGCGGCGATCCGGACCGTTCGGGACGCCAAACGGCTGGTCGGCTCTGACGGGTCTCTACTGTGCCTCAGGCCTGTTTGAACGCCACCACCGCCCTTACCGCCGAGTTTGACCCCATTCCGGACATTGGCACGGACGTTTATTCATCCGTTTTCCGGCGGACCACCCAAACGATTTCAGCGCGCGACGGGCTGATTCTTCTGCCACTCCAGGAACTGCCGGAACAGCGCCTCGCGATCCTCGGGTTTCGCCGGAGCAGACGCGCGCACCTGGTTGTCGCCCAGGAATTGATCGAACTTGCGGCGCGCGTCGGCGGAAGCCATCGTGCTGCTGTTGCGATCGAGCCATTCCTGCGCGGGCCGGAACCGCGACCAACCGGACAGCGGCGCATTGAGCGCGACCTCTTTCCATTTCGGATGGAACGGGGGCTGCTGCAAGGCCGCGATCTTGTTGAAGAACACATCGACGAAGCGCGCCAGCCGGCGATAGCGCTCGGTGTTGGGCGCCCAATTGTAGGCGGCCAACACCGCCGGCACTGCGATCGTATCGATGCGTTCGCCCTTCGGGACCATGTTCGGGTAATCCTCGGAAGTCAGCTGAGCGGGCAGGAAGTCCGGCTGCAGGGACTTGGCGTAATCGACCGGAACGAAGTGAAGGTTCTCATCCTTGACCCCCGAGTTGAACTTCGAGGGCTTTCCCTGCACCGAGATCATCGCGTCGATCTCGCCTTTCTTGAGCTTCTCGTAGGCGAGCCGTTGCTCGATGTAGGCGAAATTCGCGTGGATCCCGAGTCGCTCGAACACGATGATCGAAGTCACGAACGTGCCGCCGTTGGGCAGGTCGACCGCGACGGTCTTGCCCTCGAGATCCGCCAGGGTGCGGATCGACTTGGGCGCGAGCACGTGCATTTCTTCGTTATAGAGCTTGGTGATGAAGGTGAATTGCTTCTTGATGTTGTTGGCGTAGCCCCTTTTCTCCAGGTAGTCGAGCGTGTCGGACCGCACGATGCCGAGATCGACGCCCTTGAGGAACAGAATGTCGGCAACGCCCTGCACCGAGCCGCGGCCGATGATCGGCAGCACGCGCAGCTGATCGCCGTTGTCGAGCGCGGAGGCGAGATCGGCGCCGAACTGGACGTAGGTCCCGGCGATGGTGCCGGTCATGATGGTGACGGTATTGGAGTTGAGGCGGTCGGCCGTCTCGTGGGTGCCGGGTCCGTATTTGAAGATCGCCTTGAGCCCGTCGCTGACGGCGCCCGGATCGACTTCGGTTTCCGCCCACGCCATCGTCACGAACCCGAGCAGCGCCAGTGCCGCCGCAAGAAGCCGCCAAGACTGCTTCGCCATCGTCATTGCCTCCTGATCTCGTGTTGCTTGTTTCGTCCGCACAGCTCAGCGGGCGCGGCTCGCCAGCATTTCCAGCCGCCGCATCGCCTCCGCCGAGCCGAACTCTTTCGCCCGCTCGTACCAGGTGCGCGCCGCGGCGATATCCGAGGCGAAGCCCTGGATGCCCAGCTTCTCCAGCACGATCGGATCGTCCTCCGCCGAGCCGAACTCTTTCGCCCGCTCGTACCAGGTGCGCGCCGCGGCGATATCCGAGGCGAAGCCCTGGATGCCCAGCTTCTCCAGCACGATCGGATCGTAGGTTCCAGCGAGCGTGAGCGCCGCGCGCGGATCACCGCCCTCCGCCGCGCGCTGCAGCACCAGGCGCGCCGAGGCGAGATCGCCGGCGGCGATGAAAGCCTCGCCCCGGCGCATCAGATCGGCGATCTCCTCGCGGTCGAGCTGACGGATCGGAAAGCTTTTCGCCGGACCGGCAGCCGGTTGCGCCACCGGACTGGCCTGCGGCTGCGCCGCGGGGCTGGCCGGCGCTTGGGCCACTGGATTGGCCAGCGCTTGCGCCGCCGTCGCGCCCTCGACCGCGCGGGTCTGCTTGACGCCGGGCGGAAATGCCTCGCGGACCTTGCGTGGACCCTCCTGGCTCAAGGTCAATTGCGCGGTCGCGGGGTTCGGCTGCTCCGCCGTACCCGCATTCTGCCCCGAGAACCGCAGCCCGAAGGAAGGCGAATCCTGTTTTTCGGCTTTCCCGGCGATGAGCCACGACATCGGGACCTTGCCGACGACGAACAGCGCCACCACGGCGGCGATGCCGGCGGCGACGGTAAAACGCATCAGCAGACCGAGAGCGGAGCGCGAGCGCGGAACCGGCCAGGGTTGCGGCATCAACGTCGGTTCGAGCGAGCGCGGCAGCCGATAGCGATCGACCAGCACGGGCTCGTTCGATGCGGCCGGGTTGGCGGCGGACCGCCGGAAATCCTCGTCCTCGAGATTCTCGGGCGCCTTCGGCGCAATTCCACGCTGCTCCGCAGCCCCGCCGCGCCGCGCATCGGCGGCGTCGCGCACCCATTTCGGGGCGTAGGGCGAAGGCTCGTCGGGACCAAAGTCTCGATCCAACGGGCTACTCATGGATCGCCTCCCAATGTGGCTCTGCGGCAGGGCGATGGCTCCGTAATCGATCGGGGCCCGGCCGCCGCATCGACGCCGGATTTTTGGATGTTTGAGCGAAACGTGGAGGTCTGTTTGCCGGTTACCGGCTTGACAGGAACATGTCCGGGGAAAGCGCGGACGGAACCGAAGGTGTCAAGGGCGCATGGCTGCCCGGAACGGGCGAGCCGCCGTCGACTTGCCGACATACCACCCCCTCAACGCGGCCGGCAGCTCACCGACACACACACGATCGGGCCGCCGGGCCCAACGCAACGCGTCCTCATCGGACTGGATTCATCCCTCGCAGGACCTCGGGGCTATCGGGCCAATATGTCATTAGTGAGGCCCGCGTTGACCGAATCTTGCCGCAACCATTCGCGCGATCTAATTAGTTAGATTAGAAATCGACGCAACATCGCCGATCAATGGACTGATCGAACGGGCTTATCGTCGCTCTCCGTCCGCAACCCGCCGGTCTCGCGGCAGGTCCCGGCGCGGCGGCGAATGCCTGCAGTCCTTCCTGCCGCACACGATGGCGCGCCGATGTGGATTGGATTCGACGGCCGTGTGGCGATCTTCCGGCAATTCCCGGTCGGACGCGGCCTTGCCAGCTGCCGGCCGGTTCCGACGCGGCCTGTGCCGCAAGGCGCGGGGAGCGACGCCGCATTGAGTTGTATCGGCCCGGATGGTAATCAGCGCGCAGAGGTGTGCCTTGGCCATGCACCAGTCGGGAACGGGCCGATTCCGGCGGAAGCTTGCCGCCGGTCTTGCCGCCTATGCGATTGCCCTTCAGGCCGCGCTTTCGGGACTGGGGCTTTCCACGCTTGCTGCATCCGCGAACGCGCCGGCTCTGCCGATCTGCAGCGAGCACGCAGCCGATCCGGCCGATGCGCCGTCTCGGCCGGCAAACGATCCATGGCTGTGTCCGTGCGCTGCAACCTGCATGACGACGGGCAGCAGTGTGCTTTCCGATGCGCCGGCGATCGCACCCTTTGCCCCCGGCGTGGTCCTCCCCGTGGCGTTATCGCGATGTGGCGGCCCGGCGGTCCCGAGGCCGACGGCCCGTGGGCCGCAGATTCCGCGCGCTCCTCCGACGGCCTGATTCCACAATCTTCGAGAGCGGTCTGAATTCGATCCTCGCGACGCTTTCGGCGCGCGGTCGTTCGGCATGGAGCCATCAATGAAGACTTCCTTCGTTTTCGTCCTGGCAGCAGCGTGTCTGCTCGCGACCGGGGCGGTTGCCCAGCAGTACAAGCTGGGGTCGCTCGAGATCGATCATCCGTGGTCCCGCGCCACGCCCAAAGGGGCCAAGATCGGGGCCGGCTATGTCAGCATCAAGAACACCGGATCGACCGCCGACCGCCTCGTCGGCGGCTCGTTTGCCGACGCCGGAAAGGTCGAAGTCCACCAGATGACCATGGATCAGGGCGTGATGAAGATGCGTCCCGTCGCCGGTGGCGTCGAGATCAAGCCGGGCGAGAGGGTCGAGCTCAAGCCCGACGGCATGCATCTGATGTTCATCGATCTCAAGCAGCCGCTCAAGAACGGCGAGCAGGTCGCCGGCACGCTCGAGTTCGAAAAAGCCGGCACGGTTCCGGTGCAATACACGGTCGGGGGCATCGGCGAGAAAGCCTCGAAGCCGGACATGAAAAGCGCGCCCGGCATGAAAGACATGCGGTGAGATGCCATGTGCTCCGAAACGGTCTTTTCACAGCCGGAACGCGGCCGCGACGTTCGCGGCTGCGGGATTGCGCTGCAAAACATCGCTGTCGCCGCGGGCATGCTTTGGCTCGGCGCCTCCGATGCGCTCGCCCATTGCTTCGTCGGCGGCCGGTTCTTTCCCGCGACGCTCGCGACCGACGATCCCTGCGTCGCCGACGAGATGTCGCTGCCGACGGTGGCGATCTTCAAGAACGGCGACGATCCGTCCGCCCGGGAGATCGACATCTCGGGAGAGTTCTCCAAGCGCATCACCGAGAATTTCGGGATCTCGGTCGGCGAGACCTGGACCCATCTCAGGCCGCCCGGCGGCCCGAACGCCAGCGGCTTTCAGAATCTGGACACCGCGTTCCAGTACCAGTTGTTGAAAGACGCGCCGCACGAGCTCGCCCTCTTGGCGGGAGTCGTCGTCGAATGGGGCGGCACCGGCGCCCAGCAGGTCGGCGCCGATCGGTTCAGCACGATCACGCCCACGTTCTACTTCGGCAAGGGTTTCGGCGACCTGCCGGATTCGACGGGATGGATACGGGCGTTCGCGCTGACCGGCCAAGTCGGTTACTCGATCCCGACCAGCTCCTCGACCAGCAGCGTGGATCCGGACACCGGCCTCGTGTCGGTCACGCCCAATCCGCGGTTCCTGGTTTACGGCACCTCGCTGCAATACAGCATGCCGTATCTCAAATCGAACATCGTCGATCTGCAGCTGCCGGATTTCATCAACCATCTGATCCCGATCGTCGAGGCGCAGTTCACGACGCCGGTCGCCAACAATTTCGGCATGCCCTGGGTGACCACCGGGACCGTCAATCCCGGCGTGATCTGGGTCGGAGCCTATTTCCAGGTCGGCGTCGAGGCGATCGTCCCGATCAACCGCGCCAGCGGCACCGGGGTCGGCGTGCTGGCTCAATTGCATCTCTATCTCGACGACATGTTCCCGACCACGATCGGCAAGCCGTTGTTCGGGACTGCGGCGCCGCCGCAAAAGCCGTTCCCATGAGCAGCAACATGCGCAAGCTCGCCGCAATCGCCCTGCTGCCCGCGCTGCTGTTTGCCGCTGCGCCGGCCGGTGCGCACGCGTTCCTCGACCGTGCGGAACCGCGCGTCGGCAGCTCGGTTGGTCCGCCGCCGCGCCTGGTCTCGCTCTGGTTCACCCAGAATCTCGAGCCGGCGTTCAGCGGGGCCGAGGTGCGCGATTCCGCGGGGGTCCGGGTCGACCAGGGGGCGCGGGTCGACCCTGCGAACCGCAGCCTGATGCGTGTCTCGCTCAGGCCGCTGCGTCCGGGCAGCTACAAGGTCCACTGGCGCGTACTCTCCGTGGACACGCATACGACCGAAGGCAGCTTCAGCTTCCAGGTTGGCGGACCGTGAGCCGGCGCTCAGCGCGGCGAATTGAGAGGCCGTGGAGAAGTTCTTGAGCGATCCCCTGGTCGCGGCACGCGCGATTCATTTCGCGTCGACCGCGATGCTCGCCGGTCTGTTCTTGTTCATGCGCTTGGTCGGGGAGCCGGTACTGCGAGGAAGGTCGGACGGAGCGATCACGACGCTTCGCAGCCGCTTCCTCGTCATCGGCTGGAGCAGTCTTGCCGTGAGCTTTTCTTCGGGCGCGGCATGGCTCGCGCTGCTCGGCTTCAACCTCGGCGGCCACTCGTGGACGGCACTGATTGCCGAAAACATCTCGTGGACATTGCTGACCGAAACTCGCTTCGGAAACGACTGGATCATCCGCTTGGGCCTCGCGGCGGTGCTGGCAATTTGCCTGCTTCGCTTCGACCCCGGGCGCGGCTGGCGCTCGCACTGGCAGGCTTTGGCGAGTGTTTTGCTCTCCGCCTGCCTGATGGGAAGCTTGGCGTGGGCCGGGCATGGCGGCGGTACGGGAGACTTGGTCGGTTTGCAGGTCGGCGCCGATGCTTTGCATCTCATTGCGGCGGCTGCCTGGATCGGCGGATTGCCGGCGCTGGTCTTGCTGCTCGCCTTCGCCTATCGGACCAACCCGCCTTCGTTTGCTCTTGCCGCGGAGGCGACCTCGCGGTTTTCGCGGCTCGGGCTGGTCAGCGTTTGCACGCTGCTCGCCACCGGAATTGTCAACGGCGTCTTCCTGGTCGGCAGCGTTCCCGGCCTCGTCGGCACAGCTTACGGCCGTTTGCTGCTGACGAAGATCGCGCTGTTCGCCGCAATGGCGTCCATCGCCATCATCAATCGTTTTCATCTGTTGCCAAGGCTCTCCGGTCGCGGGGACGCGGTCGCTGCACTCGGCAAGCTCGAGCGCAACGCCCTGATCGAGATCGGCCTCGGCCTTGTCATTCTCATCATCGTCGGCGCGCTTGGAACCATGCCGCCCGCCGCGCATGCGCAAGCCTCCTGGCCGGTTCCCGCGCGGCCGAGTCCCGACGCTCTCCTGGACCCGGCACAGCGACTGGAGCTTGCCGGCGTCATCGCGGCAGCCGTGATCGGGATCGTTGCGATCCTCGCTGGGATCTATGCCAAGCGATGGCGCTGGCCACTGCTCGCGGCCGGCACCGTGCTGCTCGTTTGGATCGGGCCGCGCTTGAATCTTTTCACCGAGCAGGCCTACCCGACGAGCTTCTACGTGTCGCCGACCGGCTATTCCGCCCAATCGATCGCGACAGGCCGAAAACTCTTCGCCGAGAAGTGCGTCTCCTGCCACGGGCCCGAGGGGCGTGGCGACGGGCCCGCCGCCAAGGATCTTCGGCCACCGCCCGACGATCTTACCGCTGAGCACATCTACGGCCATTCCGACGGCGACCTGTTTTGGTGGATCACCAACGGGATGGGCGAGGCGATGCCGCCTTTCGGCGCCGTCCTCGACGAGACCGCGCGCTGGAATGTGATCGATTTCCTGCACGCCAATGCCGACGCCCGGCGGCTTTCCGAGGCAGCGGACACAACCGGCGTTGCGCTGCCGCTGCCGGAGTTCTCGGTCGAATGCCGCGACGGCTCGAGCCTCTCGACCGATCAGCTGCGCGGCAATGTCGTGCATCTCGTCTTTGCCGGGCCCGCATCGGCCGCGAGGTTGCGGCGACTGGCGAGCGCGAAAGCCGACGGGGAGACCACGATCGTGGTTCGACCCGAGGCTTCCGAGCCGACGGCGTTTTGCGAAACCAGGGACCCCGACGTGATCGCGGCTTTCGCGCTCTACCGCGGAACCGACGCGATCGACGGCACCGAGTTTCTCGTCGACGCGTCCGGCTGGCTGCGCTCGATGTGGTTTCCGGGCCGCCGGCCCGATTGGGAGAAGCCCGAAACCCTCGCCGGTCAGATCGCCGCGGTCCGCCGCATGCCCGGCCGGCCGCGGCCCTCGGCGGGCGCGGGCGCCCACGTCCATGCCCACTGATTGTGCGCTTGGCGCATGGGCCTGCGAAGGCGCGCCGGGTTAGACTGTGCGCGGACGCAGCGCTCCTTCTTGGGGGACGCGCAGCGCACGGAGGCCGGCATGAACGATCCGTTCGATCCGAAACGTTTTGCCGCGGCCGAGCCGAGGACATTCGCGGACCTCCGGGTCGGCGAAGTTTTCCGCAATCCCAGCCGCACGGTGACGGCGGCGCATTTCGCCGCGTTCCAGCTCCTCTCCGGCGACAATCATCCGATCCATTACGACGTCGAATATTGCCGCGCCCACGGCCATCCCGACATGCTGGCGCACGGGCTGCAGGTGCTGGCGTTCACCGCGGCCGGGGCCGGCAGCTTCCCGCACGCGATCGGCGAGAGCCTGATCGCATTCACCGAGCTTTCCTGCCGGTTCCTCGCGCCGGTCTATGTCGGCGACACGCTCTATCCCGAGTTAGTCATCACCGCGCTGATACCCCAGCGCACGACCGGGATAGTGGTCATGGCGGCGTCGATCCACAACCAGCGCTCCGAGCTGGTGCTCGCGGGCGAGCACAAATATCTGCTGCGCAAGTCTGCCGGATAGAGCTCGTCGACTCGCCGCGCGGGCGGAGTTGCGGCCGTAGACCGCTCAGCCGAAATGGTTTACTCCGGCGCGAGTTTCGGGAGCGCAGCGCTTGTATATTCCCCAGCATTATCACGAGGAGCGGCCGGAAGTGCTCGCGCGCGCGATCCGCGACATCCAGTTCGCGCTGCTGGTCACCGCCGTGGACGGCGCCTATCACGCCTCACACATTCCGATGGTCCTCAAGCATGCCGACGGCGCGCTCACGCTGGAAGGGCACGTAGCGCGTCCCAACCGGCACTGGACCGTCCTTGCAAGCAAGCCCGCCTCGCTTGCCGTATTCCAGGGCCCGCAGGCCTACGTGTCCCCGTCCTGGTACGAGACCAAGCGCCAGCACGGCAAGGTGGTTCCGACCTGGAACTACGTGGTCGTGCATGCGCACGGGCCCTTGGAGATCGTCGAAGAGCAGGATTGGTTGCTCGCACACCTGGGGGATCTCGTGGCTGCGAACGAGAGCCGCCGCGAGCAACCTTGGGCCATATCGGATGCGCCCGCGGACTTCATCCACGGCTTGACCCGATCGATCGTGGGTCTTCGGCTCCCGGTCCGCCGGCTCGAAGGCAAGTGGAAGATGATCCAGAACCGTTCGCAGGCCGACCGGCTCGGGACCTTGGCCGGCCTTTCCGTTTCGGCCGATCCGGAGGATCAGGCGGTCGCGGCGATCATGCGGGCCTTGGAGGGCGAGCGAAGGTGACCAGGCGGCAAGCTCGTGGATTTCGCCAAGCGCGGCTCGCCCCAGGCTGCCTGTAACGCCTGTTGATCCTGCCCGATCGTCACTGCTCGCCTCGCCGAATAAACTCGGAAGAACCAAAGTGCGGGCGCACACTGTGGCGCAGACCACGGACCTGATCGGCAAGGCGCTCGGCGACGGCGGCCCATGCTGGTCGAGGTGATGCTCGACCGCGCCTTCAAGCCGGCGTGAGCGATCCTCGTTGATTGGACCTCGTCATTCCGGCCGAGCGCGGAGCGCGAGGGCCGGAATCCATGACCACCGCCGCTCGAGTTCTACCACCCGTGTTCATGGATCCCGGCTCGCTCTCCCCCGGATCAAGTCCGGGGTCGCGCGGCCGGGATGACGGCTTCGAATCGCAGCCCGGTTTCCGCCTGTTCCTGTCTGTGGGAAGATAGCGAGACCTCGCCGCCGACCGGAGTAACGCCCATCGATTTCGCGCTGTCCCCCGACCAGGAAGCGGTGCGCGACGCAATTGCGAAGATCTGCGCGCGCTTCGACGAGGACTATTGGCTAAAGCGCGACCGCGAGGGCGGTTTTCCCCACGATTTTCATCAGGCGCTCGCGGAAGGCGGCTGGCTCGGCATCGCCATGCCGGAGGAATACGGCGGCTCCGGACTCGGCATCACCGAGGCGGCGCTCATGATGCAGACCATTGCCGAATCCGGCGCCGGCATGGCGGGCGCTTCCGCCGTGCACATGAACATTTTCGGACTGAACCCGGTGGTAGTGTTCGGCACCGAGGCACAGAAGCGCCGCATGCTGCCTCCGCTCATCGCCGGCGAGGAGAAGGCCTGCTTCGCGGTCACCGAGCCCGATGCGGGCCTCGACACGACGAAGCTGAAAACCCGCGCGGTGCGGCGGGGCGACCGCTACATCGTCGACGGCGCCAAGGTGTGGATCTCGACCGCCCAGGTTGCCGACAAGATGCTGCTGTTGGCACGCACGACCCCGCTGGAGGAGGTCGATGAGCCGACCGAGGGCTTGAGCCTGTTCTACACCGATTTCGACCGGCGCCGCATCGAGGTGCGCGAGATCGAAAAAATGGGCCGCAAGGCGGTCGATTCCAACCAGCTGTTCATCGACGGCCTCGAGGTGCCGGTCGAAGATCGGCTGGGCGAGGAAGGCCGAGGCTTCCGCTGCATCCTCCATGGGCTCAATCCCGAACGCATCCTGATCGCGGCGGAAGCGGTCGGGCTCGGACGTGCGGCGCTCCGGCGCGCCACGGCCTATGCCAAGGAACGGATCGTATTCGGCCGGCCGATCGGCCAGAACCAGGCGATCCAGCATCCCCTCGCAGAGTGCTGGATGGAGCTCGAGGCCGCGCAGCTGATGGTGCTCTCGGCGGCCTGGCAGTACGACAAGGGCCTGCCTTGCGGCCCTGCGGCCAATGCCGCCAAATACCTGGCGGCGGAAGCCGGGTTCAAGACCTGCGAGATCGCGGTGATGACGCTCGGCGGCTACGGCTACGCCAAGGAATATCATGTCGAGCGCTACATGCGGGAAATCCTGATCCCGCGGATCGCCCCGGTGAGCCCGCAGCTCATCCTTTGCTTCATCGCCGAAAAAGTGCTCGGATTGCCCAAGTCATACTGAGCTGGAGCTTGATCGATCGAAGCCAAGCCACGGGAGGGAATCATGAAATCGACCAAACATCCGCGGACTGCCGGCCACACCCGGCGCGGGGTTTTGGCCGGAGCCGCGGGGCTTGCCGGCATTCTGGCGAGCGGCCGTGCGCCCGTCTTCGCGCAGACGACCGCCAAGAAGCTGGTGTTCGCCCACATCAACCCGGCGCCGGAATCCGCCGCGGTCGCGTTCACCTGGATGGCCGAGGAGGTCAACAAGCGCTCCAAGGGCGCCCTCGACATGCAGTTCTACGGGGCCACGCTCTTGAGCAAAGAGCTCGAGATCATGAACGCGGTCAAAGCCGGCAATGTCGCCATCGGGGGCCCCGCCGGCGCGGCCGCAACGGTGTTTCCGGAGATGGGCGTGTTTCTCGTGCCCTACCTGGTGCGCAGCTACGACCAGGCCTACCGCATGTTCAACGGCGCCATCGGCGATCAGCTCGATGCGCAATTCCAACAGAAATACGGGCTCAAAGTGCTGTGCTTCTTCGACTACGGCTTCCGCCATTTCTGGAACAGCCGGCGGCCCATCGTCGAGCCGAAGGATCTTCGCGGCATGAAGATGCGCGTGCAGCAGGCCAAGGTGTTCGCCGACACCATCAATGGACTCGGCGCCAACGCCGTGCCCATGGCCTGGGGCGAGGTCATCCCGGCCGCGCAGCAGGGAGTGATCGACGGCGCCGATCTGCCGATCGTCAACATTTTGGCGCTCAAGGCCTACGAGGTCTCGAAATACTGCTCGATGACCTTCCACAATTACGGGCCGACGGTGAATGTGATCAATCTCGGCATCTGGAACTCGCTCTCGAAAGACGAGCAGAAGCTGCTGCTCGACGTCTCCCGCGAGGCGCAGGCGAGGATTCGCCACGACACCGAATCGGTCGACAGCCTGGCCAAGGCCAAGGAGCTGCTCGAGCCCAAGGGCATGGCGGTCAATGCCGCCGACGTCGATGCCTTCCGCAAGGTCGCGGAGGAGAAGGTGTGGCCGGCCTATCAGAAGCAGTACAGCGAAATGTGGGAGCAGATCGTCAAGACGCAGGCGTGACGGAATGCCTGCCAGCTTGCTCCGGTTGCCTCCCCCGCCAAACCCGGGTGTTCCCGGGTTTGGCCATCATATGATTGGTCCAAGTCGGAAACATCCGACGTGGACGTGGGGGAGGCCGCTTCGCGCGCCACGCGCGCGAAGCGGGAGGGGAGTGTCTCACAGCCGAGACAGCCAACACCCCCCTCCCCATCCCTCCCCCTCAAGAGGGGAGGGAGCCGGTTGCTGCGCGGTATCAGCTACACCTGATGCGCCGAGCCCACCGACGGGTGGGTATTGATATGGCGCGTGCCCGGCAAATCCTCGCATTCCTGCCCAAGGCGCTGCTCGCCGGTCTGCTCATCCTCGCGATCCTCGACATGCTCGCCGGCGTCCTGCTGCGCTACGTGGTCGTCGCCGTCACCGAATATTTCGATCTGCCCGGCGTGAACTTCTTCTGGGTCGAGGAGGTCGGCGAATTCACCCTCGCCTGGCTCACGCTCGTCGGCGGCGCGATCGCCCTCCTGGAGCGGACCCATTTCGAGCTGGCCGTCCTCGTTCACCGGCTGCCGGAGCGCATCCGGCGGCTCATCGACCGCGTCAATTATTGGCTGATCGCCGGCTTCGGGCTGCTCGCGGCGATCTACGGCTGGAAGCTCGCCGCCCTGAATTCCGTGCTGCTCTCGCCCGCGCTCGAGATCAATCTCGGCTGGCTCTATCTGTCGGCGGCGGTCGGCGGCGCGCTGATCGCGATCTATGCCGCGGGAATTGCGCTCGGCCTGATCGAGCGCAAGGCCGCCGCGGTCGAGGCCCTGTGAATGCTGCTGACCGCGACCGCAATCGTGTTCGTCGCCTTCGTCGCGCTCTCGATGCCGATCGTGTTCGCGCTCGGCCTCGCCGGCATCGTCGGACTGGCGCTCGGCGGCTTTCCTCTGCAGATGCTGCCCTCGAGCCTCGTCGCCGGATCGCAGAACTGGGTGCTGCTCGCGATCCCCTCGTTCGTGTTCGCCGGCATGCTGATGGAGCGCTGCGGCATGTCGCATGCGCTGGTCGATCTCGCGCGCGCGCTGGTGGGCTGGTTGCGCGGCGGGCTCGGCATGTCGGTGATCGTGGTGTCGTATTTCTTTTCCGACATCTGCGGCTCGAAGATGGCCGAGGTCTCCGCACTCGGCTCGACGCTGATCCCCTCGTTGAAACGCGCCGGCTACCGGCCCGAGGACGGCGCCTCGCTGATCTCCTCGGGCACCGCCATGGGCATGCTGGTGCCCCCCGCGATCTTCATGATCGTCATCGGCGACGTCACCAACACCTCGGTGGTGGCGCTGTTCCTGGCCGGCTTCATTCCGGCGGCGACGATCGGACTGTGCCTGTGCATCCTGGTGTTCATCCAGGCCCATATCCTGGGCTGGCCGCGCGACACGCGGCCGAGCTGGCGGTTCCTGCTCAAGGCGGCACGCGAAGCCGCGGTGCCCATGGTGGTGCCGGTCGTGATCTTCGGCGGGTTCTTCTTCGGGGTTTTCACCGCGACCGAGGCCGGGGCGATCGTGGCGGCCTATGCGTTCCTCGCCGCGCTCTTCTATTATCGCAATGTCACGCTGCGCGAGATGTTCTACATCGCTTACGAGAGCGCGCTGCTCACCGCGGCGGTGGTGTTCCTGCTCGCGGTGGCGACCATCTTCCAGTATCTGATGGGCGTCACCGAAGTGCCGGCGCTGCTCGCAAAAGTTCTGGCGCCGCTCGGCGCCACGCACTGGCTGTTCCTGCTCGGGACCGCGCTGATGACCATGCTGTTCGGCATGGTGCTCGAGGGTCTGCCGGCCGCGGTGGTGCTGATCCCGGTGGTGTTTCCCATCGCCAAGGAATTGGGGATTCACCCGATCCATTTCGACATCGTGCAGACCGCCGCGGTGGGCATCGGCCTGTTCCTGCCGCCGATGGGCGTGGGGCTGCTGATGGCGCTGCGGTTCGCACAGGTGCCGGTCGGCCGCCACGCGAAGAGCTATTGGCCGTACCTGATCGCGCTGCTGATCGGACTGATGCTGATCATCTGCATTCCGGAGCTGAGCCTGTTCTTGCCGCGCAGCGCCGGCATGGTGCGGTAAGGCTCGGGAACACGGCGGCATATGCTAGGGTTTTGACCGATGAGCTAGCCTCGCCTGCTGGTCATGGACGAGCCCTCGGCCGGGCTCTCGCCGCTCTTCGTCAAGGAAGTCGTGCGCGTGCTCGCGGGCTTCCGCGGAAAAGGGCTCTCGTTCCTGATCGCCGAGCAGAACGTGAAATTTCTTGACCTCGCCGACCGGGTCTACACCATCGAGGGCGGCCGCATCGGCTTTTCCAGCACCATCGCCGCGATGCACGCCGACGACGCACTGCACCGGGCTTACTTCGGGCTGAAGTAGCTTTGGCCTGTTGGTACCGGCCGGCAAAGCCGGCCACAACCCCGCATTTGAGAATCTGGACATGTGGGCGCCATTGGCGTACATTGGCAAATGCCCACGAGCCTCATCACCGTTGTGGAAACTCCGGTGTTCGTGCGCCAGGCGGCGGAGATTTGGGACGACACGGAACGCGAGGCCTTCGTGGAGTTCATCGCCGCCAATCCAAAAGCGGGAGATGTGATTCCCGGGATGGGCGGCGTACGGAAGCTAAGGTGGGTTCGGCCAGGTAGCGGCAAGCGTGGCGGCGCACGGGTGATCTATTTCTATCACGACCCGGATCACCCGCTTTACCTGCTGATGGCCTATACCAAGGCTCGGCGTGAAGACTTGACGCCGGAGCAAAAGCGCAGCGTCCGCCAGCTCGCCGAGCTGCTCAAGGGCAAAGGCAAATGAGGAAGAAAGCATGAGCAAGTTCGGAAAAGAATTGATCGCCAGTCTGCAACAGGCGGCAGCGCACGCCGGCGGACGGAAGGTGCCGGGCATGCGCGTCACGAAAGTCGAATTGCCGAACGTGAAGGCCATCCGCCGGTCGCTGCGCATGTCGCAGCACCGGTTCGCAATCGCCTATCGCATTCCGCTTTCCACGTTGAAGAATTGGGAGCAGGGTCGGCGTCATCCGGACGCGCCGGCAGCTGCCTATCTGCTCGCCATCAAGCGCCGGCCCAAGGAGATCATGGAAGCCATGGCGAGGCGATGAACCGGCACGGACGAGGCTGAGCAATTGACTCGGACGTCCAATGGGAGGACGCGATGGATCCCAGCTACGACCACAATCTGCTCGCCCGCATCCTGCTGACCCTGATGACCGCCGGCTACGGGCTCGCCACCGTCAAGGCCGATTTCAACCGCACCCACGCCACCAATCCGCTGTGGACCCCGCACGCGCGCTTCCACGTGGTCTGGCAGATCTCGAGCTACGTCGGCTTCGGGCTCCTCGCCTTCGCGCTGATCTGGATCCCGGGCCCGATGTACGTCGAGCGCCTCTATCTCGTCTGCGCGTTCGGACTCGTGGTCTACGGCGCGTTCTTCATCACGTTTCTCGCCATGCCGATCTACGGCGGCAAGGCCTATGACGACAACGGCTACCTGCCGTTCGCGGTCGACGTGTTCGGCAAGAAGCTCAAGCTCGACGTCAACGCCACCGCGTTCTCGGTCTTCTTCGTCATCCTGATCGCCGGCGCGCTTGCCATCAGCCGGGGCGTTTCATGACCACGCTCGCGCGCTCCGACAGCGTCCGAGCGACCGCGCCCGCCCAGGCGCTGTCGGCGCTCTGGCGCGCGTTCGGCGGGGATCCGGCCGCGCTCGAAAACATCGAGCTCACCGGCACGGATCCGGTGCTGCCGTCCTCGTTTCCGGTCGGCACCGCCGCGCAGGCGAGCATCGCGGCATCCGCGCTCGCCGCGGCCGAGCTGTGGCGGCTGCGCACCGGACAAAGCCAGCGCGTCGCGCTCGACATGCGCCACGCAGCGGTCGAGTGCCGCAGCGAGCGCTACCTGCGCGTCGCCGGCAAGCCCCTGCCGGATCTCTGGGACAAGATCGCCGGCACCTACCGCTGCGGCGACGGGCGTTGGGTACGCCTGCACACCAATTTCGCGCATCACCGCGACGGCGTGCTGAAATTGCTGGGCTGCGCCTACGACCGCGATGCGGTCAAGCAGGCGCTGCAGGACTGGCGCGCGGAAGATTTGGAAACGGCGGCGGCCGAGGCCGGGCCCGGTGTTCTCGATCGAGCGGCTCGGCGATGCGGCCGCCGAAACCCTGCCGGCCGGGGCGCGGCCGCTTTCCGGCGTGCGGGTGCTCGATCTGACCCGCATCATCGCCGGCCCGGTCGCCGGGCGCACGCTCGCCGCCCATGGCGCCGAGGTGCTGCTCGTCACCTCCCCGCACCTGCCCGCGGTCGAGCAGCTCGTCATCGACACCGGCCGAGGAAAATTGTCGACGCACGTCGATCTGCGCGATTCGGCCGGGCGCGACACGCTCGCCTCCCTGCTGCCGAGCGCCGACGTGTTCGTCCAGGGCTACCGGCCGGGCGGCCTCGCCGAGCTCGGCTTCGGTCCGGAAGACGCCGCGAAGATCCGGCCCGGCATCGTCTATGTCTCGCTCTCGGCTTACGGCCACGAGGGCCCCTGGCGCGGCCGGCGCGGCTTCGATTCCCTGGTGCAGACCGCGAGCGGCTTCAATCATGCCGAGGCGCAGGCGGCCGGCAGCGACAAGCCTCACCCGTTGCCCATGCAGGTGCTCGACCATGCCACCGGCTATTTCATGGCGTTCGGGGCTATGACGGCGCTTGCCCGGCGCGTCCGGGAAGGCGGCAGCTGGCACGTGCGCGTTTCGCTCGCCCAGACCGGCCATTGGGTCCGCAATCTCGGCCGGATCGAGAACGGGCTCAGCTGTCCCGACCCGAAGCTCGACGACGTCCGCGATCTCTTGGACGAGGCCAGTTCCGGCTTCGGCCGCCTCACCTTTGTCCGGCACGCGGCGAAGCTGTCCGAAACCCCGCCGCATTGGTCGCGGCCCTCGGTGCCGCTCGGCACCCATCCTCCAGTTTGGCCGACCTAGGGTCGCTTCCCGCTTTTGCCTTTCTCGTGCCAACCGGGAATACTGGCCGTCGCCCTTCGAGGGCCGGCCGTTATCCTGAGGTGCGAGGCCCGGAGGGCCGAGCCTCGAAGGACGGCCGGCCTCCTCAGGGTGACGGAGAGAGGTTGTGAATTTCGATTTCTCCGACGATCTCAAGCTGTTGCGCGAACAGGCGCGCAAGTTCCTGAGCGAGAAATCCTCGCCCAAGTCCGTGCGAAAAATTCTGGAGGGCGCCGCGCCCTATGACGCGGAGCTGTGGCGGGCTGTTGCCGGCATGGGCTGGCTCGGCGCCGCGGTCCCGGAGACTTACGGCGGGGCCGCGCTCGGCTACGACGGGCTCTGCGTGCTCGCCGAGGAGATGGGCCACGCGCTCGCGCCGATCCCGTTCTCCTCCTCGATCTATCTCGCGAGCGAGGCGATTCTCATTGCCGGCACCGAGGCGCAGAAGCGGACGCACCTACCGAAGCTCGTCACGGGCGAGCGCATCGGCACGCTGGCGTTCGCGGAGGGCGCCGGCAATCCCGATGCCGTACGCGTCCAGGCGCACGTAGCCAATGGCAAGCTCAGCGGAACCAAGCTGCCGGTTGCCGACGGCGAGATCGCCGATTTCGCCGTGGTCGCCGCCGACGGCACGGGCAAAGCCTCGCTGTATCTCGTCGACCTCCGCGATCCCGGCGTGACGAAAACTTCGCTGAAAAGCCTCGATCCCACCCGCAACCAGGCGAAGCTCGTTTTTCGGGACGTCCCCGCGGAACCGCTCGGCCCGGCCGGACAGGGTCTCGATCTGATCCAAGCCCTGCTCGACCGCGCCGCCGTCCTCATCGCGTTCGAGCAGGTGGGCGGCGCGCAGGCCTGCCTCGAAATGGCGAGAACCTATGCGACCGAGCGCTACGCCTTCGGGCGGCCGATCGGCTCGTTCCAGGCGATCAAGCACAAGCTCGCCGACGTCTACGTCGCGACCGAGCTTGCTCGCTCCAACGCCTATTACGGCGCCTGGGCGCTTTCGACGAGCGCCGCCGAGCTGCCGATCGCGGCTGCCGCCGCGCGCGTGTCCGCGACCGACGCGTTCCATCTCGCCGCCAAGGAAAACATCCAGACCCACGGCGGCATGGGGTTCACCTGGGAGGCGGATTGCCACCTCTATTATCGCCGCGCGAAGCTGCTCGCGACCGCGATCGGCACCGCGCCCTATTGGAAAGACCGGCTCATTTCCGAGCTCGAACGGCGCAACGCGCCCTGAAGGAATCCGGCATGGATTTCGAAGATACCCCCGAGGAAGCCGCGTTCCGCGCCGAAGTGCGTGTATTCTTGGACAGGAACGCCGAACGCAAGAGCGAGGCGAAGAGCTTTCATCGCGGCCGCTACATCCCCGAGCACAACATCCCGGAGACGGTGCGGGCCGCGAAGCAATGGCAGGCCAAGAAGGCGGACGCCGGCTTTGCCGGCATCACCTGGCCCCGGCAATGGGGCGGCCGCGGCGGCACGCCGGTCCAGCAGGTGATCTACGGCCAGGAGGAACAGAACTACGTCGTGCCCCGCGGCGTGTTCGAGATCGGGCTCGGCATGTGCATCCCGGTCCTGATGGTCTACGGCACGCCCGAGCATCTCGAGCGCCACGTACGGCCGGCGATGCGCGGCGAGGAGATCTGGTGCCAGCTGTTCTCCGAGCCATCCGCCGGGTCCGATCTCGCGGGCCTGCGCACGCGCGCGGTTCGCGACGGCGACGATTGGGTCGTGAACGGCCAGAAAATCTGGACCTCGGGCGCGCACTTCTCCAACTACGGCATCCTCGTCACCCGCACCGACCCGGACGTGCCCAAGCACGCCGGCCTCACCTTCTTCTTCGTCGACATGAAATCGCCCGGAATCGAGGTGCGCCGCATCAAGCAGATCTCCGGCGGCTCGAATTTCAACGAGGTGTTCTTCACCGACGTGCGCGTGCCGGACAGCCAGCGGCTCGGCAAGGTGGGCGACGGCTGGAAAGTCTCGATCACCACCTTGATGACCGAGCGGCTCGCGGTCGGCGATGCTCCCGGCCCGGATTTCGACGATATCTTCGCGCTGGCGCGCACGCTCGAGCTCGACGCGGGCCCGGCCATCCGCAATCCGGCCGTGCGCGAAAAGCTCGCCGATTGGTACGTGAAGACGCAAGGGCTCAAGTACACCAAGTTCCGCACCATGACGGCGCTCTCGCGCGGGGAGACGCCGGGGCCCGAGGCCTCGATCACCAAGCTGGTGAGCGCCAGCAAGCTCCAGGACATCGCCTCCTACGGCATCGACCTCCTCGGCATGGCGGGCGCCGTCATGGATCCCGAGGTCGCGCCGATGCAGGCCTGGTTCCAGGAGGCCCTGCTCTACGCGCCGGGCCTGCGCATTGCGGGCGGCAGCGACGAGATCTTGCGCAACATCATCGCCGAACGGGTATTGGGGTTGCCGGCCGACATCCGGATCGACAAGGACGTGCCGTTCAGTCAGCTCAAGACCGGCAAGCGCTAGCCACGGTCGATCGCCGGGTTCGAGGGGAAAAGGGATGCAACGATCGAAACGCGCAGGCGTCCTGCTGTTGCTGGCGATGGGCGCGGAATGCTTCGCGCCGATCGGGGCCTCGGCCGATAATTTGAACCAAAAATTCGGCCCGACCTGGACCTGCACCAAGCTCGGCGCGGTGGAATACAGCCTCTATCGGGCGTGCAAGATCTGCGAGGACAATTGCCAGGATTTCTTCGGCGACAGCGACAAGGCCGGCCATTGCCTGCCGAAGGCAGGCGCGGCGATAGCTTGCCCGCAGGCCGCCGCGGCTCCGCCTCCGCCGCAGACCACGCCGATCGCCGCGCCTTCCGGCCAGCCCGCCTCGCCGTCCGCCGCGGCGGATCCCGGTTATTTCGAATTCAAGGTGTGCAACCGCTCGGGAAGAACCGCGAGCGTCGCGGTCGAGCATCACGTGTCGCCGTCCGACAGGAATTTCGTGGTGCAAGGATGGTGGACGGTACCGGCCGGCGACTGCCAGGCGATCGGCAATTTCCCGCAAGGCTGGTTCTATTATTATGCGGCGGAGTACGGTACCGACGCCTTCGAATGGTCCGGCAACGACGCGAAGGTGTGCATCGAGCGGATCGGCCAAGTCGAACGAATGCATACCAAGACCACGATCTGCACCGGCAAATACCTGCGGGGATTCCATTCCGCGCAGGTGGACTATCCGAGCGTCACCTGGAATCTGGATCCGTGATGGCGCTGGCCCGACCGCGCCGCCGGCGGCGCACGGAGCAATGAGCAACGGCACGATCGAGGAGAGCGCACCCATGTCCGGCATTGGATTGCGTCTTGGCGCCGCGGCGCTTGCGGGCATTTTATGGGGCTGCGGCCTGGCGTTCGGCCAAGCCCAGGCACCCGCCGAATCCGCGCCGGCCCAGGCTTCACCCCCCGCGCAGCCGCCGGTACCGGCCGGGCCTACAAGCGCGCCGGCCGCCGCGTCCGATCAAAAATCGCTGACGATCACCAGCGGCTCGACCATGACCAAATGGAAATGGCAGGAAGTAAAGGCCAAGTGGGCGCGCGAAAAGGGTAAATGGGCCGATTGCCGCTCGCAGGCCAAGGAACAGAAGCTGCACGGACCCAAGAGCTGGCACTTCATGGCCGACTGCATGATCAAGGTAGCGCGGCCCCAGCCGGCCGAATCCGACAAGACGGCGCGTTGATGCGGATCGGGCTGCGCTTGGCCGGGCGAACTACGATGCAGGGAACTTTGCGCTTCGCATCGCTCGCAATCCTCGCGGCAACCCTGCTGCCGGCCGCTAGTGCCTCCGCGCAGGTTCCGTTCACCTCGGCGGAGGGCGGTTACTCCATCTCGTTTCCCGCCGAGCCGCGCGAGACCGTCGAGACCAAGCCGGAGGCGAAAATCTTCAGCTACATCGTCCGCCAGGACGACGCGATCTACGGCAGCTCTCACGTCGAATACAATTCCGAACTCGACGTCGAGGCGGAGCTGCAGTCGAATGCCGTGAATTTCGCCGAAGCCGTCAGGGCGCCGGTGACGTCGCGCCGCCGCACCCAATTCACCGCGGCATCCGGCGAGAAGCGGCCGGAACTGGAGTTCACCTACGAAAGCGACAAGCTCGCCGGCAAAGGCATTGTGATCGTATCCGGCCGGCGCTCGATCATGGCGGCCGCGTTCGCGCTCAAGCCGAACGATCGCCGCGCCGCGATCGACCAGTTCCTGCAGTCATTCACGCTCGCGCGCTAGCAGCCCGCACATCCGACAAAATCCGCGCCGGGCGGGGCGCGTGTGATATTCAGTCCGCCATCCATTTGCTCCCGGAGCCCACTCATGCCCGCAACCGCGCTCGACTCGGCGATTTTTCAGGACATCTTCACCACGCAAGCGATGCGGCGCGTGTTCTCTGACGAGACGCGGACGCGGTATTACCTCGAGATCGAGGCGGCGCTCGCGCGCGTGCAAGCGAGGCTCGGGGTCATTCCCGAACACGCCGCGCGGGAAATCGAGCGGCAATGCCGGCTCGAGCACATCGATTTCGCCAAGCTCAAGGCGCAGACCGAACGGATCGGCTATCCGGTGCTCGGCGTGGTCCAGCAGATCGTGGCGTTGTGCGCCGACGGGCTCGGCGAATGGTGCCACTGGGGCGCGACCACGCAGGACATCACCGATACCGCCACTGTGCTGCAGATCCGCGATGCGCTCGATCTCGTCGAAGCGGACGTGACGGCGATCTCCCGCTTGCTGGCCGATCTCGCGGCCAAATACCGCGACACGCCGATGGCGGGCCGCAGCAATCTGCAGCAGGCGGTGCCGATCACCTTCGGCTTCAAGGCAGCCTCGCTGCTTGCGGCGATGCAGCGGCATCGGCAGCGGCTTTCCGAGCTGCGGCCGCGGGTGCTCACCGGCGAGTTCGCCGGCGCCGCCGGCACGCTCGCCTCGCTGGGCGCGGACGGGCTCAAGGTTCAGGCCGCGCTGATGGAGGAGCTGGGGCTAAAACAGCCCGAAATCGCCTGGCACACGATCCGCGACCGCATCGGCGAGGTCGGCTGTTTCTTGGCGCTCGTCACCGGCACGCTCGGCAAGCTCGCGACCGACGTGAAGCTTCTGATGCAGACCGAAGTGGCCGAAGTGTTCGAACCGTTTCACGAGGGGCGCGGCTCGAGCAGCACGATGCCGCAGAAACGCAATCCGGTTTCGTGCCTCTACATCCACGCCACCACGGCGCTCGTCCGCCAGCACGCGGCGGCGCTGCTGGAGGCCGCCGTGGCCGACCACGAGCGCTCGACCGGGCCCTGGGAGATCGAGTGGATCGCCGTGCCGGAGATTTTTTTGCTCGCCTCCGGCGCGCTCGCCCATTCCCGCAGGCTGCTCGACGGCATCGAGATCGACGCCGAGCGCATGCGCGCCAACCTCGAGATGACCAACGGGCTCATCGTGTCCGAGGCGGTCATGATGGGGCTCGGCCCGCATCTGGGCCGGCAGCGCGCCCACGATCTCGTTTACGACATCTGCCGCCGGGTGGCGGCGAGCGGGAAGCCTTTGCTCGACGAGCTGGCAAAGGATCCCGAGATTTCCCGCCACCTGTCGAAATCCGAGCTGGCGAAGCTCACGGATCCCAAGAACTACCTCGGGCTCGCCGGTCCCATGATCGACCGCGTGCTGGCGCTCGAGAGCGGGCGAGCCGCTCGGAGCTGAGCGATCCCCCCGAGGTCACGGGTTTGTGTCCCGAACATACGACCGCGCGACGGGCAATGGGCCCTTGTATCCCTCCCCCTGTGACATAGATCACAGAGTGCTGGGCGGCCTTGGTGTACTCCTGCATGCGGCGGCGGATGGCCTCGGAGTTCCGGGCGCCAGAACAAGGGTTGTGCTTCCCAGAGTTTCCCTGGTGAAGCGGTTTGGAGGCCAGGGAGTAGTGTCATGTCCGCGCATATTTGGCGCGACGGCCGGTTGTTGGGCTTCGATGGCGTCGAATGGCTGACCTGGTTGGTCGCCGTGGCCGTAATCGGCGTACTGGCTCTTGCGGTAACGATCTAGCCGCCGACCGACTAGCCGCCGACCGAGCGCCGTGCCTCGGAAGCTCGGCTGCGCCATCGGCGGCCGAGTTCGTGCTCCCCCCTTCTTTCAGTCAATGGCTCGCCCGAAAACGCGTTTCGCGCGTCTTTTCGCGCCCCGAACGCTGCTCCTAAACCGTTCCCCAAGAGAGCCCGCCACCGACCCCGAGGGGGCAGGGCAACCGCCTTGGCTACGAGCGCGCCGCAGTCGACCCCCTCTCCCCGTTTCCCGGGAACGGTGAAATCGCGACGGCGATCTGGTCAGTCGCCGAGCGGAATGCCAAAAGAGCGGGGGCGCCGGGGCGAAGTCGGGAAGGGGCCGAGATTGACCGAGGGATTGCAAGAGCCGCGCGTGACGGTACGCGACACCGACGACACGCGCGCGCCGCTGCGAATGATCGCCGCCCAGGGGCGCGCCTGGGCCGTGATCTGGCCCGGCATGGGGGCCCAATGCCGATCGCTGCACCGCGTGAGCCTCGCGCCCGGCGGCTCCAGCTTGCCGCTGCGGCATCCCGGCGAGGCGGTGTACTATGTGCTGGCCGGCCGCGGCAGGGTCGAGGACGCGGCGGGCACGGCATATCCGCTCATCGAAGGGTCGATGGTGCACGTCGCACCACAGGGCCGGTACCATTTCCAGGCAGAGGACGCCGGGCTCGAGCTGATCGGCGGCCCCTGCCCGGCCGATCCTGCGCTCTATGACGGCACCCTCACACGCAGCGCGCCGGCGAAACCGGACGAGGCCGGGGCGGTCCGGATCTTTCATCGCGACGATCCGGGCGTGCAGGTGCCGCTGATCTCTCGCGACGCGCGGCTGATCGTCTGGCTCGGGGTCGGGGCCGAGACCGCAAACATGAATTTCGTGCGGCTCGAGCCGGGCGAAGCCAACGTGCCCCATATCCATCCGGAATCCGAGGACACGATCCACATCCTGCAGGGGTGCGGCACGGTGGTCGATTTCGATCATGACATGCGACTGAGCTTCGAGGCCGGCGACGTCATCCACGTGCCGACCGGCATCAAGCACGCGGTTCATGCCGACCGCGGGCAGGCGATGGTGAGCGTCGGCGGCCCCGCGCCGGCGGATCGTCATATGCTGCGCGCGGCCGGATTGCTTGCTTGACGCGCGGGCGTTCCCTTTGCGAAGCATCAACCGGCTCCCCTGCGCCATCTCCGCCTCGAGGCATCCATGAAGATCGTCGACCTCTCTCACGCAATGAACGTCCACACCCCCGGCTGGGTGGGGTACGCCGGTAACAAGCTCTATTACGCGCAGAATCTGCAGACTCAGATGATCGTCGCGCAGCGCATCGAGACCGCGCTGCACGTCGGCACACATTTCGACGGGGCGATGCACGCGACCGACGGACGCCGCGGCGACATGGCCTCGCTCCCGCTCGACTACCTGATGAACCGCGGCGCGGTGGTCGACGTTTCCGACAAGGTCAAGGATTGGTCGGTCATCACCCCGCAGATGATCGAATCGAGCGGCGTCGAGATTCGCGATGGCGACATTCTGATCCTGCACACCGGCTGGCACCGGCATTACGAGGGGCAGAAGCAACAGGATCTCGTGCGCTATTTCTGCTTTCACCCGGGGCCGAACCTCGCCACCATGCACTGGATGCTCGAGAGAAAGATCAAATGGTTCGGCATGGACACCGGGTCCTGCGACCATCCGATGAACACCTCGATCCGGAAAATGCGTCCCGACATCACCGCGCAATTCGCGCGCGAGCACGGCAAGTCGCCGGAGGATTTCTTCGGCAGGTTCGAATATCTGCACAAGCTGTCCGGCCGCAAGGTGGTGGCCGACATGTTCCCGTTCCACAATTGGGCGTTCCAGGAAGGCCTGCTGCATGCCGAGAATGTCGGCGGCGACATCGAGCTCGTGCTCGGCCAACGCTGCCTGATCGGCGCGTTTCCGTGGCGCTACGAGGGCCTGGAAGCCTGTCCCTGCCGCATCCTCGCCTTTCTCGATTTGGGCGACACGCCGATCGAGGCGGTCGGCGCCGCGGCCAAAGCCATGATGACCTGATCAGGAACGGGAGGAAATACACCATGGACCTGCAGCTCAAAGGCAAGACCGCGCTGGTGACCGGCGGCAGCGAGGGCATCGGCAAGGGCATCGCCCGGGCGCTGGCGCGGGAGGGCGTCGACGTTGCGGTGTGCGCGCGCCGCAAGGACAAGCTCGATCAAGCCGCGGCCGAGATCGCGAAAGAAACCGGGCGCAAGGTCATCGCGATCCCGGCCGATCTGACCAAGGACGCCGACGCCAAGAATTTCGTCGAGCAGGGCCATCGGGCGCTGGGCCGGGTCGACATCATGGTCAACAACGCGGGCTCGGCGCCCGGCGGCGTCATCGAGCATCTCTCCGAGGCGGACTGGACCCAGGCGATGCAGCTGAAATTCATGGGCTACGTCCGCTGCCTGCGCTACGTGCTGCCGATCATGGTGCGCCAAGGCGGCGGGCGGGTCGTCAACCTCATCGGCAACGACGGCGTCAAGCACTCGTATTGGGAGATCGCGCCGGGCGCCGCCAACGCCGCCGGGCAGAATCTGACGATGTCGCTCGCGAGCCAGTACGGCAGGCACAACATCAGCCTGTGCGCGGTCAACCCCGGCCCGGTGCGCACCGAGCGCTGGGCCGGGCTCGTCGCCGCGATGTCGCGCGACATGAAGCTGTCCTACGAGGAGGCCGACAAGCTCGCCCCGGCTTCGATCCCGATGGGGCGCATCGCCGAGGTCGAGGAAATCGCCAATCTCGTCGCGATGCTGGCCTCGCCGCTGATGCATTTCGTCAACGGCACCATGATCGAAATCGACGGCGGCCAGCAGAAACCGCTGATGGACCGCATGCGGGATCGGTGATCCCGAAGCTTACGCGAATATATTACATCGACGCTGACTCGCACCGGCAGCGTCGCTTGACAAGCCGCTGGGCGGCAAAGATGATTTCCATTCAAACGAATGCTGCGGCGCGAGCCTTCTGCCGACACGAAGCCGCGGCCGATTCAGCGAAAACCAGCACCGGAGCCAGATCATGAAGATGGGTCGCGTCCTGTTCGCAGCGCTTGCCGGCACGTTTTTGGCCGCTCCGTTCGGTCCGGCTTCGGCCCAGCAGAGCATCCGGGTCGGGGAGCTCAACAGCTACAAGGCCCAGCCGGCGTTTCTCGAGCCCTACAAGAAGGGCCTCGACCTCGCGGTCGAGGAGGTCAACGCCGCGGGCGGCGTGCTCGGCAAGCGGCTCGAGCTGGTCTCGCGCGACGACGGCGGCAATCCCGGGGACGCGGTGCGCGTCGCCGAGGAGCTCGTCACCCGCGAGAGCCTCAACATGCTCGCCGGCACGTTCCTGTCCAACGTCGGCCTCGCGGTCACCGAGTTCGCCGGCAAGAACAAGGTGTTCTTCCTCGCCGCCGAGCCGCTGACCGACAAGATAACCTGGCAGAACGGCAACAGATACACCTTCCGCCTGCGCTCCTCGACCTACATGCAGGTCGCGATGCTGATGCCCGACATCGTCGCGGCCAAGAAAAAGCGCTGGGCGCTGGTCTATCCGAATTTCGAATACGGCCAAGCCTCGGCGGCGGCGTTCAAGGAGCTGCTGAAATCCAAGCAGCCCGACATCGAGTTCGTGACCGAGCAGGCGCCCCCGCTCGGCAAGCTCGATGCCGGCGCGGTCGTGCAGGCGATCGACGATGCCAAGCCGGACGCGATCTTCAACGTGCTGTTCGGCCCCGACCTCGCCAAGTTCGTGCGCGAGGGCAACACGCGCGGCGTGTTCAAGGACCGCTTCGTCGCCAGCCAGCTCTCGGGCGAGCCGGAATATCTCGACCCGCTCAAGGACGAAGCCCCCGTCGGCTGGGTCGTGACCGGCTATCCCTGGTACGCGATCGATACGCCCGAGCACAAAGCTTTTCTTTCGGCCTATCAGAAGCGGTTCAACGATTATCCGCGGCTCGGCTCCGTGGTCGGCTACGTCACCGTCAAGTCGCTTGCGGCCGGGATCGCCAAGGCCGGCTCGACCGAAACCGAAAAACTGATCGCGGCGTTCAGCGGGCTCAAGCTCGACGGGCCGTTCGGTCCGTTCTCCTATCGCGCGATCGACCACCAGGCCACGATGGGCGCCTACGTCGGCAAGATCGCGGTCAAGGACGGCAAGCCGATCATGGTCGACTTCAAGTATGTCGACGGCGCCTGGTTGAGCACTTCCGCCTCTCCTCATCGCAGAAGGAGAGTTGTTTACGTGATTTTGGAATGTCCGCTCCCCCTCACCCCATCCCTCTCCCCTCCGGAGAGAGGCAGGAGACTGCCGATCGGCCTCGATCCTAACAGCGGATCGCCGCATGGTCGGCCAGCATCACCCGAGATTCTTGGCGCGAGCCCATCGGCTTGCTCGGATCACCTCTCCCCGTCGGGGAGAGGTCGCCGCGCGAAGCGCGGCGGGTGAGGGGGTCACGATGGATCGGCGGCACGACGCCTCCTCCGCTCGATGAGCTTGAACGGCCTCTTGTTTCAAGCGCTCGACGGGCTCGCCGCCGCCTCGGGCCTGTTCTTCGTCGCCGCCGGGCTTTCGCTGATCTTCGGCGTCACCCGCATCATCAACATCGCGCATGGGTCGCTCTACATGCTGGGCACCTATGTGGCCGCGACGCTGGCCAATCATATCGGCGGCGCGCTCGGATTCTGGGGCGGCATTCTCACGACCGCGGTCCTGATCGGATTGATCGGCGCCGTCATCGAGGTCGTGCTCCTACGCCGGATCTATCGCGCGCCGGAGCTGTTCCAGCTGCTCGCGACCTTTGCGCTGGTGCTGGTCATCAACGACGCCACGCTGTGGACCTGGGGGCCCGAGGACGTGCTCGGCCCGCGGGCGCCCGGTTTGCGCGGCGCGGTGGAGGTCCTCGGCCGTTATTTGCCGAGCTACGATGTATTCCTGATCGCGGCCGGGCCGGTCGTGCTGATCGCACTGCATTTCGTGCTGATCCGCACCCGGTTCGGCCGGCTCATTCGCGCCGCCACCCAGGACCGGGAGATGCTGGGCGCGCTCGGCGTCAATCAGGCGCTGCTGTTCACCAGCGTATTTGCGTTGGGCTCGCTGCTCTCGGGGCTGGGCGGCGCGCTGCAGATCGCGCGCGAGCCCGCCAATCTTCTGATGGATCTCACCGTCATCAGCGATGCGTTCGTGGTGGTCGTGGTCGGCGGCATGGGCTCGATCCCCGGAGCCTATTTGGCCGCCGTGGTGATCGCGGAGGTCAAGGCGCTGTGCATCAGCATCGGCGTGGTGACGATCGCGGGCGTCGCGGTCAACGTCTCCAAGCTCACGCTGGTGGCGGAGTTTCTGGTCATGGCATTGGTGCTGATCGCGCGGCCCTATGGCCTGCTCGGTCGCGCACAGAGCATGGTGCGCGCGCTCGCGGAGCCGGAGGATCCGTTGCGCCCGGCCGGCCCCGCGTTGAAATTACTGGGAGCGGCGGCCGTGGTGGCCCTCGCGCTGCTGCCGCTGTTGGCGCGCAACTCGCCCTACGCGCTCGTGCTCGGCATCGACGTGCTCATCGCCGTGCTGTTCGCGGCGAGCCTGCATTTCATCATGGGGCCCGGCGGCATGCACTCGTTCGGCCATGCCGCGTATTTCGGCCTCGGCGCTTACGCCGCCGCGCTGCTGGTCAAATGGTTCGCGCTCTCCATGCCGCCGGCGCTGATCGCCGCCCCGGTCGTGGCTTTGCTCGGCGCCGCGCTGTTCGGCTGGTTCGCGGTCCGGCTGTCGGGGGTCTATCTCGCCATGCTCACCCTGGCGTTCGCGCAGATCGTCTGGTCGATCGTGTTCCAATGGAGCGAAGTCACCGGCGGCTCCAACGGCGTTTTGGGCATCTGGCCGACGGCGCCGTTCGACAACCGCGCCGCGCTGTTTTGGCTGACCGCGGCCCTGACCGTTGTCGGGATCCTGCTGCTGCGAACGTTTCTGTTCGCGCCGTTCGGCTACGCCATGCGCGCCGGTCGGGATTCGCCGTTGCGCGCCGAAGCGATCGGCATCGACGTCAAGCGGGTGCACTGGATCGGTTTCACGATTGCGGGCGCGGTCTGCGGCGTGGCCGGCGGCGTTTTTGCGTTTGCCAAAGGCTCGATCTCGCCGGAGACGATCGATGTCTCCCGTTCCATCAACGGCCTGGTCATGGTTCTGCTCGGCGGCATCCAGACGCTCAGCGGCCCGATCGTCGGCGCTTCGGTGTTCGCCCTGCTCCAAGACACCATCATGCGCCAGACCGAATATTGGCGCGCGCTCCTCGGCGGCGTCATTCTGCTGCTCGTGCTCGCGTTTCCGGCCGGCATCGTCGGCGGGCTCGGAAAACTCGGCACCGCATGGCGGAGGCGGCCATGAGCGTGCTCTCGGTCGCCTCCTTGTCGAAATCGTTCGGGGCTTTACGTGCCGTGAACGATGTCAGCTTTTCGGTCCGCGAGGGCGAGTTCCTGGCCCTGATCGGACCCAACGGCGCCGGCAAGTCGACCTGCTTCAACATGATCAACGG
>WNGN01002192.1_pt1 | contig 30103 bp, 23 predicted proteins | sample 5400561 | NCBI WGS metagenome assembly WNGN01 (sample SAMN13153379, study PRJNA577476) | soil metagenome | isolation source: 115 cm soil or saprolite under Garry oak tree replicate 2 | place: USA:California | collected 2016-06-15 | reverse complement strand
GAACGCTACATTCTCTATCTCGGCGGCCTCGACCAGCGTAAAAACGTTCCCCAGCTTGTACGGGCCTTTGCTCACCTGCAGCGCCAGACGGGCAATAGCGGGCTGCGACTGCTTATCGCGGGCAATCCCGACAGGCAGCGGGGTCCATTATTTCCCGACCCGCGCCCCATCGCCTCCGGCCTGGGGATAGAGGGCCAGATTGTTTACCGCTTTATCGAGGAGGAAGACAAGCCCGCCATTTACAGTGGAGCAAGCGTCTTTGTCTTCCCATCGCTCTATGAAGGGTTCGGTCTCCCGCCGTTAGAGGCGATGAGCTGCGGCACGCCGGTCATCTGCTCGAACCGCACGTCGCTGCCTGAAGTGGTGGGGGATGCCGCCGTCAGCCTGAACCCCGACGATATCCAGGCTATGGCCGAAGCTATGTGCAGCGTCCTTACCAATGCTGGACTTGCAGCAGACCTGCGGGCACGCTCGCTGCAGCAGGCCACCCGCTTTAGCTGGCACAAGACCGCACAAGAAACCGCGGCCGCCTACGAAGAGGCATTTGCGCTGAGCAAGAAACGATAGCAATGATACTATGCGCGTACTGATGATCTCGAAAACCTTTGTGGCGAGCACTGCACAACGCAAACTGGAAGAACTGGCGCTTTGTCCTGGCGTCGAACTCACTCTTGTCACGCCTGCTTACTGGCTGGCCGATGATGGCAGCAAGCAGGTTTTTGAGCCGCGCTACACCAGGGGCTATCGCACGATCGTCACGCCCATGATGTTTAATGGCCATTTTCATCTCTATTACTACCCGCGCCTGGGCCAGATCATGCGCGAGGTGCGCCCGGAGATCCTGCATATCGATGAAGAGCCGTACAACTTCGCGACCTTTCACGCCACGCGCCTGGCGCGGCGCTACAAGGCGAAGGTGCTGTTTATTGCCTGGCAGAACATCTACCGCAGCTACCCACCACCTTTCCGCCAGATGGAGCAGTACAATTACCGTCACGCGGCGGTCGCGGTGGCAGGTATTGCCGACGCTGCCGATATATTGAAGCGCAAGGGCTTCAGCGGTCCAATCCGCGTCGTGCCGCAGCACGGCATCGACCCGCAGATTTACCAGCGCAGCGAGCCACGCCCGCCGCGCGCCGGGGACGCGCCATTCGTACTGGGCTACGTTGGGCGTTTGAAAGAGGAAAAAGGCCTGCCGCTGCTGATCGAGGCGCTCGCGAGCCTGCCTGACCACTGCCGGGTGGTTTTTGTCGGTACCGGCCCGGTCAAGGACGAGTTGGAACAGCAGGCGCTGCGACTGGGTGTTGCTGAACGAGTTACTTTCAAGGGCGCAGTTCCAACCTATGCAGTGCCACAGGAGATGCAGCAGATAGACGCCTTTGTGCTGCCATCGTTGACACGTCCCAACTGGAAGGAACAGTTCGGGCGCGTGCTCATCGAGGCTATGGCCTGCGAGACGCCCGTGATCGGCTCGCGTTCGGGCGAGATTCCTCACGTCATCGACGATGCCGGGCTGCTGTTCCAGGAAGGCAATGTGCAGGAGCTGGCCGCCTGCGTGCGCCGGCTGCTGGATGATCCCGCACTCTACGCGCAGTTAGCGGCGAAGGGGCGGCAGCGCGTGCTGGAGCACTATACACAGGAGCGTATAGCGCTGCAGATGTACGAGGTGTATGCGGAGATGATGGGGAAATAGCACAGCTACGGCGTCCATTAGCCCATTCTCATGACGCGCCGTAAGACCCCTCTCTACTTTTCACTTGTTCGCTTGCTCCAACTCTTGAGAAGCCCTGGATTACGTGAAAAGAGCGCTTGACTTCCTCCCTGGTATTCGCTACACTCTCTACAGTTGAGTGAGCCAGAGGAAGAGAGACGATGAAGACGCAATCGCCAGATACGAGCCTGGATGCGGAACTGGTACTCATCGGGATGATCCGCAAGGCCCCGATGAGCAGGCGCTTTGCCTTTGTCCAATCATGGACCGCCTCCACGATTGAAGCGGGAAGCCAGTACGTCCGGCAACTGCATCCACAGGCCAGCGACGATGAAGCGAGACTCCTGTTCATTGAACGTCAATACGGGAAGGACCTGACCGATGAGCTCCGCCGGACCCTGCACGCATATGATATGCAGGTCACGGCTACCGCCGATTACCAGAGAGCGATGCGTCCGCTGGCGAAGATATGTGAAGATCTGGATATTCCCTACGCGCTCTCTGGCTCACTCGCGAGCTCGCTCTATGGCCTACAGCGGGCAACACTGCACATCGACTTCGTTGCCGATCTCCGCTGGAAGCATCTCCCCTCTTTCTGCGCTCGGTTGAGTGGCCTGTACTTACTTCATCATGAAGAGATAGAGGCCGCCACTCGGCAGTAGACCTGCTTTACGCTTGTCCATCTGGAGTCACTGCTCAAAGTCACCGTCACGCTTCCTGGGATGCTCGCCACCCGCCGGCAGGTGTTTCATCAGGCGCGAAAGATTGCCCTGGTTGAAGGAGAACCCTCGGTCTTGGTGCTTTCTCCTGAACAGCTGATCTTACTGTTGCTTGAGGCCTTCAAGAGAAGCAACGAGCGGGCTGATGATCTCTGGTATGACCTGCTAGGGATAATGAAAGTCCAGGGTACAGACCTGGATCTGCCTTTCCTGATACAGCAGGCAGCACTCCTTGGCGTCACCGAACCGTTCACTCGAGCATTGGTTGATGCAGGGCTCAGAGACGCATGATCGTCCGCAAAACTGTCTCCGGCATGCCTGGATGGCATCCTCAGAGCAAGGACAGAGTAAGCATCTCTTTTTGGCGACGATCATCCAAGAGAAGCTTGCACCGCCTTGCCGTAGCACATGTGCTGCTCTGGGCCTGGATAATCTATTTCCTGTTGAAAGGAGTGTCTGCTGATGGCGATGGACATCACCCTCATTTTGCGGACCCTTAGCCCGGTTGTCGAGGCCATGGAGCAACTCGCTTCGCTATTCCGTATCATATCGGAGGATCGGTTGCCAGTTCGCTCTACGGGGAATTTCGGCCGACGCAGGACGTGGATATCGTGGCAGACCTGAAACTTGTTCACGTGCGCTCCTTCGTCAAACTGCTCGAAGGGGACTATTACATCGTGGAAGACGCGGTGCGCGACGCGATTCGGCGGCGGTCCTCGTTTAACCTCATCTCCAACGAGACCTTTATGAAGGTGGACGTCTTTATTCCCAAGTCTCGTGCTTTCGACCAGGACGCCGTACGCAGTGTAAAGCGACAGCCTCTGGTGAAAGGTGGACGTGAATTTGTCCTTGCTTCGCCAGAGAACATGGTCGTGAATAAACTGGAGTGGTACGAGATGGGGGGACGGGTATCGGGCCGACAGTGGGATGACCTGCTTGGTATCTTGAAGAGGCAGGGAGCGAATCTCGATCTCGCCTACCTCGATCGATGGGCTGCGGTCCTGGGAGTCGGCGATTTACTTGAACAGGCCCTCAAGGAAGCCGGTCTCAGACAACCCTAAAGCTCGAGATCGCGCAGCGAACGCGGTGTGTCGTTCTGCATACCAGGGATCGTTGGAACACATCTTTCATTCCTTACTTGATAAAAGAGTAATACCATTACCGGATACAATGTGAATGCCCATTTTAGAGGTATTATCATGCAAGAATTTGAGACTACCGTTACAGAAAAGGGACAGGTAACCATTCCGCAAGAGATCCGCCGTATCATGGGTTTACAGCCACGCGATAAGGTGCGCTTTGAAGTGGTTGGAGACATAATTAGCATCAAGCGTGCATCATCGAAGCTGCTGCAATGGTTCGGGTCAGTGGCTCCCAAGGAAAAACCTGAAGATTTTAGCATAGCGCGCGAAGCATTTGAGAAAGCAGTTGCTGATGAAGTTGTTTCTGAGGAGTAAGAAAAATCATGTCGATGGGACAAAGACTTTGATAAGATTGAAGGTATTGCGCGATTGGAGCCAGAGGAGAATTAACTTGCTTGCTGCAACATTCTCATTAAGCATCCGTAATATCCACAGAACAATAACCTCAAAAACGAGAAAGGACTACCATGACCACGACAACGTCTGTCGAATTGATTCCTAGAGAGATATTATTTGGCAACCCGGATAAGACCAGCCCGCAAATCTCGCCGGATGGCACGATGATGGCCTACCTGGCGCCGGTGAATAATGTGTTGAACGTGTGGGTAGGCAAAGTTGGCAGCGATGACTACCAGCCTGTCACCAAAGACGAAGATAGAGGCGTGCGCTTCTATTTCTGGGCGCAGGATAATAAACATATCATGTACATCCAGGATGTTGGTGGCAACGAGAACTGGCGCCTGTACGCGACAAACCTGGAAAGCAGAGAAACGCGCGACCTGACGCCGTTCGAGGATGTACAGGTGCAGGTTATCGACCGCGACAAGCATTTTCCTAATGAACTCCTGCTCGGCATGAACAAAGAGGATAAGCGGGTTCACGATGTTTACCACCTCGACCTGACCTCCGGCGAATTGACGCTCACCAGCAAGAACCCTGGCAATATCATGGGTTGGGTCACCGACGCCCATTTCAAGGTACGAGGCGCGATCGCATCGCTGCCCGACGGGGGCACTGAACTCCTGGCACGAGACAACGAGAACGCCGGCTGGCGCAAGCTTGTCTCATGGAGCGCGGACGATAGCCTCACGAGCGCCCCCCTGGGTTTCACGCTGGATGGGCAGTCGATGTATCTACAGGACTCGCGCAATACCAATGCAGGTCGCCTGGTCAAGCTGGACATTGCCACGGGAGATGTGAGTGTCATTGCCGAGGACCCACAGTACGACGTGGGCGCCGTGATGGTTCACCCTGATACCCGCGAAATCCAGGCGGTCGCTTTCAACAAAGACCGCAACGAGTGGAAGGTATTGGACGAGTCTGTCAAAATGGATTTTGAGAACATCGGCGGCATCCACCAGGGCGATTTCTTTATCGTCGATCGCGACAACGCCGATGCGACCTGGATAGTGGCTTTCACTGTGGACGATGGACCGGTGCCATTTTATGCCTTCGATAGAAAGGCCCAGAAGGCGACGTTCCTCTTCGATAACCAGCCCGATTTGAATAAGTACACGCTGGCGGAGATGGAGCCCATCTCCTTCACGGCCAGGGATGGACTGACCATTCACGGCTACCTGACGCTGTCGCCAGGGGAGAATAAGAAAAACCTGCCGGTGGTGCTTAACGTGCATGGCGGCCCCTGGGGGCGCGATGTCTGGGGGTATCGTCCAGACGCGCAGTGGTTCGCCAATCGCGGTTACGCCTGCCTGCAGGTGAATTTCCGTGGCTCCACGGGTTATGGCAAAGAGTTCGTGAATGCTGGCGACAGGGAATGGGGACGCAACATGCACTACGACCTGGTGGATGCCGTGCAATGGGTGGTCGACCGGGGCATTGCCGACCCCAAGAAAGTGGCCATCTTCGGCGGCTCCTATGGCGGATACGCCGCACTGGTAGGGGCGACGTTTACACCTGATCTCTTCTGCTGTGCGGTGGACATTGTAGGACCTAGTAACCTAAACACATTAATAAGGACTATTCCCCCATATTGGTCGACCTTCCTGGCGACCTTCCATCGCCGCGTCGGCAATCCTGACACTGAGGAGGAATTCCTGAACTCGCGCTCGCCGCTCTTCAAAGTTGATCATATCAAAATACCCATCTTGATCGGGCAAGGGGCGAATGATCCGCGGGTGAAACAGGCCGAGTCCGAGCAGATTGTCGAGGCGATGAAGAGCAAAAGCATTGACTACGAATATATACTCTTCCCCGACGAGGGACACGGCTTTGCCAAGCCGGAAAATCGTCTTAAATTCTTCGCGGCGGCGGAGAAGTTTCTTGCCAAGCATCTCGGTGGTCGCTATGAGGAAGCGCCTCAAACGTAAGGTGCACGAAATGGGAGCGCCGCATGCGTTTCTCTTATATAGCGATAACTGTCTCCTGTGTGTCCTGGCCTCACGCACACAGGAGGCAGGGCACAATTAGACCAGTGCTCGTTATTCCTCTTCACAAATGAAGACGCCCCCTGCAAATAATGTACAGAATCTCCTGCATGATGTATAGTAGTATATCAAGGTGTTTGAAAACATACTCTCCAGCGTTAAAGTAGTTAAGCACCCATCTCGTAGAACGGGATGGGCTGGTGAAGCGATCCGGCTTGTCACCGGGGAACCAACCAGGGCAACTGTGAGACTAGCTTATCCAAGCTCCGGCAACGGGGCGTTTGAAGGATCCTGAACGATCTGGGCGTGACAGCTCACAGGATGGTGCGAGCGCCTCCCTAACTTGCACCCGCTCCGATCGTCAGCAGCGAAGGGAGTATAGCACACTCGAAAGAGGCTTATCGCACATGTCAGCAATCTTTGTCCCTGTGGTCGATCAGGAACACACACCACTCATGCCCACGATCCCCGCGCGGGCACGGCGGTGGATACGCAGCGGAAAAGCCACCCACTTCTGGAAAGGTGGAGTGTTCTGCGTGCGGCTCAACGTCGAGCCATCCCGCCGCGTGCAGCAACCGATCGCTGTGGGCATCGATCCAGGCTCCAAACGCGAAGGGATCGTGGTGGCCTCAGCCTCCCACACCTACCTCAATCTGCAGGCGCAGGCCAGAGACGGCGTCAAGGAAGCGGAGAAGGACAGCACCCGCATGCGTCGCACCCGCCGCAGGCGCAAGACACCATGCCGGCAGCCGCGCCAGAACCGCAAGCAGAGCAAGAAGAAGCTGCCGCCTTCCACCAGAGCCCGCTGGCACTGGAAACTGCGCCTGGCGAGGGTGCTGTGCCAGCTCTTCCCGGTGAGCGCCTTCGTGGTCGAAGACATCAAGGCCACGACCCGTGGCAAGAAGCGCTGGAATCAGTCCTTTTCCCCGTTAGAAGTGGGCAAGCACTGGTTCTATGGAGAACTCTCGAAGCTGGCTCCTGTCCAGACCAAACAGGGCTACGAGACAAAAGCACTGCGAGAGCAGGTGGGACTCAAGAAAACGAGCAAGAAGTTGGCAGAGGTCTGGGAAGCGCACTGTATCGATGCCTGGGTACTCGCCTCCAGCGCTGTGGGCGGGCAGACGAAGCCAGATAATAGAAGGCTGGTCTGTATCAGCCCGCTCAGCTGGCATCACCGCCAACTGCACCGCTTCGAGCCAGAGAAGGGAGGCAAGCGCAAGCCCTACGGTGGCACGCTCTCCCTGGGCATCAAGCGTGGCACGCTGGTCAAGCATCCCACGTGGGGAAAAGCCTATGTAGGCGGCACCATGGATGGGAAACTGAGCTTGCACGACCCGGAAACGGGCAAGCGGCTCACGCAATCGGCCAACGTCGCGGATTGTCGGCTCATCAAGCTGTTACGGTGGAAGACGCGGCTTGCACCCCTCGCCACCGCTAGACAAGGAGCGCCTGCTTCCTCCCCCGCCTGGAAGACACGGGGTATCCGCAGGCGGAGAGTTGTATGAAGTCTAATATGCTGGGCGGAACTATCAAGGGTCGTTATAAGCTCATTGATGAAGTAGAAAGCGGCTCTTTCGGCACTGTTTATATTGCACGCGATAATGAAAATAACTGCCTGCACGCGGCAAAAATCATGCATCCTGAGCATGCCAATGATCAAGAGCTTATATCACGCTTCCAACGAGAAGCATATATCTTGCAGGGCCTGAGTGATCCTCACATCGTGCGCATCATCGACTGCGGCAATGATGGAGCCATATACTACATTGTGATGGAATATGTAGATGGACAGAGCCTCAGGTATTATATTACGACCAGCGGGCGGATAGAGGAGCTGCGGGCATTGAACTACGCCAAGCAGATCGCTGAAGGACTCGATGTTGCTTACAAACAAAACGTAGTACATCGGGACATTAAGCCACAGAATATACTCATCAATAACGCAGGTGTAGTGAAGATCACCGATTTTGGTATGGCACGGGGTCAGGATACCCCAACGATCACGGCGGTCGATGAATTTATGGGTACGGCCTATTATGTTTCACCTGAGCAAGCGGACAGCGGGCATTTAGCCGATACGCGCTCCGACCTCTATTCGTTGGCGATCATTTTGTTCGAGATGCTGAATGGTCACCCGCCGTACGAAGGGGGAACCGTCGTGGATATCATTCTCAAACACAAGCAGGAGAGGATTCCTTTGATTTCCCGCCTGCGTCCAAACCTACCCCCGGAAATGGATGCATTTTTCCAGAAGGCGCTGGCAAAGGTACCAGGTGCGCGCTTCCAGACACCACGTGCGTTTATTACAGCGCTAGAGCAGTTGCAACAACATATCCAGGCTCTGATAACGCCACCACACATGAAGTTGCCACAGAAGCAAGCTTATCTGATCGTGCTCTCCAGTGGACAATCCATACCACTGACCTGGGAAGTGATGCTCGTTGGACGGCAAGTTGCGAAAACTGGCAACTTTCCAGAGATTAACTTGCCGGATATGCAGGTAGGTCGGCGGCATGCCTACCTGCGTAACCGGCAGGGGACGTTTACCGTAGAGGACCTCAATTCTACGAACAAGACTCGATTGAACGGCGTGACCTTGATACCCCACCAGGAGTACCCACTCAAAGACGGTGACCTCTTACGTTTTGGCAATGTAGATGTACGCTTTGAGCTTCAATAATATAGAGACAGGAAGCCATCACGGGAAAAAATACCCATTCCACTACCCTGTTGCGTGTCTATTCCGTCTAATGAGGATGGAGGGTAAAAGCCCAATGACATTGAGCACTAGATAATGTATAATAGCCGCAAAGGGGTGCCTTTCACTTGAGGAGTGACTGATGAATGCTGACATGATTAACCGCATCATTAAAGATCGTTACAAGTTAATTGATGAGCGGGGAAGGGGCAGTTTCGCTACCGTTTATGTCGCACGCGATACCAAAGACAATCGCATCTACGCGGTGAAAGTCATGCATATTGAGCTTTCAAATGACGGAGATTTGCTGGCACGCTTTCAGCGAGAGGCACATATTCTCTTGAATCTGAGTGATCCCCATATAGTGCGGATTGTTGATTACGGGGAAGACAACAGCATGCACTTTATTGTGATGGACTATATCGATGGTCAGAACCTAAAGTACCATACGCTGACGCATGGCTCGTTAGAACCGTCACGTGCATTGAACTACGCACAACAGATTGCTGAAGGACTTGATACGGCCTTTAAGCATGGCGTAGTACACCGCGATATCAAGCCGCAGAATATCCTTATCAACACTAAAGGGGTAGTGAAAATTACCGATTTTGGCCTGGCACGTAGTCGAGAAACAGTGACACTGACACAATCCAATGTTTTTATGGGCACAGCTTACTACATCTCGCCGGAACAAGCGGAAAGTGGCCGGTCAGCAGACACGCGCTCTGATCTCTACTCTGTTGCTGCAGTGTTGTTTGAGATGCTGGCAGGCAACCCCCCTTTTGAGGGAGACACGGCGGTAGATATCGTCATGAAGCACATGAATGAAAAAGTGCCTTCAATCTGCCGCTTGCGTCCTGAGTTGCCTGGGGATATGGATGTCTTCCTGCGGAAGGCGATGGCTAAATCGCCCAACGACCGCTATAGTACACCACGAGACTTTATTGCAGCACTCGAGCAATTGCAGCAACTGCTGCCGCCGATGCCAACACATCCTGTAGAGCCTGGAGCGGAGATTAAACCTGAAGCAAAAGCGGGGGCAGGTCCTGGCAAACCGATAACGGCTCCCCAGAAACAGGCCCGCATCATCGTTCTCTCCAGTGGGCAGCCCATTCAGTTGGATCGAGATGTGATGGTCGTGGGTCGAAAGGATCCAACCCTGGGTATATTCCCAGAGATCAACCTAGCAGACAAGACGGTGGGGCGACGTCATGCCTACCTGCGAAATCAACAGGGGCAGTTTACTGTCGAAGACCTTAATGCCCTAAACAAGACTCGTCTAAATGGAGTGACCTTAACGCCATACGAAGAACGGATGCTCAAGGATGGCGATATTTTGCGATTTGGTAGTGTTGAGGTGCGTTTTGAATTGCGTTAAGGTATTATGTTACGCTGATGCGCAGCCCAAGGGCACCTCGCGAGGGTGACCCTATATGGAGGGGTGAAAAACATGGAACACATTCTTGCTGTCCTACTCAAGGCAAATCTTGGCATATCCAGCCTGCTTGGGAATCGACTTATCATTATTGTCGCCATCGTAGTAATAGCGCTGGTCATTGGAATCATAGGGATGGTGGTGCTACGCGGCGGCAAATCCAAGAAGGATAAGAGCGCTGCTACGCCAGGTGGACCTACTGATTGGCAACGCCAAGGACAACAGGCTGCGCCAGGTGGCTGGAATCAACAGGCGCAGGCGACCGATAATCCCTGGGGGCAGCCAGCGCAACAAGCTGGTGCATGGGGTATGCAAGGCTCACAGCAGCCCGGCGCCTGGGGCCAGAGTGCGCCGCAGCAGGCAGGCGGTTGGGGAACACAGGGCTCCAGTTCGGCTCAGCAACAGCAGCCGGCATGGGGCACGCAAGGCTCCAGCTCCCCGCAACAACAGCAACCCGTGTGGGGAAGCCAGCCCGGGTCACCAGCAGCACAAGATCCCTGGGCGCAAGCACAACCCGGTCAGCAATCCCAGCAGCAGGGTGTACCGGCGTGGGGTACGCAAAGTGGTACCTCCGGCTCACCACAACAGGGTCCCACATCTTTTGGATCAAGTGGCTCATCAGGACCGGCATGGGGACAATCTCCTCAGCCTGCGGACCCGTGGGGCACACCCGCAGCGCAGCCACAAGCGGCTCAGCAAGGGTCATGGCCACAATCATTCCAACAGCCGTCTTCTGCTCCCTTTGCAGCAGGCAACAATCCTGCTACCCCACCCTGGCAGCAGCAAGGTCCTTCCAGCATGAGTGGGCCTGGCGGGCCGGCGATGGCACAACAGGAGCCAACGTATGGCGGTGAGGCCGATCGCACGATTGTGCGCAACACCGGCCCCCAGGGGCGCCTTGGTGTCGTGCGCGTCGAGGAGGGCAAAGAGCCCGGGCGCGTTTACGAAGTGCGCAAGGATGCTCTCAGTATCGGGCGCAGCCGTGAAAGCGACATCTTCCTGGAGGACCTGGCCGTTTCACGCCTCCACGCTTCCATTGTAAACATGGGAAATGGGAACTATGGCCTGAAGGATGAAGGTAGTGCTAACGGCACTAAAGTCAATGGACAACTGGTTGCGAAATACCAGACGTATCCATTGCAAGAGGGAGACAAGATCCAACTTGGTCAGACAGTGCTGGTTTTCGCCAAGCGCTAATGTCGTTGGGGCTATAAGTTAATGTGAGCCTACAGATGAGTGGCTCCGAGAGCTGCCCCGACAGGATCAGGACAGGGTGCGCCTACAAGCGGAGTGAGCCTTGCAGACAGACGAGCTCATTGGTATAACGCTGGGGAATTATAGAATCCTGGCCCCGCTGGGTCAAGGAGGTATGGCCCGCGTCTACAGAGCACATCAAGAGAACCTGGATCGTGAAGTAGCGGTGAAGGTCCTCCCGCCATGGTATGCAGCCGACCGCAGTTTTGTGGAACGCTTTAACCTGGAGGCGAAACTGGTGGCACGCCTCTCCCACTCGAACATTGTGATGGTGCATGATGCCGGGGAGCAGAATGGTCATATCTACATTGTAATGCAGTTGATTGATGGAGGTACGCTGAAGCAGCGCCTGGATCAATTGCAGGCACAGGGCCGGACATTGGATGTAGTAGAAGCTAACCAGATCTTTAAACAGCTCGCGAGCGCCCTGACATATGCTCATGAGAGAGGCATCATCCACCGCGATGTAAAACCAGTCAACGTATTGATGGACCAATCCGGCCGCCCCATCCTATCTGATTTCGGCATCGCCAAAGTCCTTGCTAGCACGCGCGAGCAGTTGACTCGCCCCGGCGCTGGAGTGGGCACGCCCGAATACATGTCACCCGAGCAGTGCCGGGGCGAACAAGTTGATGCATGCTCAGACATCTACGCGCTAGGGGTGATACTGTTCGAGGCCCTGACAGGGCGAACACCTTTCCTGGGCGATAATTATCCAGCCCTGGCACATAGCCATATCTATGAGATGCCACCTCGTCCCAGCTCGATCAATCCCAGACTTAGTGCGGCTGTCGACCAGGTCATTCTGACGGCTCTCATGAAAAAGCCACAGCAACGCTACCAGCAAGCAAATCAGATGGCTGAGGCATTCGAGCGGGCTATTAGCCAGGGCGTTCAGGCCTACCCAGCAGGACAGATTTCACAAAGCTCCCAACCCCTGCAAGCAGGAAATGCATATGGAGTTATGACGCCGGCGACCTCCTCCGTCTGCCCCAATTGTCATTATCTTAACAGGCCACAGATGCGCTTCTGCACCAAGTGCGGCTCACCCCTTGCAACAGTTAGAGTGTGCCCTGGCTGCGGCAGCCAGAATCGAGCAAGCAACCGCTTCTGCACCAAGTGCGGGCAGGTTCTCCCTGCCGCACGACCTCAATAGGTAAATTCATCTGGGGATGGGGCATAGAGACGCTCCAATATCCCCCGTCGTTCATCGATGCGCCTGCGCTGTAGCATTGCGCGCTGTTCTACGCTCAATGAGAGGATGTTACGGATGCGCTTTACGATGGCACTCGGCTGGGTAGGCTTGGTCATATACTCTACAGCTCCAGCTTCGAAGCCGTGAACCTGCTCCTTAAGGGGCGTAAGTGCTGTCAATACCAGAACAGGAATCATTGGCAGCGCAGTCTCTAGCATGTTGCCTAGCGCACCTGCCGAATACCAATATCATCCTCAGCCACGAGAATCCTGGGCCGATCTCCGGTAGCATGCATAACTTCGCCCTCCACGATATCACCTGTATGCTGGGTCAGCAGGGCGACCGCAAGGGTCGCCCCTACATTTCTGCCTTTCAGATCAAGGTTGAAAGAGCAGTAATAACTCTCTAATAAACAAAAGAAAGGTTCCCGATAGATTGATATATTGAAATATTTTAAAGCCGCCGGGCCGAAGATCACGAGATGGCTCTACGCTGTCGCACCAATGGGAATCGCACCTCAGCGACAGTAACATTTGTACCTTCGGGCCGCCTCAGGGCAAATTGGCCATCCAGGTCGCCGATTAAGTGTTTTATTAATGAAAGGCCCAGGCTTTCTTCTAAAGGGTCCGGGAGGCCCTTCCCGGTATCGATAACCTCGACGATCACCACACCACCCTCCTGACGTCCACGAATCGTTACAGTGCCTTCTTTCATCCCCGCCATACCATGCTTGATTGCATTTGAGACCATCTCATTGAGCGCCAGCGCCAGGCCGAAGGTAGCGCGAGATGGAATGACTATCTGGCAGGGTTCAACAGTAAAGGTGATGTGCGTCTCCGGCGGGCGTAGATTTGCATTTGCCACTCCAACGATCTTGCGCGCGATCTCATCAACACGGGCCTCGCTCACATCTTCATGTGAAAGCAGGTCATGCGTGGCCGCTAGACCCTGCACGCGATTGACACTCTCAGCCAGCGTATAACGAACTTCGGGGGACTTTGTACGCCGTTGTTGTAGGGAGAGAATACCACCTACAGTTGCCAAATTATTCTTGACGCGATGATGCAATTCGCGCAGCAGCACGGATTTCAACTCCAGTCCGCGCCGCGTCTCCTCGTACAGGCGAGCGTTCTCAATGGCAATGGCAGCCTCGTTTGCAAAGATGACTACCAACTGCATTTGTTCGGGGCTCAACATGTGACGATGGCTGCTATAGATGCAGATACAGCCCAATATTTTTTGCTTTACCTCGAGCGGCACACATAATACGGAGTGGATCTCCGAGGACATGAGTGGGTCGCGGTGAAGGAAGCAGTATTTGTCAGCCATCACGCAATCTACCGCCATACGCGGCTTACCGCTTTCCACGGTGAGGCCGGCGCAGCATTGACCGACGGGGACGTGTATCTGCCGTACATCGGCGCCATTTAAACCGTAATGGGCCAACACATGGAGATACTTTTTATTGGCATCCAAAGCGAAGATACACGAGCGCTCAGCTCCACTGAGATGAACTGCCTGGGTTGTAATGATCTGCAAAACTTCGTCCAGGTTGAGCGTGGAGGCGATGATAGAAGAAACACGGTGTATGGTAGCCAGTTCATGCACTTTGCGTCGTAGTTGCTCATCTGTCTGCTCATAGAGCTGCCCGTTCTCAATGTTGATAGCAAGGATACCAGCGACGACCTCCACGAAGTTAATATCTTCGCTGGTAAAGTCGCGCGGGTCAGCTGATTGGATACTCAGCACACCGATGAGGTGTTCTGTATCGCCAAAGAAGATAATGGGGACGGCCATCAATCCATGATACTCGTCACTGTAGGTACTCGCCTCGGTTGAAAAACGTGTGTCGGCCATCACATCACGCACCAGCAAAGGATAGCCCTTGTCCGCGACCCATCCACTATAGCCCTCGCCGAGGCGAAGGGTGAAATGCATTCCACCCAGCGGGCGGGGGCCATTGGTGGCGCGCAGGGTGAGGATACGCTGCAATTCATCATAGAAGAAGATGGAGCAAAGTTCGATATGCAGTTCTGACGCCACCGTTTTTGCCGTGATTTCCAGCGTCTGATTCAGATCAGTAGTAGAGTTAGCAGCGCTGTTGATGCGTTGCAACGCCTGCAGCCGCTGTTCAAGGTGATGGGCCGTTCGCTGCTGTTCGATGGAGATATGATCCACAACTCCTTGATAGCCGCGGGTAAGGGCTAGCATGCAGGCGGACTGCAGTTGATACAAGTGAGAAAGGGCTTCGATGAGTAGGTGAGGCTGGTCTTTGAAAAGTTCCTTCAACTCAACTGCAAGTGCCTCGGTGTAGCGCTGTAGACCCTGCAGGCGCACTTCCAGCTTCCCACCCTGCTCTGCAAGGCAGCGACCGGAGTTCTCCAGGAGCGCCAGCAATGAAGGGAGCGTGTCGTCAGGAGAGCGGCGCTTCACGTCATCTGAAGTATCTTCGTCATTGTCAATGAGCGCGTTAAGCAGGAGCCAGGCATCGCTACCTTCTTCGGGGCCATGGCCATCACCTGAAACTTGTTGTAGACATACCCGCAGCCGGGCAGAATGCTGCAACAGCACCTGTCGTACTTCAGCGCTTGTGCGTAAGGGCACCTGCAATGGGTGCCCGCGTGTCACATCTTCGTGTATCACCAAAACTCCGTTCTGGATGCCCGCCACCATTCATGGGGCGACAGGTATGAACGGCCACCGCAGTGGCACACCCCTTGCGGGGAGCCGTTTTTGATGAGATACGGCTAAACTCCACTGCTTGCGCGGGTAATGTGCGCCTCGTCGATGATATCGGCCTGCATGTCCCCTGAGCACTGGTTTAACCCTCGTTATGCCTTCCCAAACTTCCATCTTCCCAGTGAAGTATCCTATGGCAATTTGCACAGAGAACTTCACATTTGACTATTTCTTGCAGGATGCGTTCTTGACTCCATCCTCGTTTTGCCATAGAAGCTATTGAAGCTTCTTTGCTACTCTTATCGGTATGATGGAAGTCGAGCACTCGAATAACATCATTGCCACAACGCTTGCAGGATAGTCCTACTTTTTGTTGTTGGATATACTTCTTTATTTCCTGCTGTTGCTTACGGCCATGCTCTCTGAAGTAAGCAGGATTATTTAGATAGTATTGCTTGTAGTACTCAGTACGATCACGCCCGACTTTTCTTCGTTCACTTCTCATTGGCCTCACATCCGCAGGTACGTTCTTTGACACTACCGATTTCGTAGCCCGATGGCTTGCCTGATTGTATCCAGGCAAGACGACCTGACTGGGACTGGTCAGGTGAACCTGCCTAGAAGGCGGGTGTAAAGCCACCCCATCGACGCAAGCCCATCTCCAAAGGCAGATAGGGTTCCTGACATAAATTACTTTGTCGCTTATTGTGGACTTGTTGCTTATTGTAGTTGGGCCAGGTATCTATGTCAAGAGATTTATCAGCATCGCTTTAACGGTGCGAAGGTAATATACAGGCTATGCAGTAGCCCATTTAGGAAGTCGTACTTACTAGCAGCAGAGTTATCCGTCCTGAATTAGTAGGAACGAGCAGATCATACTTTTGAGGGCCATAAATGAAGTGCATACATTGCGGAATGCCGCTCGAGTCAACGCGTACGCAGGTGAACTGTCCGCGTTGTGGCATGTCAACGACGCCAGGCCAGGAGTCTATGGAGTCCAGCGGGTCGCAAGGTCTCATCCCTGCCCACCAGGTGCAGGTGGAGTACGCTCATGGTGAACACACCCTCGACTCCTCCGCCGGGGACTTACAGGCAGGCCAAGCCGCACTCCCACGCACACAGTCTCCAGTACCAGCCACCACGACATGGGAACCCTCGTCAACAAATTTGCCACAATCGACACCTCCATCGCAGACCAAGCCAGCCTGGCAGTATGATTCTGAGCATTTGAGCAACCGGCCTCGCATGGAACCCAGGAAACGTAAACGTCCGGGCACGTCTTCCAATATCGGGGTGGTCGTTGCCGGACTATGCGTCTTCACGAGCGCATTGATTCTTATATTCGTTTACTTTATGGCAACGGGTTTGTCGAATGATGCACCTGGGAAAAAGAGTGTGATTTCACAGGCTTCTACTGCTACCACCATTTTGCCATCACCTTCACCCGTATCATCGCCTACAGTGGCAGCATCTTCGACGCCGGGAACTCTGCCCGGCGAGCAATTCATTGACAACGCCCAGATGGCCAGCGCCATCGACTTCAGCACGGCTAAAGTCACTACACCTGCTTCAACATTCAGTGTCAACCAGAAGGTCTACGTCACCTTCAATCTTCATCCTAATAGTCAGGCTGGCGCAGCCTGTCTCTCCTGGTATCTCAACGGCAAAAAGATCGCACACTATGAATTTGCGGTCCCTCCCAACACTAACAGGTCTGTTTACTTCTATGAAGTCTACCAGGCGGCGGGAGCAGGCTCCGTACACATTTACTGGGCAAGTTCAATTGCATGTACCGACAAATTGCTGGCCCAGGAGGTTAATTTCAGCGTGACCAGTTGAAGGGATCGATGGCGCCCGCAAGGGACGGTCCCTCGATAAATCGGGGACCTACTACCATGAGACGGAACCATGCTCATGGCAAGAAAATGAAAGCTACCCCCAGGAAAAATACTCTCTTGGCAGCCACGGCAAACAATGATATGCTAACCGTAGCATCTAGAGGCTCAGCTTCCGGGAGGGAAAGCAGCCCGTTCTAAAGCGAGATACCCGCCAGGGGCGATGGTCCGCTGGCGGTTCGCACCTAACTAGCCAGGAGGAATTATTCATGAATTGTAGCTCATGCGGGAGTAATCTCCCAGCGGGGGCAGCGGTATGCCCGGTGTGTGGAGTACCTACGCCTTATAACGTTTCTGGAGGGCCACAGCAGTATCAGCCCACGGTTCCATCATCGCCCTACGGGGCGCCACAACCGTCCAATGATCCTACGTATATTTCATCACCCTATGGTGCGCCTTCCCAGCAGCCGATCCCGTCAACATCATATGGTTCGCAGCCCTACGACCCCTCTCAGCAGAATCCCTACGGGTCAGCACCGGCCAATCCCTACGGGGCGCCGACCAATCCATATGGCAGCGCAATGCCCCAGGATCCATATAGTGCGCCCGCAATGCAACCACAAGGCTATCCTGGCGGCTTTCCAACTCCGGGCCAGCCGCCGAAGCGCAAGAGCCGGGTTGGCCTGATCATCGGCATTATAGTAGGCGTGCTTGTGCTGGCCTGTGTAGGCCTCATTATCGCAATCAGCGCCCTCGCACGCAGCGGAGTTTCGACCGTCAACACTACGCTCACCGCAACGGCAGCTACCGTAACGGCAGCTTCGCAAACAACACCGACATCTACTCAACCGTCCTCAACGGCTCCTTCCGGATCGCCCGTTGTCCCTTCGGCAGCAGCCATCCTCAGCAACCTGAAGACGGCCAGCGCTATTGACAATAACTACAACCCGACCACGCTCAGTACAACCTTTACCACCAGTCAGAAGGCCTACGTGACCTACAGTATCAACACGGGGGGACAAAAAGGGTACGCGCTCTCGAAGTGGTACCTCAATGGAAAGCTCGATTACACGAGCACGCCTCCTCTCCAAGTCAAGGCAGACTACGATCATGGTTTCTTCAGCGACCCCGGCTTCGCCGCTGCTGGCAATGGGGCTGTTGAATTGTACTGGTGTACACAATCCGATTGTAGTGATGCGCAGCTCGCATCTTTCATTAACTTTACGGTGACCGGTACGAGCAGCCATACAACGGGCCAGCAGCTTGGGATAAGCATGGACATGGACCGCAGGTTGTAGCTGGGAACGGGCCGAGGAGCTGGCAGGGCGACCGCAAGGGCTATAGTGCTTTTGGAGCAAGTTTATAGGGCGACCACGGCTTACAGGGTGACCACGGTTGACAGGGCGACCGCAAGGGTCGCCCCTACATTTGGCCGATTTGCCTGGTACGGCGCGGCAACATCACGCTTCGATCAATAAGCTTACAGGGCGACCGCAAGGGTCGCCCCTACATTTTTTGCCCGATTTGCCTAGTACAGCGCGTCATCATCACGCTTCGATCAATAAGCTTACAGGGCGACCGCAAGGGTCGCCCCTACATTTTTGGCTCGATTTGCCTGGTAGGGTGCGACATCATCACGCTTCGATCAATAAGCGCCGCAATACTTTGCCGACGATATTCTTAGGCAGTTCCGAGCGAAATTCGATCTGCCGGGGTACTTTGTAAGCATCTAATCGTTCACGGCAGAGGGCAAGCAGCTCTTCGGCTGTGGCCTGTTCACCGCGCTTCAGCACCACCACTGCCTTGATAAACGGTGATGTGGTACTCGTACTGGCGGCTTCACCGGAGCCGCCATTTTCCGCTGGCATAAGTGTACTGACGACAGCGGCCTCTAATACTTTGGGGTGCTCGTATAGCACTTCCTCGACATCGCGCGGGTAGACATTGTAGGAACCCGAAAGGATCAGGTCCTTTTTGCGATCAACAATGGTAAAGAAGCCATCTTCATCCATGCGCGCAAGGTCGCCGGTGTGCAGCCAGCCATCGCGCAGCGTCTGGGCTGTCTCTTCGGGCATATTCCAGTAGCCCTGCATGACCTGGGGTCCCTGAATCAGTAGTTCGCCGACCTCACCAAGGGGTAGAGGTTCGCCAGTCTCCAGGTGAACGACGCGGGCGATGGTGCCGGGCAAGGGGATACCGATGCTGCCTACGCGACGTTCACCCTCGAGTGGATTGGAGTGTGTAACGGGCGAGGCTTCGGTTAAACCATACCCCTCTACCAGGCGTCCGCGTGTGAGCTTCTCGAAGGCTTCCTGCACTTCCACGGGTAAGGGGGCCGAGCCGCTCACGCAGAAGCGAATGGCTGAGACGCCATAGCTACGCACATGTGGGTAGTTCGCAATGGCGACGTAGAATGCAGGTATACCAGGAAAGATGGTTGGATGATGGTGCTTGATCGCCTCCAGTATTTGATCGGTGCGTACCGTAGGCAGCAACACAAGCGTGCACGCGAGAGCCGAGGAAAGGTTCATGCAATCGGTGATACCGTAGGAGTGCGAGAGCGGCAGCACGCCCAGTATGACCTCGCGCCCCCTCCTGGCAGCGGGCATCCAGTGACGTACCTGCGCGACATTCACTACCAGGTTCCCATGTGAGAGCATAACTCCCTTGGGGGTATCTGTCGTCCCACTAGTATACTGAAGCAGCGCCAGGTCGCGCGACGTGGCACTGTTCTCCAGGGGGATGGACCGGTGGCTGCGCAGTAGTTGCTGAAAATTATGGACGCGAAATGGAAAGGGCGAAGCCGTATTACGACTGACGACAGGGGATTTTTCCCCGTTCTGCCCTGCCGGGGCCTCGAGAGACTGAGTGGCAGCAGAGCCGTCTGTCCCATCGATAAAGCTTGCAAGCAGCACCCGCTGGCGCACGGGGAGATATTCGCGAACGCCTGTATAGATTACGTGCTTGATACTCGTGCCGGCACATACGCGCTCGACGATATGGCGATAAGTCTCCAGAGTGAGCAACACCTGGGCGCCAGAGTCATGGAGCTGGTAATGAATCTCTTTCTCATTTGAGAGTGGACTGCCAAGTACGACGACGGCTCCAGCTTTCAACGCGCCGTAAAAGGCGATGATGCACTGGGGAACGTTCGGCAGCATGATCGCTACGCGATCGCCTATCTGGATGCCTGCTTCCCGCAAGGCATGTGCGAAGCGATTGCTCAAGAGATCAAGTTCGCGATAACTGATTTTCTGCCCAAAAAAGATGATGGCTGGGCGATCAGGGAACTCACGGGCTGCATTGCTGAGCATATCGTGGAGAAGTTGCTCCGGCAGTGGAATCCGTTCGGGGACACCGCTATCGTAGTTTTGCAGCCAGGGCATTTCGATAAGACGGGCAGCATGTACGGCATTGCGGGTGATCGCATCCCCACGCGTACTGGCGGATGTCTGTTGTAGCTTTTCGATGAAGCGGCTGATAGCCCGATTGACGGCATCGGGACGCTCCAACTGCACAAGGTGAGCGGAAACGGGGATAACGACCTGCTGCGCACCCGGAATAAGGCGTGCCATGTCCTCGTAATTCTGTCGCAGGAAAACCGTGTCGCGGTGACCAAGTACAACGAGTGCTGGCGCGTTTATCTGCTGTACACGCTCATCCCCACGCCAGGGAGACATTGCACCATAGAGCAACCCTTTGAGAGTGCGCTGCGGTGCGTAGAGGGCAATCTTAATTGTTTTTGCCATTCGGCTGAAGACCGGGTCAGGAATTTTCATCAGGTTGACGACAGCCGGGTGCAAGATGAAGCGTGTTGGTACCCCGATCAATACCAGGCTATGCACATTTGCGGGATGACGCAGAGTATATTCTGTAGCAACTGCCCCGCCGAAAGAGTGTGAGACGATGTGATTTGGCCCCTCAACCTGTAGAGCTTCCAATACCAGCTCCAGGTCACTTACCAGGCCACCCATGGTATACGTAAGGTCAGCAGGGTCATCACTCAAGCCGTGCCCACGCAGGTCGGGAGCGATTACGCGCGTTGTCTGCCCAAAGAAGCGCAACTGGTAGAGCCATTGCAGAGCGCTGCCGCCATAGCCGTGGACGAAGAGGAGAGTACGCGAAGCATGCGCGGGGTGTATATCGATAACGCTGATACGACGCGGCCCCTGTGCCTCCCGCACAGCAGGAGCATAGACGGTACGACGATAGAGTTCCACATCGAGTACCATACATTACCTCTCTTTCGTTTGAGGGACCCTTCTCAGTATCTCCAGAAGGTTAACACGCTCCTGCTCGGTGAGGGGCTGCAATGGTGAGCGCAAGGAGCCACAATCAGCGCGCAGGCGGCCATCAGACCCGGCAGTCAGTTCAAGCGCGGCTTTCAGGCCAGGGACCCCGTAGGTAGTTGTGACAGCCGTGTTAGCGGCAACGATCTGTGCTTGCAGGGTCCGAGCTTCTTCTAAGCGCCTTGCAGTGAAGAGTTCCTGTACGCGGCAGACGTGGCGAGGAAAGATATTTGCCAGTGCTGCAACTGCCCCGACAGCCCCGACGCTTAGAGCGGGCAGTAGATAACCCGCGCTGCCAGCGAAGACGCGAAAGCTGGCAGGGACCTGACCCGTTACCTGCGCCAATTTGGCCATGTTACCCGCGCTATCCTTGACGCCGATAATATTGGGGTGCTCAGCCAGGATGCAGATGGTGGCGGCGTCGATATCCAGGTCAGCAGCGCTGGCAGGCATGTTATAGATCACTACTGGCAGTGGGCTACTGTCGGCAATGGCTTGATAATGAGCTACCAATGCACGGCGATCCATGAGGCTTTTGTAATAAGAAGGTGGCAAGACGAGCGCGGCATTGGCTCCGGCAGTCGCAGCTCGCCAGCAATTGGTGATAGTCGCCCGCGTTGACTGCTCACCACAACCTGCAATGATTTGTGCGTCACTACCTGCTCCTTCACGGGCAGCTTCAATGACCTGCACACGCTCATCGCTCGTGAGATGAACCGACTCGCCGTTGGTGCCCATGACTACGTAGCCAGCAATGCCGGTCCCTGCCAGGTTGGAGATGTGTTGCCGGTATGTAGCCAGGTCCAGTTCTTCTCGCGCATCAAAAAAGGTGGGAAGTGGAGGATAAATGCCTTTGAAGTTGGCGACCGCAAGGGCCGGTCCCTCGATAAATCGGGGACCTACGACGCTCAGCTCGGACATGCCAGGTTGCTCCTAATAAATATTTCGCGATGCCGTTGGGGCGAGCCTAGGTGGGCGGTCATAAAGGCCCCCACCCCACATCACCTCCGCTCCCGCCCCTACAGAGGGTGATGCGTATTGCCGTACAATTCGGGATGTCTCATGGAATTATAGCATAGTTCCAGTGCATTGCTTCACATTCTCACTGTGCTGTAAGGCATAGCAGCGCCCAAAAAGGGATGGTATAGTCGTATTAAATAACGATAGCAAAATAACTTAACAAAAAGGAGAAAAGGAATGAAGCAAATGTTAAAACGTTTCCGTATGGTTATTGTATGTATGGCAGGTCTATTGTTAATGGCGCTGTTCACGGCGTGTGCAGGTGTGACTACAACGAACGGCACAGTGAGTATTACTGGCAAGATCCAGTCGGTTGATGTTGCCAACGGCACTGTCACATTGAACGTGCAGGGGCAGTCACAGCCAATAGTCATTAAGGGGTTGAGTTCCGCACAAGTGTCCGCGCTGCAAAGCCAGGTAGGCAAAACCTACACCATTACGGCGACACAGAATAGCGATGGCTCATACCAGATCGCCGTCAACGGCAATCCTGTGCTGAGCACTCCCAATACTCCAGAGGGTATCCAAACGGCTGACACCAACGAGACGCCCAGCGCTCCTGAGCAGGGCAGCATTTCCTTCATTGGCAAGGTGCAGAGCGTCAACAGCAGCAGCATCGTTGTAAGCATGCCTAATGGGTCAACCCTGTCGATGAACATTGTCAATGGTCAGACAGACCTCTCAGATTTCAATGGGTCGCTGCCAGGTGCAAACCAGCTTATCAAGGTAGATGCAAACTCGAACAGCGATGGCAGCTTCACAGCAACGAAGCTCAGTGCGACCGACTCGGGCGATACGAGCAATTCGACCAAGCTGAACACAGTGGATTTCCAGGGTGTTACAACCAGCGCCGTAGGTTCAGACGGGGTCATTCACTTCAAGGTTGGCAACAAGAGCTTTAGTTTTACCACCAACTCCAACACGGACCTGGGCGATTTCAACAACAATGCCCAGTCCATCCAGGCCAACCAGGCGGTCAAAGTGGAAGTGTTGTTCAACGGCGCCACCGGCAGCGTGGTCAAGGTGAGCAATGCCAACAGCTAGAGGCTGACTTTGCAACAGGGAAAAAGCAGAAAGAGCCTACAGCAGGGACCTGTACAATCCGAGTGATCATGCAGGTCCCTGCTTAACGCTTCACGGTTTCAACGTCGTCAACACTACTACCGCCAGCACGAGCACAGCAACAACAGCCATAGCAAGCCACAGCAAGCGGAGCATAACTGCCCGCTGGTCCGCTTTGGCGCGCAGTTCACTCACACGAACATCCTCTGCCGGACACCAGCCAGAAGCACCACAGTATGGACAGAGAGGAAATAGCTCGTAGGGCGGGCAAAGAGAGCGGTCACTGTAATTGTAGGAACCAATCTCATAGCGAATTTGCTCGCTCTCGAAGACCGCGTGACAATGGGCGCAGCGCAACAGGAGGTATTCACCCCAATCATCTGCTTTACAGGAAGGGCAGACGCGCTCGTGGGATAACGTACGGTGACCTGCATTGGAGGCATGTCTTCCTCTCTCCTGAAAAGGAAGCCAGCGATGGCGGCAGCGGTGACAGCGGTGTGGGTAGTTCTCAAGTGTCTCAGGATTCAGTTTCTCTGACGCCTCAAGCGCAATACCTCGTAACATGCCTTGTTGCTTGAGTGTTTGCGCTTCCCCTGGTGAGAGATCATATGTAAAGTCGCCAAGGTCTATTCGTGCGGGCGATTCATCACTCAAAGCGGGGAAGTCATAGTGACGCTGGCGATCACGGCGCGCAGACGGAGAAACCTCCGAGGAGTGACTTCGCGAGTAAGCAGGGCCAGGATGATAGCGAAGGTCTCTTCTGCTCGATACAGAACCAGGAGCATCAAGAAAATGTTCTGAGCGATGGGCGTCGTATGTTTTGCGGGATGCCGGGTCGATCAGCGTTTGGTAGGCGAGTAACAAGAAACGCATACGCTCCTGCGCATCTTCCCCCTTGTAGACATCGGGATGATACTGCAAAGCGAGCTTCTTGAAGGCCGCTTTAATCGTGCTGGCAGATGCACCTGGCTTTACTCCCAACACAGCATAATAATCGGTAAATGTATCCATGAATGAGTCAAGTATTCAGAATAGACCGCGAAACACCTGTATCATCAGGAACCTCCATTTTTGGATACCCCGGGCTTTAGACGCGGGGAGGGAAAAATGGCTGCCCGTCAAGGTTATCCGAGGGTTGTCTAAAATCGTCAGGACTGACCCTACCCCGCAGGTCTGTTTACCCAACGCTCGCAGAGCTTCCGATTAGAGCAAGCGTCGAAAGGTGCCTATATTTTCCCCGGTAACGTAGCCCGATAGTTCGCCTGATTGTATCCAGACGAAATGCCCTGGCTGAGACTAGTCAGACCTTAGAGTGGCTTACAGCAGACGGGCGGAAGTCACCCCAACCGCAAGCCCCCGACTTTAGTCGTGGGGTGTCTGACGATGATTGATAATACTGCTATAATAGACGTACCACATAGACAAAGGTTGCACTTATACAAGGTAGGATCAATAACAGTACTCGTCTTTCCAGCAAGAATCGCTTACACCGGGAGAAAGGCTATGGGCGAACAGACCGGCGACCACAAGCACGATCATGACCATGAGTATGCTCACAACGAGTCCGGGCATATACACGATGCCCATACCGATTTTGACCATGATCACGACCATGACGACCACGACGATCATGGAGGCCACGGCCATGAGCACGGTAGAGTAGATGCCGACCTGTACGGCAACAAGGCGGGCCTGCGAGCCGTGCAAATCTCAACGGCGGGGATGTTTATCGTCGCTGCGATTCAATTCGCCATCGCGGGAATCGGGGGCAGCGCTGGACTTTTCGCCGATGCCCTGCATAACCTGGGCGATGTATTGACGACAGTCGCGCTCTGGATCGCTTTTGTGATCTCCAACCGTGCTGCAAATCAGCGTTATACCTATGGCTACCACCGTGCCGAGGACCTGGCAGGCATATTTATTGTACTCGTCATTATCGCCAGCGCGGTAGCTGGCGCCTGGGAATCGATCCAGAAGCTCAGCAGTGGCAGCGCTCCCACGCATTTGCTCCTGAGCATGGCCGCGGCCGTCGTTGGGTTTGTGGGCAACGAAATCCTGGCGTGGTACAAAATCTCGGTTGGCAAGCGCATCAACAGCGTGCCTCTCGTCGCCGATGGACAACACTCGCGCATCGATGGGCTAACCTCGCTGGCAGCTCTGATCGGTCTGATCGGGGCCGCGTTTGGCCTGCGCATAGCAGATCCTATTGCAGGCCTTGTGATCACCGTTGTTATTCTCACTGTCGTCTACTCTACTTCTCGCAGCGTGCTACAACGTCTCCTGGATGCAGTCGACCCACATGTTGTGCCATCCATCATAGCTACGGCAAGTGAGGTGCCAGGTGTTGAGGATGTTGGCGATGTACGCGCACGCTGGGTCGGGCACACATTGCACGTTATGATGAACATTGGGGTGGATGCGGAAATGACACTGGCCAGGGCGCACGAGATCGCCGAGGAGGTGCGCCATCGCCTCTTCCACCGCATCGGCGGCCTCTCCGAGGCGATTATCCATACCGACCCACATAGCTTTGGTGAAGGCGCAGTGGACCATCACCAACTCGTAGCCCATCACCTGCAGGAAGCGCAACGCCCTATTGTCCAACGGTAAATGGCCTTGCACAAAGAAGGAGCAACAGGTATGCCTAATCAACCACGATTATCTGACGATATACCGGTGAACAATTCCCAGGCAACCGACGAGAACAAGAAAGGCGCATCTGAGCAAGCTGTGAACGTTGATTTCGGCGCGCAGCCGGAACTAGCCAGAGATCTCGTCGAGGAAGTGAGATCACCTGTACAGCGATTCCAGTACAGCGGCGATCTCGCGGCGCACACGGTCGTTATTGGCAACTTCGCTATGCACCTTTTCCCAACCATGCATGATGGTGGTATGGTCTCGTCCACCAAGCTCCATGCCAATCTGAAATAATGAAGCACTCGTCTCTTCGCGCATCACGTACATCGCGACCTGACGCGGCCAGACGATCTCACGGTCACGCTCCTTGCCTTTGAGTCGCTCGAGATCGACATTATAGTAGCGGCAGATGCCGACCAGCACATCAGCTATCGTCAAGGTCGAGGAGGGTTTACTGTTGCTATAGATATGCTCCAGCGCCTGTGATGCCAGGTTTACGGAGAGTGGCGCATCGTGCAACATAGCATAGGCAATAACACGATTGAGAGCGCCTTCAAGTTCGCGCACACTGCCGCAGTCAGGACGAGCAATATACTCTATCACCGACATAGGAATGGCGAAACGCAGTGACTCGGCCTTGGAGCGCAGGATTGCCACACGATGCTCGTACTCTGGCGGCTGGATATCGGCCAGAAGTCCCCACTCAAAGCGCGAACGCAAGCGGTCCTGTAAACTATGAATCGCCTTGGGCGGCCGGTCACTTGTGACAACGATCTGCTTATTCGCGTTGTGGAGCGTATTGAACGTGTGAAAAAACTCCTCTTCAGTAGACTCTTTGCCAGCAATGAATTGAATATCATCTACGAGCAAAATATCGATCTGGCGATACTTTATACGAAACTCCTCAGTTTTTTGAAAGCGGATTGCATTGATGATCTCATTGGTAAACTTTTCCGAGGTGACATATAACACGTTCAACCCCGAGGACTCACCAACGTGGCCGATAGCATGCAGCAGGTGCGTCTTGCCCAGGCCAACACCGCCATAGAAGAAAAGAGGGTTGTAGACACGTCCGGGGTCCCTGGATACCCTTAAGGAAACAGCATGCGCAAATTCGTTTGACTTGCCAACAATGAATGTGCTGAATGTATAACGTTTATTCAATAATCCTTCGCTGGCAAGGGGAAGGCCCAATTGCATATTTTTGCTGGATCCTGGATATTCAACATGTCCATCTGTTCCCTGCTCTCCGGGCAAGGGCTCGGGGCGGAATCCATCTTCAGACGGACTCAGATGCGCAGCAGGAGCGCCTGGCACAGTTGAGTTTATTAAGCTGGGGGCGTCGGAAGGTGTTGGCCAGGTATCCAGAGCGGCTTTCAGCCGCTGTAAAGGGGCAGAGCGGTTCTTGGAGACCCGCTTAATGGGGGCTGGAACATCTGCATGCACGGGATCAGCAGCCTGGTCAAAGGGTTCCTTGGCCACCACAAAACGCACCTCTACCGGGCCACCCGTGATGTCTACGAGGATCGAGCGAATCAGATCAATGAAGCGCCCTTCCAGGTGGGCTTTGGCAAACGTCGTAGGTACTCCAACCACGAATATGCTATCCTCGAAGGAGAGTGCGGCAGTGCCCTGAAACCAGGTTGTAAAAACGGCTGGCTGGACTTTTGCCTGTAACCGTTCTATGGTAGTTTGCCAAATCTGCTTAGCATTCACACACACACCTCTTTGGGGACGTATGGTATCGGTTTGGTATACTTATGCGTTACTCCTAGTAGTACACCGAAATGGTCAGAATGAAGAAAGCAACCGAACGATCACATTCCTGGATAGCAGGGGATAATACTAGCACTAAATGAGAACGCTGTAAAGTCCTCTTTTTTGGTACCAAAAGAGAGCCAGTTCATAGATATGGTCTCTTCTGGTAGTATATACTTGTGCAGAAAATAAAAAGGAAAGGATGCGGGGGATGCCCCCGTTCCTCGTCAGAGAGCATAGCTCCCTGCCCCTATCCTTTGTGGCATGGGGTGGTGTTGAAAGGCAGTCCATCATGATTCTATTGCGAGCTTTGTATGTTGTAGAGCAGGGGCACAGCCCAAGAACAGGTGGGGAAGCGCCTCGCAATCGCTACCAAGCAAGGCTGTACCTATCAATTCTCTCATTGTTAGCGAGTCTTGTTTTCGTATCGTGCTCAGGGTTGAACTTTGGAGGCACCCCGGCAAAAGTGACTCCGACAGTAGGGTCATCACAGGAGGCATTATCACAGCTTCACTGGTGTGGCAAGCCACTCATAATTTTTCGCGATGAGGGTGCACCTCCGCCAAGCAGCGTCACACCAACAGCGACGGCGACAACTACGGGCACTCCTACAGCGACGGTAGGAAATACTCCTACTGCCACGGCTACCGCGACCCCAAGCACGAACCATCCAGTAACAATTACTGACTGGTCTCAGGTCAAGCCGAACCTGGGTTTCGTTGTCTACCTACCAGAGTCACTGCCGCAAAACTCCTGCCTGGTCAGCGCATCAGGAACAATCCATGATCCCATTTTCGGAGGTAGTTTCACTATAGGCTATCTGCTTCCCGATCATAGTTCGATCAGTCTGGCAGAAGCTCCACTGCATTCACAAAGTCATGAGTTTCAGTGCAGTCCGGCCAGCGTAGCAACACCGCATGCCTCGGGAACGCCTACACCGGCCTCGGGTCCGGCTCAGGCGGCGCTGCAGCTCTGTTCAGGAGCGCGAGACAACACAAGCATTGTCTTTTCAGCAGGCGGAAGTACCAATTCATTGCAGCAACTTTTTGCTGCACTGCAGCCGAATGTCAACTGGGTGCCTACCTCCTAGAGGAGGCTAGCCCTGGTTGCGAAGGGAAAATGAAATTGTGACAACTTTTCATACATCGTGTATGCCTGTGAAAGAAAACTTCACCAATACTCTCGGTTCTGGTATAATGGCAGCAGTCTTGCGTATACACGCGATTTTTACCCTTCTAAATTCCATTGTCATAAGCGCACCTGTAACCGGGTTCTTGTGTTAGAGTCATACCTACACGCGCATAGTTGTTGTCCTGGCACCTGCAAGGAAGCCAGGACGAAGGGAGGACATACGTTATGGATAAGTGCCCCTATTGTGGTGCAGAAACGCGGCCAGGGGACAATTTTTGCTTGAACTGTGGCAACCGCCTGCTTTCGGCAACTCCCTCACACCAGCAGGCACAACCAGTTATTGGCGATGCCACGATTCCAGCTTCATCGGACAGTTGGTCGGCACCTGCAGCCGTGGCCACAGGAGCAGCAACGGCGGGCAGTGGCTGGAACGATGCTAGCGATCGGACGGTTGCAAACGCAGCTACGGACTCCGCTACGGCGCAAAACGAGGACGCCGCTACAGTACAGACAACGATGGACAAAATTGAGAAGCCGGGGTACTTTATCGTACGCAACGATAAGGGTGAGGTCCTGCAAGAATATGCATTGGAGAAGCTTGAAACCATCATTGGCCGAGCACCTGCAAGCGATATCCTACTCTCGAAGGACAAGCTCACTTCGCGTCGCCATGCTATCGTCCGTTATGAAAACGGAGCATATGTGCTGACCGACGAGCGCAGCGCCAATGGCACTTTTGTCAATGGGCAGCAGCTTGAAGAATTGACCCCACGCATCCTTAAAGACGGGGATCATATTGGCATTGGGGAACACGAACTCGTCTTCCAAGCAGCTAAGGGTGTAAACGTAGAAGATTTGCCGACAATCGCAGTACCGCTCAATGCAAACGATCAAGAAATGACGTATCGTACACGAGAGGATGAACATATGACAGCAGCACCAGGTGATAATTTTAGCACAGGCTCGATGAACGGAGACGGCGGTGTGGCACTTGACGTTCAGCCGCCCAACGTACCTGTCACTCCAGCTCCAGCAGCATCTGCAGAGCCCGCGGCTGCTTCGTCTGCAGCGAACAGCGTTGCAGCTGCACCAGTGGGTGCTGAATCAGCGCCGTCCGCACCAGGCGCAACACCCGCCACACCTGATACGGGGAT
>WNGN01000484.1_pt1 | contig 30116 bp, 33 predicted proteins | sample 5400561 | NCBI WGS metagenome assembly WNGN01 (sample SAMN13153379, study PRJNA577476) | soil metagenome | isolation source: 115 cm soil or saprolite under Garry oak tree replicate 2 | place: USA:California | collected 2016-06-15 | reverse complement strand
TTGTCGTAATCGGTGCGCTGACCGACGCGGGTGTTTTCAACCGCGTACTTCACGCGGGTGACTGGTGAGAAAATTGAATCGATCGGGATGAGGCCAATCGGTTGATCGGGCCGCTTGTTTTCGTCGCCGGTGGCGAATCCACGGCCGACGCGGACTTCGAGCTCGGCATCAAATTTGTGTTTCTTGTCGAGAGTGCAGATGACCAACTTCGGGTTGAGCACTTCGTAGCCGGCCACTTCCTGAATGTCTCCGGCGGTGACTTCGCCTTCCTTGTTCACGCTGAGTGAAAGTTTTTTCGGCTCGTGATCTTCGGCTTTGAATTTCACTTTCTTAAGATTGAGTACGATGTCGGTCACGTCCTCGACCACGCCCGGGAGCGTGGCGAACTCGTGTTGCGCGCCGGTGATTTTTACCGCGGTAATGGCGGCGCCTTCGAGCGACGAAAGCAGGACGCGCCGGAGCGAATTGCCAACGGTGTGCCCATAACCGGCCTCAAACGGCTCGGCGGTAAACTTGGCGTAAGTGTCTGTGGCTGTGCCCTCATCCTTACTGAGAGTCTTCGGCATTTCAAAACGACCGTAACGAACTGGCATGGTGAGAATTAAGAAGTAGGAATTATGAATTAAGAAATGGCTGTAACGACATTTCGTCCTTCTTTAATTCTGACTTCTTCCTTTCGGATTGCCGGGTTTCCCCTGGCGAGTGCGGTTTCACGTCCAGCGACGGAGACCCAGGGACCAACGGCGTGTTTCAAAAACTCGCTGCGAAGCATGGAATAAAGAGCATCCCGGCGCTTTTGCAAGTGGTGCTGAAATTCTGCGCTCCTCGCTGCCTGGTGCGTGCTCCATTGTTTCGCGTAACACTCTTGCTACAATGGCCGTTTGCCATGTCCCAACATGTCTAAAGCCCGCGTTGAAAGAAATATCTACCGAGGTCCTGCTAAGCCTGAGTTGGGCGGAGTCTCTCTCGTTTTCCCAGTTCGCAACGAGTCATTCATGATTGAAATGACTTTGCGAAACTACTCCTCGGAATTGCAGTCGCGGATCGCCGATTTTGAACTGATCGTGGCCGAAGACGGCAGCACCGATGACACGAAGAGCGTCTGGAGCGGCTAGAAAAGGAGTTGTCGATTCGTCTTTTTACCAGCGATGAACTAAAGGGTTATCAAAAGGCGCTGATCGATGCGGTTTCCCTCGCGGAAAAGGAGTGGGTTTTTATTGTCGATTCGGACTATCAATTCGCGGCGATCGATTTTTGGAGGCTCGAACCCCTGCGCGATCGTTACGACGTAATCCTCGGAATGAAAGCGCCGCGAAATGACCCTTGGTATCGAGTCTGGCTTTCCTGGGGCTATAACTTTCTTCTTCGGTTCTTCTTCGGAGTGCCTTATCACGACATGGATACCGGCTTCCGTCTTATTCGCCGGAAAGCGCTTCACGAGCTAATGCCAGAGGTCCGCCACATGACCACGTTTACCGCTGAGTTTGTGGTGCGCGCTCATTATGCCGGCTATAAGATCGTCGAAGTTCCCGTTCCTCATTACGAACGCAAGATAGGAGCTACCACCATTTACTTCATTTCGAGTTTATTTGGAATCTGCCTGCGGCAATTCCTCGGCGTGCTGAACAAGAAGCGTGAGTTTGTTCAGCGCGGCCTGAAAGGCCTGGTGCCAATGTTGGGACTCCTTGATCGTTTGCGCGAAGCCTTGACCTAAATCCGCTCGGAATTTCCGGCCTGAGAGGTTACCTCTGTTTCAATGAGCGGATCGGACGTGAAGACCTTTGGCTGGCCTGGCGTTGGATTCTTGCTGCTCATCAACCTGATCGCGGCGAGTCTCTTTTTCTCACCCGGTATGGGCGATGTCGGAACCTGGGGGACGTGGATACGCGAAATGTCGGCGTTCGGATTAGTGGGCGGCTTCGTTCACAGCGGAACGGATTATCCGCCGCTGGCGTTAATCATACTCGCCACGGTTTCGCGATCCGCCGATGTCTTTGGAACCACAGTGTTTCTAAGTCTGAAGTGTTCGCTGCTTATCTTTCTGACCGCGACTGCCGCTACTTTCTACTGGTTTTCGCGTAACCTCATCTTAACTGCGGTGCTGGAATTCAGCCTGATCTTGAACAGCGTCGCGCTCGGCTACCTGGATATTTATTTCGCGCCCTTTCTTATCGCGACGTTTTTTCTGCCTTCAGCGAGGACATTTTAAGATGGGAGTTCTGATGCTTGCCATTAGTTGCTCCATCAAATGGCAACCGTTGCTGATCGCAGCTTTTATCTGCATCTACGTGATTAGCGCCGCGGGCGAAGGTTTATCCGGGCGTGACAAAGCCTATAAGCGGGCCGTGCCGTTCATGATTGCTGTGCTTCTGGTTGTTCTCCCGATGGTCATGATGTTTGGCGCGGGGGCAATTATCAATTCGCTTCAACGCGCAATGACTCGGCATAATTTCATTTCGGGTTACGCCTTGAATTTTGGCTGGCTGCATGCGTGGGCGCTCCATCTCTAGGCACCTGAGAAGTATGGAAGCCTTCAAAATGGAGAGATTGACTTGATCCAGTCACGCGACGCACTGCTGCTGCTGCCCGAAAAAGTCCTGTTTTATCTTAGTTATGGAGCGATTCTCATTGCTTTTGCGCTACAGAAGAAAACGTTCAAACAGTTGATCGTTTATTCGATGCTGGGATACCTGGCTTACTTCCTTTTCAATACGGGCGTGCATGAAAACCATTTGTTTCCGATCGCATGCCTCGCGTGGATCCTGGTCTTCATTGATTCAAGTCAACTCGTCCGTGCCATCAACTTAAGCATTGCGGCAAACATCAACCTGTTCCTTTTCTTTGGCGTCTTCGGCCAGCGCGTAAACCCGGTCATCGCCGGACTCGATATCACGCTTTTGTTTGCGCTCGCCAATCTGTGCCTGTTCGGCGGCTTTCTGTTGCACACTTTCAAAGTCGACAACGTCCGACTCAAGTTCTGGCAATCGCGGAAGCCTCAGCCAGCAGACGCAGCGAGCTGAACTCGCAGTCGCGCGTTAGCTCTCGACGATTTCGTCCGGCAGTTCGTGCGAAGATGTCGATCTTTTCGGGAAATGCGAAGCGAGCGCTTTACCCGTTTCCTCGATCGCTTCGACCAGTGCCTGACTGAATTTTTCGTTTCGGAAATGCTCGCGCATTTTGTCAACGAGCCGCTGCCAAAGGTGCTCGCCGCATTTTTCGTGAATCGCTTTATCGCCGACGACGGCGAACTTGTGGGCGCGGGGCGCCACGAAAATGAGCACGGCATTGCGTTCCGGTGTCTTGTCCATGCCGAGCCGATGAAATTTTTTCTGTGCAGCGATGAGCGGATCGACATCCAACTTGCCGCGCTGAATGTAAACGCGGATTTCGCCAGACGTGTTTGATTCCGCGTCACGAATCGCCTGCACGATCTGGTCGTGTTCGAGTTTGCTTAGAAATTCTTTGGTGCGCATCGCTTTACCAGCTGGAACCGGCGCCGCCCCCACCGAAACTGCCACCGCCGCCACTGAATCCGCTGAATCCCCCGCCGCCTCCCGAAGACCATCCGCCTCCTCCACCGCCCATCGGCAGGAAGATGGGACCGCTTCGGCGCGAGGAGTAGCCGTAACCGCCGAGTCGTCGCATCATTCTCGAAATGATCATCAAGACCGCGACAAAGATGATGAAGAACAAAAAACTTGGTGCTGGGGCGTTGCGGTGTCGCTCCGCCACAGTTTTCCCCGATCCCTTGTATTCGCCGCGAATCGCTTTGAAGATCGAATCGATCCCTTCGGCCAAACCACCTTCGTAATCGTTGTTCCGAAAATGCGGTTTGATCCGGTATTCCGTGACGTCGAACGCAGTTAGGTCCGGAAGGGCGCCCTCCAATCCATAGCCGACTTGAATAAACATTTTCCGGTCTTGTGTGAAAACGAATAACACAACGCCGTTACGCTCTCCTTTTTGCCCAACACCCCACGCTTGGGCGACCCGCTGGGTGTAATCGGCAATCTCCGAGTCGCTTTGCATTTTGGGGAACACCGCGACCACGACTTGGTTTGAGGTCTCGCGCTCGAATTGGGCGAGCTGTTCGTTGAAACGATGCGCGGCTTCTTTTGGAACGACGCCGGCGTAATCGTTGAAGTAAGCCGCTGGTTTCGGCGGAATGACTTCCGCGGCGTAGCTCGACATCGCCGCCAAAACGAAAAGTAATACGGCGGCTACTCGGCGGATCGAGCAGTCCCTCGCTCGATGCCAGAAGTAATGCGCCTTCGGCGTCATATCTAACATCGTCCGACGGAGCGGCCGATCCACCTTACGGAGTCGCAGCCGCAGTCGCCGCCGGCGAAGCCGCAGGTGCTGGCGAGCCGAAATTGAAATTGAAGGTTGGCGCCTTTTCCGCGCCTGGTTGGGCGGCAAAGAACGGCCGCGGAGAAAAGCCAAACAACCCGGCGATCATGTTGGTCGGAAAACGGCGCACGGCGGTATTGAAGTCTTGCACCGCGCCGTTGAAATTATTTCTTTCGACCGAGATTCGGTTTTCCGTCCCTTCGAGTTGCGCTTGGAGTCCGAGAAAATTCTGGTTCGACTTCAACTCAGGATAACGTTCAACCACGACGAGCAAGCGGGAGAGCGCATTGCTCAATTGGCCCTGCGCCGCTTGGAATTGTTCCAGCTGTTTGGCATCCGTCGGCGCTTTACTCGGATCGAGCTGCACCCGTCCGACGCTCGCCCGCGCGTTGGTCACCTCGACAATTGTCGATTTCTCGAAGTTGGCTGCGCCTTGAACTGTGTTTACGAGGTTAGGAATCAAATCGGCGCGACGCTGATAGACCGTCTGCACGTCCCCCCATTTCTTGTTCACGTTTTGGTCGAGCGTGACCAGCCGGTTGTAGGTGCCCCAGAAAAACAACCCAATGACGAAAACGATGAAAAGGATGATGACAAGCAATCCGCCGCAACCGATCGCAAATTTGTTCATAAGATCGACAATGTAAGTGTCAGCAATCGTTTAGGAAAGCGCTCGCCAAGTCAAACCTGCTATCGGCCAAGGGTGAGGCGCAAAAAATAGGCGTCCGAAAATTTCGTGCTCCAGCCCTGTCGGACAATGATCGCGTTCAGCGATGGAATAATAAATAAGCGCTCATAGTTTGAGCCAAGCCCGACGACCATGTCGGGCGGCGCCGCCCGGCAAATGCAGATGCCAATCCAATGTGCCCGCTGCCATTTGAGGTCGAGTTCCTTCTCGATGTCGATTTCGCGCGCGTTTGGGGCTGGTCGATTCAACCAGAAGGTCAGGCCATAAGAAGGGTTCACCCCGGATCCGACGAATGCCTGATCGAGCAAGTTCGCGGGAACAATTTGCTTTCCCTGATAATTGCCATGGCCAAGCACCAATTCTCCGAGCCGTGCCCACTCCCGCGCGCTCAGTTCAAATCCGGTGGCTGGGAGCGGATAGCCGCGCCCGTCTTTTTTAAAGTCGAGACTCGTTAGGCCGAGCGGCGAAAGGACATTGTGATCCAAATACGAGATGGTCGACCGCCCATTCAGTTTTCGCCGTAGGACCTCGGCGAAAATTTGGAGGTGACTCGGGCCGTAAGCGAACGCCGATCCCGGAGCAGCAACTGGCGAATCGTGATCTGCGATCTGCGCGGGTCGGCTTTCCATTCCGTGATGGTGTCGGCGACTCGGTCGTCCAGTTTGATCAAACCATCCCGCACAGCGCAAAGCGCGGCGATCCCCCAAAAGCTTTTCGTGCCGCTGAAAATCTTACAGCGCGAGTCCGCCGATCCCCCATTGGCGTAGTGCTCGAAAACAGTGCGCCCGTTTTGCATCACGAGTATGGAAAAGCCGCGTTTACTCTCGGAGTAGCTGGCGGCGCGCGCGCAGTTCCCCGGCTGGATGTCAGCGAAAGACGATATCGATGTTGCGAGCGACGCCAGGATCGACAACGCGACAAAGCGCGCCGTCATTCCGATGCTGGAGTTGGTGTCGCAGTCGTCGTGCCGCGGTCCTCGGTGGCAACTACAGGGGGACGCGCGCTTACCGGCAGTTGCCGGGTGCGCAATTCTTCAACGTTTGGCAGCTCGTCGAGATTGCGCAGACCGAAATGATCGAGGAAAAAGTCCGTTGTCTCGTAAAGCAACGGACGCCCCGGAATTTCGGCACGCCCGGAAATTTTGACGAGTCCGCGCTCCATCAAGGTTTGCAAAACGCCGTCGATCGTGACGCCGCGGACCGCTTCGACATCGGCGCGCGTGATCGGCTGACGGTAAGCAATGATGGCGAGGGTTTCGAGCGCGGGCGAGCTTAAGCGCGCCGGCTTCGGCGCCGGGAAAAGTCCGCGGACCCATTGGGCGTACTTTGGATCGCTCGCCAGCTGCCAGCCGTCGGCTTTTTCGACAAGCTGAAACGCGCGCTCATGTTGAACGTATTCGATTTTTAATTGCTCAATCGCGGCAGCGACTTCCGCCGGTCGAACATTTGCGAATTCGTTAGGCGACAATTCGTCTTCCGCGCCGGCGTTGCGGAGAGCATCGACAATCTCTTTGGTCGAGACGGGCTTCTGCGCGCTAAAGAGCAACGCTTCGATGACGCGAGTAAGGTTCATTGCTTCTAATTTGTGCCGATCGCGCTTTGGATTGCGTCGGCGATGCGATTGGCGTGTTTGTCAATCTTGTCGAATTCGCGGCCTTCGATCAAAAGGCGAATTTTCGATTCGGTACCGGAGTAGCGCAGAAGAATGCGACCTTTGCCGGCGAGCTCACGTTCTACTTCCTCGCGCAATTTAACGACTTCGCGCAGTTCCTCGATCGGCGGTTTCGATTTGACCACAAGGTTGCGCTGCGCCTGGGGATATTTTTTGAGACACTTTTTCAATTTGCTTAGCGGCTGACCCGTTGTGTGCATGATCCGCAAAATCTGAAGTGCACTGATGATGCCGTCGCCGGTGGTTGTGAAATCGCGGAAGATAATGTGGCCGCTTTGTTCGCCGCCGAGGTTGAGATTTCGAGAAACCATTTCTTCAATCACGTAACGATCGCCCACTTTGGTGCGAATCACTTTGCCGCCGTTGGCCGCGAGCGTTTCGTCCAGGCCAAAGTTACTCATCACGGTCGCGACCAGCGTGTTATCGCGAAGCTGATTCGATTTCAAAAGATCGAGCGCGGCGATGACCAGAATTTCGTCACCATCAACGATCTCGCCGTTTTCATCGCAAAGCAGAACCCGGTCGGCGTCGCCATCGTGAGTGATACCGACATCGGCGTCGGTCAATTTTACGATGCGCTGAATTTCGTCCGGATGGGTACTGCCGCATCCGTCGTTGATATTCATTCCGTTCGGCTCGTTGTGTGCGACCGCGACGTCGGCCCCGAGCTCGCGCAAAATGCACGGCGTCGATTTGTAAGCGGCGCCATTCGCAACATCGATGGCGACGCGTAATTCTTCGAGCGACATTTTTCGCGGGAAACTCGCCTTCGCGAATTCGACGTAGCGGCCAAGGGCGTCGTCGATGCGCGCGGCGCGTCCGATTTTACCAGCCGTCGGCCGGATATTGTCGATCTTGCTGCTGAAAACCAAGTCCTCGATTTGTGCTTCGACTTGATCGTCGAGTTTGTAGCCATCGTGCCGGAAAAATTTGATGCCGTTGTCTTCGTAAGGATTGTGAGAAGCGGAAAGAACAATGCCGGCATCGGCCCGAAGCGAGCGGGTGATATAAGCCACGCCCGGCGTTGGCAGCGGACCGATGACGAGAACATCGACTCCAAGCGAAGTGATTCCCGCGACGAGCGCGTTCTCAAGCATGTAGCCGGAGAGACGAGTGTCTTTGCCGAGCACGATCTTCGGACGCGCGCCTTCCGGGAGTGTGCGTGGATTTAATTGGGTGAAAACATGCGCGGCCGCGCGGCCAAGTTTCAGCGCGGTCTCGGCCGTGACGGGTTCGACATTAGCGACACCGCGCACGCCGTCGGTGCCGAAAATCTTTGTCGCCTGTTTCATTGCCTTACTGAAACGCTCCGATGCCGGTTCGTAAACGGGAAAGTGGAGCGAGCATTCTTTATCGTCCTTATGTAGATTCGGTCTTACTCGCAATTTCTTTCTTTGCTGCGTTTAGTTCGTTGATTTTGCGATGCAGCGTCCGCCGGCTGATCCCGAGTTTTTTCGCAGCCGCCGTCACGTTTCCATTCGTTGTCGCCAATGCCTGTAAAATCAGTTTGCGTTCCGTTTCATGAAGATCGAGCGGGCTGGCCTTTTCACCAAACGCTTTGGACGCCGAAATACCACGCGGAAGTGCTGCGCCGGCTGCTTGTCGCAAAGCGGAAGGCAAATCGCGGGGCGTAATTTTCGGTCCGGTCGCCATCACGACGCCATGTTCGATGGCGGTGCGCAGCTCGCGGACATTGCCCGGCCAATGGTAAGTGAGCAGCGCGTTCATCGCTTCACTCGTAAGGTCGCCAACTTCCTTATTGTTCGCTTTGGAAAATTGGCGCAGAAACACCCGCACCAGTAATGGAATATCGTCTTTGCGCTCGCGCAACGGGGGCATGATGATCCGCACGACATTGAGCCGAAAATACAAATCGTCGCGGAACTTTCCTTCCTTCACCAACTGCTCGAGATTTTTGTTGGTCGCGGCGATCAACCGGACGTCCGCTCGCAAAGTTTGATTGCCGCCCACGCGCTCAAATGCGCGCTCTTCGCTGATTACGCGCAGCAACTTTACTTGCGTCATCGGCGGAATTTCAGCGACTTCGTCCAAAAAAATCGTGCCGCCGTTCGCCTGTTCGAATCGCCCCATCCGGCGTTCATGCGCACCAGTGAACGCACCTTTTTCGTGACCGAACAATTCACTCTCGAGCAACGTCGGTGATAATGCGGCACAGTGGACAGTCACAAATTTCGCTTTGTTCCGCCGGCTTAAATTGTGAATCGCGTGCGCGGCCAATTCTTTTCCGGTACCGCTTTCGCCTTCGATCAAGACATTCGCCGATGACGGCGCGACTTGACGGATCGTGTCCAGTACTTCGTGCAGGGCGGGCGAATCACCGATCATGTTCTCGAGCCCGTAACGTTCGTCGACCTGCTGTCGCAAACTCTGATTTTCCTGCTCCAGTTTGCTGTCTCGCAACGCCCGTGCGATCAGCATTTCAACCTTGTCGAGATTGAGCGGCTTGGTGACGAAATCGTAGGCGCCGCGTTTCATCGCTTCGACCGCCGTGTCGACCGAGCCGTAGGCCGTCATCATCATGCAAATTGGCGGCTGCGGCATTTTCAGCGCCCGATCAATCAACTGCATGCCGTCTTCGCCGCCGAGGCGCAGATCGGTCAGGACAAGATCGACATGTTCGCGCTCGAGAACGTTCATGGCGCTGGCAATGTCACCCGCCACGTAAACGTCGTAATCGTTCTCGAGCAGGCGGCGCAGTCCGTCCCGCGTATGTTTTTCGTCATCAACGATCAGGATGATGGGTTGGATGGAATCCATGAGTAATTTTCGGCAATGGCGATGTGCGCCATTTATTCTCACTCAAACACGCCATCTCTCAATTACGAAGATATTGCTAGCAAGTTTGGAATTGCCGAGAAGAGCGACGGACGACGATTACATCGGCTCGGCCGTCGGCGTGGCCTGGTAGAATAACCGCGGATGACTACCGCGCCGGCGGTTCTTCGTGATAAGGCAAGCCGGATTGATAAAGGGCGATCTTACTTCGCAGCGATTCGGCGAGAGATGTGATGCCGTTAGCATTCGCGATTTCGAGCGCGTCGTTTGCAGCTGCTATCGCCTTGGCGAAGTCACCATTTTCTGCATAGGCAGCAGCCAGCGTGTGAAGAAAGACGGGATTATGTCCGTCTGTGGCGAGGACGGCCTGTTCCGCTAGCTCCACAGCCTTTTTCCCATTCCGGAGTTTGGCATCAGCTGCCGTTGCAAGAAGCCAGGCCAGATTATTTTGGGCTGGAACAGATCCCGGATTACTTTTTAGAGCCGCTTCATATTCACGCACCGCTTCTTCGACCCGTCCTTGTTGCCGAAACACATTGGCCAGATTGTTATGGGCATCCGCGTAATCGGGTCGCAATTCCAGAGCCAGGCGATAGTGAAGGATCGCATCGTCAAGCTGTCCTTTCTGGCGGAATGCGTTTGCAATGCTGTAATGGCTCTCGGCGTGATCGAATTGAAGTCCGAGCGTCGTTGAGTATGCCTCGATCGCAGCGTCGATGTCGCGCTTCTGTAAAAACGCATTGCCGAGGTTGATGTACGCGTCCGCGTGAAGTGGCCTTTTTTGGACCGCTTTGCGCAAATGAGATATCGCCTCATCCACATCGCCTTCCTGCAAATAAGCAGCGCCGATGTTATTCTCCGTGTCGGGATCGTCCGGCGAAATTCTGAGAGCAGTTTGAAATTCCGCCATCGCTTCACTCATTCGGCCCGTTTGGAGAAGCGCCTTGCCGAGATTGTTATGATCTTTGCTTTGGTCCGGCCGCAACTCGAGCGCCTTTCTAAAATCGCGAATCGCTTCATCGAGACCCCCGCGCTCTGACAAGAACGAACCGAGATTGCTGTAAGCCATCCAGCAATCGGGATTGCGCGCAATGGTTGTGCGCCAAAGAGTTTCAATGTCGCGATAGACGTGGCTTTGTCGCCAAGTCAAGAGTCCCAGAATTAAAATCGGCGCAATGGAAATCGCCGGCCGCAGAACCCCTTTTGCAGGCGCAATTGAATCCAGGCCCATCGTCAGTCCGGCGGCGAATAGTGTGAGCGGAGCGATGCATGCGAGGTACTGGAAGTGGTCGGCGACAAAAGAATAGATAAAGGGAAAGACGTTGATAAAGCCGAGGGCCGGGGAGAGTAGACCAAGAAAAAGAAGTGCAGCCGCGAGAGGTCCGCGAAATTTGCTCCTAAGCTTCCAGGCAATGGCGAGCAATAGAATCAGAGCTGCCGGAAAGAGATACTGCCACCACACCGTGCCGCTAATGTGCCAGCGTGGGTAAATGAAAGTGAGCTTTGTCGGCCAAGCGAGTTTGAAAAAGTAAAACCAAAAGTCGCGCCCGGCGATAAGACACCGCTGTAAGATCGACAATTGAAACGCGGTCCCCTGTGCACCGATGAAAATTCGCTCGAGCCAGGCAGTAAAAAGGCCTGCACCGACGCCGATGACGAAGAACGGCAGCAACGGCAGCAGGTCCTCACGCAGGCGAACGCGGCCTCGTTTCCACCACAAAACCACGGCGATTATTGCCGGCAATGGGGCAATCGCGGTCTTGCAAAGCAAACCCAAGATAAAAAGAGCGAGCGAGCTGATGTAGGCGAGGCGATTTCTGCGCTCGTCGAAATTGAGATAGGTGAGAATCGAGCAGAAAAAAAATAAACCAGAGAGAGTGTTCTTGAGTTCTGAAATCCAAGCGACCGATTCAACTTGGACAGGATGCAGAGCAAATAATGCCGCGGCCAGCCATGCGCCCGGAATTTTGAGCCGCCGCAAAATCTGGAGCAAAACAACTGCGCCCAAGCTGTGCAGGAGAATATTGACTAGGTGATAACCCAGGACCGAATCACCCCAGAGCTTCTGTTCGATCCAGAAGAAGCTGTGAACCAGCGGATAATACTGTTGAGTCGCTCCAACCCGTGTCCAGATGTCGCCTAGGCCTTGCCATGACCGCAGCGCTGGCTGTGTGATATGGCGATTGTCATCCCAAATCAGCTTACCATTCCAAGCCGGCAAATAGGCTGCCGCGGTAATAGCAATCAGCGCGAGGGCGAAAAGCCAAACCCGCTGCGAACTCTTCTCTCTGCTTCGGACCTGTGGCTTTGCCATTCAGCTTGCGCTCAATTTCGAGCTCGAATCTCCCGCTTCCAGCATGCGGACGCGTCTGTCGATGTGGGGCAGGCGAATCGTCAAGGTGAGTCCTTTACCTTCACTGCTTTCGATCGACAGCTCGCCGCCGTGCTCGCGCACAATTCGGCGAACAATCAAAAGGCCGAGGCCGGTGCCGCTGGTCTTGGTTGTGAAATAGGGTTCGAACACGCGACTGAGATTCTCAGCGGAAATTCCGCCGCCCGTGTCGGTGAATCGAACGATCACGTGCGATTCGTCCAGGTCGGTGCGGATCCGTAAAATTCCGCGGCTCTTCATCGCTTCGAAACTGTTTTTGATCACGTTGTAAAACGCCTGTTTTATCTGGTCGCGATCCAGCTCGAGCAGCGGTAGATCCGAGCGCAGCTCCTGTTCGACGACGATATCGCGGTCTTTGATTTCGAGTGCAAAAAACCGAACCGCTTCTTCGACGATCGCATTAATGTTTTCCGGGCGCAGCTGTGGACGAGTCGGACGAATCGCCCGCAGGAACTGACTGATGATGGAATCGAGCCGGTTAATCTCGGCGCGCGCGACTTCCACCGATTCCTGGAGCTCGGCGCCCTTTGCTCCGTCCAGCTTGCGCGCTTCGCGTTCGATCAATTGCAAATGAATATTGAGTGAGTTCAGCGGATTCCCGATTTCGTGGGCCACCCCAGCGGCGAGCAAAGTCAACGCGTTCAGTCGTTCCGACTCGATCGTTTGCTGCTCGGTGCGCCGACTTTCAGTAATGTCGCGCAAAATAATCGCGTGTCCGACCCGTTCGCCTGTAGCTGCGGTCGCCGACCCTGGACCGGGGACAGCGTCCCCGGCTACAAAATCCTGGCGCTCGATCACGAGCGGGACGCTGTAAAAATTAATGAATCGGTTGGTGGGATAGAATATCTCCATATCGCGGCTGACCGCGCCTTCGCGCGAGAGAGCGTTCCAATCCAACCCGCGAACGCGCTCGTCCAAACGTTTTCCGAGCGAGTCTTCCGCTTCTAATCCGAACAATTGGCAGGCGGCGTCGTTGAGATAAGTGATTCGCCCTTTCGAATCGGTAACGATGATTCCTTCCTGGATGGAATTGAAAACCGTTTCGAGAAAACCTTTCTCCTGCGCGAGGCGCAGAAAATAATTCTGCACTTCCTCCGGCCCGATCTTGCCGAGGCGGCCGATTAGTTTTTCAACGAACCCGGCTTTCATCGCTCTGGCTGAACTTCGATTCTGGACATCTCCAAGCGGAGATAATTCAAGATCACTGGCGCAAGCACCATTCCAGGGATGCCCATCAGGCGTTCTCCGATGATGAGCGCGAGCAGTGTCAGCCAGATCGGATTGCGAATGAGATCGCCGATGATTTTGCTGTTTAGGAAATATTCCAGCTTGTGGATCGCGATCAGGAAAATGAGAGCTATCAGCGCGATCTTCAACGAAACGGTGAAAGCAACACAGACAATGATCGTGTTACTGACAAGGTTACCGACAATGGGGAGCAAACCGCAAAGAAATGTTAGGGCGATCAGTAGCGGCGCGTCTGGCAACTGAACTCCCAGGACAAAAATCGCAGTCAGGACGGTATTGATGAGCGAGATCGTGATCTGTGCGCCCATCACCGTGGCAAAGCTTCTATAGAAATCGCGGAAACGGTCGGAAAGTTCGCCGCAAAAGACCGAATAAAGATTGTTCTTGGACGCGGGAACATTACGAGAAAGATCCAGCTGGCTGTTAAAGAAGAGGCTCACCGCCGCGACAATTCCAATTGCGACGAATATGATGAACGTGGTTGCGTTCCGGGCGAAGGTGGCGACGTCTTTGAGATAGTTTGTTTCTTCCTTGAACGCACCGATCACGAATGCCTTCAGACTATCGAAATCGGTAAAAGGCAGTTCGATTTGCCGGGCCTGGGCCCAGGCGCTGGCCGATGGAAGAGAACTGTCGGCGACTTCGGGCAATTCGCGGATCGCAGTCCGAGTAAAAAACCCCGCGCCACAAGCGATTCCAGCGACAACCACCAGAAACAAAATTAACGCGATCCACTTGTTTTTTGTAAGGGCCAGTAGTTTGGACAAGGCAAAATAGGAAAAAAGAATTGCGAGCAGTGGCGGGCCCAGATGCAACCCTCCGGCCAGCACCAGCATGAAAACAAGCACGGCGTAGGAGATGCGTCGCGGCGTCAACATGATCGGCCTCCGGTAGCTGTTCTTATTATATAGCCTTCACGACGAAGTGAAATTCTTCACTTCATTCGGAATAACAACAGAAGAATCAGTGCGTCTCGGCCGGAGCCGGCTGGCCGGTTTCCTTCTCGGCTCGCTCTCTTAGCGCAGCTTTTCGAGAAAGTTTGACCCGGCCTTTGTCATCGATCCCGATGCATTTGACCCAGATGGTGTCACCGGCTTTGACCACGTCTTCGGTGCGTTTGACCCGGAAGTCGGCCAGCTCCGAAATGTGGACGAGTCCTTCCTTGCCCGGCAGAACTTCGACAAAGGCGCCGAACTCTTTGGTGGAAACAACGCGCCCCTGATAGGTCGTGCCGATTTCAATTTCCTTCGTCATCCCGCCGATGATTTCCTTCGCACGCGCCATCGATTCGCCACTGGTCGCGTAGATGTGGACCGAGCCGTCATCCTCGATGTTAATCTCGGCGCCGGTTTCAGCCACGATCCCCTTGATCGTTTTGCCGCCCGGTCCGATGAGCGCGCCGATTTTCTCGGGATTAATTTTGATCGTCTCGATCCGTGGGGCGTATTTCGACAACTCCGTCCGCGGTTTGTCGATTGTGCCGTGCATGATTTGAAGAATCTTCGTGCGCGCTTCTTTGGCGCGGGTGATCGCTTCGGCCATGATCTTGTGGCTGACGCCGGGAAGTTTCAGATCGAGTTGGAACCCGGTCACGCCGTTATCCGTACCGCAAAGTTTGAAATCCATGTCTCCGAAATGATCTTCCGAACCGATAATGTCAGTCAGCAGTTCGTAACGTTTCAATTGTCGATCTTCGCTATGCTCAGTCACCAGTCCGACGGAAATTCCGGCGACCATTCCCTTCACCGGCACACCCGCGTCCATCAGCGCGAGCATTCCACCGCACACGCTCGCCATTGAAGTCGACCCGTTGGATTCCATGATCTCACTCGAGATTCGAATCGCGTATCGAAAATCGTTCTCGCCCGGCACAACCGGCTCCAACGAACGCTCAGCTAGTGCGCCGTGCCCGATTTCGCGCCGTCCCGGTCCACCGGTGCGACCGGTCTCACCGACACTGAACGGCGGAAAATTATAATGGAGAATGAAACGCTTCGAAGTCATTCCGCCACCGTAGGCGTCAATGTTTTGCGCTTCTTCAATTGGCGCGAGCGTGACGAGGGCCAGCGCCTGGGTTTCGCCGCGTTGGAAAATGGCCGATCCGTGCGCGCGTGGCAGCACGCCCACTTCACACGTAATCGGTCGCAAGTCCTGGTAACCGCGGCCGTCGACTCTCTTTTTCTTGTCCAGAATGCTGATGCGAAACGCTTTCTTCTGGACGTGATCGAATGCCTGCGAGATCGAGAACGCATCAGTCTCGGGATGTTTTTCCAAGATCGCCATCTTCACTTCTTCGCGCAGCGCTTCGATTGCTTTGGCGCGGGCGACTTTGCCCGGTGTGTAAAGCGCGCCTTCGATTCGGTCGCCCGCCACTTGGTAGGCAATTTCGAGTAACTCCGGCTTGACGTTGAGTAGCGGCATCTCGCGTTTTGGTTTCGCAATTTGCGACGCGAGCTCTTTTTGAATGCGAATCATTTCCCGCGCCTGCCCATGCGCGAATTCGAGCGCTTTCACGAAATCCGCTTCCGGAATTTGGTTGGCCGCGCCCTCAATCATGATCACGTCGTTTTCCATTCCGACGTAAACCAAATCGAGATCGCTTTGCTGCCGCTCAGAGTGAGTCGGGTTCGCTATGAATTGGTCGTTAACGCGGCCCACCCGAACTGCGCCGATCGGTCCGGCAAAGGGAATATCCGAAACGGATAGCGCAGCCGATGCGCCGTTGATCGCAAGAATATCGGGATCGTTCTCGCCATCAGCGCTGAGTAAGATCGAGATGATCTGCGTGTCGTAAAAATAACCTTGCGGAAAGAGCGGACGCAGAGGGCGATCGATCATCCGCGACGTGAGCGTTTCTTTTTCGGTGGGGCGTCCTTCGCGTTTGAAGTAACCGCCGGGAAATTTTCCAGCGGCGGCCGCTTTTTCACGGTAATCGACCGTGAGCGGAAAATAATCCTGACCTTCCTTGATGCCGGTGGCGGAGACCGCGCTGACCAGCACCATCGTATCGCCGCACGACACAATGACTGCGCCATCGGCGAGCTTGGCGATTCTGCCTGTTTCTATCGATATCTGATTGGACCCAATCTGGGCTGTGACCTTCTGTTGCATATAATTATCCTGGATGTGCGAGTTCCAGGTCGGTCACCCTGACTGTAGGTTTTAATTCCGATCCCGCGGTCGCGGGACGGGCGGACCTAAAACCTAAATTCAAGGTGCCTGGCGACCTGGTTGTCGCGTTTTTAGTTTTCAAATCGGCGTCGCACTGAAACCCGGACGCTAAGATCGACATCCGACCGGCGGCTATTTCCGCAGGTTCAGTCCGTCGATTAACTTTTTGTAGCGTTCGGCTTGGGACCGGCTCAAATAATCGAGCAAACTTCGGCGCTGGGCCACCATTTTCAGGAGGCCGCGGCGCGAGGAATGGTCCTTGGCGTGGCTTTTCAAGTGTTCGGTCAATTGCCCGATCCGGCGTGTCAACAGCGCGACTTGGACGTCTGCGCTGCCGGTGTCCTTGCCGTGCAACTGGAACTGCTTGATATCCAGCGTTTCCGTATTCTCAGCCATTTCGAAGCGCCTATTCTAGACCAAGACGACGGAATCGCAAGGCCGCTGCTTGAGTTAAAACGGAATCGGTAACCGGTCGGGCGGAACCCATTTGTCGCGTGCTGCTTGTGATCTGATGAGCTCTCGCGAGTAATGCGCTTCCACCGGCCGGCGCTTTGTCCAGTCTTCAACGATCAAATTGATCCGCCGCCAAAGTGGAAGATCCACCTCGGACGTGTTGGCGACGTGTTCGAGCAGTCGCATCCAAAAAGTCGTCAGCGTTTCGTGATAAAGATTGCCGACGCCGTGGTGCGCGGCGAAAGCGCGGATCTTTTCGCGCATTAGTTCCAATGCTTGCTCCGGGGGAAATGAATCCAGATAACTCAGGGCGACCGCGATGTGGGCGGCGTGAGTGAATTCCGATGCCGGAATGGTCGCGTTTTCAAACGCAGAAACGAGCGTGGCGACCTCGCTGTTGCTGGCGAAACCTCGCGTTCTCAATGAACGATCGCACCGCCCCACTTGCCCCAGGCCCAGAGCAAGATGATCGCGCCGATGATCGACATGATGAATCCAGCCGGATGAAACGCCGAGCCAGGTGTTGGCCGCGAAAAGAGCCGCCCGATCAAACCGCCCAGGATGGATCCGCCAATACCGAGAAGCGTCGTCATGATAAAGCCCAGGTGCTGCACACCCGGCATAATCGCGCGTGCGCACAAGCCGACAATGAAACCGATAATGATCGACCAAATGATGTGTAACATGGGAGCAATGCTAAGCGGACGGCCGGCTCAAAAGCTATCCTTTTCTCAAGGGTAGATCTATCCCGCTGAGGCTACGGCGCGGCAATCATCTACTTACGTTGGCGATTTGCTTCGTCGATCGCCAGATATTCGTCGCGCGGCGGACTGAAGGTATCGAGCACTCTCGTCTCTTCGATGGTCTCGACACCGTGTGGAACATTGGCGGCGAGATAAAAGGAATCCCCTGTCTTCATTTCGTGCGGTGTCCCATCGACAATCAATTTCATTCGCCCCGATAAAATGTGGACGATCTGTTCCTGCGGATGCTGATGCGCCGGCATTCTGCTGTCCGGCTCGAGTGTGGCCAGCATTTGATACATTGTTTTGCCGCTGGTGAGGGTCTGGCGTTTGATGCCGGGGCAAATCGCGATCCAGGGATTTCTTTTTTTCATAACTTAATCCTTCTGCTCGATTTTAATCCGAAAGTGGTAGGATGAAATGCTCATTCGTTTGGAAAAATAAAACCGATGGGCATCGAACCTCTGCACGCCGGAATCGAGCTCGAGATTCTCGCAATCGTGCTCCCGCGCCTGTTCGATTAACCAATCGAGCAATTCACCGCCAAAACCACGCGACCGGTCGCTTTCACGTGCGACCAGATCATCGACATAGAAAAACTTTCCCGAAAAAAGCGATTCGAGAAATCGATAGCCAGCGACGGCGCGAACTTCGCCTTCGGATTCAAGAAACGCGAGCCGGTAGCCTTCTTTGTGCTGCCGCAGCACTCGCTCGAGAAATTGTTCCGGCTCTTGAAAGAGGGGCCGCAATTCGCGCATAACTGGATGGCAGCGCCGAATCTGTTCGGGCGTAGTCGCGATGCCGATGCGCGAGTTCCTCATGGAGTGGGTCTCGATCTTGTCTCGCGTTTCCCATCATACCAGATATGAAGGCCCTCACGCGATCGGGCGGCGCGCGGCCCGCGGAGAATGACGCTCAGAGAATTCCCCAGGATTTCGCGGGCAGAATACATTCGCAATTTGCGACCGGAAGTAACGACCGGTTCCCGCAAGACCCGAAACCGTCCAACCTTTCGCAGCGCCATACTGAAATAGACTTCTTCTCCGATGAAAAGTTTTTCATCGAATCCACCGATCGCATCGAAATTTTTACGCGTCGTGAAAAGAAAAGCCCCCGCGCCGAACCTGAGTCCGAAGTAAACCACGGAGAAAGCTTTCACAACAATCTGCGCCCAGAGCGGAATAGTTCCGCCAACGACGACGTGCGCGCCGCCGCCGGCGTAGCCTGCGTCGAGCGCCGCAACTACCCCGATGAGATGTTTCTCGTTAATCCGAGTGTCAGCGTCGACAAAGAGCAAAGTGTCACCTTGCGCATGGCGCGCGCCGGCGTTGCGCGCAGCTGCAATTTGCCGCCGATTTATTGAAACAACCTTTGCGCCTGCTTCCTGCGCGACTCTCGCAGTCGCGTCAGTCGAAGCATCGTCGACTACGACGATTTCGTATTGTTCGCCACGGCCAATCCGTCCTCTGGCGGATCGATCTTGTGCGGCGGCACGAATCGAAGCGATCGTTGATGGCAGTTCCAGCTCTTCGTTGTAAGCCGGAATAACGAACGAGAGCATCGACTGCACTGTAGCGACAGCCGCGGTCGGCTGCATCTGGTGCGTTTCCGTATCTCCCTGGAGACGCTGATGACCGTTTGGAAGAATCCGGAAAATCCGGTTAATTCTGTCTACCTTGGTCGAATTTCACTCCGGCTTTCTGTACTTCACGATATGGCAAAAGCCAGATGAGTGATTCGTCGTGAAGATCGACCACCTGAATTCGATTGCCCCAGGGATCGCGAAAATCGCAACGAAACGGCGGCTCGAGTTTCAGTTTGTATTTGCCAGTTAATTTCTTCCGAACCTCCTCGAGCTGTTCTTCGTCGCGCACCATGATTCCAAAATGCCGCATATTTGCCGGCTGAATCTTTTCGACTTCGAAGATGGCGAGGAATTGGTGGTCGCCGAGTTTAAAGAAGGCGTCGCCTTCGCCGCGGTCGAGCCTTTCCAGGTTGAAGACGTCTTCGTAGAACGCGACCGCCTTGTCGATGTCATCAACCTCGATCGCGACGTGATTGCATCCATACACTTGCACGCTCATTGCCTAATTTACATCTGTCGGAACGCGGACCCAAAAGGTAAGATCGACATCGATGAGTTCAGTTATCTCTCTGTTCTTCTTTTAGTCATTGTCGGCCTACCGGTGACGCAGATTTTGAAAGGCTTTCGCGGATTGCTTTCTACGCCCGAATGCGCTGGGCGTGGCCGGTTCGAGTGCGGCCGGCGTGAGACTATTTTCTTAGTCGCTCCAGTGCTTCGATGATTTCCCCGCTTCGAGCACGAATCTCTTGTCGGTGGGCGGAAGCCAGCTCTTCGATCAACTTGTGCCCCTGGAGAGTGAGCTCGAGAAATCGGCGGCGCCGATCGCTCCGGACCGGCGTACGGGTGATTAATTTTCTTTCGACCAAGCGGTCGACAATGCTGACAGCGGAATGATGTCTTACCTGAAGGCGCTCACTCAGTTGCGAAATGCTGAGCCCGCCGCTCGAAGCAAACATCTTGATCGCCAAGAGCGCCTCGTATTGCTCGGGGCTAAGATGGCTCTCAGCGCTTAGAAAATCTTTGCTGAAACGCAGGAACTTGCGCAGCAAATAGCGAAAATTAGCCAAGGCCTCGTAATCGCCAGGCTCAAGTCGGGGCATTCAGCCTCCCGTCGGACTGCGCCTGATTAAGTATCGACCGTCGATATGTTGGCATGGCGGCTGCTATTTCTTGTATACTATTATGAATACGTCCACAGCAAGGTCGCACAGAGGCTTCACCCTCGTCGAAATCATGATCGTCGTTGCGATTATCGCCTTACTCGCGGCGATCGCGGTTCCGGGTTTCCTCCGGGCGCGCAAACGCTCGCAAGCCAGCCGAATTCTGAACGATCTGCGCATGATCGATTCAGCGTGTGATCAGTACGCCATTGAAACCAACCGAACAACCGGTGCCACCGTCAACATCGCTGATTGGACGAACTACCTCAAAAAGGGTACGCAGCTTTACAACAGCGGCAACAGCTTGCTGGGAAGTGCCTATGGTAACCAAGTGGTTGACACTATCCCAACGGTGCCTCCAAACGACTACGCCACGTTGTCGGACGTAGCCGGCGTGGGCTTTTGGTCGCCCTACGGGCCGTAGCCGGATTGGGTTCGGCGCAATCTTAAAGCGCGGATTTCTCTCGGCGGCTAGAATTTTGCTCCAGATCGGACGGCATGGACGGACAGACGCCCATCGATCAATTGGAAGAACTAACTGCCTTGGCTGCGCACTGGGCAGGCGAACAGGAGCGGCGGGTTTTGTGTGAAGGTGTCCCGCTCTCTGAAAGAGAACTCGCTGACGCGAAAATTATCGGCGTGCGACATCCCGAGCGCGTCCGTTTATTGCGGGTTGAAGCTGTTCCGGTTCCGGCGCATCCGATGCTAACGGCTGCGGCTGCTTCAATTCATTTTCTACCCGCCGCGCCGCGCGGTTTGGCGTTGGAGAACGGAATCTTCGTTCGCGCTGATCACTGGCGTGATCGTGCGATCATCGCCCACGAGCTTGTCCACACTGCACAATTTCAGAGGCTTGGCGGAATCCTCCCCTTTCTCCAAACTTACATATTTCAATGCGCGACCGTCGGCTATCCGAATGCGCCTTTGGAATTGGAAGCAGTAGCGACCGCGGCGCGCGTCTGTTCCGCCTGACCGGAACGTTCTCGACCCCGGCGGGTTTCAGCTGAAGTAGCTTCCTCACACGTGGGCGCGTTCAGCCACATCATCGTTCTATCGCCCTGATTTTTTTCGGTGGCCGACCATTTCGCCGGCGACGCTGCGTGGATCAAGGCGGTTAAGATTTTTTTCCATGCTAGATGTGAGCAGCGAAATGTGCGGGATCTCGCAAAGATGTTCGGCGATAAACCAGACCGGCTTGTTGGTTGTCATCCAATTAAGATGGTCGAAGCGGGCCAGATTCACCGGACGCGAGTAGCGACGCAACGTGCGCTCGAATCGCAGATTGAAATAAATATTGAAATAGCTCATCGCCAGCTCGCGGAGCGTGCGATAAACCGGCTCGCGATAACGGCAGCCGGTGAAGTTGGACTTGGCGAGCGCGCCCCAATGTCCGCGCATTTTAAAAATCGCGACCACGTGATCGGTGTCTTGCTCCGCCTCCAAATCGAAGATCAGCGGCGGAAAGCCAAGGACGCGAAGGGCGGCCGCAGCAAAAATTCCACCCTCGAGACAAGATGCGGTTCGTTCGTGCAAAACATGTGCCGGTGAACGCGCGGTGTAACCAAGATTGTAAGGCAGCTCGTCCAAGAAACGTTGCACGCCGAAAGGCGTTTTTAACCCACGGAACTCGCGCAGTTCGGCGCGGCTTAAACCAAAATCACGCCGAGTAGATATCGATCTTGTATTGTTCGCCACAGCGAATCCGTCCTTGGGCGGATCGATCTTGGCGCTGTCCGCGAAGATTTACAACCCAACCGGGTGCCGGGCTTCGAAACCTCCCGCTGGCACGCGTTCGGTTGCCTGCCACCCGGGGGCCCAGCGGTCGTGCGCCGTGATATAAGGTGTGGTGTCGAGCCGCAAGCCCGCGATGATGGCGTAAGTGTGGCCATTGCGCGCGTAAATCGTGATCCATTTGCCGCGACCTTGTTCGCCGAATTTGCGGAACTCCGATGAATTAATCGGCGACTTGAGCAGACCGGCGGCACCGAGCGCATAGGAGACAGTTCCCGAGCAATCATAACCGCGATCGGCAAACGATTTGTGGCCGCCTCCAAAGACGTACGGTTTACGATGAAGCTGGTTCGCCGCCCAAATGGCGCGCTTGACTGCGAGCGGCGCACCTTCCGGTGCTGCCGCCTGGCCAAAACGAAGACGAGCGCGCGTTCCAGGCACAGTCGGACCGGAAGCCGGGAAAGGATTCGCATTCGCGGATGATGCGATTGCGGCCAAGACAGCCGCGCCAACTAGGATTTTAGGACTCAGGAGATACACAGACCGATTCGGAGCGTGTCGTATGCCATAAGAACCTGCTTTGCCAAGAAAAAAATCTGTCTTTTGCGGGCGGCAGCTGCCTGGCCGAGCGAGTTTCTCTATCCGCGCCCGCTCTCCACCGATAAGATCGACATCGGGCTACAGCCGACCGCCGTCGATCAATATGCAAGATCTGCATCCGCTCCGGGCGAAAAGCCATCCGAACAGCCATTCAATAGCAATCCTTCGAATCCCACCTTGCCCCTGCCGCCGACAACAACGGGCACGACCACGACCACTCCCCGGGCATCACAGGACCCGGTCCTGGCACATCTCTTTTTTCTACCGTCACTTCACTGATTGACGGATTGAATACTCTCCCGAGTTGTGCCGATTCATTATATCAGTCGGTTTATCAAACCGCGATATCAACGACTCCTACGAAGGCAATCACTCGATCCGCAAGCTGCCCGCGGAGCTCGACCCGGGCGGAAAGTTTCAAGCACGCAAGGAAAACTCGTGAGCTGGACGACAACCGCGACTTCAGCTCAAAAATCAACGGCGCAAAGCGTGCAACAGATGCCAAACCAGACCCAGACATTTAGTGCAATTCAAGCGCCGAACCAAATGATGATGGGCGGAATCGGAGGTTATTGGCGGCATCGGCGGCGTGGGCGCCGGCCTTGGGGGAACCGGCGGTCTTGGTAGTGTCGGCAGTGGTCTTGGCGGCCTTGGTGCTCTCGGCGGACATCACTAAATTTGCTTCGTTGAACGGCGGCCGGTGATATTGTTTTGACATGATGCGCGTAGCCGCGCTTCTTGGATTTGTCGCGATAACTTTGCTCGGGCAGGAGCCGAACAAAGATCCCGATTCCTTCGACATTGAACCGCCGCTGCTGATTCCAAATCGCGAGGACGAGCAGCTGTCTAATCCGAAACCCGAGTCCGCTCCCGGGCGAGATGTCGATCTTGCCAAGCTCGAAAAAGAATTGGAGCGCGCCAGAAAAAATGCTGCCAGCGCGGAGCGCCTCTGCAAAATCGGTGCACTGTCGAAACTAGAGGCCGAGCAACGAGTTCTGCGTTGCGTTCACCTCGAATTTGACCTCGCTAATGCCCGCTTGGTCTGCGCCAAGGAGGAAATGTTGAAAAAAGAAAAGCAGGCCACTGCCGGCGAAATTGCAAAGACGGATCTGGCGCAATCCGAAACTGGTCTTGCGCTTGCGATCGAGGCGGCGCATGCCGCGACCGCGAAACGCGAGCGGGCTGAGATTGATGCGGCCGAAGCCAATGTGCATCGCCAGGAAAAACTTCTCGCGTTCGGCAGAGCGCGAAAATCGGACGTCGAACGCGCGGCGCAGAAACTTGCCGAGCTTAAATCGCACAAGGAGTAAATTCGCTGACGAGACGCGCTGTCAGATCGGATCAGTAACCGGCGGCCATTCCGTCTTTGCGCGATTCGCTCCCGCCAACGTAGACGCGTTGGCCATCGTGCATCTCAATCTTGATCGCTTGATAACCGCCGTAGCCGCCGACATCGACACGCACGTCGTGGCCGCGCTTTTTTAATTCGCGCTGCGTCTCAGCGGGAATACCGCTTTCGAGATTCACGTAGCCGCCGTTTTCCATTTTTTCGCCGGTCGGTTCGTTGTCGCCTTCGTGTTGCCAGCGCGACGCGTCGCCGGCTTCCTGCACATTCAAACCGAAATCGATTTGATTCGTCAGCACTTGCACGTGGCCCTGCGGTTGCATCCCGCCGCCCATCACCCCAAACGCTTCCCACGGTTTGCCGCCTTTCATCACAAATCCGGGAATGATCGTATGAAACGGACGCTTGCCCGGCGCGTAAACGTTCGCGTGTCCCGGTTCCATCGAAAACAATTCGCCGCGATCTTGAAACATGAAGCCGAGCCCCGGCACGACGATCCCGCTTCCCATGCCGCGATAATTGCTCTGAATGAGCGAGACCATGTTCCCTTCATCATCGGCCGTGCACATGTAAATCGTGTCGCCTTGATCCAGGTTTCCAGCGGCAACAGTTTTGGCAGCCCGATTCGGATCAATCAACTTCCGCCGTTCGGTCGCGTATTCTTTCGAAAGCAATTTCGTCAGCGGAATTTTCGCGAACGCGGGATCGGCATAGTATTTCGCGCGATCAGCCCACGCGATTTTCTTCGCTTCAATCATCGTGTGCAAGGTGTCGACCGAATTGCGGCCCATCACTTTCAGATCGAATCCTTCCAAAATGTTCAGGATTTGCAGCGTCGCGATCCCTTGTCCGTTCGGCGGCAATTCAAAAACATCGTAACCGCGATAGCTCGTCGAAACGGGATCGACCCACGTGCTCGTATGTTTTTCAAAATCGGTTTTGCGCATAACCCCCCCGTTCTGCTGCATAAAGATGTCGATCTTGTCCGCGATCTCGCCTTTATAAAAAGCGTCACGACCTTTCTCGCCGATCAATCGCAACGTTTTCGCCAGGCCTGGGTTTTTGAAAATGTCGCCTTTCGCCGGCGTCCGCCCTTTGCCGTCGAGCGTGTAAGTTTCGAGGAATGCGCCGGGAAGCCCTTTATAGAGCCGAGGACCGAATGCCCAATAGTACGCGATCAACTCTGTGACTGGAAAACCGTCTTCGGCATAATGAATCGCCGGCGCGAGATCGTCGGCGAATTTCAGTTTGCCGAATTTCTTGTGGAGTTCGGCCCACGCATCGACGGTCCCCGGCACGCTGATCGGCAACATTCCCGTCGGCGGAATCGTCTTGCGATTCAGTTTGTCGAGCTCGGCTCTCATCTGCTCGTAACTCAAGCCGAGGGCCGAACGCCCGCTCCCGTTGATACCGTAAAGCTTGTTCTCCTTCGCGCTGTAAATAATCGCAAACAAATCGCCGCCAATTCCGTTTGAAACCGGCTCCATCAAACCGAGTGTCGCATTCGCGGCGATCGCCGCGTCCACTGCGCTGCCGCCCTTTTTCAAAATGTCGATCCCAACTTGAGTCGCCGCTGGCACGCTTGTGCAGACTATCCCGTGCCGCGCCAAAACTTCCGACCGTGTCGCGAAGTTTTTCCCGGTAATCCGGTCGACCTGAGCGGAGGAGATCGCGGAAAATGCGAACAAGGTTGCGAAAAGAAAAAGGACGCGCAGGGATGTCATCGCCCGAAATTTTACCGGATATGCGAGATTTGCCAAAGCCTGCGTTCAAGGAAATCGTACCCTGATCCGTCAAACCATTGGCATGTTAATTAGAATTTTTATCGCGCTCGCCCTGATGGTTTCCACGATTGTCCCGGCGCCCGCAGCCGAGCAGTCTCTCGGCGCCGCGCTGAAGAAGGTTTTTTCGACGCCGACACCTACGCCGAGGCCGCGAAAAAAGAAGAGCGCTGTTGCCACCAAAAAGAAGTCGCCGACTCCCACGCCGACTCCGAAGAAATCCTCGACACCACGGGAGGAAGAATCGCCGGCTCCATCGGCAACTTCTTCGCCGAAAAAGAAGCCGACGCCACCTGCGACAGAGGAATCGCCATCGCCGACTCCGAAAAAGAAAAAGAGATCCCCGACGCCAACGCCATCGCCGAGCGCCTCCCCACATCGAAAGAAAAGAAGTTCGCCATCCCCACAACCGTTCGAAACACCGTCGGTGTCTCCGTCTGAAACCCCATCGCCATCGCCGACCGCGACGCCTGAAATGTCACCATCGCCGACGCCAACGCCGAAGAAACACGGCGCGCCAAACGCCACCCTCTCACCCGATCAAATCAAGGGCTTCGACAATTATCCGGCCAAAGTGCAAAAGCTTCTCATCAGCGCGCTCGAACTGACCACGCGCAATCTCGATTACAAATACGGATCGGCCGATCCCAACACCGGCGGCATGGATTGCTCCGGTTTCGTTTATTTTGTCCTCAAGCAAAATGGCGTCGGCGATGTGCCGCGGGACTCGAGCGAGCAATATTCCTGGGTCCGCCGGGCCCGCCAGTTTGAGCCGGTCGTAAGTCAAAAGGACGACTCTTTTGAATTGGAAGACTTAAAGCCGGGCGATTTGCTTTTCTGGACCGGCACCTATTCGATCGAGCGCGACCCACCGATCACGCACGCAATGATTTATCTTGGCCGCGAAAAGAAAACCGGGCACCGCGTGATGGTCGGCGCAAGCGATGGACGTGTTTATCAAGGGGAATCCCGCAACGGTGTAAGCGTTTTCGATTTCAAAGTGCAGCGAAACGGAAAAGCGGACGACGGAAAATTGCGACCAACGTTCATTGGTTACGGCCATATTCTGGCATTGCGCGACTAGGCGCGCTTGGATGATTTCGCGAAGCCCCGCAGTCCAATATTTAGGTCGACAAATCGGCAGGAATTTCGCAATCACAGCGCAGGGTTCTTGAGGGTTAGTAGCCACTAACAGCCTAAAAATTATGAACTGGAAAAAATTCTTCATCGCATTCATCGCAGCGTTCGTTTTTATGTTTGCCTTTGGCTTCGTCTGGTACGGGAAGCTTTTGCACGGCGTGCACAATGAAGTGCCGGTGCTTTGGCGGACCGAAGCAGACTTCGGTAACTATTTTCCGTGGCTGATCCTTGGCCACGTCGTGATGTCGTTCTTTCTGACAATGCTCTGCGCTCGATATTCCTCGGGCGGCGCCGGATGCAGCGCATGCCTCGGCCTGCTGGTGGCGCTCGTTTATGCTGGAAACGACTTCATTACCTATGCGGTCCAGCCGATAACGACGAAAATCCTGTGCGGCTGGATCGGTGGCGACCTCCTAATGTTCGCCATCGCCGGTGCAATCATCGGCGCGATTTACAAACCGAGCACTTCGAGCGGCGTATAAGCCGGTCCCTGAGATCGACATTGTTCTCGCTGTCGGGAAATTGCTTCCAACGCGGTTGAGCGCTGCTCTATCATCGTCTCAACCTGCCCATGGCCGAGACGGTTGAAAAACTGACGACGGGCGAACCGCTGACGATCGATCAGCTTCTCGAATATCTTCCGGCGCTAAAAGAAATCCCCCGCGCGCAGCTCGAGAATTGGGCCAAAGGCGCCGCCGTTCTTCACCGTTACCGCAAAGGCGAGATCGTTTGCGAAGAGGGCGAGTTCGGCTCGACCGCCTACTACATCGTCTCCGGCACAGTCGACATTTTCATTCACAATCCCCTCGCTCATCTGCGCACCCATCCGGTCCGCAATTTTCTCGGCCGGAGCCTGCGACGGATGAAAAGTTTTCTGACTGACGACCAAACCGATCATCGCCCGGAAGCGCACCAGCGAAAATTCATCGGCATCGATGCGAATATCGATCTTCCAATCAATCGTCCGCTCGCGCAGCTCGGGCCCGGCGAATTGTTTGGCGAAATGACCTGTCGCACTTATCAACCGCGCTCCGCCACCGTCCAGGCGCGCGAGCCGTGCATGATGGTCGAGATGCTGCGGGTGATTCTCGACATGCTGGTTGGCAACCGCCAGCCGTCGGAATTAACCAAAGCGACTTCCAAAGTGAAGATGCCGACGTTCAAAGGCACTTCCTTCAAGGCCGAGATCGAGAAAAAATATCGGGAGCGCTCGCTTAACAATCATCTCCGCAGCGTCCCCCTCTTTGCTTCCCTCGATGACGAATTCATCGAGCACCTTCGGCAACGGGTCGAGCTCGTTTCCTACAACCAAAGCCAGGTCATCTGCAAAGAAGGGGATGAGGCGGACGCATTTTATCTAATTCGTTCCGGCATGGTGCGCGTTTCAAATGCGCTTCCCGGCGGCGAGATGGTCCGAACTTATTTAAGTCGCGGCGATTACTTCGGTGAAATCGGATTACTCCGCTCAGTAAAACGCACGGCGACATGCGCCGCGCTCGACGCGGTCGACGTCGTCAAAATTCCCGCGTCCGATTTCGCGCTCATGGTGGAAAAATTTCCCGCGGTGCGCCAGCAAATTGAAGCCGTTGCCGGCGCGCGCCTGGAAGCGGGTCAGCGCAAGATCCCGACCGGATTGCATCTCGACGATTTTTTGAATCAGGGATTGTTTGAAGCGCAGAATCTCTTACTGATCGATCTCGAGAACTGCACGCGATGCGACGCGTGCGTGCGCGCATGCGCCCAGGCGCATGACGGGGTTTCGCGACTCCTTCGCGACGGCTTGCGTTACGAACATTTCCTGGTCGCCACCGCATGTCGATCTTGCCGCGACCCGCTTTGCATGACCCAATGCCCGGTCGGCTCCATTCGGCGGAAAGAGAACCTCGAAATCATCATTGAAGATTGGTGCATCGGCTGTGGCAAATGCGCTGAGCTTTGCCCCTATGGCAACATCAACATGCATCCGCTCGAAGTGATGAAAGAAATAAAGACTGAGATCAAAGGCAAAGACGGCGCGCCGGCGCAGGTGAAGATCGAGAAAAAGAAAATGACCGCTTACAAAGCGAACACCTGCGACCTTTGTACGCAGCTTTCAACCCCGAGCTGCGTCTACGCTTGTCCGCACGACGCGGCCAAACGCGTCGATCCGCAAAGATTTTTCGGCGACGCGATCACGGCGCAGAGCGAATTGATTGGTGCGACCTGGGCACCAATGCCGGCGCGCTACGAGACCCATCACACTCATTAGCTTGATTTCTGATTTTTGATTTCTGAATGCTGGTTTGGCTGTGCCGGGTCTTCCGGCCAATCAGCAATCAGAGATCAGCAATCATCAATTAAGCGATGAGAATCGTTAACCGTGTCCATCTTCCATGGTTCCTTTTTGTCGTCTTCGCAACGCTTGTGTCGATCTGGCTCTATCTCGGAAATTTCACGCCCCAAACTTTACCGTCGGCGCTGCGTTTGCCGGATTCGTTTCTCCAAAAGCCGTCTGAACATCACAGAGTCGGCGGGACGCCACTCGGTTTAATCTTCGGCACGATCGCATTGTCGATCTTCGTCTTCGCCGCTCTCCTCGGCGTCCGAAAAAAAATTGTGCTCTGGCGCATCGGCACGGTGCAACGCTGGTTGCGCGCCCACATTTGGCTCACGCTATTGACGATTCCGCTCGTGATTTTACACAGCGGCTTTCGGCTCGGCGGGCCGATGACGACGTTGATCATCATTCTCTACGTCGTTGTGATGGTGAGTGGGATTTATGGTCTCGTGCTCCAGCATTACGTGCCCGCAGTCATGATGGAGCGGTTGCCGGCTGAAAGTGTTTATGAACAGATTCCGCACATTCGCGCGCAACTCGTCGCCGCTGCGACAAAGATGCGCGATTCGTTCAAACCCGTGCCGCCAACCAAGGCTGACGCCGGCGCGCCCGCGCCAAGTCCGGCAAAAGCTGTCACCGCAGGATCTGCTCCGATGGCCTCGACCGCGGCGGATTTGAGCACGCCCACCGCGCGCGCAAAAAGCGTTGTTGGGTCGACAATCATCGCAGAGACGATCGCGCCGCCGGAAAAAAGGCTGGAAGAAAAAATTCCGCCACCGCGCCCGCCGGATACAAAACCGCCGGAAACAATGGGGACGCCGACCGCGCGTGTGCCGGAAGGCGCGCCTGTTCCCGCCGGAACGGAAAAAATTACCGGCGTCGCGCCAGCCTCAGTTGAACCGAAAGCGGTTGCACCACCAGCGCCGATTGCCGCTTCCGCCGCTG
>WNGN01001168.1_pt1 | contig 30130 bp, 20 predicted proteins | sample 5400561 | NCBI WGS metagenome assembly WNGN01 (sample SAMN13153379, study PRJNA577476) | soil metagenome | isolation source: 115 cm soil or saprolite under Garry oak tree replicate 2 | place: USA:California | collected 2016-06-15 | reverse complement strand
TCTTTCTTTGCGAGTTGTTCGAGGGTTCGTTTGAACTTGAATTGTGCGACAGAGTCCGGGCCTGACATCTAGCGTCCTCCTGCCTTTGAAAATTCTTGTTTAAGGGCTTGGCCAGAGCGGCCGCTATTCGTTCAAAGAGAAACGTTACGTGTCGAACTGGATTCGACCTGAGTCTTGCTATTCATTTTGACCAGTCCTCGTTAGCAATAGTGGTCAGAATTGTATTAAATGCTTGTTTCAAAAGCGCTGTTCAAGCGGGACCCGGACGTTGACGCGTTAAGGAGCATGGGAAAGGTCCTGTCAGGTTTCGCGGGTGAAGGGAATCAACTGGTGACTGTTGCTGGTGGTGGTCAGAATGCGCGCGTCTACATTGACGTGGCGAGGAAGCTGGGGGCGGATGAGTCGACTGGCGATCTGCTCGGGATAACCGTGACCAGAGCTAACGCGGAATTGTTCAGGCTCGCTCTTGGCAGTATTGCCGTCACGAAGATTCCTACAATGCTCTCGGAGCTGATTCACTATGTGAGTCCCGGGAAGGTGGTGGTCATGGGGGGTCTTCAGCCTGGACAGTCGACGAATGCTGTGGCAGCGCTAGCGGCTGAGATAACCCGTGCCGATTTGCTTGTTAATGCGACAGATGTCCAAGGGGTCTATACTGCGGATCCGAAGAAGGATCCGAAGGCGAAAATGTTGAGGTCGGTCAGTGTTGACAAGTTGTTGAGCTGGGCGATGGCGGGCGATGTTTACGCTGGCAAGTATGAATTGTTGGATCCTGTTGCGTTGAAGATCATGCAGAGGGCGAGGATTCCGACGAGGTTCGTCTCGATGGAGGACCCGTCGAATATAACGAGTGCTTTGCGAGGTAGAGACATTGGAACCCTCGTATCCTATTCTTGAGAGGCATGCTTGATGAAACTGTTGGACCTGTTTCAATCCAAGGCACAGGTCAGGCTTGTAGAGCATTTGTTGCAGAATCGGGACAAGGTCTTCAACCAGGCCGGTCTCGCGCGAGTCTTGGACGTGTCCCCCTCAACCGTCGCGCGGATCGCCGAGCCGCTAGTCAAGTGTCGAGTGTTGATGTTCGAGAGATATGAACAAGGAATGAAGATCTTCGCCCTGAACAAAGAGGAGCCGGCAGCCCGCAACTTGATAGATTTTTATGACAAGATTCGCCAGCTGTGAAGATCGATGAGTCGAATAATCTTATCGCCTGGGCCCTTGCTGCTTCGTGCCCGAGAGTTTTCTTTTGACCGGTGCGCTTGTTACCTCACGAAGCGCATCTGATGCAACCCATTTCGCTGAGGTAGAGTCAGAATCTCGGATCTTCGAGCAGGTTTCGATCGCTGCGGCATTCAAGGCTGCATTTCTTTTTCCGATCTGTCTTAGCGCCCAGTTTACAGCTTTCTTGACGAAGTTGCGTTCGTCTGAGGCCTCTCGAACTATGAGGGGAAGGAAATCAAGGAATGTTTTGTCCACTGCTTTCCTATCATGAACAGCCAGTTCGGCCATCAGGACAAAGCCGGCTCTCTTGACGTACTCTTCCTTTCTCTTGGACCATTCGAGCGCCTTTCTGACTGCAAATTCAGTCTTGTCGAACAGATTTCCACAGGAACCATCCACGATATCCCACGAGTCAAAGTCGGCTACCCACTTTTCCATTTGATCCTCGGTGACCCATGCTGGATCGTCGATCATGCCAGCCAGAATCCGAGCTTCGTGTATGCCAGTGCCCCACAGCTGTTCGGCCAAGTGATGATTCTTTCCAATTTTTCCTGCTAGATCCCGGAGTTGTGGAATTGAGACCCCGAAAGCTTTGCTTGTCTCTATTCCGAAACGTGCCATTCCTGCCACAGCCTTAGGGTCACCTCTTGTATCCATCTCGTGAATAATCTGCTCGAGTTTAACCGATGAAGATTGTTTTCTAGGGCGCTTGATCGGGGGATTTCTCATTGAGGATTCGGTTACTGCTGAGTTGCGACAAGCCTCGAAAAGCTGTTTGAATCCGTGAATCGGAGACGGCATAAGGTCCTTTTTTTTCCCGCTGTCTTTCTCTCACGATCTTGTAATCGATAAACAAGCTGCATTTTCAAAGCTTGCGCAGAAGCAGAGTACACTGTGCCTATTCCTGTGACTCTTCGTCGTCAACCGTTCTTCGTCTGTCGTGGTCTCGTGCTGCGATCTTTCGCCAACTTTTATAGTCGTATGTTCGGGTAATTTTATTCTGCTCATTGAGCGATTTCATTCTCTTCTTGGCAGTTGCAAGTTCTGCCGCGGCTCTTAAGTGTACGAGGGCGATCGCGGATATTATGCCCACCAATGAGCCTATTGCCAGTAGCCACACGCTTGTGGTCATCCCTCTAGGGATAAGACAGGTGAGGCAGAGTCCTCCGCTCGACGGTTGAGCAGAGCTACTCAGTACGTGTACAGGTACAGACTGTGTCCTGGCCCATGATGGGTCGTTGCTGTCGGACGCGGTGAAGCTGACCATGAACGTGGCACCGGCCTGGCTCGAGCTGGGTGTGAAAGAGAAGGCTCCACTGGCCGGGTCAAAGACCATGTTAGGGGCTAGTCCAGTGGCGGAGAGTATGACCGTTCCCCCGGTCCCGGTAGGGTCGGTCGCAGAGACCGAGAAATGTAGGTTTGTTCCCACGGTAGCGTTCAAGGGACCGGGCACCGTGATGATTGGAAGAACATTCGACGCGACGACGGTTATGGGCACGTACACTTGAGATGTAGAAACGCCGTCGGTGACCGTGAAGCTGATGGTGTATTTTCCAGGCGAATCGGCAGTTGTGGGAGCCCACGTGAATGTGCCGGAAATTGGTGAGGCTCCTTGGACGGTTGCGAAGCTCGAATTTGACGGTAACTGGTTAGCTGAGAGAGTGAGGGTCGGTGATGGGATAGAAGAGTCTGTGGCAGTCACTGAGAACGTGAGGGTTGATGTTTGAACGACAGTCTCCGTGGACGGAGCGGTTAGGACTGGAGAAACCTGAGTTCCAACAATAACGTTCAGCGACATGGTTCGTGTCAAGGATCCACTCGTTCCCGTCACGACAAGCGTGTAGGACCCTGCACTTGTTGGCTTTATCGTCAAGGTAGAGGTTCTCGATCCACTTATGGTCGCGGAGCTGAGCGAGACAGTTACCCCGGTCGGGCTGGCGACACTCAATGCCACTGTTGACCCGAATCCGTTCAGAAGGTTCAGGCTGATCGTGGAAGTTCCTTGTCCTCCGGTGTTAATCGAGAGGCTTGACGGATTTGCTGAAAGGCTAAAGTCGCGGAATGTGAATGTCGTGGTCGCCGTATGGGTCAAGCTTCCACTCGTGCCGGTAACTGTTAGCGTGTAGGTTGACGCGGACGAGGATGAGCATGAGATTGTACCGGTTCCATTCGTAGTGAAACTAGTTGATGAGATCGTGCCGCAGTTCAGCCCTGATGGCACTTTATCCGTCAGCGTTACCGTGCCTGTCACCCCGTGAACGAGCGTTATCGTAATTGTCGACTTTGCGGACAAGCCAACATTCAGGGCAGATGGTGAGGTCGCGGCTATTGTAAAGTCTGGAGGGTTGCCGAATGTGAAGGCGATGGTCGCCTGGTGAGCTAGTGATCCGCTGGTACCGTTCATGGTTACCGTGTAGACGCCCTGGCTGTTCGCGCTGCAAGACAGAGTCGCGGTACCGGAGCCGCTGACACTGCTCGGTGTCACCGAGCCGCAACTGAGGCCGGAGGGGATTGTGTCGGAGATCGTGATCGTTCCGGTGAATCCGTTCAGTGCAGTGAGTGTAATGGTAGATGTTCCAGACGAACCGGCGGTAACAGCTGTGGGCGAAGACGCACTGATCGTAAAGTCTCGGAAGTTGAAGATTGAAGTCGCTGAATGTACCAGTGATCCGCTAGTCCCAGTTATTGTTAGTGGGTAACTGCCGGCGCTGGTTGCATTACAAGAAACTGAGGCAGTGCCTGACCCGACAATGCTGGCACCGCTGATACTTCCGCAGGATAGACCGCTCGTTGGGCTGTCCGTCAAGGCCACGGTGCCTGTGAATCCATTCAGAGCGCTTATCGTAATGGTCGTCGTGCCTGATTGGCCCACGTTTACGGCAGCAGGCGAGGTGGCAGAAATTTTGAAGTCAGGCTCGGAGGTTCCGAATTGTAGCGTGTACCAGTTTGTGGCTAGCTGTTGGAACTGGTAGCCTTCCGTGCCGATCTCGATGCCTGCCAGCTGGCAGAGAGTACTGGGGCTCAAGCCCCAGGCAATCAGGTCCTCTTGGCACTGGTGGGCAACATTCGCTGTAAGCACATAGGTCTGGTTAGCTTGAACCTGGGCTAGGGTGACGTTGTCCCAGCCGAAGCTGTCTCCGGGATTGTAGGTAGCTGTCGCGCCTACAGGGCTGAAGACACCGTTGATGTTCTCCACTCGCACCTGAGTATCGAGGCACTGGTAGGTCGAGCCGCCTGCCGTGACCGGGCCGTTGGGAAGCCAGTAGTAGAATGCTACATAGATATGATATCGATATGTGCCTGACGGAACAAAGTTCAGCATAGAGAAGCTGGTGCTGACACTCGTGAGGTTTGAAGGGAACACCCCGCTCGTGGGAGCTTGGCAGGGAGACCAGGGAAAAGTGCCCTTCTGACCAGTTGAATAGTAGTAGCTGTTATCACCGCCCACACCCGGATTCACCTGGACGTTCTCAAGAACACCGTTCACGATAGTCGCGACACTCCCCGACAATCCGTTAGTGTTCCCGCAACTCCAGCCCTGAGGGAGAGACGTACAAGAACCAAAGTCACCAGACAACGACGTGGAAACATTGACCGTGAGACTGCTCGTAGCCGTCTGCTGCGGCCCGGACGAGTCCTTCACCGACTCAGTCACAGTATAAGTCTGAGCAGTCGAGTAGCTGTGCGTGACGGTTGCATCACTACCCGTAGATCCATCACCAAAGCTCCATGAGACTGTATACGGACCAGTCCCACCAGTTGTGGTGGAAGAGAATGTTACGGGCAAATTGACGACAGAATTAGCTGAAACGGTGAAGCTGGTGGTCAGCGGTAGCACGTTGAGAACAGTTATGGTATTCGAGCTCGTCGCGTTCTGCTGGGGCGATGAAGAGTCCTTCGCCGTCTCCGCCACCGTGAACGCATTAGCACTGTTAAAGGTGTGAGTAACAATAATCCCCATTGCCGACGAGCCGTCTCCAAAGCTCCAGCTGACAGTGTAAGGCAGAGTCCCTCCGGTCGTCACCGCGGTGAACGTGACTGGCGAGTTAACGATCGCACTGGCGGGAATTGCAGTGAAACTCGTGTTGAGGGGTGGTGGGGGACAGTTAGCAGAACAAGCTGCGCTGAAAGCGCCTAGCATGTTGGGAGCTCCTGCGTCATTGGAGTTAATCGATGATAACCCCCAAGCCGTTTCGATTGTTGATAGGTAGGAGTAGTGGGACGCCCCCGATGGGCTGATCTGAACGGCCTTCTTTGCAGTTGGTCCGCTGAAGGATGCGTAGACGCATTCGCCTGTTCCGCCAGTGTTGGTGCATTGATTGTAGCCTTCATCATAGAGTACCAACAAAGTAGCCTTTGTTGTGGTGAACTCCGTACTTGCGAGGATCTTTGGCACCAGAGCCGCCAGGTAGCTGTCGCCTCCGGATACTCCAGAATCATGTCCGTTATCATTGTCAGTTGGCGTTAGCCACACGAAATTCGCTGGATTCGGTGAGTTGAGCTCGGCGAGAAATTCAGGGTCATTTGAGGATGCTGTTGTGAGGAAGTGTGAGCATCGGCTGGCAGTGTTCATGTCTGAAAAGTCGATGAATGGGAAGTGGTCTCCGCTTCTAGGCGGGCTGAAACTGCAAGTTCCTGAGCTGCCTGCATCCTCTGCGAAAGCCTTCCAGGTCAGTCCCGCGCCCTCCATCTTATCCACAAGGTTCTGACCAGATTCGAAATAGCAACAGACTCCGTCCCCACTTGTAGTTCCATCATTGATGGCTCCGAACAGAGCAATATAGTTCGGTTCGCTGTTGTGGTTGATGGTTCCCCAGGTCATAGCCAGAACGTTCTGGTCAGCTAGCCGGCTCTCGTATGTACCTGAGCCTCCGCACCCGGTATAGACGCTGCAGAGCGCCTGATTCTCCATTAAAATCGTGACGATATGATCGAAAGGAGCGCCCGCCGGTATGCCCATGGTGGTGCCCCGAGCATCAAAGTTACTATTCGACGCTAAAAGTGGACCCGCTAGCAGCGCGCCCAGCAGCACGAAACTAGTTATCAGCAAACCCTTGGTCGTTCTACTGATTCGCATTTTCTCCGACAACAGTCCTATCTTCCTCCTGCAAGTTTGAACCTGATAGTTCGATACTGCGGGTTTCGATCTAGTGATACCATTCTTGTTTTCACTCTCAACTTTCCTCTACGACCTCGGGCGGGATCAGATTGGCCCGAGCCGAACGGCCTGCTCGCATCGCCGACGTAGAACCAGACACTTGAAGTGAGCGAGTTCCTCGGCAACAAACCATATGGTGCTGCGATCATCAAAGGCTGTGTTGAACCCGGTTGAAGCTCATCCGGTTCTTGAGCCGATCCTCAAGTGGACTGTAGTGTGTTAAACACTCAAAGCCAGTCGTGATTCTTTGCCGCTGCCAGCCTAGACTCAAGCCTTCCATCCTCTTTCCCACTTTCAACGGAGAGTCGGTAAACCTGGTCTGGGGAATGGGTTAGAGTGTTTGTCCCTGTTGCGGAGCTAGACCGAACCTTGGCTCCGCGCTGGCCCCGAACATTCTGCTAAAAAAAAGGTTGGACTTCGAAGCGCCCGCCGCCACCACAATCGGTGAACCCGTTTCCGGTTTCAAAAGAACGGATAGGAAAACAAGCTCTCCTATCCATCCGTCCGACTTTCGATGATCAGCGGAATGGATGGTACATGATGCCTCCATCGCTCTACGTCCAGAACGTGCCCTGTTCCAAGTTATTAATTCTTGGGGTAATCTAGGTCATCCATGCTTATACGGCCTCAACCGTGTCTATCCACGTCTATCCAGGATAATTCGGCATCAATGATAAAATTGTCATTTAGAGACGATGGGATCAAAGAACGGAGCACGTAACGTAAAGGGTTCTTGGGTCCTTTCTTGGCGCTAAGCTACTTAGGAGAAGGAGACGTTCATAGATGAGCATAGAAAATCGGTGTAAGAGTTTGTGCTAGGAGAGCTAGCGGGATCTCTTGACGAAACTGTAGCGCCGATAGCCTGCTGTAACATCCACGAGGATAACGTAACCAGTTAGGAGAATGATGTTGTTAGTCGCCCGAAATAAGGGTCCGATGCCTAACACTACTCCGACCGTTATTGATATCAGAACACTCAGAAAAATGCTGAGCGCAATTTTCTCCAGAGTGTTGACTCCCCCTCCAGGAAAAACTGCCATGACCGTAAGGAAGCCAGGGATTATGCCTAGGACCCCCAGGCCGAATACGATTCTGAAAAACAGAAGAGGGCCGGTTTGTACGTCGTAAATCACGAAGAAGAATTCCGACAGTGCAACGATGATGACAAGATAAAACCACCAAACACTCCATACGTCGATGAGATACTCCTTGAAAGACCCATGATGCTTGAAAGACAGCTTGATGTCCCTTCGGACTGCTATTGATCGACGGTGGGAAGAAGCTTCGCCTCGTTTACTCTGATATCTTCCTGAACCAAGGATTTCTTTGGAGAGGCGATGCTAGATGGACGGTGCATCCTGTAGCATCGATGAGTCCGCCTCTCGTTACTTCAGGCAAATCCTAAAACCTAGCGTCTTTCCGGCCATGTTCTGAGACCCAGATATGCACTTCCGTTTCCAGGCACTTCTGGGAATTCTCTTGGTTCTCGGGTTCTGTTTCTCAGGAGGAGGGTGTGCATCGGGGCAGCCTGCACAGACCTCCGATGCCCAGAGTCAGCTTGTAAAAGCGTTCGTGCTCGTTCAACAAGCGGATATGGCAGGTGCTTCGCCAGAGCAGATTGCCGAACTGGCTAACAATCTCAATCTAGCTCTCCGATACACGAACGAATCTGCAAGCCTGTCGACTGCTACTTCGGCCGAAGCTCTTAGTCTAGCAAACGCTGCTCGGGAACAGGTACTCTTTCGTCAGGCGGTGGCATACTCGACGGCGGTGGGCGCCGGGTTCGCCTCCGCACTGCTCGTCACAGAGTTCCATCGCATCGGCGAATTTGCCCGTAGGCTGAGGCTGCGCTCAAGGCAGCTTGATGGGTAGAGCTTCATGCAACGAAAGATCCTATTTCTCCTCCTGCTCTTCGCGATGTTCAGCCTAGTCTATAGTTCTGTAGCATATTACTCTCTGAGCCGGCCCCCTGCCCAAATGTTCATGGCCTGGGGAATCTTTTCGCCTACCGGCACTCTTTCAAACTACTTCTCTGGCTCTGAAGCAAATGTTACAGCAGGCAAGGTCATGAACTGGCACCTGGCCATTACGAATCAAATGGGGTCCATCCAGTACGTTAAAGTGGTATACCGGTTAGGGAATGCCACCACCGCCGGCCCAAATGCGACTGTCCCTGCGAGCAGTATTCCACAACTCGGCACTAGCTCAATCTTCATTCCGAACGCGCAGACGGCCCTGATGAATTTTACTTGGAGCATTTCAAATAAGACCAGGGGCGGAATTGTGTTCCTCAATATGACTATCAATGACCAACATGTTTCCCCTTCCGTGAGTGCTGCCGGAGGTCAAAAGTTCAGATTTTTCTTTGAATTGTGGACCTATGATGTGGCGTCAAACTCGTTCCAATACGGTTACAAGGGGCAGAATTCTTGGGTCGGAGTCCCTCTCCAAGTCTGGTTCAACTCCCGGTGAGAAATTTCCATCATCCCAGCTTCTCGTTGGCGTATATCTGGTCGGTGCCGGTCGAGTATACTAGGTCAAATTTCTGCGTTACTGCGGCTGTGTAATTGCTTCTAGCTTGCACGTAGAACCCTGAATTGGATCCGAATCTTACCGTGTAGAGGTTTTGCCAATAGTTGGTCAGCACGATATAGTTAGCGGAATCGTCGGCGGCTGTGTAGGTGAGGTTGAACCCTGGAACGGTTGGGTCCGCTCCAGGCTTGACGAAGCCTCCCTGCTGGTTTGTAAGATTGTCCTGCTCCGCCTTCGGCTCTCTAACCGCCCCGTTGATTCCCGCATAGAACCTCCACCCGTCCTCATCAGGATGAAGGAACAGGACAGAATGCTGTTGAAATAGGCTAGCAGCGATGTTTGATACGTACAATGACGATCCCGGGATGTACTCGACGGGATCGACCCCGTATCTCGTGAGAGGTATCATAACAGCAAAAAGAATCATGATTATGATGAATCCCGCCCTCAAGGGACGGAAGAAGTTCCATCTTCTTAGGGTCAGCGCGGACTTTCGCTCTAGAAGCCAAGCTGTGAGAATGACAAAGGGGAACAGAGCAAACAGATAGCTCCTCTGAAGCACATCCAGCCGGGCGAATATCGCGATGGGTATTGTGGATACTGCCGCGAGAAATAGACCTCCGAGGAACAGTTCCCTCGGCCGGAGTTTCCGGAAAAATGCGAAGAATGCAAGACCCACAGCCCAGACTATGACCGAAATGCCTTGTTCTGCGAGCACGGTCAGTCCGTAACTGTATGATGGGGTAGCGGCAACGCTAGCTGTTGGGGCCGTGGATCCCGCAGTTCCTCGTAGGAGTGCTTCCACGACTCTGTCTATGATTGATGTCTGAGCCAAGATTCTGGCATCGACGGCAATGTTGGCCCACCAGATGAGGACGACTCCAACAAGAGCCATGAAGGGCAGGACCATCTTCCCGGCTTGTTGGTTGAATATCTGCGGAGATTTTAGCAGGCATAGGAATAGGAAGCCGGCCATTCCGAGGCTGATCGCAAGCGGGGTCTCTGGATGGCTAGCCACGAAAATAGGAGCCGATAAGATAGCAAGCGTCGTCCAGAGCTTTCTCCGAGGTTCGTCGTCTATTATTTTCACTAAGAGGAGTATTATTCCGAGGTAGAGTACCAATTCAAGGCTTTGAGGTGAGACGTGCAGTTGAAACCATAGTCCTCCTAGTAGGACTGCGGAGGCGATCGAGGCATACTGCGGGCTATAGGCCCTGGCGATGACGTATGCTAGAAACACGACGACCAACGATAATCCCAGGGGATAGAATCTCATCAGCTGGAAAGGATCGATGCCTGCAACCGACACTAGCTGGCCAACAAAAGCGAATTCTCCCGGAAACTGGTGAACGTACCATGCAGGAGATGTCAGCCATCCCCGGTAATTTAGAAGGTCTAGGGAGTTTCCCATATGATAATAGGGGTCGAGGAATCTTGGGTCTTGATAACTGAACGATGACAAACCAATAAGGTAGAACGCAAGTGTGAAGAGCGCTGAGATCTCTAGACCGATTCTTGCCTTGCCTTGAAAGCTTGATCGGATGAAGAGCAGAGCCAACGTGGCCGCGAGCCCCCACCAGTAGGTGAACGGTAGGTGCGAGTAGTAGTAGAAGCTGTTTGCAGGGAATATCGTGACTTTGAAGGTCGAAGCGGTGAAAAACCAGAGAGAGATGGCTTGGCTACTCAGAATGAGTAACATTGCAAAAGATCTCATTTCGACCGTCTCGTAGATCGGCCTCCGCTTTGGAACCGTTGGCCCAGGCAGGACTGGTCGAGTCTCAAGTTCCGGATGGAATGGAGCCTCCGGTGGCGGAGTGACTTTCACCTTTCGACGTTTTCCCTCTTCTTCTAATTTGATGATCCAGTAGCTCGTGACTAGTAACAGTCCTATCACGGCCCCGGTCACACTCCATTCGTTCAACAGGGTTAGACCGAGAGGGAAGTTCTGAGATAACCAAGCACCGAAGAACGCGTTTGACCTGCTCTCTAGGTATGTCCAGTACAGCAGAATAGTTATGAAAAAAGTCTGTATAGATAGAAATACCTCAGTAAGTCGTTTTCTTGTGATTCTTCCCATACCTAGTCTCCATCACAAATAGTCCAAATGTCGCGATTGCTATTCTCACTATGGTGCCCGAAAAAGGCACTATTATAGGCGTTCAATCACCAAGATCGTTACGGGTCGGTACGGGTTTAAGCAGGGGTTAACGAGGAAAGAGTGCCATACTTCAATGACGATTTTTTCAGCTTTATCGATACCCTCAAAGCGGCCAGACGAACTGACAACCGAAAAAATCCTTTCATAATCATTTCAATTGAGCGCTATGGTAAGTTATCGTCGGACGCTCACTATTAACTTCGTCGGATAGACCCGAAACTTCCACTAGTCCTAAGTGACTACTTTGCTGGCCACAGTTTCATCGTAGCCACCGGGTGGCTCGAATCCGACTATCAACATTGAACTCTGATTCGAAATTCGGATGGAGTATTCTCAACAACGGCGGAGACGCAGGCCGGGCTAAAGTGGACAAACTCTCCAAGAGCGGTTTTGTTGTCAAAGCTCAGCCATTCTACCTGAACCGTATCCGTCGCTCCGTTCGTATAGGACATCTGATACTGCGTATGGTTTCCATTCCTCGTCAGGACGTAGAGGCCATCAGTTGCACAATCAACCCTTACGCGAAATTCTGTCGTGGTGTTCTCTATGGTGCTTGAGACGCAATCCTCGTCTTTAATCTGGACAAACCTTTCAAGGGCTGTCTTGTTGTCGAAGCCCAACGATTCTGCCTGGTTCATTCCGGTCGTTACCCCGTTGCTGAATGTTATTTGGAACTGGGTATGGTTGCCGTTTCTGGTGAAAATGTAGACAGAATATTGAGGGGTTTTCTGAGAGACAATAGGGCTAGAATGTTGAGAGAATACTAGCGCCAAAGCAAGGACGACTAGGACGACCGCGAATACTGTCGTGATTTTCTTATATTCTTGCGAAGATGGCCTCTCCCGTTCATCCGACGATAGTTACCATGATAATTCATCAGACGATAACTTAACAGAACCAGATAGACGCCTATTGGTGGCAATGGACGCCAGTTGCCGAAGATTGAACAGTCTTCGGTTCCATAAGGTTGTATATTCACCGAACAATATGGCTCGTCCCTTTCTAATGTCGCTTATTGGATCGTCACATATTATTCCGGCATGTCCCACAGTCTTCGCCCAGTGAGCATCGCTTCCAGCCGTCGTGGGACGATCTCGCGTCTGCGCGATCGACGTGGCCTTGAGGTTGGCCAGAAAACTGCTCGTCGCATTGAAGATTTCTACCCCATCTGTCTTGAGGCATTGTTCCTGAAGAGATGGTTTGATTCGAGTTGAGTATGGGTGCGAAGCGATGCTGATTCCTCCAAGGTCGCGTATCTTCTCCACCGTCTCTTCCACTGGGAGACCTTTGGGAATGTCTGTCTCAACTCCTATGGCAAGGATGTGTCCGAAGCGGCTTGTTATCTCAGCCCCTGGGATTACCTGGAAGCCCGCATATGCCTTGGCAGTCTTTCTCCCGATGAGTCCTCCCATCACGCTATCGTGGTCTGTTATTACGATCCCTTGAAGGCCCTTTTGAATGGCAGCCTCTATCATTTCTCTCGGCGTGTTGAGTGCGTCGAATCTGCGGCGGCGCCGATTGCTATAGACAGTGTGGCAGTGTGTCTCCCATTTCAAGACATAACGTTCTGTGCTCCAGACTCGTATAACGGTTAGACAGTCTCCCTCAAGAGGTTGGAAATCGGTCTTGCCCCTTTCGCACAGCCGAAATCTTGCCTAGGTCAGCCTGTCCCTTAACCGTAAACATCGGAGAGTAGTAGTGTTCAAATGATCGAGGCACAGCCTGCATTTACAAGAAGGCGCGGATCTGACCAGGTCTATCTAAGCGCAGCGAGTCAACATGTCTTTGTTGAGCCGTAGTAATGCAGTCTTTCTACTTTGTTTTCTATTCCTCCTCAGCGTTGCCATACCCCGTTCTTCCGTACCTACTCAAGTGATCGACCAGAGTATGTCATCAGGTCTAGCGAGACAGGTGGTTTCGATCGTTTCACTCGGTCCTATCGTAAAGACGACTCTTGGCCTGAGTGTGGCCCAACCGATAATTCAAGGCTGGGGTGGCGTTACGTTGGATGAGGCCGCGAACGGTCAGTTACAGCCCACATTGTCACGGCTAAATCAGTCCGGATATAACGGAGTGAGGATAGGCTTCAGCGGTAGCGTTACGCATTGCTCCTCTGGCGAGCTCGGTTCTTGGAGCCCGGACTGGTTCAATCAAACCATACACCTTGCTCAGCAATACGGCTTGTGGGTGATTCTTGACTATCACAGCTATGCAGATCTCGTTGACAGCACCTGTCAAGCGCAGTGGTTGTTGTTCTGGAACAGCGTTTTATCCGTTGACTGGCGTTATGACAGAATTGTCTGGGAACCGATCAACGAGCCCGCAGGCTCCGTGGCTGTTCTATCCTCGGCGTATCAAGCGTGGATCACTCTTGCGAGGGGTCTCGGAGACAAACACTGGATTGCAGTCGAGAACACGATAAGCAACGACGGCTGCAATTTTGACCCTCTGTCTCTTGTGAACTGTTATCCGAAGGTTACTGATCCGTTAAACCAGACTTTTCTGTCGATTCATCCGTATCTCTTCTACGACCTTTGGCAAAGCATCTCCAGCACCTATGGGGTCTGCAGTTCTAGTAGTGCGAACCCTTGGGGCAACGGTACAGCCGAGTGCGTCGCCAACGTCTACAACCAAGGAATGCTCCAGGCAAGTGGCAAGTATCACATGCCGATACTGGACACGGAGGGCGGGGCTGTCTACTACAGTTGCAATAATGTCTGTGTTAATCCGCCCGATGCTGTTGGAACGGACGATGCCAGCTATTCGATCACCACATTACATTTCATCCAGTATCTCACAAACCTGATGCAGTCCGAGAGCATGGGCTGGCTCTGGTGGGAGGCGGGCGAAGGGTCTTGCTGCGGTGTGCTGGATACTTGGGGAGAATTGTTGAGTTTTCAGCCAGCGAGTCCGCCGACACCACAATCACAACCACCACAGTGTCAGTGCAGCCCGTCTACAGGATCCGCGTTTCTTGGAACGCCAGTTTTCTGGCTTTCAATCGCCGGAGTGGCCGGACTATTAGCCACCGTGACCACTCTCACGCAAAAAAGGAATCATGGAAAAACTATGGCAGACGATTCTAAGAGCGGCAAGAGGAGCTGAAGACCTGAGATGTGCCGTGTTCAGGAGTACTCTTCTTGCTTGTCAGGGCCGCGGGAAACAGGATTGATGGCAGGGCCAACGGTAGTCGATCTGGCCGATTTTCCTAGCCATTCTCTCAATGTCTTGCGTTTTACCACTATTATGGTTGCAGTGAAACCAATGCTGCCCCAGCCCAATAGATACCATGTGAACATCTGCGGATTCGAAGCTCTGATCGTAGGTTGCCAGTCGATGCTTCTCAGGGAATAGCTGGCACTCGTGTCTTGCAACAACAGACTCACGTATGAACTCGTGATTCGAGCGACGGTCCAGCCCAACCTCGTACACCCCTTATCCAGCGGGCAAGGTGTCACCAATGCAGGACCTACCGCATAAGCGTTTTGGGTTCCTGGCATCCACCCAGCGTCGAAGAAGTCTCCTATTCTGTGGAGATCAATCAGAGTCCCGTTAAAAGCTGTGTACAATTGGATCCGTTTGTAGTTCAAACATACGGTGTTGGCATTACTGAAAATATTATAGTCGCACTTGGTCTCCGTGGCAATGACTGTCAACCCGAGCGCACCTGCTATCAGGCCGATTCCACCATCCGGGTTGAAGGAAATGGAGAAGATCCGGTGGGGATAGACTTCGAACAACACAGCGGTATTCTGTTTCGTGAGTGATCCTTGCTGATACTTGTACAGTGTTGAGTTGTCGCCACCGATTAACGCGTAGGACCCGGAAGGGCTCCATCTCACACTGTGGTACACGCAGGTGTTATCGCGCGTACAGTTGGTCGAAGGCGGAGCGATACTGGTATTGGTATTGGTTCCGTCGAATTCTGCGATGGTATCGTTGTTTCCAGCAAGTAGGGCCATGTTGGTTGTAGGATCCCAAGCCGACGCGTCAATTGACCTATCACTAATGGGAGATGAAATGAAGGTAGCTAGCTGGCCGTCATAAAGGACGTATTTTCCCCACGGACCTGTGATTAGTGCGGACGAATCGTCAGCTTTCCAGGTAATACTCTGTAAGGTGGTGCTATTGGACAAGAAAGGGGTCGGGATAGCCTGGACCGAAACGGCGCCATTGGAGAGTGTGATCTTCAGGAGGGTGTTGTTTTTCCCTACTGCCAGAGCATAGGCTCCATCGTGCCTCCATCTTACCTCAGTGAGGTTGAAGTTTGTAGGGGTGTGAAATGGGAAAAGTTGGTGTCCGTCGAAGATGAAGAGGGTGCCGTAGTCGCCGACGACGAGGGCGTAGGGTTTGGAAGGGTCGAACGGCAGTTGAGAGGAGCTACCGAATACCTGCCCGATTTTGGTGAGAGGGAAGGGTCCCACTGCCAGGCAGCAGTAAAGAATAACTAGAAAAACTCGCATCCGATGAACTCTTCTTGATTCGGGACGCTAGTGTTCAAGGGCTACCGCTGAAATAAAGATAGCGTCGGCAGCTGTCAGAGCAAACTAAGTTCACGCGGGGCCGAGAGGTGACCTTAGGTATGAAATGACAACCTTTCGACATATTCGAGTCACCGCTCAAGTAGTGCAGTTCGGAATGCAGAGCTAGCCAAATCACGTCTTCACTGTCTCTTCAGGAGGAGGCTACGGACTTTGTTGCGTTTTGATTGCTCCTCTTTCGGCGTCTAACGATCAACACAGAAACTGCGGCCGCAACTCCGATTGCTCCAGCAAATAACGTGCCCAGGATCCATGGTGATAATCCGCCAGGCGAGGACGAACCGCCCCCGGGGTTACTTGGGGATTTTATCACGAAACTGTCAGTGAACTCGCTGGCTCCTGCAACAGTGCGACTGGGGGTTCCAGATGGTAGAAAATTGTAAGAGATCTGTGTTGCGTTGACCGTCATCATGCCGAGGCCGTTTCCGGCCGTCAGGTTCATGGCGTTTCCATATTCCCAACAACAAACGTTGCCGACTCCATTTCCATATTGCCAACAACAACCTCTTGCGCTCATTGCTTTGGCGAAATAGTTGGTGTCGGAACGAGTGAAGTTGAGCTGATCGTCCCTCTGGCTGAAGGCTCCCTCAATGATCTGAACCGTTCCTGCCCCGCGATTGTAAACACCAGAGGATCCATCGTTAGCAACGCAAGACTGCGAGTACGTAATGTTGACTTTTGAATCTGAAGGTGGCTCGGTAGGTCCTAAGCAGGTCAGCTGTTTCGAGCGGGCGTGGATGTGGGCGTGGCCAGTGAGAAGTACGTCAACGCCGTGCGACATTAGATAGGTCTCCAGCTGATAGTTTGGATTATGCCCGTTGTAGTCACCATTGCCTTCACAACCTTCCGGGAGGTCCGGTAAGAGACACGGCTTGTGAAACGCGACAATGATCCAGAGACCTGCGTTCTTTGCCGCAGAGACGACTCCAGTTAGCCAGTTCCAATGCGCATCCATCCCTGCATTGCCGCAAACTGACAGCGGACAATAGTTGTAGTTCACGCTTGTACTAGAAACGTTTCCGACCGTGTCGGCAACGGTTATGGTAATGATGCGTGCTATCGGATTAGATGCTGGGTAATCGAAGTAGCCTTCCTTGCCATAACAGGTAGTGCTTTCAGTGCAGAGGCCGGACCCGATGAAATTGATGTATCCATTGCCTGCAGTCAATTGAGAATTGAAAGCTGAGAGTGGCAGGCAATTGTCACCGATGAAGGCATCTATGTAGCCATCATTAGTGCCATCCAGGGCAGCGTGACCGTCCTCATGGTTTCCTGCAATCATCACATAAGGATAGTTTGGATTGCCCAGCCTGTTCTGAACATTGGCTTTGATGAAGTTGCACCAGTTAACCTCGTTTCCAGTCGGCGGATTGCCGTTGCTGGTTCCGTTGTAGCTGATATCTCCGAGATTTAGGAAGAAATCTGGCTGCAATAACTGGTGGCTCTTCATGGCTTCCATAGCTGACCCAGAGTAGTATCCCGTGTCCCCTCCAAAATAGAATGGGCTATCATCAACAGACCAATCGTTCGAATCTTAGCTTTCATCGAACTGCTTTCAGGGAGCCGCTCGTCGAAGCTATTGTAGTTTGTGTAGGGAACCAAGGTAGTACGCTCCTCTTGCTAGGTTCGAGAAATATCCGTTAACTTTGTGGAGCCTCTCAGGGCTTCCGCTGCCCGGCGACGGTCTGTCTCCAGCAAAGCCAACTAAGAACGTTCCCTTTTGATTAGGTGATCCAAAAGAGGCTCGGCACAAGGGCATTGATCACATTAGGTTAGAATGGGTATACCAGGGATGAAAATTATACCATCTGGATTATCGATCTTGGGTCGCCTTTAATACAAGGGGAACGAACGACCTAACACGAACCGGATGCGACGTACATCTCTCCTCGCCATACTGCTCTTGACGCTGTCGATTTTTTCACTTCCGGCTCTCTGGAACCTCATCCTCCCAGTGAACGCGGTTTCTGCGAGTTTCTCGTTCGCTGCGTCTGGCGATATGGGCAGCCTCACGGTTAGCACGTCTACAACCAGCCTCAACCGACTGGCTACGGCAAATCCTAGCTTCTTCCTCAGCCTAGGCGATATGAGCTACGACCCTTCTGTCACTGGGGATGCTTGGTGTGGTCAGTTCGCGTCCGCGTTCAGCAGCATCGAGGTTACGCCAGGAGATCACGACACGGGAGGGCACAATTCAGCCACTTTTGGAGAGACGCACAGTTATGAGCGATACTTGAACGGGTGCCCTTTCAATCTTGGGGTTCCGATTGTCTGCGGGCCAGTTCAGGGCAATTGTTACGGGAAGGAGTACTACTTTGATTATCCGACTATCAATCCTGTCGCCCGTTTCATCTTTGCTTCTCCGAAAATTTACAACATTACAGGGGTTTGTACCTCATCTCCCAATTGTAGTTCGCAGACCGGTCAGCCTTGTACCGAACAATACGGGTGCTGGCAGTATGATGCCAACGATATCCACTACAACTGGGCCGCCAACGCGATTGACAATGCCCGCGCTCAAGGGATAGGGTGGGTCGTTGTAGCGACTCACAAGCTCTGCATGAGCAGCGCTGACGCCACGTGCTCAATGGGAATCTCTTTCTTCAACATGTTGGTCCAGAAGAAAGTCGACCTTATCATCCAGGCACATGATAACGCGTATGAGAGGTCGAAGCAACTTGCGCTCAACAGCGGATCCTGTCCGAAAATTGCTACGGACGGTAACGGGTATGTGGTCTACAATTCCGGATGCATTGTGGATAGCGGGCTAGGTAACTACACTCGCGGATTGGGTAGCGTCGTCATAGTTCAAGGTGCGTGGGTAAACGATCTTTACGGAGTGAACGCTTCAGCATCTGCGCCAGCAAACGTGGCAGAGGCGCCATTTTTCGCAAAGTTGATGGGAAAGAATACGCCTGGTAACGGTCTAGGCTTTACGAAATACACGATATCCGCGTCAAGAATAGACGTGCAGACGTCTTTCTCGGGAAACTTCTCTGACAGTTTCAGCATATCGAACGGTTCAGGTCCATTCCCGCTTTCGCCATGGCCCGCCCTCGTAGCCAACCCTGGCACCGGTGAAAAGGAATTCAAGTTCGCATGGGAACGTGCAACTTTCTTTGCCAAGGGGCTATACTGGGCCTTCTGGGCGAACGACGGGACGTGCGAGGGACAGAGCAGATGCCTCTACTATAGCACCTCGTTGGACGGCGTTACATGGTCCACGCCTACAAACGTCGGGGTCCACGTAAACCGCGAGGACTTCTCCGTCACTACTGATGGAACCAACGTCTACTATGCCCGTTACAACGAGACTGATTATTTCGCGAGCACCTGCAGCCACGCTCTTCTGTTCCGCCAGGGAGCCGTCTCCGGCGGCTCGATCAACTGGCAACGTGAAAACATAGCATTACCTGCCAACGCGACGACGGCGTTCATCAGTCCGAATCTTAAGCTTGACAGCAGCGGGCAAGCATGGATCGGATACCTGTACAGCGCGACCAACACGTGCAGAGGCAATGGTACGGAGCAGCCGAGAGCGATCCATTCAAAAGGCACGAACTATGGCGCCTGGAGTAGTCAGACAGTTCTCTCGAACGCTCTAAACGGCAACTGGGTCGTGGATCTCACGTCGCTCGGGAACGGTGCCATATACTTCACCTACTGGATCGCCTCATCATCGAACAGCGCTACCGACCTTCATGGCCGACTCTACAACTCAACCTTCTCTCCCGACCAGGCGATCAGCTCGGCAAGCGATAGGCTCGATAACAATGCCTTCGTATTCAGCAACGGCTCCACAGTCTACGCCGTGTGGCTGGATGAGAGCCTTCAGAGGCTGATGTTCGCTAGCACAAGCTTCAAGGGCCCCTCGACGGAAACCTGGAACAAGCCAGTCAAGATCGCAACATCCGAATGCTGTTCCTCAAGCTCAGGCTATGGAGCGCAGCCCTGGACAGCCACTTTCGATCCGGTGTCCAAATCCCTCTACCTCTATTGGTACAACTACACCAACCAGGAAGTGGACCTCTACCACGGGCTCGATAGCAATTGGTCAGGCCCCACCTTAGGCTGGACCACAAATCAAGCAACAAGCGTCAGCTCGATCACAAGCTTCCAGTACGCCTCGAAGGTTGGCAACAATGGAGCAGAGGCAATAGGTGTGATGTTCATGGATGGGCAAGGAATCGGCACCGCGGAAGGTAATGCTCTGAAGTACTTAGTCTACACGACAATAGCAGCTGGATTCGTAACAGTAAGCTTCACAACGAATCCAACCGACCCGCAGGTCGGGCAGCAGGTAAAATTCACCGCGTCGGCGAGCGGTGCCACGCCTCCGTATTCATACAGCTGGAACTTTGGAGACGGATCCACATTTTCAACCACCGACCCAGTTGTCACTCACACATACACCGTCCAAGGAACTTTCCTAGTCACACTGAACGTGGTGGATGCGGCTGGCGCTGCAGGCACAAACTCTCGAAATGTCTCAATTGGGATCCCGGCTAATGTCGCGCCTTTCTCTGTAATTTCAACAATGGATGGCAGAGTCTACAAGTACTTCCAGAACGGCACAAGCGTATTCATAGGCAAGCCTGTTGCAAGCGCCCTGCGACAAGTAGCATGGAGGCCTGACGGGGCCTATGCGTTGATTATTGGTGACAAAGGTATCGTCTACACATACGACGGCACCTCTCTAACCAAGTTCTCCTCGACTGTTATTGGAGGCACGAATCTCAACGCAGTCGCTTGGAAACCGGATGGGTCGTACGCGCTTATCGGAGGCCAGAACGGCCTGATCTTCAACTACAACGGTACTGCGATCACCAAGGTCACAGACCCATCCACTAAAAACATCTACTCGATCAGCTGGAACCCGAACGGCAACTCTGCACTCCTCGTCGGAGACTCAGGAACGGCTTTGAAGTACACTGAACCAGCAACAATTACCCCACTCTCTTCTGGTACGGGGCAACCTCTGTTCGCCGTGGCCTGGGACCCAACCGGCTCGTACGCTCTAACGGCAGGAGCGAACGACGTCATACTATCCTACAACGGAACCACGTTCAATGCGCTAAGCACGACTGGATTATCTCTGCCGGGCAAGAACGTACGGTCGATAGAATTCAACCCGGCTACAGGTCTCGGACTATTAGCCGGTGACACTGGCATGGTGTTAACCTACAATGGAACCAGACTCGCCATTGTAACAAGTGGAACGAACAAGAACCTGCTCTCTCTCAGCTGGTTTGCGGGCGCCGGCTACATAGTCGGCCAGAGTGGAACCCTGCTCTCCTACGCCGGAGGGACTCTCACAAAGCTAGCTAGTGGAACCACCTCGGACATTGCCAGCATAGCCTGGACCCCTCAGACATTGTCCGTTACGTTCACATATTCCCCCACTAACCCGTCAACGCAGACAGCCGTCTCTTTTACCGCTGGCGCAAGCGGGGGAGTATCTCCCTACAGCTTCAACTGGAATTTCGGTGACGGAAACTCAGCGATCGGCGGGAACGCGGTCCACTCCTACTCGTCACCAGGCTCTTACACAGTATCGGTCACAGTTACCGATAGCTTCGGCTCAACCAGCCAGAAAAGAGGTAATGTGACGGTTCAGTCTCCCCAGCCCCCCGCTGTGACTCTAAACAATCCATCTCCGAACCCTGCTAGCACGGGCACGGTTGTCACCGTGAACTTTGCAGTGTCAAGCCCGACCAACGTTACAGGGATCACGGTCAACTGGGGCGATGGCACACCCCTCGACAGCCTGGCCGGAATGGCTACCTCTGATACACACATCTACGCCTCGACAGGAAACGCAAAGTCCGAGACATTCACGATAACAGTGACGGCAACGAACGCGGCCGGGCCCGGCTCAGGCACGACGACAGAGACGGTGAATGACAGGCCTCCAACCATCACCGTCTCCAGCGCAACAAGCCCGGTGAATACCGGCCAGATGGTAAGCCTGACCTTCCATGCCAGTGACGCTGATGGGACAATTTCGTCGTTATCGGTCAACTGGGGCGATGGGACATCGGTTGACGTTATGCCTGGAACTGCCACGTCTGACTCTCATATCTACACAACCACGGGCAGCTCGCCATCCAAGGTCTACACCATCACCGTGACCGCAATTGACAATAGCGGCTCTACAGGACAGACCCTCGCCTCAGTGACGGTTAACGATAGACCTCCGATCGTGAGTGTCACTGGCGTCTCGCCGAACCCCGCTCTAGCGGGCCAGCCTGTCAGCGTAAGCTTCTCAACAAGTGATCCCGATGGGACGGTTTCCTCAATTGTTGTCAACTGGGGGGACGGCAGTCCATCTGATTCTCTCGCAGGAACGGCCGCATCAGACACTCACACGTATGCTTCGGGCGGCAGCTTCATTATCTCAGTCACCGCCACGGACAATAGTAGTTCAAGCAGTACAGGGACAATTTCCGAAAGTGTAAACGCTCCCCTAGCGCCTGCTGTGACAATCAATAATGTCTCGCCCAACCCGGCCAGCACCGGACAGGCGGTCACTGTGACCTTCACGGTGTCAAGTACTACGAGCGTCTCAAGAGTAACCGTCAACTGGGGTGATGGAACAACAGACAGTCTCGCGGGATCTGCTACATCCGATATACACTTCTACACTTCCACCGGAAACGTCCAAACTCGAACTTTCACGATAGCGGTAACGGCAACGAATGCTGCAGGATCAGGCTCAGCTGCCACAAACGTCTCAGTCAATGACCAGCCTCCTACCATAGCATTAACGGGAGTTTCTCCAAACCCGGCAAATACAGGCACGACTGTTACTGCAACATTCTCAAGTACCGATAGCGACGGCACAGTAAGTTCAATCTCGGTCAACTGGGGAGACGGAACATCTGTCCACAACCTCGCCGGGACTGCAACCTCGGACACACACGCGTACCCGGTATCCGGGAACTTCACAATCACCATCGTCGCGACCGACAACAGCGGCTCAACAAGCCAAGGAACAAGACTCGAGTCCGTCAAGCCTGCCTCGACTACTCCTTACGCGCTAGCGGTCACAGCTGACGGCAAAGTCTACAAGACTTATGCGAACGGAACCATGATCTTGATCGGTCAGCCAGTTACAACTGAGCTTCGACAGGTCAGCTGGAAGCCTGATGGTTCTTATGCGTTGATAAGTGGCGACTCTGCTGTCCTGCTCAAGTATGATGGTACTCAACTGACCTCTATCCCAACAAGCGTCTCGACAGGCTACAACTTCTGGACAGTCTCTTGGAAACCTGACGGGTCGTATGCTCTGATTGGTGGCACCTCAGGGCTGCTCCTGAAGTATGACGGAGTCTCTGTCACCGCCATCAGCGATCCAAACACTCTCACGATATTCGCGATCGGCTGGAACCCGACGAGCAACTATGCTCTCATCGTGGGCAAGAGTGGAGCTGCGCTCACCTACGACGGCACCTCTGTCCGCTCGTTGACTAGCGGTACAGCATACGATCTGGACGCGGTGGGCTGGAACCCGAATGGCCAGTACGCTCTTATCGGAGGTCTCAACGGAACAATTCTTAGGTTCGACGGGACACAGACCACCCCGATCAACACGAATGGCCTCACTGGGACCAACGCGATCGCGTCCATAGCTTTCAATCCCTCAGGCACTTTAGCTCTTCTCGTCGGAAACAACGGCATGGTCCTTAGCTACAACGGTTCAACACTAACCCTTCTCTCCCAGGTGACATTCAGCTGGCTCTACGGTGTCACCTGGTCACCGTCAGGCACAGCCTACATTATCGGGAACGGCGGTACGGAGCTAACATATTCCAACGGGACCCTGACAAAGGTCTCGAGCGGAATCACGTCTTCGCCTTTGCCTTCGTTTAGGGCAATCTCTTGGAAACCTCAATAACTAGAAAAACAATAGAGTGTTAATTGAGCACTTCAAGTAAGCGGGAGGATAGGCTCGTCTCTTTCGTGGAAAACTCTTGATTGGTCTAGATGCGTTCTTCTACGGAGCCCTAATGCTTCTGAGCGTTGTGTACACCTTGGGGCTGTCCACTCTGTTGCTGGGTGCCAAGGAATACAGAGCGGAGCCGAGGGGGAAACTCAATCCAACAGTTGCACTTGTCATCCCTACTTACAATGAAGCAGCCGTAATCCCGAGAAAGCTCGAAAACATTCGTCAGCTAGATTATCCACGGGACAAGTTGCAGATAGTAATTGTAGACAGCGCATCTAGAGATGACACAATTAGTCTAGTGAAGAGGTTTGTTGCCGACAATGCAGGGAATCTGGCTTGCACTCTCTTAGAACAGCCGGTTCGGATGGGGAAGAGTGAGGCGATAAACGAGGCATTGCGCCATGTTGATGCCGAAATATTGATCCTTACGGACGCTGATGTGACGTTCCCGTCGGGTTCATTGTATGAGATAGTTGCTGGCTTCCAGGATCCGCGCATTGGCGCTGTTTCCGGCGTCGAAGTTCCTGTTGGCGGAGATGACATGATGGGCGGCGTCGAAGGTGACTACAGACGGATTTACACTGCTATCCGGATGGCGGAAGCTAGCGTTGACACTCCATTCATGTGCGAAAGCGAGTTTTCAGCCTATCGCAGAGAGCTACTCCAGCCGCTTCGGCCCGGTACCATGTGCGATGATATTGAGTTGACAGTCGGAGTCCGGTCCAAGGGATATAGGGCCGAATACGATCTAGGAGCTTCCTTCTTCGAGGCCGAGGCAGGGACCTTCAAGTCGAAGATCCGGCACAAGTTCAGGAGAGGAATGGCCAATCAACATGCGCTCCTCCGCAACCACAATGTTCTGTTCAACAAAGCCTACGGAAAATACGGGACTCTGGTCTATCCATTCGAGTTCTTCACACACATCATCTCGCCCCTTCTTGTCGTCATAGCAGTATCCTTCCTGACCGCACTCGCAGTAACGAACCCGGCTGCCTTACCTATCGCTGTTTTGGTATCGGGGCTATCGGCTTTGCCCAGCCTCGTAATCATGCAGAGGTTGATGGACAAGTACAGTAGCAAGGACTTGGAGGGAGTTCGTGGTACAGGGTCTTGGCTACTGGCCGCGGCAGCATTCCTCCTGTTCCAGTTCGCCCTTTTGGCAAGTCTGATCAGGCTCATTGTCAAGGGACCAGTCGTCAAATGGGGACAGATTTCCGAGACTAGAACATCAACTGCATCGATTACAACAAAATGACAGGACTGACGAACGCGGATACGAGCCACGGTGACAACCGAGACGGCTGCCCACTCTGCAAGATTGCGCAGAGAGAAGTACTGGAGGAGTATCCAAGATGGAGGCTAGCACGCACCAAGACGATGAAGGGTCACAGGGAACGACTTATGCTCTTCCACAGAGAACACCTGAAGACTCTCGACGAGCAGTCGATAGGAGAGGCCTATCTTCTTCTCATGGGAATCGGCTCCAGATTTTTCTCATACGTTACGGAGTGGGCAATCTTCGAACCCGTATACGCGACAGTACCGAACCATTGGCACAGAGTAGCTTCCGATCTGGACCCTAAAGCTGACGACTACAAACAGATCCTCAGGACTCCGCGAACGATAATCGACGGTGAGAAAGGCTCCATCCATAGGGCTGATCCGATCGAACACATTATTGAGGAATCGAAGTCAAAAGAAAGCTGAGCGTCTAAGATTTTGACGGAGCCCTTGTTTCACGTTGGGACCCATGAGGGCCCAGAATCCCTCCCTTGTGTGAATAGAGGAGAAATGAGGAGATAGGCTCCATAGTTTGCCCGTGCCGAGTCTTGGGCTGATCTGTATTTTTTCATCGCCCGAGTATAGTTCAACGCAAAGATCCGGGGCCTCGTCCTGGAATGGGCCCTTGAACGTGTCTTCGCGCAGGTGAAATATAGGGCGCACCTTAACTCCGGTGGTTGGATCGATTAGCTGCCCCATCATGTTGATGAGTTTGTCACGAAGCTCCGACTGAGCCATATCTCCGCTCTGGTTTGTTATGTAGAAGTGGGCCTGGTGCCCACCCGTTGAGAAGCATTTTGTCTCGTCCCAGCTGATATTGTCTATCAGGTTTTGGAGAACTCTGTCTATCGACCCTGAAAGGGTTAGACGTTTGCTTATGAAACTGGGTGAGATCTTGTAGACTCTGGCTATGGTCTCTGGAGAAAGATTCCTGAGGAGCCAAGACCGGAACCTTGTTAGAACTTCTCCGCTCTGCTTCACGTGATTATTCGTTTTCAACATGCCATTTTCCGCCAAGTACTCGTTGACGTACAAGGCGGCTGATGCGGGTGCAGACCCATGGTCTGACAAGAGGAGGAGATTCGTGTCAGCGGTGGCGAACTGGCGAAGTTCTTGGACCGCATGATCCATTTTCACGTACCAGTCGCGCAGAACATTCCGGTACGGTGAGTTCTGATCGTCCATGTATCGCCAGAAGTCGTGGTGCACAAGATCTATACCCTGGAAGGTCATCATGAAGACGTCAGGGTGGAACCATCCTAAGAGTGCCTTGGCTGCTTCCAGACACTTTGTGTGAAGCCTGTCTACCTGGGGTAGGTAGGCTTCTTCGCCCCCCTTGAGGTCCGAGGGCTTTGTTACCGGGACGTCGATTTCGTACCCGCCGACTGCTTTATCCAGTCTCTTCATGAGAGTCTTTGGATATGCCCACGCAGCCCTGGTTGGCACTGGAAACCCGCATACCATGAACCCGTTTACAGGATATGCCGGATAAGTTCCTGGCACATTGAACACACCCACCTTCAGTCCACGGTTTGAGCAGATGTCCCAGAAGCAACCTATGTCAGGAGTAGTTCTTCCATGTCTTAGCTTTCTGTCGCGTCCGATGTAGCTGAAGCCGAACAGGCCTATCTTTGCAGGGTTCTTTCCTGTAGCAAAACACTGCCACGCGGGGACACTTTCCGGTGGTACTATTGACTTGAGTACGCCGTAGGCTCCGTTGTCCATTATGGATCGGAGGTTTGGTAGAGTGTCTTTCCACTTTTCTATGAGGACGGGAGAAGCAGAGTCGATCCCGATAACCATCGCTTTCATTTCTGTCGGCCCATACCCTGTTGATGGGCATGCCGCCCGTTGAGGACTTTATCGATCTCGTGGAGCATTTTTTCCCAGACTATCCTCGGTGGGTCCGTAGTAGTGATTCGCGTGAGATGAAACTGTTCCGCAATGTCGTTGTACAACCATTTTTCCTTTCGTATGAAGCCTTCCGAGTGTTCCGGCCTATTTGCGAGGATTCTATCCTCGGGTGCATCAAGGAGGAACGACACATCGGCCTTCGGGACAAGGCGGATAACAAGGCTTTCGAGAGGAACGTGCACGCCGTTGTCGCGGAATCCCACGAGCGTGTCGTAGATGTAGCGATCACATACTGTGCTGTACCCAAGTAGGGTTCGGATCTTAATTCCTCCTACGAGAATAGGGCAGTATACGAAGATGATGTAAAGCGCCCAGAGCACGCGAACAGGCTTAGTTCTGTCCAGATCGTTAGGGAGGATGCGAAGAACCCTTGCTGCTCGTCTCACGATGAATCCGAATGGGTCAAGGATATCTTGGTGTCTGAGGTATGAGAATCTATGTCCTGAACTATTGAGTAGATAGTAGCATCTTCCTGCATTTGTGGACTTTCCCGTGCCGTGGGTCCCGCTGAGAGTTACGATAACCGTCTTTGCTACCAAACCATGCCTCTACCTCCGGATCGGACTGCGGCGCTGAGAAAGTCCAAGACTACAAGAGCCGGTGCGACTGTGCAGTCAAGCGAACTCTTCCACCGTCCCTGAGCAGCTTCCCGAACTGCCTTCAACATGAAGATGATAAAGAGGGCACGGTTGGGTATTCGGTAAGGAAGAACTAGCCGATCCTTACTAAGAAACTTGAGCCTGTCGGGTCCGAATCTTGCCGCGCTCTCATCCCGTAGTCTTGTAAAGCTCGGGTTGTCGACTTCACAAGCCAGGAGGAACCGTTGAATACATCCTAGATAGAAGAGGAATGCGTCACAAATGTTCGCTTCTTTCACTTTGTCTAGAACCTTCTCGGGGGCAGAGTTCTGGGCGAGTTTGAGGAAGTCGATAATGTCTGATAGTTTGATGAAGTTGTGCCGGAATATGGCATGTATTACTCTTATCAGAACTCTGTCTTCGTTCGAGGTCGTCCAGATTTCTCTGCCCGCCATCACTTCCTTCCTGCGGTCTTGCAAGACTTTTTCCGGGTCGAGGTACACTTCACCCAGCTGGCTGATCGTGGGATAAAGCTCAAAATCGTGAGCATAGCCGGGGAGGAAACAGCTGAACTTGCCGAGTAGTTTATCGCAATGGGTTAGGGCTTGAGTTCTGGCCTTAAACTTTCCCAGTAGTAGCTCACGGGCTCTTTCCATCTCGGCCTGTCGAGGAACTAGAAAGTCAATATCGTGACCAACATCCGGTAGCGAATCGAAGGACTTGATCACAACGTGAGATATGCCACTTCTCTCGAAAACCTCGCTCATCTCATCTTGTAGCCTGAACGCCTCGTCAACTCCAGCCTTCTCATCCTCGATGTCCTTGGAGGACAGTCCCAGGAGGTTGGCGAACCTCAGCAGCACCTTATTCTTTCTGGCCAGCTTGAGCAGCTGGTTGGAAGTCTCTGGTGGAGGAGTTCCTTCCTTCAACAATGATCTTGCGAGCTGGAGTGAAATCCTCTCTCTTCTTGCAGTCTTGACTCCTCCTATCTCTTCAAGGAAAGTCAATTTTGTCTAATCACAGGATCCTGCAGAAGACTATCACATGAAACTGTAGTGCTTCCAGTGGCTGGACTGCATGCTGCAAAGACAGTCCTATGCTCCTTATGCATTGTATGGACACCATGGAAGATCCGTAACAAGTAATGACTGGCTAAAGCGATATTTATCCAATTCCGCGACGAGAATACTGAGCGCTCAACATGTATCTGCAGCTATACTATTGTTTCCTCTGGTTGCCGACCGGGCTGGTTTGAAAGGAAAATTGCCTGTCGAATTGTGCGTAGCTACTCCCGCCTTTGGCACGATTCTGCGCGAAATGGGCTTCTCCCATAAGGCCACTCCGGAAAATTTCTATTACCGAAGAGCCACTTTTGGCGATCCGCTGCGGAGGGCTTTCTGGATCTCTTCTATTCCCCTCTTGGTCAAGAGATCGTTTTCAATAAGATCCTCAAGAGTTCCAGTTTTAAGCAGCCTTTCAATCATTTTTCCTGTAACCAGTTTTCCCCATTTCCAGGGAATGAGTTCCGACCCAATCGCGTTGAGAAGCCCGATCTTCAAGTCAGAGAGAACCTTGTTGCTACCATTCCCTTTAGCCTCTACCTCCAGCTCGTAAAGGCTGACATTCCGTTGCTGAAAGTGATATGTCACACAATCGGAAGCTAGCTCGGCCAGATCGGCTCCTGCTTCTGGCGTTGATGATACATTCTTAGTGTGGCGTTCCGTCTCCCGGTCCTGCAAGATTCGGAGACCGATGCTCTTCAGGGTCTCAACTGGATTTGTAGTGTCCAAGTGCTGATATGCTGAGAGCGTAATACCGTTAGCTGAGAGTTCGGCAAGAATCCTATCGAGCGATTCATGCGACCAAGCAAGTTCCAGTTCTGCCCTTTCGTTACGCTTCCACTGTAGGAGCCCGGGGCTGCGTTTCATCGTGATGAGCCATCCATCTTCTCTCTTCCTAAGTCGTAGATTGATCCTCTTTCGTGCAAGTGAACCTGAGGCAGTTTCGAAATAAATGTCGTGGAGCTGGAAAGTTCCTGCAGGTCTTAGAGAATAGCCGTTCAGTAAATCGAGTGTTGAGACCCGTTGGGTGGTTGCCTTGGGGTCTGTGGAATCGATCATGAGAACGATTTCGTTTTCAACCTTTGACATGTTTCAGAACCACGGCCTATTCCTTCATTTGTACCGTTTCGGCTATTTCAACAGACGTATCTCGTTGTCGGCGAAGATTGTTCGCGAGACCATTTTCCACAGATCTTGTTCACGGTTCTACTTAGCCAGCGGTCCTATCTCGTGCCTGAGAGGATCCTCACCTGCAGGTTGGGTCCGGGTCCTAGGGTTTCGCCTTGGGGACGGATTGGGCTAGCGGTTGTCGCGTGTGTGTTCCGAGGCCCCTTGGCAGAGTTCTCCAGACCTTACGATGAATCTCCTCAGGGGTTTCTCTTCCATCCATGACTACAGCCCCTAGTTTTCGCCCGAGGTCGTCGTACAGGCCTAAGCGCTGAGTGTAATCCGAGAGGCTGGGAAGATCCTGCTTTCGCTTGAACGCAACATCAGCATCAACCATGATGAGGAAAGAACATCTCGGCCTCGGTAGTAATCTTAGAAGCTTGAAACCTAATCTGAGTCGAGTTGTACCCTCGTTCATGCCGGCAATCCCATCAACAAGCATGTCTAGAACGTATCTGTCGGAGATGACGGTCAGACCAAGTAGCATGGGGAGGAGGACTTTCGGGCTAGCCTTGACGAGGTTGTCGATCTGCGTTGCTAGGCACCACAGCGAATTCAGGTGTGATGCTCT
>WNGN01000717.1_pt1 | contig 30187 bp, 34 predicted proteins | sample 5400561 | NCBI WGS metagenome assembly WNGN01 (sample SAMN13153379, study PRJNA577476) | soil metagenome | isolation source: 115 cm soil or saprolite under Garry oak tree replicate 2 | place: USA:California | collected 2016-06-15 | reverse complement strand
CTGCTACGCGGGCTCGGTGCTGCCGATCTGGCGGATGGCCCAGCCCGTCGTCTACGTGGCGTTCTGGATCAGCGCCACCGCCATCCTCCTCGGGCTGGGGGGCGCCGCGCTGGCGACGTTCGTCAAGCTCGAGGCTGCCCAGTTCGTGATACCCGCCTTCAGGGGGTGGAATCCGCAGCTAGGCCCGGCGGGGATCATGCCGCTCTGGCCGATGCTCTTCGTGACGATCGCGTGCGGAGCGATCTCGGGCTGGCACGCGCTCTTCGGCTCGGTCGGCACCGCCCGCCAGATCGAGAACGAGGCAGACATGCTCCCCGTCGGCGGGGGCGCGATGCTCTGCGAGTTCCTCCTCGGCCTCCTCGCACTCCTGGCCGTCTCCGTCGGCTCCAAGGGAGCGCCGGTGGGTGCCTTCGCCAACGGTCTCGGCGGCTTCATCAGTGTCTGGGGCGTCCCCGTCCAGTACGCCACCTCGCTGGCCTTCGCGGCGTTCATCGTGATCGTGCTTGTGGTGACGCAGCTCCTCTTCCGCGTCATGCGCGTGACGCTCAGCGAGTGGCTCGGCGACGTGATCCCGCTGGTGCGGAGCCAGCACGTTTCCTCGTTCGTTTGCATCGCGCTAGCGATCCTGGTGGTCCTCACCGGCACCTGGATCTACCTGTGGCAGCTCATCGGCGGCGCCAACCAGCTCATGGCGGCCCTGGCGCTCCTGCTCGTGACCGTCTGGCTGGCCTCCGTGGGCAAGAACTGGCTCTATGCCGGGCTGCCGGCGGCCTTCATGTACGTCACGACGATCGCGTCTCTCTTCGTGACCGCCTACAACCTGTACTTCAACGTCTACCAGATCAACATGGCGGCGGGACGGATGATCCCGGTCATCGGCTCAGGATTCATGGTGCTGGTGGCCTTGCTTCTGGTGACCGCAGCGGTGTTCATAGGGTTCGACGGCTTCCGGGCGTTCCAGCGCTACCGGCGGCGGCCCCTCGCCGCGCCAGGTCCGGCGCACGCGCGCGCCTAGCGAGGCGCGTCTGCATCGCTTCGCGATGTGCCGGGGGAGCCTCAGGGCCTCCCCCGGCACGCGATTGCGGCAGCGCGAAGCGACGCGGTTTACCCCACGCCGGATGCGTGACCCAGGGAGCACATGAGCCGCGTCTTCGTCGGGCGGTTGGCGAGTTTCCGGGAGGCGGTTTCCAGGTTCATGTACGGCATGACCGGGTACGAGTTCGCCCGTCATGCCGTCGAGATGCGGCATCAGATGGAGGCAGTCTTCATGATGGTGACGATGGGTGACCTGATCGGCGTACCGGTGCTCCCCCCGGTGTACTCGCTCCGGCTGCTCCCGTATGTGGTCCCCGAGGTCGCCACCTGGAAGCGGCATATGGCGCGGCGCAAGGACTTCTGGGAGAAGGAAGAGTACGATCTGCACGGCGTCTGACCCGCACGCGAGGAAGGTGAGGAATGACCGACCAGCCGAAACCGAAGAAGAAGGGCGGGGTCCTGGGGATCTTCAAGGACATCGTCTATGGGATGGCGTCCCATGAGATGACGCGCCACGCGGTCCGGCAGCGGGCCAGCATGGAGCATCTGTTCATCCTGATCACGATGGGCGACCTCCTGGGCGTGCCGATCCTACCGCCCTACTACTCGCTCAGGCTCCTGCCTCACGTGACTCCTCAGATCGCGGGATGGAAACGCCGCATGCTTCGCGAACGCGACGTCACCGACATACTGGGCTAGAAGAGCCATGTCGCTCAGGGCCGTCTTCGAAAGCCAACCGGACCGGCGGTACATCATGTTCGGGGGCAAGGGGGGGCTGGGAAAGACCACCCTCTCCGCCACGAGCGCCTTTTGGCTGGCGAGCCAGGGCAAGCGCGTGCTCTTGTTCTCGGTGGATCCGCAGGCGAGCCTCTCCGACATTTTCCAGCGGGACATCTTCGGCAAGGGGCCCGTCCCGATCATGAAGAACCTCTGGGCGCAGGAAGTGGACGCCGACCGGCGCATCAAGGACTACCAGGAGGAGATCCGGAAAAAGATCCTGGACATGTACGGCTTCGACAAGGTCCCCGATGAGATCGACAACTACATCGCGGCGGCCTCGGCCGAGCCCGCGATGGAGGAGAGCGCGATCTTCGACGCCGTGGTCGACATCATCGTGCAGGGCGACTACGACTACTACATCTACGACCTCGTCCCGCTCGGCCACGCGCTCTACTACCTCTCGATGGCCAAGGTCTACGACGAGTGGATCAACAAGATCACCAAGCTCCGGACGGACATGCGCCAGTACGACGAGGTGGCGGCGACCATGCGGCGCGAGGAGACGGTCCGGGACGACCTGATCCTCACCGAGCTGACCTACATCAAGGAGCGCATCAACGCCTCCTCGCGGATCCTGACCGACAGGAAGCGCACTGCGTTCTTCTTCGTCGTGGTCCCTGAAGAGATGATCATCCTCGACACGAAGAAGGCGGCCTCGCTCTTCGCGAAGTTCGACGTGCCCCTCTCGGGCTACATCGTGAACCGCGTGCTGCCGGCCGACCTCGGGGCCGGGAACATCCCGCCGTACCTCCGGAACCGGATCGCGATGCAGCAGAAGTACATGGGCGTGATCAAGGAGAGCTTCGGCGGCGACATCCGCGCATATGTTCCGGAGATGGAACGGGACATCACCGGCCTCCCCATGATCGAGCGGCTCGCGCAGCGCCTGTTCGTGGACGGGGGAGGCCCGGGATGACGACAGACGTGCAGATCGACACCTCGATGGCGAAGTACCTCGCAGAGCACCCGGGCGCGCAGTATCTGTTCTTTGGCGGCAAGGGCGGTGTCGGTAAGACCGCGATGGCCGGCGCGACGGCGCTCTGGCTCGCAAAGCAGGGGAAGCGGACGCTGCTGGCGTCCACGAATCCGGTCCACAGCCTGTCGGGCCTGCTCGGCCAGGACGTCTCCGGGAGCCACACCGCCGTCACCGGCGTGCCCAACCTCCGCGCCTACGAGATCGACACCCGGGAGACCATCGAGCGCTCCAAGAAGGAGATCCGGGAGAAGATCCAGTGGTTCCTGAAGTTCGCGGACATCTCGACCAAGGCCGACGACTTCGTCGAATCGGCGACGATGAACCCCGCGTTCGAAGAGTCGGCGATGTTCGAGAACATGGTCGAGATGATGCTGAAACGGGAGTACGAGGTCTACGTGTTCGACACGGCGCCGACCGCCAACGCCCGACGGCTGCTCGGCATGTCGAAGGTCTACTCGCTCTGGGTGGACAAGATGCTCCGGTCGCGGGAGGAGGCCCGGACGCTGCGCGAGATGCTCTCCTTCGGCAGGAAGAAGGAAGCCGACCCGCTCCTGGAATACCTGCTCGGGTTCCGCGAGCGCATGGGGCAGGCGCGCCGGCTCCTCACCGACGCGGACAAGACCGCGTTCTTCTTCGTCACGCTGCCCGAGGCGCTCCCCATCGCGGTGATCACGCGCTTCATCGGCTGGTTCCACGAGTTCGGCATCCCGATCGGGGGCGTGATCGTCAACATGGTGATGGACCGCCAGGCCCTCGGCGCGGACGTCCCCGAGTTCGTCCTGAACCGGATGCGCATGCAGGACGACCACATGAAGACGATCGGCGAGAAGTTCGACGGGCGGGTCCGCGCCATCGTGCCGCTCTTCGACGAGGAGGTGCGGGGCACCACCATGCTCGCCCGGGCCGCTGTCGCGCTCTTCGCCTGAGCCAACGTCCCGCACCGGGTCGATTGCCCGTCGCGCGCCATCGGTGCTATCCTCGCGGCCAGTTTGTTGTCGCACCTACTTTTGACTGGAGGACCTCATGGAGCGACGCAGGTTTCTCGTGAAGGCGGGCGGCGTGCTCGTCGCCGCCGGGGCGACGGCCGCCGTGGACGCGCCGAACGTCATCGCGCAGCCGAAGTTTCAGTGGCGGATGTCGACGACCTGGACCCCCGCGCTCGACGTCCTGCAGGGCTCGGCCCAGCACCTGGGCAAGATCATCGACGACATGAGCGGCGGGCGGCTCAAGATCCAGGTCTTCGCCGGCGGCGAGCTGATGCCGGCCTTCGGCTGCTTCGATGCTGCGTCCCAGGGCACGATCGAGTGCTTCATGGGCGCCCCTTACTATTGGGCCGGCAAGGAGCCGGCCATGCAGTGGTTCTCGGCCGTGCCGTTCAGCCTGAACCCGCAGGGCATGATGACGTGGTATCTCCACGGCGACGGCCTCAGGCTCTGGGAAGAAACCTACGCCGCCTTCAACCTCGTCCCGCGGCCCGGCCCGTCCACGGGCGTGCAGATGGCCGGCTGGTTCAGGAAGAAGATGAACAGCATCGCCGACTACAAAGGGCTCAAGATGCGCATCCCGGGTCTCGGCGGAAAGATTGTCGGGGCGGCCGGCGGCACGGTCGTGCTGACCCCCGGCGGTGAAATCTACACGGCCCTCGAGCGCGGCGTCATCGACTCGACCGAATGGGTCGGACCCCACGACGACATGAAGCTCGGCCTCCACAACGCGGCTCGCTACTACTACTATCCCGGCTGGCACGAGCCCGGGACGACCGCGGAGTTTGGCTTCAACAAGAAGGCCTACGATTCGCTGCCGGCCGATCTCAAGGCCGTGGTGGACCGGGCCTGCCAGGCGACCCAGGTCCACACGCTCATGGAGTACGAGTACAAGAACACCGTCGCCCTGCAGAAGCTCAAGACCGAGTTCAAGGGCAAGGTGGAGATCCTGCAGCTGTCCCAGCCGACCCTGAAAGAGCTGAAGAAACTCGCCGACACGGTCCTCAAGGAAGAGTCCGAGAAGAGCCCGCAGGGCAAGAAGGCCTTCGCCTCGGTCAAGAAGTTCGAGGCGACGCTCAACGACTGGCGCCTGATCTCCGAAGCGGCCTACCACGCTCAGGTCGCGGCCGCATAGCGCGCCGGGCACGGGAAGATCGACGGGGCGGCGCCGAATGGCTCCGCCCCGTTCTCTCTTCGGGAGCGCGGTCAGCGCAGGGCCCGGATCAGCCAGAAGGAGAGATCCGGGAAGGCGATCAGCAGGACGAGACCGATCAGCTGCAGCGCGACGAACGGCACGACTCCGCGGTAGATGTCCGGCGTCGTGATCTCGGGCGGCGCCACGCCCCGCAGGTAGAAGAGCGCGAACCCGAAGGGCGGCGTGAGGAACGAGGTCTGGAGATTCACGCCGATCACCACCCCGAGCCAGACGGGGTCGAAGCCGAAATGAGTCACGAGGACTGGCGTCAGGATCGGTACGTGAATGAAGCAAATCTCGAAGAAGTCGATGAAGAAGCCCAGTAGGAAAATGACGAACATCACGACGGCCAGGACCCCGTAGGCTCCGAGGGGCAGGCCCTTGAGGAAGTCCTGGATCAGGCGGTCGCCGTTGAGGCCGCGGAAGACCAGCCCGAAGCAATTGGCGCCCACCAGGATGATGAAGGCCAGACTCGTGATCCGGGTGGTCGCCTGCATGACGGAGCGAAGCATCGACATCGAAAACCGGCGCTTGAGCATCGTGAGGATCAGCCCGCCCGCCGCGCCCACCGACGCGGCCTCCGTCGGCGACGCGATGCCCGCGAAGATGGAGCCGAGCACGCCCACGATCAGCACCAGCGCCGGGATCAGCGCGATGATGACCCGCTTGACGGCGTCCCCGCGGAAGGCCGCCAGCTCCTGAGCCGGGACGGGAGGGGCAAGCTCCGGCTTCCAGTGAGACAGGATCAGGAGGTACATGATGTAGAGCGCCACGAGCACGAGGCCCGGGATGACGGCGCCGATGTAGAGGTCGCCCACCGAGACGCCCATGATGTCGCCCAGCAGGATGAGGATCACGCTGGGCGGGATGATCTGTCCCAGGGTCCCGGAGGCGCAGATCGTCCCACAGATGAGCTCCTTGTTGTAGCCACGGCGGAGCATGGTCGGGAGCGAGATGAGCCCCATGGTGATCACGCTCGCGCCCACGATGCCGGTGGACGCGGCAAGGATCGCGCCGACCACCACCACCGAGATGGCGATCCCGCCCTTGAGCTTGCCGAAGAGGAGCGCCATGGTCTCGAGCAGCTCCTCCGCGAGCCCCGATTTCTCCAGCGCCACCCCCATGAAGACGAAGAGCGGCACGGCCAGCAGCGTGAAATTCGTCATCGTCCCCCAGATCCGCAAGGGGAGGATGTCGAAGAAGTTGACGTGGAGATACCCGAAGCCGACGCCGATCAGGCCGAAGAAGAGGCCGGTGAAGGTCAGGCTGAACGCCACCGGGAATCCCAGGAAGAGGAACGCGATCATCCCGGCGAACATGAGCGCGGCGATGATCTGTTCGGGCGGCATCAGTGGATCTCGGTCGCCCGCACCTCGGGCTGCTCCCAGCCCATGGCCCAGTAGAAGTTCTTGATGCTCTGGGAGATCGCCTGGAGCGTCAGCAGCGCGAAGCCGACGATGATCACCGACTTGAGCAGGAACCGGAACGGGATGCCGCCGGGATCGGGCGAGCCCTCGAGCACCATGTAGGAGTTCTTGACGAAGGGCCAGCTCGTGACCATGACCATGATGGCGGACGGGTAGTACAAGATCAGGTAGCAGACGAAGTCGAACCACGCCTTCTTGCGCGGCGACCAGCGCGAGTAGAGGATATCCACGCGCACGTGCTCGTTGTACAGCATCGTGTAGCCAGCCCCGAGCAGGTAGACGAGCCCGAACAGGTGCCACTCGAGCTCCTGCGTGAACACGCTGCTCTTGTTGAACGCGTACCGCATGAGGACGTCGACGAAGACGACGAGCACCATGAGCAGCATGATCCAGGACACGCCCCGGCCGAACCGTTCCTGGAACGCGTCGATCTTTCGGGCGAGCCGGCGGAGCATGGAGTCTTCCGGAGGATGGGCTGGCAACGGCCAGCATCTATAGCACGGACGCTTCGCAGCGGTCAACGCGTAGACATCACCGCGGGCTTCTGTTAGAAGGACTCGTGCTCCTCACGACGATCGCCGGCAGCCTTCCCAAGCCGTCGTGGCTCGCGGAGCCGCGGACGCTCTGGGCGCCGTGGCGGCTCTCGGGCGTGGCCCTCGCCGAAGGCAAGCGTGACGCGGTCCTGATCGCGCTCAGGGAACAGGAAGCAGCCGGGATCGACATCGTCACCGACGGCGAGCAGTCGCGCCAGCACTTCGTCCACGGCTTCCTCGAGCACGTCGACGGCGTCGACTTCTCCCGCCGCGTGACGATCGGGATCCGCGCGGACCGCTACAAGGCCGAGGTCCCGACCGTCACCGGACCCCTTCGCCGTCTGAGGCCGGCGCACGCCGCCGACGTCGCGCTCGCGCGTGCCCACACGACGCGGAAGCTCAAGTTCACGATCCCGGGGCCGATGACGATCGTGGACACGCTCGCCGACGAGCACTACCGCGACCGCCGGCGGCTCGCGCTGGAGTTCGCGCGCCTTATCAACGAGGAGGCGCGCGAGCTTGCCGCGCTCGGGCTCGACGTCCTCCAGCTCGACGAGCCCGCGTTCAACGTCTACATGGACGACGTCGCCGCGTGGGGGATCGAGGCGCTCCACCGGGCGATCGAGGGCGTCCCCTGCACGACTGCCGTGCACATCTGCTACGGCTACGGCATCAAGGCGAACACCGACTGGAAAGCGACGCTCGGGAGCGAGTGGCGCCAGTACGAGAAGACGTTCCCACTCCTCGCCCGGAGCCGGATCGACCAGGTCTCGCTCGAGTGCGCGAGCTCGCGCGTGCCGCTCGAGCTGCTCGCCCTGCTCGCGGGCAAGGACGTGCTGGTGGGCGCGGTCGACGTCGCGACCGACCGGATCGAGACGCCCGAGGAGGTGGCCGCGACGATCCGCCGGGCCATGGCATTCGTGCCGCCCGAGCGCCTCTACCCGTGCACGAACTGCGGCATGGTGCCGCTCGGCCGGGACGTCGCACGGGGCAAGCTCCGCGCGCTCGCGGCCGGCGCCGCGCTCGTCCGGAGGGAGCTCGGCGTCGGCTGAGCGCGGGCCGGCTACTTGATGGCGCCGACCGTGAAGCCGGCGATGAATCGGTCCACGAAGAAGTTGTAGAGGATGGCGATCGGCACGCTGGCGATGAAGCACCCGGCCATCAGCGACCCCCAGAAGTAGACGTCACCGTGGACGAGGAAGGTGGGCACGCCCACGCTCACGGTGAACTGCGAGGCGGTCGAGATGAAGGTGAGCGCATAGACGAACTCCTGCATCACCAGCGTGAAGGAGAAGATGACCACCGTGAGGATCCCCGATACCGAAATGGGGATGACGACCTTCACGAAGGCCCCGAACCGGCTATGGCCGTCGATCATCGCGGCCTCTTCCAGGTCGCGTGGGATGGCCTTGAAGAAGCCCATGAGCAGCCACGTGCAGAAGGGGACCGTGAAGGACGGGTAGACGACCACCAGCGACCAGAGGCTGTCCTGGAGCCCGAGGTCGCCGATCACCCGTGACATGGGGATGAACAGGAGCGTCGGCGGGATCAGGTAGGTGAGGAAGATCCCGATCCCGAGCTGCTCCCCCCACCGCCCGGTCAGGCGAGCAAGGGCATAGCCGGCGGGCAGCGCCAGCACCAGCGTGATCGCCACCACGATCAGGCCCACGAGCAGCGTGTTCCCGAGCCAGCGCGCGTAGAGCGTCTCGGCGAACAGCACCCGCAGGTGCTCGAGCGTCGGCGGCTCGTTGTAGATGAACGGGTTGTGCGTGCGGTTCATCAGGTCGCTGGTCCGCTTGAACGTGGTGATGAGCATCCAGTAGAAGGGGAAGGCGCTGAAGATGGTGAACGCCGCCACGATCCCGAAGTGGGTCCCGCCTGCGGCCAGCCGCTTGAGCGCGCCGGGCACCGCCACCTCAGGTCACCTCGGTGCGCCGCGCGATGCGCAGGAACACGACGGCGACGGCGAGGAGCAGCGGGAACAGAAAGAGCGCGACGGCCGCGCCCTCGGCGAGGTCGCCCCCCTGGATGCCGGTGAAGAAGGCCAGGCTGGCCAGGACCTGCGTCGTATCGTACGGTCCGCCCCGCGTCAGGACGAAGATGATGATCATGTCGGTGAACGCGAAGACGAGCCCGAAGAGCGCTGCCACCAGCATGATGGGCCGGACGAGCGGCAGCGTGACCTGGAACAGGTGGCGCCAGAACCCCGCTCCGTCCACCGCCGCCGCGTCGTGGATGTCCTGGGGGATCGAGGTGAGGCCGGCCAGGATGATGACGGTGGCCAGGGGCAGCAGGCGCCAGACGTGGACGGTGATCACCGAGCCCATGGCCAGGTGCGGGATGCCGAGCCACATGGGCCAATTGTCGGGGCTGATGAGCCCAAGGGCCTGGAGGGTCCAGTTGATCACGCTGTAGATGGAGTCCAGGATCCACAGCCACCCGATCGTGCCCAGCGAGATGGGGGCGACCCAGGGGAGCAAGATCAGAAGGCGGATCAGCCACTTGCCCCGGAAATCCTTGAGCAGGGCGAGGGCGAGCACGTTGGCGAAGACCATGACGAGCACCTGGGAGACGACGGCGAACACGAAGGTGTTCTTCAGTGAGGTCTGGAACTTCGTGGTGGAAACCACGCTCACGAAGTTCTTCAGCCCCACGAAGCCCAGCGTCCGGCTCCCCATGGTGATGTCGCTCACGCTGTAGTAGAGGGCGAGGAAGAAGGGCAGGCCCACGACGAGCACGATGTAGAGGACGGCGGGGCCGATCATGAGCGGCCCCAGCCACTCCGGTCGGTCGAGGAGGAAGCCCAGCCGGCCCGCGCGTGCCCCCGCGGCCGCACGCGCGTCGCCTTCGAGCGTGGCCATCCTCGCCTCAGAGCGGCCGCGGCCGGGTCCGGAGACCCGTCGCCGTGGCAAAGAACTTGAGGTCCTTCTCCTTCACCGCGAACTCGTACCGCCGGCCGACCTCGACGGGCGCCATCACCGTGGACGGGAGCCGCGCGATGACCTTGGCGCCCTGGAACTTCCCCTCGAGCACCCCGTAGATCAGCCGATCGGCGCCCAGGTACTCGACGCGGGTGATGCGGAACGGGAGCGCCGTCAACCCGGCCGGGCTCTCGTGCGCCTCGCGGGGCAGGAAGTGCTCGGGCCGGAAGCCGATGAGGGAGTCCGGCGCCTCGACGACGTTCATGGGGGGCGATCCCAGGAAGCCGGCGACGAACGTATCGGCCGGCTCGTCGTAGACCTCCGACGGCGTTCCGATCTGCCGGACCTTCCCACCCTGCATCACGGCGATGCGGTCGCCAAGGCCCATGGCCTCGATCTGGTCGTGGGTGACGTAGAGCGTGGTGATCCCGATCCGCCGCTGGAACTGCTGCAGCTCATCCCGGGCGGTGGCCCGAAGCTTGGCGTCGAGGTTCGAGAGCGGCTCGTCGAGCAGGAACACCGAGGGCTCACGGACGACCGCCCGGGCCAGCGCGACTCGCTGCCGCTCGCCGCCCGAGAGCTGCCGGGGCTTTCGCTGGAGGAGCTTCTCGATCCCGAAGAGGGAGGCGGCCCACTCGACCTTCTGGGGGATGGTCGCCTTCGGCACCCCCTGGGCCTTGAGCGGGAAGGCGATGTTCTTGTAGACGCTCATGTGGGGGTAGAGGGCGTAGCTCTGAAAGACCATCGCGATCTTCCGGGCGCGCGGGGCAAGCTCGTTGACGACACGGCCGCCGATCAGGATCTCCCCAGCGGTCGGGCGCTCGAGGCCGGCGATCATCCGGAGGAGCGTCGTCTTGCCGCAGCCCGACGGACCGAGCAGAACGAGGAACTCGCCCTCCTTGGTGGAGAGGTCCACGCTGTCCACCGCCCGGACCTCTCCGAAATCCTTCCGAAGCGCTTTCGTCTCTACCGTGGCCAGATTAGACCAGCCCCTTCTCCTTCCATTTGCCGAAGATGCGCTTCGAGGCCGCGTCGGCCTCCCGGAGCGCGTCCTCGGGGCTCACCGTGCCGCTGGCCGCTTTCGCGAACATGACGTTGAGCACCCACGTCCCGAAGATCTCGTCGATGGCCGCGTTGGCGTAGCCCGGGTAGCCCACGTTGGTCGCCCAGTTGAGGACGTCGTCGAAGACCTTGTACTTGTCGGGCGGGTGGGCCTTGGTGTCGTTCGAGATCAGCGTGGTCAGGTCGGGCACCGTCTTGGGGAAGCACGGGAAGTCGTAGAACTCGCCGGCGAGGAAGGCATCCTTGAAGCTGGTCGTGTAGTCGACGAGGAACTTCTTGGCGCCCTCGATGTTCTCGGCGAACTTCCACACGACGTAGCACTGCATCACGTGCTCGAGGCCGATCGCCCGCACCGGCCCCTTCAGCGCCTTGGTGAGCTGGATCTTCCGGGAGATGTCGGGATTGTCCTTCTCGGCGACCCGGGTGATCGAGATCGCGTTGAGGGCCAGGGAGCACTTGCCGGCGAGCATGCAGCGGTTGTTCGAGGATGCGTCCCAGGTGTAGACCTCGTCGGTCATCGACTCCTGGAACAGGGCTTTGACGAACTTGATGGCCTCCAGAGTCTGTGGGGAGTTCAGCGCGAGGTTGCCGTGGGCGTCCTGCTCGTGCGCCCCGAACGAGTACATGATCGTCCGCATGGCCATGCCGGTGTCGATCTCGTTCGCGAGGCCGATGCCGACCGGGTTGCCGAACTGCTTCTTGATCTTGGCGCCCGCGCTCCGGACCTCGTCCCAGGACCGCGGCCCGTTGGGCAGGCCGACTTGCGAGAAGAGGTCCTGGCGGTAGTTGACCGGGTCCGGTGTGAAGGACGGGGAGAACGCGTAGTACTTCTTGGTCTTCGGGTTGTACGTGCTCTTGATGCCCAGGTCGATCGGCTTGCCGAGCTTCCGCTCGAGCTCCTGGTAGACGTCCTTCATGTCCACCGTCTGCTCCTCGAAACTCGGCGGCGGCCAATTGAAGAGGAAGAGGTCGTGGCCCTTCTGGGCCGAGACCTCGGCGGCGGCGCGGGCGTTGATGCCGGCGATCCCGATGTTGTCGACGGTCACCTCGGTGTCGTTCTTCTGGCCCCACTCGACGGCGTACTTCTTGTTGAACCACTCGTCGTAGGCCGGGACGAAGTGGACCCACTGGACGATCCGGAGCTTCTTCTTGGCGGCGTTCGCTCGCCCGGGGACGATGATGTTGGCGCCGAGGCCGGTGGCCACGGCGCCCACACCGGTGGTCTTCATGAAGTCACGGCGAGTCACCGTTCCACCACCCATAGGCTACTCCTCCTTTTTCGACGCTCGAGGCCACGCCCGTGCGCCCTGCGCCGATCGGCTCCGACGCTGGGACCACACAACGGCAAACAAATTCTATGCGCTTTCGCACGGCGCGGTCAAACTGCTCCCTCGGCGTCGGGCGCCGGGTGCGTGTGCTATCCTACGGCTCCGTGACGGCTCTCTCGAGGCGCTACTTCGACGAGATCCAGGTCGGCGAGGAGTACGAGTCGCCGGGACGGACCGTCACCGAGGCCGACATCGTGATCTTCGCGGGGCTGTCCGGCGACTACAACGTGCTCCACACGGACGCCGAGTTCATGAAGCAGTCGATCTTCGGCGAGCGGATCGCCCACGGCCTCCTCGGCCTCGCCATCCAGGCGGGCCTCTTCACGCGCGCCACCCACCCGTACGCAACGCTCGCGTTCGTCGGGCTCCGGTGGAAGTTCAAGGGGCCGGTCAAGATCGGCGACACCATCCGCCTGCGCGCGAAGGTCATCGGCAAGAAGGAGACCTCGAAGCCCGACCGCGGCCTCATCATCGTGCAGCGGACCGTGCTCAACCAGCGCGGCGAGATCGTGCAGGAGGGCGAGACCGACCTGATGGTCGAGCGCCGGCAGCGACCATGACGGGCTCCTACTTCGAGGACGTCCCGGTGGAGGCCGTCGAGGAGACGCCCGGATTGACCATTACCTCGGCCCACGTGGCGATCTACCTCGGGCTCACGCGCGAGCTCGCCGAGGACGACACCGCGGTCCCCGATCTCCTGCCGCTCGCGTTCACGATTGGGCTCGGTTGGCGGGTGCCGAAGCCCCCGCTGGTCGTGCGCGCGTTCATGGGCATCGACTGGCAGGTGCTGCGCTCCGTCCGCGTCGGCGACACGATCATGACCCGGGCGCGGATCGTGACGAAGCGACCGATGCGCGACGCCGGCGTCGTCATCGAGGAGCGCGAAGTCATCGACCAGCGCGGCGAGGTGGTGCAGCGCGGCCGCTTCACCTACCTCGTCGCGAAGCGCACAAAGGAGACCAGAGCATGACGTTCGACCCACGCCACAAGAGCCGCACCATCCTCGATGGTCCCGATCGCGCCGCGGCCCGCGCGTTCTTCAGGGCCATCGGCTTCACCGACGACGATCTCAAGCGGCCGTTGATCGGCGTGGCGCACTGCTGGATCGAGATCACGCCGTGCAACTGGAATCACCGGAAGCTGGCCGAGAAGGTGAAGGAGGGGGTCCGGGCCGCCGGCGGGACGCCGATCGAGTTCAACTCGATCACCGTCACGGACGGCATCGCGATGGGTACCGAGGGCATGAAGGCCTCGCTCATCAGCCGCGAAACCGTCGCCGACTCCGTCGAGCTGGTCGTGCGCGGGCACCTCATGGACGCCTTCGTCGGGATCTCCGGCTGCGACAAGACGATCCCTGCGATGGTCATGGCCATGGCGCGGCTCGACCTCCCGAGCGTGATGCTCTACGGCGGCTCGATCCTCTACGGTGAGTACAAAGGCCGCCGGCTCACCATTCAGGACGTCTTCGAGGCGGTCGGCGCGTTCAACGCGGGCAAGATCGACGCGCAGGAGCTCGGCGCGATCGAAAGCCGGGCGTGCCCGGGAGGGGGCGCGTGCGGCGGCCAGTTCACCGCCAACACGATGGCGACCGCCTTCGAGATGCTCGGGGTCTCGCCGATGGGGTCCAACGACGTACCGGCCATGGACCCGCGCAAGGAGGAGATCGCGTTCGAGACCGGCAAGCTCGTGATGGACCTCCTGAAGAAGGGCGTGCGGCCGCGCCAGCTCATCACCAAGCGGGCGCTCCAGAACGCGATCGCTGGCGTCATGGCGACGGGCGGCTCGACCAACGCCGTCCTCCACCTCCTCGCGGTGGCGAAGGAGGCCGGCGTGAAGCTCACCATCGACGAGTTCGACCCTGTCTCGCGCCGGACGCCGCTGCTCGCCGACCTCAAGCCCTGGGGGAGCTACACGGCGCCCGAGATGTACGCGGCGGGCGGCATGGCGGTGGTCGCCAAGCGGCTGCTCGACGCCGGCCTGCTGAACGCGACCGAGATGACCGTGACCGGCCGGACGATCGGCGACGAGGCCCGGGCGGCGCGCGAGACGCCGGGCCAGAAGGTCATCCGCCCGCTCGCGAACCCCATCGCGCGCCATGGCGGCATCGCGATCCTGCGCGGCAACCTTGCGCCTGAGGGATGCGTGGCGAAAGTCGCGGGCCACGCCGAGGAGGTGTTCCGGGGCGCCGCGCGCGTGTTCGAGCGCGAGGAAGACGCGTTCGTGGCGGTCAAGGCGGGCAAGATCAAGGCGGGCGACTTCATCGTGATCCGCTACGAGGGGCCCAAGGGCGGGCCGGGGATGCGGGAGATGCTGCACGTGACGGGCGCCCTGCAGGGAGCCGGCCTCGGGTCGAGCGTCGCGCTCATGACCGACGGGCGCTTCTCGGGCGCCACGCACGGCGTCATGGTCGCGCACGTCGCGCCCGAGGCCGCGGTCGGCGGGCCGATCGCCGCCGTGAGGAACGGCGACACGATCGTGCTCGACGTCAAGCAGCGGCGGTTGGACGTCGAGCTGTCCGCGGCCGAGATCAAGAAGCGGCTGCGCGCGGTGAAGCCTCCGAAGCCACGCTACACGTGGGGCGTGATGGCGAAGTACGCGCGCCTCGTCTCCTCGGCGTCGGATGGCGCAGTCACCGGGTGAGACCTCCGAGGGGCTGAGCCCGACCTTCCTCGAGCTCCTCCGGCTGGAGCCGCTCAGGGAGCTCACGGTGCTCGACGTGGGCACCGGCGCGGGCCGGCTCGCGCTCGCGCTGGCGCCCCTCTGCCGCGCCGTCGTGGGGATCGACCGCGAGGCGCGGCAGATCGACGAGGCGCGCAAGAACGCGGCCGCCGCGGGACTCGCGAACGTCAGGTTCGTCGTCGGCGACGTCGAGGTGGAGGAGTACGCCCCGTTCAAGCCCGACATGGTCGTGGCCCACCTCTGCATGTCGAGCGCGATCGCCGAGCGGGCGGGCCGCGTCCTGCGCCCGGGCCGGGTGTTCGCCTTCGTCGCGTTTCACGCCGACCAGTGGAAGGAGACCGGCCACCCGTCGCGCTTCGCCTACCGTGAGGTGGGCGCCAGGCGCCTCCTCAAGCGGTCGGGCTTCACCGTCGAGAGGCTCGTGGTCGAGCGCGAGGTCGCGACCTTCGAGTCGGTGGAGCAGGGGCTCGCCGCCGCCGTGGCGCTCGAGGAGAAGTGGAAGGCGGACGGCCGCTGGTCCCCCTACGTGAAGTTTCTGGAGGAGGGCGGCCGCACGCTGACGCGAGCCCACCTCGTCGTGAAGGCGCGCAAGACGTGACGCTCGTCGGCCTGGCCCTCACGGGAGCGGTCAAGGCGCGGGCGTGCGAGCTCGGCTTCGACCGCGTGGCGATAGGGCCGGCGGGGCCGCCCGAGCACGGCCCCGCCTTCGCGCGCTGGCTCGAGGCTGGTCACGCCGCGACGATGGATTACCTCGCGCGTGGACGCGACGACCGGCTCGATCCCGACCGGTTGCTGCCGGGCTGTCGCTCCGTCGTCGCGGTCGCGCTCGCGTACGCTCGCGACGACGACCCGAGCTGGGCGCCCGTCGCACGGTACGCACGCGGGCGCGACTACCACGACGTCATGCGGCCCCGGCTCCTCGAGCTTGCGGAGTTCATCGGCCAGACGGCCGGCGGCGACGTCCGCTGCCGCGCGGCCGTGGACACGAGCGCTCTGCTCGAGCGCGACCTCGCGGCGCGCGCCGGGCTCGGCTGGATCGGCAAGAACACCAACCTCCTCGACCCGTCAATCGGCTCGTACTTCTTCATCGGCACCGTGCTCACGACCGCCGAGCTCGAGTGGGATGAGCGTCTGCCCGACCGATGCGGCACGTGCACGGCGTGCCTCGACGCCTGCCCGACCCAGGCGTTCGTCGGGCCATACGCCCTCGACGCGCGACGGTGCATCGCGTACCTCACGATCGAGCACCGCGGCGACATTCCCGAGGAGTTCCGGGAAGCGATCGGGGAGTGGGTGTTCGGGTGCGACGTGTGCCAGGACGTGTGCCCCTGGAACCGGAAGGCCGCGCGGGCGCGCGAGCCTGCGCTCGCGCCGACGGGCCCCTTGGGGCCGCTCGAAGAGCTGTTCGATCTCGACCGCGACGCGTTCCGCGCCCGCTTCCGCGGGAGCGCCATGTGGCGGGCGAAGCGCGCCGGCCTCCTCCGAAACGCTGCGATCGTGCTCGGGAACCGTCGCGACCGGCGCGCCGTCCCGGCGCTCAGGCGCGCGCTCGGCGACGAGGACATCGTGGTGAGGCGGGCCGCGGCATGGGCGCTCGACCGGATCGCACGCGGAGACGCCGGGTGAGGGTGAGGCGGCTCGACCACTTCGGCGTGGACGTCGCCGACCTCGCACGCGCCGAGCGCTTCTACACCGAGGTACTCGGCATGAAGACGGAGATGCACCTGCCGGATCAAGTGCTGCTCAGCTACGGGGACGGCAACTGCGCGCTCTTCCTCCGGCCCAATCGCGAACCCGGCGGGCTCGACCAGATCCGGAACCCGCTCGGCAAGTCGCATCACGCGTTCGAGGTCGCCTACGCGGACCTCGTCGCCGCGCAGGCGCTCTTTGCCGCGCGCGGGATCCCCTTCCACGCGCCCATCGACTGGGGAGACCACGACTGCCTGTACTTCCTCGACCCCGACGGCAACCTCCTCGAGCTCGTGGGCTACCGCGAACGACGCGCGCCGGCTCGCGCAGGGCGTGCGCCAGGTGGGGAAGATCGAGACGCAATGACCGCGTGCTAGAATCGGGAACACCATGGCGATTCTGAAGGTCGCGCGTCTCGGCCATCCCATCCTCCGCCAGGTGGCGAAGCCCGTCCCGCCGGACGAGATCCGCTCGCCGGAGGTCCAGCGGCTCATCGACGACATGATCGAGACCATGCGCGAGTACGACGGCGCCGGCCTCGCGGCGAACCAGGTGCACACCGCGAGACAGATCGCGGTCATCGAGGTCCTCGCCAACCCGCGCTACCCCGACGCCCCGCACATCCCGCTCGCGGTCGTCATCAATCCCGTCGTCACGCCGCTCGGCGAGGAGACGGAGGACGGGTGGGAGGGGTGCCTCTCGGTCCCCGACATGCGCGGGATCGTGCCGCGCTACCGGGCGGTCGGTCTCGAGTGCTACGACCGCGACGGGCAGAAGGTGAGCCTGATCGCCAAGGACTTCTTTGCACGCGTCATCCAGCACGAGCACGATCACCTGAACGGCATCGTGTACCTGGACCGGATGCGCGACCTCTCGACGCTCAGCCACATCGCCGAGTGGAACAAGCACTGGCTCGGCATCCGTGAACAGGCCGACTGATTTGACGGCGGGGGGAGCGTCGCCGCTCCCCCCGACGCCCGCACCAGATCGGAGGGGGCGAGGCGCCCCCTCCGCGGAGCCGCGACTCGAACGGCCCGGGGCCGGCGCTCTGGGCGGCGGACCGGTGCTGGCGGTCGTCAGTGACTTGTTCTTCGTGTCTCGCATCAGGGAGACAGGGAGGCTGGCGGGCGTCGCGGTCGAGTTCGCGCGGACTCCCGACGAGGTCCAGGCCGCGCTCGACAGGCAGCCGCGCTTCGTCCTCGTCGATCTCACCGCCGGTTACGACTACGACCGCCTTCTCTTGGCGGCCGAAGGCGCCCGGGTGCCGGTCCTCGGCTTCACGACGCACGCGCTCGCGCGCCAGACCCAGCCGTGGCACGCGCGCTGCCGGCGCGTGGTCACCAAGGAAACGCTCACGCAGGAGCTGCCCGCGCTCCTGAGGGAAGGGATCGGGTCATGACCGCGGAAGAGTTCGTCGATCGCCTCGACGCGCAGAACCAGAGACTCCTGAGCCGCCTGGCCCCGGACGACACCCTCAAGCCCGAGGTGGACGGTGCCCTCAACGTCCTGAACCTGCTCAAGGTCGCGCTCAAGAACGAGATCGAGGCCACGGAAATCGCGGCGCGCTGGCTCGTGACGACCGACGAGGTGGACGTGAAGCTCGCGCTCGCGCGACAGGTTGGCGACGAGTCCAAGCACTACCGGATGATCGCCGACCGGCTCCGGGCGCTCGGCTTCGATGCCCGGCCGTTCAACCCGCTGGCCAAGGGCTACGGCCCGCTCTTCCAGTACCTCGATGGGCTCCTGTCCACCGTCGAGCGCGTGGCGGCCGGCCAGTTCACGCGCGAGGCGATCGCGATCGTCAAGAACCGCCAGTTCATCGAGTTCTGCGAGGCAGCCGGCGACAAGGAGACCGCGGCGATGTACCGCGATGTGATCGAGCCGGACGAACGCTACCACCACCAGCTCGGGCGGACGCTGCTCCTGCGCCTCGCCACGACGGACGAGACGCAAGCCGCCGCCACGCGGGCGGCGCGACGCACGCTCGAGCTCGCCGAGGAGCTGCAGCGGACGGCGCTCACGACGGCGGGGATCCATCACGCCCCGGGCTGCTGATCCCCTCAGGGAATTCGGCGACCTCCTGCGGCGGCCCGACGCGGAGATCGACCTGGGCCGGGCCGCGCTGGCGATCGCCCGCGTCGAGTATCCCGACCTCCAGGCCGAGCCCTGGCTCTCCCGCCTCGACGATCTGGCCGCGCGCTCCGGTGCGAGCACCCTCCGCGGACGGCGTGCGCTGGACCGGCTGAGAGCGTTTCTCTTCGAGGAGGAAGGCTTTCGCGGCAACGGCGAGGAATACTACGATCCGCGCAACACCTTTCTGAATGACGTGCTGGTAAGACGCCTGGGAATCCCGATCACGCTCTCGGTGGTCACGATGGAGGTGGGGCGGCGCGTGGGCCTGGCGGTCGAGGGCGTCGGCCTGCCGGCGCACTTCGTGGTCGCGGCCGCCGTGGACGGCGCCCAGGTGGTGATGGATCCCTTCGGCGGCGGGCGGGCGATCGATCGGAGCGAGGCCGAGGCGATCGTGGCGCGCGCGGCGGGTCGGCCGGTGAAGCTGACGGACGCCCACTTCGCCAAGGCGACCAGGGCCGAGATCGTGACGCGCATGCTCAACAACCTCAAGGGCATCTATGCGCACCGCAGGCAGTGGGAGAAAGCGCTCGCCGTGATCGACCGGCTCCTCGTGATCGAGGAAGGAGACGCGGATCTCCTGCGGGAACGGGCGAGCGCGCTCGTGAGGCTCCGGCGGAAGACGGCGCCACTGAACTGACGCGTGTAGGGTTGGAGTAGACTATGGCCATGCAGGCGAGCCGCTGGAGCGCGCCGTCCCGCGCGATCGCGTGGGTCCTGATCGCGTCCTTCCTGACCGCCGCCTGCGCGACCCGGAACGTCCCCCCGATCGGCGCTGGCGGCCAGCCCTTCAAGCCCGAGTCCGACGAGGTCAGCCTGTGGAAGCAGGCCGAGAAGGAAGAGGAGACGCTCACCAAGAAGGCGAAGATCTACGACGACCCGCTCCTCGACGAGTATCTCGGCAAGATCGCCGACCGGCTCCTGCCCGACGAGGTGCGCGCGGCCGGCGGGCCGGGGCTCAGGTTCGGCGTGATGAGCGACCCGACGCTCAACGCCTTCGCGATGCCCAACGGGCGCATCTACGTGCATTCCGGGCTCCTGAGCCGTCTCGACAACGAGGCCCAGCTCGCGACGATCCTCGGCCACGAGATGACCCACGTCACGAGCCGCCACGCGCTTCGGTTCACGCGCGACGCGACGAACAAGCAGATCCTCTTCACCGTGCTCGCCGTGGCGGCGTCCATCGGCGTGGCGGTCGCCTCGGGCTCCCGTCAGCAGTCGGGCGACTCCATCGGCGCCGCGGTTCTGAGCCAGACGGCGAACGCGATCCTGGGCATCGGGCTCCAGCTCGCGGCGATCGCCGCGATCAACGGCTACGGCCGCGACCTCGAGCGCGAGGCGGACCAGGGCGGCATGGAGAAGCTGGTCCGCGCGGGCTACGATCCGAAAGAGGCGCCCAAGGTGTTCCAGCTCCTCCAGGCCGAGTCGAAGGACCGGGGGAGCCTCGAGACCTTCTTCTTCGGGAGCCACCCGAAGCTCCAGGAGCGGATCGACACCACCACCGAGCTCGTCAACACCAGGTACGCCGCTGCGGCCGCCGCCCCCGACGCGGTCAAGACCACAGAGGAGTTCGGCCTCCGGATGCGGACGGTCGTCCGGGAGAACGCGCTCCTCGACATCCGGGCGGGGCGGTTCAAGCTCGCGCAGGCGCAGCTCGATCGGGTGGCCGCGATCACCCCGAAGGACCCGACGCTCCACCTCTACTACGGCGACCTCTACCGGCTGCAGTCGCAGCGGGCCCGCAGCGTCGCCGACAAGGACGACTTCGCCAAGAACGCGCTCGAGCACTACGAGCTCTCGGCCGGCCTCGATCCCACGTTTCCCGACCCCTTCCGCCAGCTCGGGTTCCTCTACTACCAGCAGAAAGACGCCGAGCGGGCCCGGGACGCCGGCCCGGGACGCCTTCAAGAAGTACCTGGCACTCAAGCCGGACGCGCCGGACGCCAAGCGCATCCGCGAGTACTTGGTCGAGCTCGAGCGCTAATTTCTTCGGAGGGGGCCTCGACGGCCCCCTCCGAAGCCTCCCCCAGGAAGAGATTGCGCGGGCAAAGCCCGCGCTCGAAAGCGGCGCAGCCGGCGCTCGACGCGGACGCCCCGACGGCCATCAGGCGGACCGCCAGAGATCGAAGCCGGCGGTCTGGAAGTGACGGTCGAAGGAGAGCGCCGTCCGGCAGCGCCTGGCCGTCATCACCGCGAAGCTCACCGCGTCCGTGTAGCTGACCGGGTGGTCCCGGAGTCGCGCGAGCCACTTGCGCGCGGCGCGGTGATGCTCGGGCCGGACGAACTCGACGGCGAGCCGCGGGCTCGATTCCAGCCGGTCGAGCGCGCGCGCGGCGACGGCTGTCCCCGCTCGGTGGAGGAGAAACCTATGGACTTCGGCCACGACGAGGTTCGTGGTCAGGAGCGGGAGACGGAGCGTGGCGGCGATGCGGAAGAGGGAATCGGCTTCGGCGTGATGCTGGTCGCGGGCGCTCGCCAGGGCGATCCAGGCGCCGCTATCGACGAACAGGCTTGCGGGTTCGCCGCCGACGTGCTCGATCCGCTGCCGGGCGCTCCGCAACGATGGTCTCCGCGAAGTAGCGATTGAAGTGTTCGCTGCAGTCCGGCGGGAGCCCATCGGTCAGCCCGCTGAGCTCCAGCAGGGGGTCCTCGGCGGCGGGGCGGGTGAGGGCACGCACGGCCGCCCGGATCGCCCGCGACTTGGTCCATCCGCGCGCGCGTGCCCACGCCTCCAGGCGCGCGAGATCCCTCTCGTCCAGATAGACTTGTAAGGGACGGTTCATGATCAGCAGCCTACATCATCATGATGACGATGGCAAATGATCATGAAGCCAAGCACAGAAAATCATGAAACGTGGGCGGGGAGGCCTGAATCAGGCCTGCCCGGGCACCTTCTTTCTGCCGTTCTGGGTCGAGAACCACCAGCCGAGCGCTATGATTGCGGCGCCGGGCAGGAGCGGCAGGAGCGCCACGCCCGGGGCGGCGTGGTCGATGAAGCGCGCGAGACTCCCGTCGTCCAGGATCATCTCGCCCGCGACGTAGCCGAGGATCCCGCCGCCGACCCAGATGATCCAGACAAAGCGGTTCATGAGCACGGCGAGGAGACTACTCCCCCACACGACGATCGGCAGCGAGAGCCCGATGCCGAAGGTGACGAGGAAGAGATCGCCGTGCGCGGCGGCTGCCACGGCGAGCACATTGTCGAGGCTCATGATCGCGTCAGCCAGGACGATGATCCAGATCGCCTCCCAGAGCGAGCCGCCCTGACGGACGTGCTTCTCGGTCCCGGTCTCCTTGCGGACGAGCTTGAACGCGATCCAGAGGAGCAGCAGCCCGCCGACGAGCTGGAGCATCGGGATCGCGAGGAGCAGCGTCGCGACGGCGATGAAGGCCAGACGGAGCCCCACCGCACCCGCCGCGCCCCACACGCGCCCCCAGAACTGTTGGCGCGGGGGCAGCGTGCGCACGGCGAGCGCGATGACGAGCGCGTTGTCGCCGGCCAGGGTGAGGTCGATGATCACGATGCCGAAGAGCCGAGCCCAGAACTCCGGATCCATCAGGAAGATCATAGATCACTCCACCAGGGCCTTGAGGACCGCGACCAGGAGGCGGCCCACGATCAGGAGCGCGATGGCGATAGCCAGGCCTTCGTAACGGTTCACAGTCATCTCGTGTCTCCTTGTGAGGTGGACGAACGCGATGTGCCGCCAGGGGGCGGCAGGCGTCAGAAGACGGACGAGAGGACCGGGCTAGTGGTCGTCGGGGGACGGCGCGGGCGAGAGCAGGGCGGAGCGCGGCGCCGGATAGGGCGGCGAGACGTCCCTGGGCGGCGGCTCCATGACGGCCAGGCGCTGGCGGGAGAGCGAATCGTCGCGCGGTTCGACGCGGCGCTCGGGTGGCGCCGGCCGGACCGCGGTCGCCGCCTTGTCCTGGCTCCGGCGCTGGACGTGAACGACCTCCTCGATTTCCGAGTCCCTGATCTCGAAGCTGAAGGCGCCCGGCAGGGTGGGATCGGCGAGGTCGAAGGCCAGATAGGCGGCCAGCAGGATCAGCAGGCGGCGCGCGCCCATACCCTATTGTAGCTTGTAGAGCGTCCGGCAGTTGTCGGCGAGCACCTTGCGTTTCTGGGTGTCGGTGAGATCGCGGCGGTCCCGGATCTCGTCAATCGACCCTGGGAAGCTGTGGTCCCAGTGGGGGAAGTCGGAAGCGTAGACGATCTGGTTCTCGCCGACGCGCTCGAGGGCCTGGGGAAGGAGCCACTCGTCGGCTTCGCACGAGAAGTAGATCTTCCCCGACCGCACATAGTCGCTCGGCTTCTTCTTGAGAACGGGCGCTTCGACCTCGCCGCGCTTGTCGTACTCGTCGTCCATCCGCTCCATCCAGTACGGCGCCCAGCCCGCGCCCGCCTCGAGGAAGGCGATGCGGAGGTCGGGAAAGCGCTCGGGGATCCCCTCGAACACGATGGACGTGAGCTGGCGCATCTGGCCGAACGGGTGCGAGCAGGTGTGCGCCTGGATGAAGCGCGGGAAGAGGTCCACGCCGGCGCCGCCGAGGTGCGAGCCCGAGGCGTGGACGGCAAGCATCACGTCGAGCCGCTGGGCTTCTTCGTAGATCGGCGTGAAACGCTCGTCGCCGAGGACGTGGCTCCCGTCGGCCGCCAGCATCGCGCCGACGTGCCCGAGCTCGCGGACCGCGCGCCGCAGCTCCTGGGCCGCCGCCTGCGGGTCCTGGACGGGCAGGAGGGCGACCGCCTTGAGGCGGGGGCTCACCTTGACGAACTCCTCGTGGATGAAGCTGTTGTACGCGCGGCAGAACTGTACGGCCCAGCTACGGTCCTTGAGAAAGGACATGAAGAGCCCGAGCGTCGGGAAGAGCACCGCCTGCTCGACGCCGCCCTTGTCGAGGGCCGTGAGCCACGCATCCGCGGTCCCCGCCGTGTCGTGGTACTTCCGGATGAGTCGCCGGTCCCAGCCGTCCGCCGGAACGATCGGGAAGACGAGCTGGCGGTTGCGGAACGGCGCGTCCATATACTTCACCAGCTGCTCGGCGGACTCGGTCACATGGCCGTCGGCGTCGATCACTGTCATGGTCACTTCCTTCCCTCTGCGCGTTGCGGGCTCAGGGCTTCTTGCAGATCACGTTGAGTAGCGCCTGGCGCTTCTCCTCCCGTACGACGCGCAGCGCTCGCTCGAGCGCCGCCGGCAGCGCCGCGGGGTCCTCGACGCGCTCGGCGTGGCCGCCGGAGGCCCGGCAGACCAGCTCGTAGTCGGGCGCGGGCTCGAGGTCGGAGAGCACCATCGAGCCGGTCTTCGCCGTCCAGCCGTCCGGCGCCAGGCCGTGCACCGCGCGCTTCACGGCGTTCCACGCGCGGTTGTTGAAGACGACGAAGAGCACGGGGACGTCGTACGCGCGCGAGACGAAATGCGCCGCGGTCGGCGCGCCGAAGATGTAGGCTCCGTCGCCGACAGCGCACACGACGGTCTTATCGGGCGCCGCGAGCTTGGCCCCGAGCGCGGCGCCGAGTCCCCAGCCGAGGCTGCTGGACGCCGGCCCGTTGAAGTAGCTCCCGGGCACTCGAAAACACGTCTGCGTGGCGTCCAGGTCGTACTCGTTGACGACGATCGTCCGCTCGTCCACGAGGTCCCCCACGCACCTGGAGAGCCAGGCCATGTCGATCGGGCGGTCGTTCTGAGCCCTTCGCGCAGCCGCCGCCCACGCCGCCTGCCGCCGCGCGTGCTCGGCCTGCCAGCGCCTCTTCCGCTCCGCCACGACGACAGGATCCACGCGCGACCGGAGCGCCTCGGCAAGGGCGGCGAGCGTGAGACGCACGGTGCCGGCGAGCGCCACGTCGGCGCCGAAGCCGCGGATCGGGTAGCGGGAGAAGAGAGGGTCCACACCGATCTGGAGGAGTCTCGTCTCGGGTCGCGGGCTCTTGAGATGCGGGAACCACGGCGCGTCGGACTCGATCACGACGATCGCGTCTGCCTCGTCGAGGTACGGCGTCGCGTCGAACCCCGCGTGCAGCGGATGATCCTGGGGGAAGTTCACGTGGGTGTGGAAGTGGTCCACGACGGGGAGCGCCGCCACCTCCGCGAGCGTCACCATCGCCTCCACGGCGCGCGGGTCCCGCCCGAGGGCCTTGGTGATGACGACGGGGTTCTGCGCCGCCGCCAGGAGGCGCGCGGCCTCCTCGATCGCGTCCGGAGCGGCGACCACGTCGCTCGGGCGTGGAGCGCGCGCGGGGTCGCTGTACTCGACGCTCTCGTGCCGCTCGGCCAGCACCTCCCTGGGCAGCGTGAGATAGACGGGTCCCTGGGGCTCGGCCTGAGTGATCGCGAGCGCGCGGTCCACGACGGTCTCGAGCTGGGCGAAGTTCCTGAGCTCGTAGTCCCACTTGACGAATTCGCGCACCATCGCACCCTGATCGAAGGACTCCTGCGCCCAGTGGATCTGGCGTTCGCGGCTCCCGCGAAACCCCGCCTCGGTGATCGGGTTCCGCCCCGCCGTGAACAGCATCGGCACGTTGCCGCGGGCGGCGTTGATGACGCCGCCGAGGGCGTTCGCTGTACCCACGATCACGTGGACCATGACCGCCTGCGGGCGTCCAGTGATCATGGCGTAGCCGTGGGCCATGCCGACGGCCGGCGCCTCGTGGGGAACCGTGATCGGGCGAGGCAGCAACTGACCGTGAGCGCCGCGCCGCGCGTACGCCTCGATGACCGGGGCGAAGTCGGTGCCGGCGTTGCCGAACAGGTACTCGACGCCACGGGCCGCGAGCAACTCCAGATAAGCCTCGGCGGTGGACTCGATGGTCGCCTTCTTCGTCATGGGCTCTCCCGCAGTCTCACTTCAACCGAAGTCTGAGCATGTGACGCGCGTTTTCCTCGTAGATCTTCGTCTTTTCCTCTGGCGTGGCCCGCATCAACTCCATCGCCCTGATCGTGTCGCGGATGAAGCCGGGCCCCTTCTCGGGGTCGAAGGGCATGTCGGTGCCGAAGAGGATCCGGTCGGCGCCGAAGAAGGCCAGCCCGCACTCCATGGCGTGATGCGCGCCAAAGAGCGCCGTGTCGCCATAGAACATCCTGAAGTATTCGAGCGGCCGCCGCTTGAGGCGTGCGAGGGCCACCGCGTCGTCGGAATCCTCCGTTCGGCTGCCGAGCTGATCGAGCCCCCCTCCCGCGCGCCCCTCGAAGTACGGGAGCATCGCTCCCATGTGGTGGGTGATGATCTTGAGGTCCGGGTGGCGGTCGAACAGGCCCGAGAAGACCAGGCGCGCCATCGCGGCGGTCGTCTCGTAGGGCCAGCCGAACGCCCACCAGATGTCGTACCGCGATCGCGTCTCGCCGGGGTAGTCAGGGAACGACGCCGGCCGCGCCGGGTGCAGCCAGATCGGGAGCCCGAGCGACGCCATCCGGTCGAAGAGTGCGCGGAACTGCGGCCCGTCGAGCGGCAGCCCGTTGACGTTGGAGAAGATCTGGACGCCGGTGGCGCCGAGCGTGTCGATCGCGCGGTCGATCTCCGTCAAAGAGGCGTCGGGGTTGTTCATCGGTAGCGAGGCGACGAAGCTGGGGAAGCGGTCGGGATGCTTCGCGACCAGCTCGGCCATCCCGTCGTTCGCGAGGCGCGCAAGCTCCGGGGTCGCGTCCGGGCCTGCGAGCGCTTCGATCGGTGGCGACGCGAGCGTGAGGACCTGGGCGTAGCCCTCGTACCGGTCCATGATCCTGAAGCGCTGCTCGAGGTCCACCAGGACCGGGATCGCCCGCATGCGCTTCTGCATGTAGTGGTTCCCGCCGGCGACCTCGAGCATCCGCGCGAAGAATCGCTTCGGGAAGATGTGAGGGAAGACGTCGATCTTCACCTAGTCCTCGAGCGCCCAGAGCTCGGGCGGCTGGCCCGTGAAGCCGAGGCGCGCCCACCTGGCGGCCACAGACTCGTACACCGACCGGCGGAGCCTCGTGCGCTTCGAGAACTGCGCGCGGTAGCGGTGCTCCATGCACGCGTTGATCAGCGCCTTCGAGCCGTACGGCCGCTCCTCGGGCGGGTTCTGCGTCGGGTCGAGCCAGGTCGACCATGTCTGGCGCAGGATGTCGATGTCCTCGGCGGGGTTGCAGCGCGTGGACATCGCCCAGAGCACCTGGTTGATGTTCGAGGGGTTCACGTCGTCGTCCACCGCGATGATCCACTTCGAGAAGTACGCGCCGCCAGGACACTGGGCCACGAGGGCCAGCGCCTGAGGGGCGTGACCCGGGTAGCGCTGCTCCAGTGACACCACCGTCATGGCGAACCCGCCGGCCGCCGCCGGATGCGCGTACACGCCGTGGATGCCGGGCACGCCGAGCTTGTCGAGGTCGTTCCAGATGCGCGCCGAGCGCGCGACGGAGTAGAGCACTGCGCACTCGTTCGCCGGATAGTCGGCCATGAGGGCGTGGGTGAGGATCGGGTGGTCGCGGTAGTGAACCGCCTTCACCTGGACGAGGAAGGCATAGTCTTCCGGTCGACCGTAGTACCCCGTGAATTCCCCGAAGGGGCCTTCCAATTTTTGCGAGTTCGGCGGGATCACGCCCTCGACTGCGATCTCGGCACGGGCGGGGTAGAGGAGGCTCGTCGCCTCGCCCTTCACCAGCTCGACGGGCCGCCCGAGGATGCCGCCGACGAAATCGAGCTCCGATGTCGTCTTCGGAAAGGTCTGGGAGGCCGCGATGAAGAGCGCCGGGTCGATGCCCCAGCAGCAGACAACCTCGCAGGGCTCGTTCCGGCTCCAGTACCGCTCGATGTGCAGGCGCGCGTCCTTCCCCGGCGAGAGGTAGAGGCCGACCTGGTCCTTCCCCTGGACCATCTGGCGGTAGCAGCCGACGTTCAGCCAACCGCCGTCGGGATCGCGCGTGATCGTCGCGTCGCAGGTCCCGATGTACTCGCCGCCGTCCCGCGGCCAGTGGCGCGCGGCGGGGAAGTCGCGGATGTCCACCTTGTCGTCGCGCAGGTGGTTCTCGTGCACGGGCGTGCCCTCGCCCTCCACGACCACGGGCGAGATCGGGTTGGCGAGCTTCGTCTTGCATCGGCGAATCAGCTCCATGACGGGGAGCCCCGCGGGCTCGCCGATGGCAAGGGCGAACCGGTCCACGCTCGAGCCCAGAGGGTTCCAGAGCGCGCGGAAGCCGCGTGGCGAGCCCTTGATCCGCTCGAAGAGGAGCGCGGGCGCGCCGATCTCCTGGTGGGCCATGTACGTGATCGCGCCCATCTCCTCGTCGCGGCTCACCTCCTCGGTGATCCGCTTGAGCTGGCCGATCGCCTCGACCCGCGCGATCCAGTCGCGCAGGTCTCTCGGGCCCAAGCCCTGGGGGCTCGCTCCGCGCTGGGCAGCGGCGGGGGTCTCGGGTGAGACGCTCATCTCCTCCATGGGGTCTGCCTCCGCCGAGAGCATACGGTGTGGGGAGCGCGAAAGGAAGCCGCCGCCCCGTCTACTTCTTGAAAGGATCCTGGACAGGACGCCAGCCGCGAGCCGCCAGGCAAGCCCTCGCCACGTTGAAATCGAGCGAGTTCTCCTGTTGGCACTCGTACCAATCCTGGTCGAACTCGGTCTGCCCGTACTCCGGATGGAGCGAGTTGCGGTAGTGGCTCATGCACCCGGTCAGTAGCATCAGCGCACCGAAAAGTGCGAACCGTGTAATCGTCACCGCGCCCCTCCTCTCACGTCAGAGTCTACTCGAAGAGGAGGTCGTGAGTGATCCTCCGGCCCTTTTTGGTTTCCAGTACGAACCAATCCGCTCCCCCCGACGTTGATAGGGTAGAGTAGGGGCGATGAGTTCCGGGCGCGTGCGGGGCGGGTTCAACCAGTACGGCTTCACCGTCGGCATCCTCATACTCGACACGCGCTTTCCGCGCATCCCCGGCGACGTGGGCAACGCCGCCACGTTCCCGTTCCCCGTGCGCTACCACCGGGTGAGCGGCGCCGACCCCGACCTCGTCGTCCGACGGGGCGCCGAGGGGCTCCTGCCCGCGTTCGTCCAGGGCGCGCGCGCCCTCGAGGGCGAGGGCGTCGGCGCGATCACGACCAGCTGCGGGTTCCTCGCGAAGTACCAGCAGGAGCTGGCGGCGGCGGTTCGCGTCCCCGTCTTCACCTCGAGCCTGCTCATGGTCCCGCTCGTCCACCGGCTCCTGCCGGCGGGCCGGCGGGTCGGCATCATGACCGTGAACGCCGCGGCGCTCGGCCCGGAGCACCTGCGGGGCGCCGGCATCACGAACGAGATCCCGATCGCGGTCGCCGGGTTGGAGACCGAAAAGGAGTTCACGCGAGTGCTGCTCGGCGACGAGCTCGAGCTCGACGTGGACGCGGCGCGCGAGGAGCACGTGCGCGTGGCGCGCCGTCTCGCGAGCGACTACCCCGACGTAGGGGCGATCGTCCTCGAGTGCACCAACATGCCGCCCTATACGGCAGATATCCAGCGCGAGACGGGGCTTCCCGTCTTCGATATCGTCTCGCTCGTCACGCTGGTCCACGGCGCGCTCGCCGCCGGGCTGCCCCCGCGCCTCGCGTCCTGACTAACCAGTCTAGTGGGGCGCCGGCCGCCGCGCGTCCGCTCCTTGACGGAGTCGAGCTGCCGGCGAATCGAGACGAGCATCGGGTCCTTGGGATAGCGGCGCAGCAGGCCATCCATGCCCTTGATGCTCTCGTCGAGCCGGGCCTGGAAATCGGCAGAGTCCTTGATGTCAGCCAATCGGCTGTTCTCCTCAGCGCTCCGCATTGCCTGCCAAGCCGCACCCTGCACCGGCCGCCAGGGTGTCCTCTCAGGCTGTGCCCATCGCGCTCGTCGGGGAATTTTCCAGGCCGCTCGCGTAGAACGTTCCACGCCAGCCCTGCTCGTCATAGCGAGTGAGTTGAATGTCATCGCCCTGGCTTGCCACGTCAACTGCGATCTGCTCTATGTCTCGCCCCATTCGAGCCACCGGCGCAGGGCCTGAGCCCGCCGCACTCATTTTGCCGGCACTGCCGCTCCCTCGAATGCTCGGCCGTAGATTTCGACAATCAAGGAAACCGGATACGTCACGCCCAAGAAGAGCAATAAGCCAAAAGCGAAGGGCGCCGTGGTGAACCGACCGCTCATCACGAGCAACAGCAGATCAATCACAAAGCCGCCAATCAGGAGGATGTAGCCCGACCGTTTCACCCGGCGCCCCAGACGCCGAAACCGATGTCCGGTTTCCCGATGCTTGTCGAGCAACCCCGGCGGCGACTTCCTAACGGCATACACCAGAAACGGGGAATTTATCCCGGCAACGCCGACCAACGCCCACAGAGCAAGGCTCAAGACCACGAACATCCGAGCAAGTGCGAGATACTCCCTCCCGAAGACCCGTTCGAGATACGGCTCGATCCCGATATAACTTGGGACCCTAGCGATCGTGTCGATCAACTGCTCCACGCTCATCACGGATGCTCCCGAGTCAATCG
>WNGN01000283.1_pt1 | contig 30206 bp, 19 predicted proteins | sample 5400561 | NCBI WGS metagenome assembly WNGN01 (sample SAMN13153379, study PRJNA577476) | soil metagenome | isolation source: 115 cm soil or saprolite under Garry oak tree replicate 2 | place: USA:California | collected 2016-06-15 | reverse complement strand
CGTAGAGGAACCGGCGGTAGATCTCGTCCGCGAGGACCGGGATCCCACGCGCGACGGCGATCGCGGCGATGCGCTCGAGCTGGCCCCGGTCGAGGACGCCCCCGGTCGGGTTCGCGGGGGAGTTGACGATGATGAGGCGTGTCCGCGGCGTCACGCGCCGCTCGAACAGGTCGAGGTCGAAGCCGAAGCCGCGCGCCTCGTGGAGCGGGATCGGCACGGGCACGCCGCCGACGAAGTTGATGACCGACTCGTAGATCGGGAAGCCGGGGTTCGGGTAGATGACCTCGTCCCCCTCGTCGACGAGCGCCAGGATCGTGAAGAACATGATCGGCTTCGCGCCGGGCGTCACGACGACCTCGTCGGGTGAGACCGGTACGCCGCGCGTCTCGGCCACGTGCTTGGCGATCGCCTCGCGAAGCTCGGGGAGCCCCGCCGACGGCCCGTAGTGCGTCGCGCCCGCGTCGAGCGCCCGCTTCGCCGCCTCCTTGATGTGCGCCGGAGTGTCGAAGTCCGGCTCGCCGATCTCCAGGTGGACGATCTCGCGGCCCGCCCGCTCGAGGGCCTTGGCGCGCGCCAGCACTTCGAACGCCGACTCCGTCCCGAGCCTCGCCATTCGCGCGGCGATGTTCATGCCTCTCCTCACGTTCAGTGCGTTTTCCGGAGAGCCCCATTATAGCTAGACTCCCTGGCGTGGACTTCGTGGAGGTCGCGGCTGGGCCGTTCCGCATGGGCTGGGCGTCGGGGCACCCGTGCGAGCGCCCCGTGCACGAGGTGTGGGTGGATGCGTTCTGCATCGCGACGACGCCCGTGACGAACGAAGAGTACGCGGAGTACCTCCACGCGACCGGCGCCCCGCCCCCCGCCTTCTGGCGCGACGCCGCTTTCACCGACCCGCGCCAGCCCGTCGTCGGGCTCGCCTGGGAGGAGGCGCTCGCGTTCGCGCGGTGGGCCGGGGCGCGGTTGCCGACCGAGGCGGAGTGGGAGAAGGCGGCGCGCGGCGGGCTCGAGGGCGCGCGCTATGCCTGGGGCGATGCGAAGCCCGACCGCACGTTCGACCGGCCGCCGCGCGTCGGCGAGACGCCGAGGAACCCGCTCGGACTCACGGATCTCGCGGGCGTGTGCCACGAGTGGTGCGCCGACTGGTTCGACGAGGGCTACTACGCCAACGCGCCCGCGCGAAATCCGCGGGGGCCGGCCACCGGCGACCGGCGGGTCAGCCGCGGCGGCGCCTGGCGGCACGCCGATCCGTGGAGCCCCGTCGCGCACCGCTCCTCCCTGCCGCCGCACCTCCGCTACTCCGACTTCGGGGTGAGGCTGGCACGCGACCTTGCCCCCCGTGAGGGGCGAAGCTAAGATGGCGACGGCCATGGCGCCAGCCCAGCGGTCGGTGCTCCGCGAAGGCATCGTTGCCGGCCTGATCGGCGCGGCGGTCGTCGCGGTCTGGTTCCTCTTCTTCGACATCGCGCGGGGCCGGCCTTTCCTGACGCCAGGCCTCCTCGGCGCCGCGGTCTTCCAGGGCGTGACCAACCCGACCGGGCTCGAGATCACCGTGGCGAACGTCGTCGGCTACACGCTGATCCACGGCCTCGCCTTCATCGCGTTCGGCGTCGTCGCCGCGAGCCTCATGGCGATCAGCGAGCGCGAGCCGACGCTGTTCGTCGCCTTCGTGATCCTCTTCGCCGCGTTCGAGGTCTTCTTCTTCGGCGTCGTGGGCGCGCTCGGCCGGTCCATGCTCGGCGCCCTTGTGTGGTGGGCGATCCTGATCGGCAACCTGCTCGCCTCGCTCGCGATGCTCTGGTACCTCTTCCGCGCCCACCGCGCCCTCCCGCGCACCCTGGTCGGCTCCTGGGGGGGCGTCCTACGCGAAGGTGTCGTCGCGGGGCTCATCGGGGCCGTCGTCGTCGCCCTGTGGTTCTTCGCGATCGACGCAGTCCAGGGCGAGCCGCTCAGGACGCCCAAGCTCCTGGGCACGGCGCTGCTGCGGCAGTCGGCGCCGACGGCCGCCGTCCTCTCCTACACGGTCGTCCACGGTCTCGCGTTCATCGTCGTCGGGGTGATCGGCTCGGTGCTCATCGCCGGGGCCGAGCAGCAGCCGCTGTTCGTCTTCGCGCTGGTCATCTTCTTCACCGCGTTCGAGGTGCTCTTCTTCGGCGCGGTCGTGATCCTGGCCAAGTGGGTGCTCGACGAGCTGGCGGGCTGGACGATCTTCGTCGGCAACCTCCTCGCCGCCGCGGCGATGCTCGGCTACTTCTTCGCGGGCCACCGGACGCTCGCCCGCCGCCTCACCGAAGCCTGGGCCGACGACGACTAGACGCTATTTGCCGCGGCGCCCCTTCCACCACTCATCGATGATCTCCCACGCAGCGGACGCAACGGCCTTCTCTCTGTCTCCGAAAGGCACTCGGTCCCACACGTAAACATTCCGGAGATTGCAGATGGTCAGCATCATATTCGCCTGGTGCCTCGGTATGACTTTGTCCTCCCTGAGAGTGGTGATGAAGGCGGAGACGCTTTCCGGCGGAGCCTCCTTTCGCGCGCGTCCCCACAGCTCCTGGCAGCGATGCACGATTTCAGTCCGCATTCTCTCGACGTCGACCTGCTGGGACACCTTTGCGGCGCGCGCTGGAGCTCGGGCTTTCTTGGGCTCCACGGCCCCGTCCGCGGCGAGCGCGTTGACTTTCGTCGAACCGCCACAGCGAGCGCACGTCCCGTCCGCTCTGTGGATCGCGCCCTGTTTGCTCAATTTATTGCAGACCTGGTTGACCTGTTGACGAGGCTTTATCCCAAGCTGCTTCGAAATGCAGCCATCGCAGAATTGTCGCGCACGATCGTGCTCGAGGAACTCAAGAATGATGTCGGCGTTGCTCATCGTCGTCACCACAACGCGTCGGGAAGCGGCAATCCCGCGAACGCGTCGACCGGCAGCGGCTCGGGCGGCGTGAGCCCGTGACGCTCGACGAGGACGTAGAGCTGGCGCAGGTGCTGCGCGGCGTGCCACGTCGTGCGTTCGAGGAGGTCGTGGCCGGACTGCGGACCGTAGTACACCCGGATCACGCGCTCGAACTCCCCCGACGCGGCGCCCTCGAACCAGCCCGCGATGCGGGCGCGCACGAGAGCACCGTAACGCGCGATCGCCGCGCCGTCGGAGAGCTCGGCGGGCGCCTGCTCCCCGAGCCACCCCTCGGGGAACTCGCCCAGGTCCATGCCGTCCACGAACCCGAGCGACAGTCGGAAGACGTGATACGCGAGGTCGCGCAGCGGACGGGCGCGCTCGGGCGGCGACCAGTCCAGCAGGGGCTCCGGAACGATCTGGACGAGTCGCTGGGCGCAGTCGAGGATCCGGTCCAGGCGCTGCGCGAGCTCCGCTGGTAGGAACTTCGCGTCGGGCGTGTACGCGACGCCGAGGAGCTGCGCGTAGGCGGGCGGGTTCCAGCCGTGGACGACGCGGGCGCCGCCCGTCACGGCCGGGACGCGCGGCACCCCGACGCGCGCCAGCTCGGCGAGCGCATCGGGGTGCGCCTGCACGTCCACCGGGTCGAACTCGACCCCCCAAGACGAAAGGAGCTCCTTCGTCTTGGCGCAGGACGATCAGCCGGGACGATAGTAGAACGTGGCCGATTTTCCGGTTGCTCGAGCGTCATCACGACTCATCCTCGTCTCCCCTCATCGGGACGCCTCTGCGCCTTGTCTCAGGGCGATTCGCCGAGTGCCTCCCGCGCGACAAGGTGGAAGGACTCCACCGCCACCCGGAATGATTTGTCGGCCGGCGGAGGCGGTATCGAGAACGGCCAGCGGCCGCGGGATGAGATATTGCCGTACACCCAGCCGAACGTCTCGCCCACGACCTGGTTGGAGCTATCAAGAATCTCGACACGGAGTCGCACACCTCCAATTCGAAATTGGGAGTCGTTGTAGACGTAGCCTTCAATGGCGGGGCGCCCCCCGAGTGAGGTCGTCCGTTGCCACTCGACTCGGAGGGAGTTGGCCACTTGCGTGTGGAGCGCCTGCGCCGTCGCGCTGTCGATGAGTCCAAGGACGGCCAGCGCGACCGCCGACAGCATCAGCGCTAGGGCCGTACGGCTCCGCACCCACCACACCCCTTTGCAACCCGCCAGGGACACATCGTCAGACGCTCGCATTGCCGACCTCCCATCGTTCATTACTCCTAACACAGCTCCTTCAACTCCGTCTCCGCCTTCTCCAGCCAGAACTGCATGCCCATCTCGCGGAATGCAGTTGTCGCGGTGGCAAGGTGCTCCCGGGCCGGCTCTCGCTTGCCTGCTCGCCGGTAGAGCTTGCCCAATCCGAAGCGGCAGTGTGCGACGAGTGGTCTCATACCAAGCTCCGTACCGCGGGCTCCCGCTTCGAGGTAGTGCGCTTCGGCCTCGCCGACGTCCCCGGGTGCACGGTGACATGTGATCTCGCCGAGTACCCACATGACCCACCCCTCGTTTCCTCGCTCCCCGCGCTCACGGGCCAAGCGGAGAGCGTCGCCGGCAGCCGCCATCGTATCTTCAGAACGTCCACTGCGAAGATACGCCCCGGCGAGCCACGTGAGGGTGAGGGCGAGCTCCTGCAACCGATTCCTCGACGTCTGGATCCTCACGCACTCCTCGAGCAGCGGTATCCCGTCGGCAGGGCGGCCAGCGAGGGTGTAGGCGTGGCCGAGCTGCGCGGCGCTCAGGGGAAGCCAGGCGTCGAACGCCAGTGACCGGGCGAGCTGGAGGCCGCGTTCGAGGGTGGCGAGCGCCTTCGGCAGTACGCCCTGCAAGAGGTAGACCCGTCCGAGGCCAAAGCAGGCGATGACCACGCTCAACGGGTGGTCCAGGTCTTCGGCGCGGCGAAGGCCCTCCAGCGCCACACCCTCGCCCTCCGAGAACTGGCCCATCTCGCCCAGGCACCGGCCGAGCCAGCTCCGTGAACCGACCGAGAGGAAGAACGGAGTGCCGAACCGCTCGGCCTTCGGGTTCGATTCGAGCAAAGCCACGACGCTCTGGAGCAGCGTCAGCATTCGCCGAAAGTCACCCAGCAGGTAGTAGCTCTGCGCGAGCCGGAAGTTGGCCACAGTCTGGAGGGTGGAATCCCCGAGCTCGCTCGCGATGGCCAGGGCGCGCTCGCCCGCCGCGATGGCTCGCTGGTGATGCCCGAGCGGCGCGAAGTAGTTGGCGAGGTGAGCGAAGACCAATCCGAGCCGTCCTTGGTCCCCGAGAGCCTCGGCGATGGTCCTCGCTTCCTCGAGATGCTCAAGGAGGGCCGCATACTGGCCGAGCGGCGCCAGCGAGTTGCGAAGCTCGAGCCGCAGGTCGACCGCTTCCGCCATGAGCGCTGGGCTCTGCGGGAGATGCTCCAGCGTCCTCAGCGCCTGCGTGAGGTAGGCCGCAGACTCCCGGTACGCGGAGCGCGCAGCGGCTTTCGCGCCCGCCTGACGCAGATACGTGAGCGCCTTGTCCCAGACTTCGCCGTGGAGGGCGTGGTGGGCGAGCTGCTCGACGTGCTCCGAGAGGCGAGCCGAATCGAAGTGCTCGATGGCCTCGACGATCCGGGCATGGAGGGCGCGCCGCCGCTCCTGAAGCAGGCTGCCGTACGCCACCTCGTGGGTCAGCGCATGCTTGAACGTGTATTCGAGGTCGGGGAAGAGCTTAGACTCGTAGAGAAACTCCGACGCCTGCAGGTTGGCGAGGCTGCGGCGAAGCGCATCCTCGGGCGCGTCCGCGATCGCCTGGAGCAGCGCGAGCGGCACATCCTTGCCGATGACGGCCGCCGTTTGGAGTAGCCGCTTCTCCTCCGGAGTAAGTCGGTCAATGCGAGCGGCCAGCACCGCTTGGACCGTCGGGGCCACACGGATCGTGCCGACCTCTTTCGCGAGGCGATACGCCCCACGCTCGCCAACCAGGACGCGGGTCTCGACCAGCGTCCGAACAGTTTCCTCGAGAAAGAACGGGTTGCCCTCGGTCCGGTCGGTCAGGAGCCGCTCGAGGGGCCGAAGCTCAGGAGCGTCGCCCAGGAGACCACGAAGCAGCTCCTCGGCGGTCGCTGGCGGCAAGGGGTCGATCCGGAGCTGGCGGTAGTAGGTCTTCCCGCTCCAGCCGTGCTGGTACTCGGGCCGGTAGTTGACGAGGAGCAGCAGGCGCGCCGTCGGGAGGCTCTCTACGAGGCTGTCGAGGAGGGCCTGGGTCTCCGAGTCGATCCAGTGGAGGTCCTCGAAGACGGTCACCACGGGCTGCACCTGGCTCTCCCGAAGAAGCAGCCGCTTGATACCGTCGAGGGTGCGCTGCCTCCGCCGCGGGGGGTCGAGCCGCTCCCACTGGGGTTCCTCGACGGCAACGTCGAGAAGGGACAGCAGCGCCGGCAGAAAAGGCTCAAGGCTTCGGTCCAGCGCGAGCAACTTGCCCGTCACCTTTTCCCGGATCTTGCGGGTATCGTCGCGGCCCTCGATCTGGTAGTAGGCCTTCAGCAGACCGATGACCGGCAGATACGCCGTGGCCTTGCCGTAGGACACGGCGCCGCTCTCGAGGACCAGCCAGCCCTGCGTTCGATGCGAGTGCGTGAGCTCGTGGAACAGCCGCGACTTGCCCACACCCGGCTCCCCGACGAGCGCGACGACCTGGCCATCACCCTGGGCCGCTCCCTCCAACGACTGCTGCAACTGTTCCAGCTCGGCGGTCCGGCCGACGAAGCGCGTCAGGCCGCGAGTCGCCGTCGCCTGGAGACGTGTCCGCACCGGTCCCGCCCCCGTGACCTCATAGACCTCGACAGCCTCACCCAGCCCTTTCACCCGAACGGGACCGACCGGCTTCACCTGCACGTAGCCCTCGGTCAAGCGTAGCGTGTCGGCGGCCATCAGAATCGATCCCGCCGCGGCCATCTGTTCCATTCGCGCGGCGAGATGGGTCGTCTGCCCGACAGCGGTGTAATCCATGTGGAGGTCGCTGCCGATAGACCGGACCACCACTTCACCGGAGTTCAAGCCGACCCGAATCTGAGGGAGGATACCCTCGCTGCGACGGACATCCTCGGCATACCGCTTCACCGCTTCCTGCATCCGCAACGCCGCATAGCACGCCCTGATGGCGTGATCCTCGTGGGCGACCGGCGCCCCGAAGAGCGCCATGATGCCGTCGCCCATCACCTGGTTGACGGTGCCCTCATAGCGATGGACGGCCTCCATCATCCGCTCGAGGACGGGATCCAAGATTTTCCGCGCTTGCTCAGGGTCTCGGTCGGCGAGCAACTCCATCGAGCCTTTCATGTCCGCGAACAGGACCGTGATCTGCTTGCGCTCACCCTCGAGGGCAGCCTTCGACGTGAGGATTTTCTCGGCGAGGTGCCTGGGGGTGTAGGCCTGGGGTGAGGCGAACGCGTCCGACTCCGACGTCAGCGACGCGCCGCAGGAGCGGCAGAACTTCTTACCGACCCCGACCGGCTGGCCGCAGCTCGGGCACGCGAGTTCGAGACGAATCCCGCACTCCTCGCAGAATCGAGCGCCCTCGTCGTTCTGAGCCTGGCACCGAGGACAGTTCATCCACCCTTCCCATGAGCCGGGGTCGGTGATCACCTCCCCTCGAAGGTCGGCGCCTTCTTGTTCGCGAACGCCCTCACGCCGTTCTTGAAGTCCTCGGTGCGGCCGCTCGCCGCGATCGCCTGGGCTTCGAGCTCCATCTGCGTTTCGAGGCTCTCCCACGTCGACTGGTGGAAGAGCCGCTTCGCGCCGCCGAACGCCTTCGACGGCCCCTGCGCGAGCTCGCGGGCGAGCGCGTCGACGGCACTCTTGAGCTCCGCGTCCGGCACGACGCGCGTCACGAGCCCCCACTCGAGCGCCTCGCGGGCGGAGAGCACACGGTTGGTGAAGTAGAGCTCCATCGCGCGGCGCAGGCCGACGAGGCGCGGCAGGAAGTACGACGACGAGCCGTCGGGCGTCGCCGCGATCTTCGAGTACGCCATCGTGAAGCGGGCCGACTCGGCCGCGAGCACGAGGTCACCGGAGAGCGCGAAGGAGAAACCCCCGCCCGCGGCCACGCCGTTGACGGCCATGATCACGGGCTTGTCGCTCCTGGCGAAGCGCGACACGGCCCCGTGCAGGTAGGTCGTGAGCTCCTTGACGAGCACCCCGATCCGCGGAAGGTTGTCGGCGAAGTCCTTCACGTCACCCCCTGCGCAGAACGCCTTGCCCGCCCCGGTGACCACGACGCAGCGCACGCTCGGGTCCTCGTCGACCTCGAGCGCGGCGTGGAAGAGCTCCCGCCCGAGCCCCAGGGTGAGCGCGTTGAACGCGTCGGGTCGGTTGAGCGTGATCGTCGCGACGCCGTCGCGGCGGTCGAGGATCAGGGACTCGAAGTTCATCGTGGGCACCTCCGTTCAGGTCCGCCAGACGCGGCGGCGCGCCACCTGCGCGACCACGTCCAGGATCTCCTGGATCTTGAGCGGTTTCACCAGCACGAGGTCCACACCGTGCTCGCGGCGCTCCTCCGGCGAGAGCTCCACGCCGAAGCCCGTCACGAGGATGACGGGGACGGCGGGCGCCATCTCCTTGATCGCCCGCGCGACTTGCCATCCCGACGCTCGCGGCATTGCGAGGTCAGTGAAGACGACATCGAACGGCTCGGCGCCGAAGCGGGCGATCGCCTCGCTGCCGTCGCTCACGACCACCGCGCGGTGGCCGCCGGTCTCGAGCACGTCGCGCAGCATCGCGCCGACCGTCGGCTCGTCGTCCACCACGAGGCAGCGGAGCGAGACGTCGCCGGCCGATGCCGGGGCGGCAGGCGCCGCCTGGGGCGCCTCCAGCTCCCCGGCCGGTCGGAAGGTCAGGTGGAAAATGGTGCCGCGCCCCTCCTCGCTCTCGACCGTGATCCGGGCGCCGTGCCGCTCGAGGATGGCATACGTCATGGACAGCCCGAGCCCGGTCCCCTGCGGCCCCTTGGTCGTGAAGAACGGGTCGAAGATCCTGTCGCGGATCGTCGTGGGGATGCCGACGCCGGTATCGCTCACCGTGACCGCGATCTCGCCGTGCCCGACGGCGGTCGTCAGCGTCAGCACACCGCCGTCGGGCATCGCGTCCACCGCGTTGAGGATCAGGTTCGTCAGCGCCTCGCGGAGCTCGACGGGGTCGCCGGCCACTTTCGGGAGGGCGGCAAGATCGTTGCGCACCTCGAGCGGCACGCCGCGGCTCACGGCCTCATCGCGCCACCGCGACTGCGTGATCTCGAGCGCCTCACGCACCACCTCGTTCAGGTCGACGGCGACGAACGGCTCGTCGCGCCGGATCCGTGTGAACTCCTGGAGGCGCCGGACCGTCTGGGCGCCGTCGAGGGCCGCGCGCTCGATCACCTGGAGCCACTGGCGGAGCTGCGGGTTCTGGACCCGCTGCAGGACGAGCTGGGCGCGCCCGAGGATCGAGGCGAGCAGGTTGTTGAAGTCGTGGGCGACGCCCGACGCCATCTCGCCGAGGGCGCGGAGCTTCTCGGTGCGCACGAGCTGGTCCTGGGCGGCGGCCAGCTCGCCGTACGCGCGAGTGCGCTCTTCGAAGAGCCGCGCGCTACGGAGCGCGAGCGCGGCGAGGTGCGCGATGTTGGTCAGAAGCCGCTCGTCGCGCTCGGTGAAGGGGCGCTCCCCGCCGCGGAGCGCCAGCACGCCCAGGACGCGGTCGCCCGCGACCATCGGCACGCCGAGCCAGCGCCCGAGCTCGGCGGAGGTCCGGATGGGCTCGACGCCCTGCCGCGCGCACTCGGCCGCGTAGTCGTCGGTCCGGATCGCGCGCCCCGTTTCGCGCACGACCGACATCAGCCCCGACGCGCGCTCGGGGTCGCGGAGCGGGGGCTGCACGTCGGGCACGCCGCCCGCGAACCGGAGCACGACCTCGAACTCGTGCCGCTCCTCGTCGTGGAGCGCGACGACCATGTTGCGGGCGTCGAGCACGCGCGCCACCTGGGCGTGGATCGCGTCGATCAGCGCCGCCCGCTCGAGCTGGCCCGTGACGGCCTGCGACAACTCGAGGAGGACCGAGAGCTCCTGGACCTGCCGGCGGTTCTCCTCGAAGAGCCGCGCGTTGTCGATCGCCACGCCCGCGTGGTTGGCGATCGCCTCCATCAGCGCCAGCTCGCTCTCGGAGAACTCGCACGCGCGCTCGTACCAGATCAGGCCGAACCCGCCGATCACTCGCTCCTTGGCGACGATCGGCACGAAGAGCTGGCTCCGGTGCGGCAGCACGTCCCGCACGACCGCCGAGGCGCGGGGATCCGCCGCCACGTCCGACGAGGAGAGGGGCCGCCTCGTGCGCGCCGCCTCCGCCAGGAACGGGTCCTGCACGAGCGAGAGCCGGATCGTGCGGAGCTGCTCCAGGTGCTCCGGCGGCAGGCGGTAGCCGACGACGGGCTCCAGCCACTCCCCGTCGCCCTCACGCAGCCAGACGCCGCCGGCATCCGCGTCGACGGCCCGCGCGACGCGACGGAGGAAATGGCGCAGCAGGGCCTGGAGGTCGAGCGTCGAGGAGAACGTGCGGCTCACGGCGAGCAGCGTTTCCGTCTGCCGCAGCTTGACCTCGCTCTGGCGGGCCAGCTCCGCGTTTTCCATCACGAGGCCCACCTGCGCGGCGACGCCCTCGATGAGGCGGGCCTCGGAGGGCTGAAACTGGCGTCCCGGCCGCCACCAGACGACGAACAGCGCGCCGATCGGCTCGCGGCGCGCGGTCGCCGACGCCAGGAGCACCGAGTGCGGTGGGAGCGCGCCCAACCAGTCGCGATCGAATCGCGGATCGTTCAGGGGGTCGGAGCTCCACACGGCGCGGCCTTCGCGCCACGCCGACAGCAGCTCGGGTACCCGCGCGAGCACGATCGGCCGCGTCGTGAACCACGCGAGGAGCTCCGGCGGCACGTGGTAGCCGCCCAGCGGCGCGAGCTTCTCCTTCCGCTCGTCGAGGAAGTACGCGCCGACCATGTCGGCGCCGAACGCCAGCGCGACCTCCCTCGCGACCTGCCGCATCCGCTCGGCGGCGGGCCCCGGCCGCGAGAGAATCTGGCCGACGTTCATGAGCGTCGTCGCCTCGCGGAGGCGCTCCTGGACCTCCGTGTAGAGGCGGGTGTTCTCCAGCGAGAGCGCGAGCTGGCCCGCGATCGTCATCGCGAGGTCCACCTGCGACGGCTCGAAGGGCACCGGCCGCTCACAGTGGTCCAGCGTCATGACGCCGATGACCTGGTCCTGCCGGATCATCGGCACGACGAGGTAGGACTTCAGGCCAAAGGTCTCGAGCCACTCGCGCGGCACGAGGTCGCTCTCACGCGCGTCGTTCACGACCACCGGGCGGCGCGTCTCGCGGGCACGCGCGTTCGCCGGGATCTCGAGGAACGGCCGCGAGGCCACCGCCTGGAAGGCGACCCACTGCGCGGGAGCCTTCCGGCCGTCGGCGTATTGCGACACGAGGGGCGTGACCTGGCCGCTCTCCCACAGCACGAGCGAGCAGCGGTCGACGCGGCACACCTCGGCAATCTTGATCGCGACGCGCTTGAGCAGTCGCTTCGTGTCGAGCGTGGAGTTGAGGATCTCGACGACCTCGAGCAGCGCGCCCGTCTCTTCCAGGCGCCGCGCGGTCTCCGAGTAGAGCCGGGCGTTCTCGAGCGCGATCGCGGCCTGCGCCGCGAGCGAACCGAGCAGGGACGCCGTCTCCGGGGTGACCGGCGAGGGCGCGGCGCGGTGGACGGCGAACGCGCCCAGCACGCTCTCGCCCATGGCAATCGGGTACGCCGTGACGTAGCGGAGGCCGCGGCGCACGAGCCGGGCGCCGTCCGCCACCCGCGGGTCCTTCGCGGCGTCCGCCCAGAAGATCGGCTGCCGGTGGAGCGCGACCCAGCCGATGGAGCCCTCGCCAAGGGGCAGCTCGCGCTCGAGCTTGCCGGCGACTGCCGGGTCGCCGTGGACCAGCCAGCGCGAGAGGCGGCGGCTCGCCGGGTCGAGCACCCACACGCTCACGTAGGGCGCGTCAAAGAACCGCGCGACCGCCGCGGCGATGTTCGTCAAGACTTCGTCGATCTTGAGCGACGAGGAGACGAGGCGGTTCACCTCCTCGAGCGCCGCGAGCCGCTCGGCGCGCTCCCGCGCCTCGCGGTAGAGCCGCGCGTTCTCGAGCGCGATCGCCGCCCGGCCGGCGAAGGACTTCAAGACCTCGAGGTCCTCCTGGAGGAACGGCGCCGCGCCATTGCCCGTCCGGTGCAGGGCGATGACGCCGAGGAGCCGGTCCTGGACCGTGAGGGGGTGCGCCATCGCCCGCCGGACGCCGACGTCCTTTCCCCGCGGGCGCGCGAGCAGCGAGCTGGGGTAGTCGTTGACGATGAGCCCGTGCCCGAGCTGCGCGGAGGACCCGACCACGCCCTGGCCGAACGGGACCGTCACGCCCTTGAAGGGGCTCCCCTCGGTCCACGCGCGCGGGACGAGGGCGCGTCCGTCCTCCATCAGGTAGATCACGCCGTTGGCGTCGAAGAGGCGCTTCGCCCGCTCGACGACCATCCTGAGCAGCGGCTCCGGGTCCAGCTCGGTCGCGAACCCGCGCTCGATCTCGGCGAGCGTCGCGATCTGCGCGCGCCGCGCGGTCTCGAGCGAGAACAGGCGGGCGTTCTCCAGCGCGAGCGCCGCCTGGTCGGCGAACGCCTGGAGCAGCTCGACCTCCGCCTCCGTGAAGACGCGGCCGACGCGGTCGGCGAGCGCCAGCGTGCCGATGAGGCGAGCCTTCACCCGGAGCGGGACCGCGACGAGGGAGCCGTCGCCCGCGGCGCGGATCGCGTCCCGCAGATCGTCGGTCAGGACGAGGACGGGGTCGCTGAGGATGTCGGCAGACGCCACCGTCCGCCCCTCGGCGACGGCACGCCCGGACACGCTGACGCCAGGGGGCAGCAGGTGGCCGACCCGCAGCGTCTCGCGGCTCGTGCCACCGACCGCGAGCAGGGTGAGCGAGCCGTCGGACTGTAGGATCCAGAGCCCGGACGACCGGGCGGCGAAGAGCGTGAGAACGCTCTCGACGATGCGGTTGCCGACCGCGCCGACCTCGAGGCTCTCGGTGAGCGTCTTCGCCAGGCGCGCCAGCTCCTCGGCCTCGAGCCGCCGGCGCGTCGCTTCGGCGGCCTGGCGCGTGGCCTCGCGGTAGAGCCGCGCGTGGTCGAGCGCGATCGCGGCCTGGTCGGCGAACGCCTCGGCGATCTCCCGGTCGCGCGCGGTGAACGCGCGTCGCGCGCGGAAGGTCAACACGCCGATCGTCCGGTCGCCCACCCTCAACGGCACGCCGAGGAACATCGTGTAGCCGAGCCGCCGGTCCGCGTCGAGATGGTCGGGGACGACGTCCGGGACGCTCTGGATCTCGCAGATCAGCGTCCGGCCGGTCGCCACCACCTTGCCGCTCAGGCTCTCGCCCACCCGCATCCGCGGACGGACCATCGTCTGCGACGCCGTGCCGGCGAGACCGGCGAGGACGAGGTCCTCGCCGTCGAGCAGCCGGAAGCCGGCGTTGTCCACGTCGAGGAGCCGCGCCGCCTCGTCGGCGATCGACGCGAGCAGCGTCTCCGTCGGCGCCATGCTCCCGATCTTCGTGTTGATCTCGAGGAGCGCGCTGAGGTACGCGCGTCGGGCGCTTTCCTCCGAGTACCGGCGGGCGTTGTTGATCGCGTTCGCGGCGTGGAGGGTGAGCGAGGCAAGCACGCTGAGCTCCTCGCCGGTGTACTCGTGTCGCTCGCGCACGCCGACCGACAGCGCCCCGAGCACTCGGTCGCCGATCAGGAGTGGAACGATCGCGGCCGACGCCGTGCCCTCCGCACGGAGCTCCTCGACGTTGCGCGTGCGCGGGTCGTTGAGGACGTCGGACACCGTCAGGGGCTCACGCGTGGCGACAACCGTTCCGACGAGCCCCTCGCCGACGCGGACCCGGCGTGGCCCCTCCACCGACGCCCGCGCGCCGACCGACGCCCGCAGCGAGACGTGCTCACCGTCGTCCTCGACGAGCCAGAGCCTCGCGACGCTCGAGTCGAACAGCTCGGCGGCCGCGTCCACCACGCGCTGGAGCACCTCGTCGAGCGACAGCGTCGCCGTGAGCGTCTGCGCGAGCCGCGTGAGCGTCTCCAGGCGCCGGGTCGTCGCGCGGGTCTCCCCGAAGAGGGCGGCGCGCGCGACGGCCTGGCCGACGTGGTGGGCGACCGCCTGCAGGAGTGTCAGCTCCTCGCCGTCGAACGTGCGCGGCTCCCTGGAGATCAGCGCCATGACGCCCCAGATCCGGTCGTCCACGGTGATCGGCAGCGCGAGCTGGGTGTGATAGCCGCCGGCGGCGACCCGCTCTCGCACCGCGGGCGTGAGCACGCGCGAGCGCGTCAGGTCGGTCACGACGAGATGGCCCGCGCGCACGGCCTCGCCGACGTGGCTCTCGTCCAGCGGCCGCACGCGCAGCTCGGCAGCGTCCTTCGGCGAGAGGCCCCGATGAGCGACGAGCACCAGCGCCCGCGCCGCGGGGTCGAAGCGGAAGAGCCCGCCGACCGCCATCCGCGCGACGCCGCAGGCGACCTCGAGCGTGCGCTCGGCGGCGACCACGAGATCGTCGCCGTTGCCCGTCGCGACCGCGACGGCGTAGAGCGCCTCGAGCTCTGGGCGTAGCCGTTCCGTGGGAGCAGGTGGGACTGACTCCGTTTCGAGCGGGGGCTTCGTTGCGAGCGCGGGCTTCGCCCGCGCCACCCCCAACGGGGGAGTAGGAGGGGCGGTCGCGGCCCCCTTCGATGATCCCACGGACCCCGCGGCGACAGCCACGCCGACCGCGGCGACGAGCGAGAGGGCCCACCAGAACCAGAACCACTGTTCGGCGGCGCGCCGGTTCCCCTCGGAGACCAGCGCCCAGAGACTCCCGCCGGCCACCCCGGCGAGCGGCCGCACGAGCCACGGCTGGCCGTTGACCGCGACGTGTCCCGCCCGCGCGGCGTCCAGCCAGCCGCGCGCGGGGACGCCGGGCAGCGTTCCGCCGATGGCCAGGTCGCCGGCCACCACCACGACCGCCGGCCGCGACGGCAGCCCCGCGAGGAGCCGGTCGAGCGACTCGACGCGTCGGCCGACCACGACCATCCCGGCGGGCAGCGGTGCCAGGCCGAGGAGGTAGGCGCGGTCGTTCACGACGGCGACGCGCGCGACGGCCTCGGTGGGCCGCGGGATCCCGAGGCCCTCGACCCGCGGCACCGGGGGCACCTGGACGAGCGGCGCGCCGCTCGCGTCGACCACCAGGAGGAGGTCGGCGATCCGCTCCAGCGTGAGCGCGAGCATCCGGGGCGAGGCGCCGCGCGCCAGAGTCGCCCAGTCGCTCTTGAGTGCGCCCTCGACGATCGCCGGGTCCTTCGCGAGGATCCCGGCCTCGCGGCGCAGCTCGTTCTGCGTCGCGTTCACGAGCGCGCTCAGGGCCGCGAGGGTATCGCCCACCGCGGCGTCGTAGCGCTCCGCCGCGCGCCGCGAGAGCGCGAGCCCGCCCGTGCCCCAGACGGCGACGAGCGCCAGGAGCACCGGGACGAAGCGCGCGAGGCCCGGACGCCGCACCGCCGGCCTCAGCGACGCTCGCCCACGCGGTGGAGCTTCAGGAGGTTCGTCGTCCCTGCAACCCACATGGGCGAGCCGGAGATGATGACGAGGACATCGCCCGGCGTGACCGACCCGTCGCGCAGCAGCGTCGCTTCGACCTCCTCGATCATCTCGTCGGTCGTCTGGACCTTGCGGATGAGCCGCGAGTCCACTCCCCACGACAGGGCGAGCCGCCGTTGGACCTCGACGAACGGCGTCAGCGCGATGATCGGCACCCGCGGGCGTGCGCGGGAGATGAGGCGCGCCGAGGAGCCCGACTGCGTGAATGCGACGATCGCGTGCGCCCCGAGCGCGTGGGCGGCCTGGGAGGCCGCGTCCGAGAGCGCCTCGGGGAAGCCGACGTCGTGGAGCGGCCGGCGCGGGGCCTCGCTCGCCAGCACCTCCCGCTCGGCGCGCACGGCGACGCGGGCCATGACCTCGACCGCTTCTGACGGATAGCGGCCCGTCGCCGTCTCGGCGGACAGCATGAGCGCGTCGGCGCCGTCGAAGATCGCCGTCGAGACGTCGGAGACCTCGGCCCGCGTCGGTCGGAGGTGGGTGACCATCGACTCCAGCATCTGCGTCGCCACGATGACTGGCACACCCGCCTCCCGCGCCTGCCGGATGATCTCCTTCTGGAGATGGGGCACGTCCTCGATCGGGACGTCCACGCCGAGGTCGCCGCGCGCCACCATGACCGCCGCGACCGATCGCAGGATGCCGGGGAGGTTCACGATGCCCTCGTGGCGCTCGAGCTTGGCGACGATCGGTACGTCGGCACCGAGCGCGTGCAGGGAGCCACGCACCTCCGCGATGTCCGCCTCCGACCGCACGAACGAGACGGCGACGAAGTCCACGCCGTGCGCGAGGCCGAAACGGAGGTCCTCCCGGTCCTTGTCGGTGAGGCACGAGACGGGCAGCGGCACGCGCGGGAGCGAAATCCCCTTGTGATCGCTGAGGCGCCCGCCGACGACGACGCGGCAACGTACCTCCTCGGGCGACGCCTCCTCGACGCGGAGCTGGACCATCCCGTCGTCCATCCAGATCTGGTCGCCCGGATGCACGTTCGTGAGGTACTCGGGGTGGTTCAGCGACGCGCGCTCCGCCGTGCCCACGACGGGCTTCGCGCAGAGCGTGAAAATCTGGCCGGGCTCGAGATCGACCCGCGCGCCGCCCGCGGGGCCGAAGGTGCCGAGCCGGATCTTCGGCCCCTGCAAATCTTGAAGAATCGCGATCGGTCGGCCCCAGCGAGCCTCACCCTCGCGGATCAGCCGGATGACCTCGGCGTGCTCGGCGTGGGTGCCGTGGGAGAAGTTCACGCGGGCGACGTCCATGCCCGCGGCGACGAGGCGGTCGAGCTCGGCTCGGCTGCTGCTGGCAGGCCCGAGGGTGCAAACGATCTTGGTCCGCCGCACGCCCGCTATCCGCGCTCGAGGAGCGTTCGGAGGAACTGGCCAGTGTACGAGCGGGTGGCCTGGCGCGCGATCTCCTCGGGGGTGCCCGTGGCCACGACCCGACCGCCCTCGTCACCCCCTTCCGGCCCGAGGTCGATGATCCAGTCCGCGGTCTTGATCACGTCGAGGTTGTGCTCGATGATCACGACCGTGTTGCCCTGATCCACGAGCTTGTTGAGCACGTCCAGGAGCTTTTGAATATCGGCGAAGTGCAATCCCGTCGTCGGTTCGTCGAGGATGTAGAGCGTCCTTCCTGTTGCTCGCCGTGACAGCTCCGTGGCGAGCTTCACCCTCTGCGCCTCTCCCCCCGATAATGTCGTCGCCGACTGCCCCAGGCGGATGTAGTCGAGCCCGACCTCATCGAGGGTCTGGAGCTTGGCCCGAATCACCGGCACCGCCTCGAAGAACCCGAGCGCCTCGCGGACTGTCATGTCGAGGACCTCGGCGATCGACATCCCCTTGTAGCGGACGTCGAGCGTCTCGCGGTTGTAACGGCGGCCCTTGCAGACGTCGCACGTCACGTAGACGTCGGCGAGGAAGTGCATCTCGATCTTCACGAGCCCGTCGCCCTGGCACGCCTCGCACCGGCCGCCCTTGACGTTGAACGAGAACCGGCCCGGCTGGTAGCCCCGCATGCGCGCCTCGGGCGTGCGCGCGAAGAGCGTCCGGATGAACGTGAACACCCCGGTGTAGGTGGCGGGGTTCGAGCGCGGCGTGCGGCCGATCGGCGACTGGTCGATGTCCACGACCTTGTCGACGCGCTGGGCGCCCTCGATGCGGTCGTGCGTGCCGGGGCGATCCTGGGCCCGGTGGAGCATCTGGGCGAGCGCGCGGTACAGGATGTCGTTGACCAGCGTCGATTTGCCGGACCCCGAGACGCCGGTGACGCTCGTGAAGGTCCCGAGCGGGATCCGCACAGGCATCCCCTTGAGGTTGTGCTCGCGCGGGTTGTGGATCGTGATGGCGTGGCCGCTCCCCTTCCGCCGCGTCGCCGGCACCGGGATCCCGAGGGCGCCCGCCAGGTAGCGGCCGGTGAGCGAGTCCGGGTTCGCCATGATCTCGTCCGGCGTCCCGACCGCGACGACGTGGCCGCCCAGCTCGCCGGCGCCAGGCCCGAGGTCCACCACGTAGTCGGCGTTGCGGATCGTCTCCTCGTCGTGCTCGACGACGAGCACCGTGTTGCCGAGATCCCGGAGCCGCTTGAGCGTCTCGAGCAGGCGCCGGTTGTCCCGCTGGTGCAATCCGATGGACGGCTCGTCGAGGATGTAGAGCACGCCGACGAGACTCGACCCGATCTGTGTCGCCAGACGAATTCGTTGCCCCTCTCCGCCGGCGAGCGTGCCCGCGGGCCGGTCCAGGGTGAGATAGTCGAGGCCGACGTTCATGAGGAAGCCGAGGCGCTCGCGGATTTCCTTGAGGACGCGCCGGGCGATGGCCGCCTCGCGCTCGCTGAGCGTCAGGCCGTCGAAGAAGGCGGCCGCCGCCTTGATCGTCAGCGTGACGACGTCGGCGATCGAGCGGCCCCCGATCTTGAAGCCGAGCGACTCGCGGCGCAGGCGCGCGCCCCCGCACGCCGGACAGGGCCGCTCGGCCACGAACTGCTGGATCTCCGCGCGGGCCTCCTCCGACGTCGTCTCGCGGTAGCGTCGCTCGAGCATCGGGATGACACCCTCGAAGCCGTCGTCGCGCTCGCCGCGGAGGATCACGTCGCGCACCGGCGCTTTGAGCTTCTCCCATGGCGTGTCGAGCGAGAACCGGTGCCGCCTGGCGAGCACCTGGAGCGTCTGGTGGAAGTACGTCGTCTCACGCCCGGCCCACGGCGCCAGCGCCCCCTCCTTGAGCGAGCGCGCCGGGTTCGGCACCACGCGCTCGGGATCGATCTCGTCACGCGAGCCGAGCCCGCCGCACTCCGGGCACGCGCCGTAGGGGTTGTTGAACGAGAACATGCGCGGCGAAACCTCCGGCAGGGAGACGCCGCACTCGGCGCACGCGAGGCGCTCGGAGAAGAGCATCGGCTCGCCGCCCTTGCCGCCGTCGGTCACGGGCTCGACCTGGACCACGCCGTCGGCCAGGCGCAGCGCGGTCTCGAGCGAGTCGGCGAGCCGCGCGCCGAGGCTGTCGCGCACGACGAGACGGTCGACGATCACCTCGATCGTGTGCTTGCGCTTTTTGTCGAGCTCGATCTCCTCGCCGAGCTCGCGGACGGCGCCGTTCACCCGGACGCGCGTGAACCCCTGGCGCTGGAGGTCGAAGAACAGCTTCTTGTATTCGCCCTTGCGCCCGCGGACGACCGGCGCCAACACCAGGAGCCGGGTGCCCGGCGACTGCGCCATGACGCGATCGACCATCTGCTGCACCGTCTGGGCGGAGATCGGCCGACCGCAGCTCGGGCAGTGCGGGACGCCCACGCGCGCGAAGAGCACGCGCAGATAGTCGTAGATCTCGGTGACGGTCCCGACGGTCGAGCGCGGGTTCTTCGAGGTCGTCTTCTGCTCGATCGAGATCGCGGGCGACAGCCCCTCGATCGAGTCCACCTCGGGCTTCTCCATCTGCTCGAGGAACTGGCGCGCATAGGCCGAGAGCGACTCGACGTAGCGGCGCTGGCCCTCGGCATAGATCGTGTCGAAGGCCAGCGACGATTTTCCGGACCCTGAGAGCCCCGTGATGACGACGAGCTGGTCGCGCGGGATCTCGAGATCGATGTTCTTGAGGTTGTGCTCGCGGGCGCCCCTGACGACGATCCGGTCGCTGGCCATGTCGCGAGCCTATTGTGTCAGTCTCGCGCGGTCCGGGCAACCCGCACGACGACCCAGGCGATCGGCGCCGCGAGGAGTGCGGGGTACGCGGCCACGGCAGCGGCCCATGCCGGGAGCCGGCCGCCGACGGCGGCCAGGGCGGCGAACACCGCGGCGCCGGCCAGCGAGCCCGCGAGGCCCGCGCGGGCGTCCCGGCCCGCGAGCCGCGGGATGGCGACCGCCGCGGCGGCGAGCCCGCAGCCGGCGAGCCAGGCGCGCCACGGGTCGGCGGGCCAGAGTCCCGCAACGGCGGCGAGCATCAGGAGGCCGGCCCACGCGACGTCGGCATTCGCCGGCCTGGCGTGCATTGCTATGACGTCCCGGAGCGCCAGCGCCGTCGCCACGAAGAGAAGGAGCATGGCGAGAACGCTCGTCGCGACGAGTGCGCGACCGCCGGGCGCCGAGAGGGCGAACGCGGGGAGCTCTACGACCCCGGCGGCGGGCGGCGCGGCGAGCGCGAGCTCCGGCGCGACGTACACAGCATAGGTACCCCAGCAGATCGCGGCGAGCGTCAGCGCCAGGAGAAGCGCAGGTCCGGCCGCGGCTCCGCGCCATGCGAGCGGGCCCAGAGGCGGGAGCAGGGCGAGCGCGCCGCCGACGAGCGTGAGCGCCGCGCCCAGCGCGTGCGCTGCGGTTCCCGGCGAGCGCCGCTCGGGTGGCTCGGCCCAGGCGACCCCCGACGCGGCGCTCCCGGGCACGCGCTTGCCGGGCTCGAAGCGGATCCGTGTGCCCGCCGCCAGGGCCAGCCGGTCGCCGGGACGCAAGGTGAGCGCGTCACCAGCGGCGAGGCGCCACTCGCGCGTGACGGACCGCTGCGCACCCTCCTCGAGGACCCGGTAGACGCCGGGACTGAGCGCGGTGACGCGGTGGGGCTCGGTGAAGACGAGCGTCGTGGATCCCTCGAGGGGCCGCCCCTCCGTCACCCAGGCGCTCGTCTGGCCGAAGGTCAGCGCCGGCTGCGACGCCGCGCGGCTCCATGCGGTCCACGGCGTGGCGGCGACCGTTACGCCGATCACGACGACCGTCAGCACGACCCCCGCGGCCCCGACGAGGACGCCCCCGTCGCCGACAGGTCGGCGAGCCGCGCGCCGCGTGATGCCGACGAACGCGGCCGTCGCCGAGAGCGCGAGCGCCGGGGGGCGCGGGACGCCCACCAGCCGCGCGACGTCGGCGATCACGCCGAGGTTCGCCCACAGCACCAGGCCGACGGCGGCCGCAATGGCGAGTCCGGCGACCGGGTTGGTCGGGGGCGCGGGGCCATCGGACCGGGCGAGCAGGGCGAGGAGCGGCGCCACGAGCGCGGTGAGGACGAGGGCCGGAGAGTCGGGCGTGCCGGCGAACACGTGCGCGGCGAGGGAGACGAGCACGACGGGCGAAGCCCACGTCGCGAGTGTTGCACTGGTTGTGAGAGTTGTGCCTGTTGTGACGGTTGCGACTGTTGTATTGGAGCGCGAGGCCGGAACGTTTGTGGATGGCCTGAGAAAGGCGCACGTCGTCAGTGTGGCTATAAAGGCGGCGCAGGCGGTGAACCACCAGAGCGCGCCGACGCCCGCAAGCCGGATGGCGGCGGGGTCTCCGGGAAGCAGGGGCAGAGCGACCACCGCGGCGACGAGCAGGAGCAGAACGACGACCCCTACCCGACCACCGGTGGCCATGGACATCGTGCGATTATAGCCGGTCGCGCGGCGCCCCCGGAATCGGTATCCTTGTCGCGAGTCTCTAAAACGCCGAGAGGAGCCACGATGGCCGACAAGATCGAGCGCGTGATGGTCGTGACGGCGCACCCCGATGACTCGGAGTTCGGGGCGGGCGGCACCATCGCGAAGATGGTCAAGGAGGGCCGCGAGGCCACATACCTGATCGCCACCAACGGCAACAAGGGCTCGAGCGATCGATCGATGACCCCAGAGCGGCTCGCCCGGATCCGCGAGGAAGAGCAGCGGAACGCCGCCCGCACGCTCGGCGTCGAGCGGGTCGTCTTCCTCGGCTATCCGGACGGCGAAGTCGAGGACACGCGCGACCTCCGGCGCGACGTCTCCCGCGAGATCCGCGCGTGGCGCCCCGACCTCGTCATCTGCCAGAGTCCGCACCGCAGCCACCTCCTCGGAGCCTCCCACCGCGACCACCGGATCGTCGGGGGCGTCACGCTCGACTGCATCTATCCCCTCGCCCGCGACCACATGGCGTTCCCGGAGCTGATGCCCATGTTCGAGCCCCACAAGGTCCGAGAGGTGCACGTGATGCAGTGGGAGAACCCCCAGATCGTCGTCGACATCTCGGACACGATGGACCTGAAGATCAAGGCTCTCGCGTGTCACGCGAGCCAGTTCAGCGACTTCTCCGCGGTCGAGACGCGGGTGCGCGAGCGCTCGCGACAACTCGGGCAGGCCAAGGGCTACGCGTACGCGGAGGCGTTCGATCGAATCGTCATCCCCTGGTGATCGCTCAGGCGTGAGCGCGAGCGTCGAGCGCGTCCTGGACGCGCTCGCGGCGCTCGGCGGCGGTCACCGCGTCATCGAGCTCGATAGGTCGGCTCGGACAGCGGCCGACGCGGCGCAGGCGCTCGGCTGCCGCGTGGACCAGATCGTGAAGTCGCTGGTCTTTCGGGGCCGGCGCACCGACCAGGCGGTCCTCGTCGCGGGGAGCGGCGCGAACCGCGTGGACGAGGACAAGGTCGCCCGGCTCGTCGACGAGTCGGTCGAGAAGGCGGACGCCGCGTTCGTGCGCGCCCGAACGGGATTCGCGATCGGGGGCGTCGCGCCCGTTGGCTCCACCGGGCCCCTGACGACGCTGATCGACGAGGACCTCTTCAAGTGGGACGAGATCTGGGCCGCCGCGGGCCACCCGAAGACCGTGTTCAGGCTGTCGCCCAACGACCTCGTACGCATGACGGGCGGTCGCGTGGCGCAGGTGAGAGCGTAGCGTCCACCTCGTGGTGTCGGAGTAAAATACCAGCCGTGATTCCTCGCCGGCTGGTCCCGCCTCTCGGCGTCGCCCTGGTCCTCCTCGGCGCTCTCGCCGTGTCGGCGCGCGGGGCTCTCGTCGCCCCGACCGCGCAGAGTCTCGCCGAGGACGTCGCGACGCTCGCCGCGCCCGACATGGAGGGCCGTCGGTCAGGCACGCCCGGCGCAGATCGCGCGGCGCGCCGGATCGCGGAGTGGCTGCAGCACGCGGGTCTCCGACCGGGGGGCGAGCACGGCACGTACGTTCAGCCGTTCGTCATCGAGCGCGGTGCACGCCTCAGGACGGCGAATACCCTGGAAATCCTCAGCCCGGCTCCCCGGGGCCTCGAGGTGGGCCGCGACTGGACGCCCCACGGCGGTTCGCCGAGCGGTGAGGTCGCCGGCGAGGTGGTCTTCGCCGGCCACGGCGCAAGCGGAGCATACGGCAGCCGCGACGACTGGGCGGAGTTGGACGTCCGCGGCAAGATTGTCGTGGTCCTCGATGGGCCGTCCGACGGCGGTCGTGTCACGCGGCTCGAGAAGCTTCTGGCGGCGAAGCGGCACGGCGCGGCGGCGCTCCTGCTCGTCGGCGACGCGTTGCCACCGCTCGACGCGACCGCAGTGCCCGTCGGTCTCCCCTCGGCCACGATCACCCGCGAGGCGGCGGCGGCGTTCGCGCCGCGGGCCCGCGCGCGTCTGCGCGTGGACCTCGACGACGAGGAGCAGCGTGGCGTGAACGTCATCGGAATCGTCCCGGGCACCGACCCGGCGCTCGCGGCCGAAGCGGTCGTGGTCGGCGCCCACTACGATCATCTGGGGTACCAGGGCGGCGTCATGTATCCGGGCGCCGACGACAACGCGTCCGGCACCGCGCTCGTGGTGGGGCTCGCCCGCGCCTTCGCGTCGGCCGGCGGCGCGCCCCGCACGCTCGTCTTCGCGCTCTTCGGCGGCGAGGAGCTCGGCCTCCTCGGCTCCGGCCACTACGTGCGCCAGCCCGCCATCCCCCTCGCCCAGACCGTCGCGATGATCAACTTCGACATGGTCGGCCGCATCCGCGAGGACCGGCTGATCGTTCAGGGCGCCGACAGCGGTAGCAGCCTCGGCGACGTCCTGGCGGCGGCGGCGCGCGGCGGCGTCGGGCTGGACGTGCGCGGTTCGCCCGACGGACCCTCCGACCACACGCGGTTCTATGAGGCGAGCGTGCCCGTCTTGTTCTTCACGGCCGGCCCGCACCCCGACTATCACCAGCCGACCGACACGGCGGACCGGATCGACGCGGCCGGCATGGCGCGCATCGCCGTCGTGGCGCTCCACGCGATCGAGCGCCTCGCCGGCGACGCGCGTCCCACGTACGTGAAGGCCGCGCCGCGCCCGAGCTCTCAGGGCGGCACCTCGGGCGGCGCGTTCCTCGGTGCCCTCGTCGATCCGCGGATGGCAGGCGACGGCCTCAAGCTGTCGGCGACGCTGCCGGGAAGCGGCGCCGCGCGCGCGGGGCTCCGCGCGGGCGACGTGCTCATCCGCATCGCGGGGGTGGTCGTCGACAGCCTCGAGGCCCTCCGTCGCGAGGTGCGGGCGAGGAAGCCCGGCGACCGCGTCGAGATCCTGTACCTCCGCGACGACGACGCGCACGGAGTGACCGCGACCCTCGGCGTGCGACCGTAGGCGAGCCCGGCGCGTAAGGAGCCAGGGATGGCCGACCAGGACGTGCACGCGGCGACGACGCTGACCGAGATGATGCGCCGGCGTGCCGCGCTCACACCCGACAAGCCGTACTTTCACCTCTACGGAGAAACGATCACGTACGGGCGGCTCTGGGCCGTGAGCGCTCGCTACGCCGCCGGCCTCGCGCGGGCAGACCTCCGCGCGGGGGACAAGCTCTGTCTCATCTACCCGACGTGCGCCGAGTTCTTCTACACCTTCTTCGGCGCGCTGCGGATGGGCGCGGTGCCCGTGCCGCTCTATCCGACGCTCAGCGTCGAGGCGACCGCGCGGATCTTCAACGACTCCGAGGCGGTCGCGGTCGCGACGATCGGCTGGTTTCGCAAGGGCGTGGACGAGTCGGTCGCGCAGGCGCCCCGGGTCCGCACCGTCCTCGAGCCACCCGACCTCGAGGCCGACGCGCCCGAGCCCGCGGACGCCGAGCCGGGCGAAGAGGATCTCGCGTTCCTCCAGTACACGTCGGGGAGCACGGGGCACCCGCGTGGCGTCATGCTCACCCACCGGAACGTCGTCGCGACCATCAAGTTCATGGCCGAGGCCGCCGGGCTCACGGCCGAGGATCGCGTCGTCTCGTGGCTGCCGCTCTACCACGACATGGGGCTCATCGGCTGCGCCTTCACGCCGCCCCTCACGGGCACGCCGCTCTGGCTCCTGCCCCCGGACCTCCGCAACCCGCGCCAGTGGCTCGAGCTGATCACCGAGGTGCGCGCCACGTTCACGGTCTCGCCCGACTTCGGCTACCGAAACTGCGTGCGCCACGTCCGCGATACCACCGGGCTCGACCTCACGAGCCTCAGGGCGGCGCTCTCCGGCGCCGAGACGGTGCGCCCGTCCACCATCGGCGCCTTCGAGTCGCGCTTCGGCCTCGAGCGCATCATCTCGCCCTGCTATGGCCTCGCCGAGGCGACGCTCGCCGTAGCGATCTGGCCGCGCGCGGTGCCGCTCAGATTCGATCCGAGCGGCAGGTTCCTCTCGGTAGGCCAGCCCTGCCCCGGCGTCTCGGTGAAGATCGTCGCGCGCGACGCCGGTTCCGAAGCCCCGCTGGCGCCGGACGAGGAGGGCGAGATCTGGGTGCAGAGCCCGGGTGTCATGACCGGCTACTACAACAACCCGGAGGACACCCGGACGGTGCTGCTGCCGGGCGGTTGGCTCCGCACGGGCGACCTCGGCTTCGTGGACAAGGAGGGCTTCCTCTACGTCACCGGCCGCTTGAAAGATCTGATCATCCTGGCCGGCGAGAACGTGCCCCCTGCCGACGTCGAGGAGATCGTGGACCAGGTGGACGGCGTCCGCTACTCGGCCGCCGTGGGGATCGAGAGCGAGCGCGCCGGGACCCAGCGCCTGCACGTCGTCGCCGAGGTTCGGGGCGAGGGCGCGCCTCCCGAGGAGTACCACGGCCTCGTGCGCGAGATCGTGAGCCGCGTGCACAAGCAGCGCGGCCACCGGCCCGCGCGTGTCCTGCTCGTGCGCGCAGGCACCGTCCCCAAGACCTCGAGCGGCAAGATCCAGCGCTCGCGGCTCGTCGAGATGATCCAGCGCGGCGAGCTCCACGACCGGATCGTGTATGGCACCACCGAACGCACCGTTCCGAGGCCGCCGACGCGTTAACGGCGGCCACGCGGAGTCCGCGACCCATGGAGTTCGGCTGCCATCTCCCCGTCTACGGCCCCGCGGCCACGCGCGAGGCCCTGCTCGCCTTCGCGCGCCGGATGGAGACGCTCGGCTACGACTCGCTCTGGGCCAGCGACCACATCGTGATCCCGTGGCGGATCACGTCGAAGTACCCGTACAACGAGACCGGCGACTTCCCCCTGCCACCGACCACCAACTTTCTCGAGCCGCTCACCGCGCTCGCCCTCGTGGCCGGCGCGACCGAGCGGATCCGCCTGGGCACGACGGTCCTGGTGCTCCCCCACCGGCATCCCGTCCTCGCGGCGAAGATGCTCGCGACGCTCGACCACCTGGCACCGGGGCGCGTCATCCTGGGTGCGGGCGTCGGTTGGATGCGCGAGGAGATCGAGCTCTTCGGCGTGGCCTTCGAGCAGCGCGGCGCGTGGAGCGACGAGGCGCTCAGGATCATGAAGGCGTGCTGGCGGGAGGAGCGCCCGAGCTTCAGGGGCGCGTTCGTGAGCTTCGACCCCCTTGGCTTCGCCCCGAAGCCCGCGCGCGGCACCATCCCCATCTGGATCGGCGGTCACACGCCGCGGGCTCTCCGGCGCGTGGCCGAGCTCGGCGACGGATGGCACGCCGCGTTCCCGAGCGCCGAGAAGCTGAAGGGCGGGCTCGCAGAGCTGGCGGCGGCGTGCCGCACGGCGGGGCGCGACCTCAAATCGCTCACGCTCAGCGCGCGCCTCGGGGTGCCTGCCCGGTACGACCCGGACGCCCTTGTTCGCGAGATCAGAGCGCTCGCCGAGCTCGGCGTCCGCCACCTCGTCCTCGAATCGCGCGTCCGCGACCTCGCGGACATGATCCAGATCTACGAGCGCTTCGCTGCTGAGGTTCGGGGGAGAGTCTAGATCTTCTCGCCGAGCTTCGCCCAGTCGTCGAGGAACTTCTTGAGCCCGATGTCCGTCAGCGGGTGCTTCATGAGCTGCTCGAGCACCGCGAACGGCATCGTCGCGACATGCGCGCCCGCCTTCGCCGCGTCCACCACGTGAAGCGGGTTGCGGATCGACGCGGCGAGGACCCGCGTCTTGAACCCCTGGACCCGGTAGATCTCGCAGATGTCACGGATCAGGTCCATGCCGACGTGGGCGATATCGTCGAGACGCCCGAGGAAGGGGCTGATGTAGTAGGCGCCCGCCTTCGCCGAGAGCAGCGCCTGGGTCGCCGAGAAGCAGAGCGTCTGGTTCACGCGGATCCCCTTGCCCGTGAGGTGCTTCACCGCCTTGAGCCCGTCCTTGGTGAGCGGGCACTTGACGACGACGTTGGGCGCGATCTGCGCGAGCTCCTCGCCTTCCTTCACCATCCCCTCGAAGTCGGTGGCGACGACCTCGAGGCTCACGTCGCCCGGCACGATCGAGCAGATCTCCTCGACCAGCGGCCGGAAGGGCCGCTTCTCCTTGGCGATGAGCGACGGGTTGGTCGTGACGCCGTCGACGACGCCGAGGGCGACGCCTTCCTTGAGCTCGTTGATGCTCGCCGTATCGAGAAAGATCTTCATGAGGTCCTCCTCAGGGTGACGCGATCGCGCGAGCCACCGCCACGCGTAGAGCCTAGTCCCCGTGGCGAAGGCGTGTCAACCGCGGCGCATCAGCCGGAACGCGATGTTCGGCCCGAGGCCCCGGTGGACGGCGAGCGAGATCCAGAGCATCGCGAGCGGCTCGAGCGTCCGCGCCTGGGCGAGCGGACCGGCATCCACGACGTCGAAGCCGAGCGCGCTCACGAGCTCGCCTGCCGTCGTCTTCGCCGCGGCGTCGTCGCCGCAGACGAACATCGTCGCCCGCTCGCCGCCGTAGACCGGGTTGGCCATGTTACCGGCGCCCGTGCTGTTGAGCGTCTTGACCACCCTGGCGCTTTTCGCCCACCGTGCGACTGCCTCGGCCCCCGAGCTGGTGTGGCCCACGCTGAGGCCCGAGAGGTCGGGCTTGAGCGGGTTGGTGCAGTCGATCACGACTCTCCCGGCCAGGTCGCCCGCCTGACGGATCGCGGCCTCCGTGGCGTCGAACGGCGTCGCGAGAACGACTACCTCACCGAAGCGCGCCGCCTCGGCAACGCTGCCCGCCCGCGTCTTCACGCCCGCCGTCGCGACCAGGGACGTCACCTTGGCGCTCCCGGGCTCACGGGCGCCGAACATCACCTCGTGGCCGGTGGCGGCCCAGCGCTTGCCGAGCGTGGCGCCGACGGTGCCCGTGCCGATGATCCCGATTCGCATCTCGTCTCCCACATGACGGCAGGCCTCAACCGCTCCGCTCGTACTCCTTGAGCGTAGCATCGAGCGCAACCCGGTCGGGCACCGCCGCCCAGCCCTCGCGCTCGACGGAGAGCGAGCCCGCACACGCCGCCGCGGTCGCCGCGAGCCAGGGATCGCCGGAGCGCTGGTACTCGACGAGAAACGTCGCGGCGAAGACGTCGCCGGCGCCCGTCGGGTCCGTCTCCACCGCGGGCCGCGGCCGCACCTCGTAGCGGTCGCCGTTGACGAAGAGCAGCGCGCCGTCGCGATCGGCGGTAAGGACACCGATAGGGACGTACTGGAGCCATTCGATCACGGCGGCCTCCTGGCCGCGGACGTCCTCACGCGAGAGGAAGAGCGCTTGGATCTTGTCCAGCAGGGGGCGCGACGACTCCCACGCGCGCGGGCCGACGGTGCTGTCCCTGCCGACCAGGCGGAGCCAGCCCTGCGCCGCGGCGCCGACGGCGCCGTCCGTGAACTCGGCCGCGAGCAGCGGATCCACCTCGTCGATCACCGGTGCCAGGAGCACCAGCGGCGCGTCGCGCCAGTCTTCGGGGACGTCCGCCGTGGTGAGTGGGAGCGCGCGGCCGCGGACGCGGGAGACGCGGCCGCCCGCCTCGTAGCGGTGCTCGAAGCGGGTCGTCTCGCGCGACTCGAGCGTGACCACCTCGATCCGCGACGGGATCGCATCGAGGGGAAAATCGCCCGCGTGGCTCGTCAGGAGGCCGACGGAGAGCCCGAGGCGATGGGCGGTGACGGCCGCGTAGAGGGCGGCGCCACCGGGTCGGGTCGCGTCGCCGACACGGTCGAGCGTGACATGCCCGATGGCGACGAAGTCAGGCGCGGCCAGGACCGATCCTAGATCATCGTGAGACCGCCAGACACCGAGAGGGTCTGGCCGGTGACGAAGCCCGCCTCATCGGAGGCGAGAAAAACCACGGCGGGCGCGACGTCCTCGGGCGTCCCGAGCCGCCCCCAGGGGATCACGCGCTTGAGGCTCTCGGCGAGCTTGGGGCTCTGCGCGACGAACTCGGTCTGGAACAGCGGCGTCTCGGACGGGCCCGGACAGACGCAGTTCACGTTGATCCGGTGACGCGCCACTTCGCGGGCGATCGTCTTGGTGAACGCGATGATCCCGCCCTTCGCCGCCGAGTAGACGGCCTCGCCCGTCGAGCCCACGCGGCCCGCGTCGGAGGCGATCGACACGATCTTGCCGTACTCCTGCCGGATCATGTGCGGCAGCACGGCGTGGGTGCAGGCGATCGGCCCGCGGAGGTTGATGGCGAGGATCCGATCCCAGAAGTCCGGCGTGGTCTCCACGAAGGGGATCGGCCGGTCCCAGCCGGCGTTGTTCACGAGAATGTGGACCGTGCCCCAGCGCGCCACCACGCGCTCCACCATGGCGGCGACCGCGGCGGCGTCGGTGATGTCCACTCGCCACGCGGCGGCCGCGCCGCCGTCCTTCTCGATCTGCCGCGCGGCCTCGAGCCCGCCCGCCTCGTTCAGGTCGGCGACCGCGACACGGGCGCCCGCGCGGGCGAGCGCTCCGGCGATTGCCCGCCCGATGCCGCTCGCGGCGCCGGTGACGATCGCCACGCGGCCGCCGAGCGTCACCGCGGCCCCAGGCGGAAGATCCTCACGGCGCCTGACCCCACTTGGCCTTCACGGCCTCGCGGTCCACCGCGCCGTCCGCAGTGCGCGGAAGGGCGTCGGCGAACGCCACCGCGTGGGGCCTCTTGAAGCGGGCGATTTTCGATGCCACGAAGTCGCTCACCTGCTGAGCGGTGTACCGGCCGGCGGCCTTCACCTCCACCACGGCCTTGATGGCCTCGCCCCACTTGGCGTC
>WNGN01000806.1_pt1 | contig 30223 bp, 26 predicted proteins | sample 5400561 | NCBI WGS metagenome assembly WNGN01 (sample SAMN13153379, study PRJNA577476) | soil metagenome | isolation source: 115 cm soil or saprolite under Garry oak tree replicate 2 | place: USA:California | collected 2016-06-15 | reverse complement strand
CATCGCCGTATCCAACGCCATCCACACCTTGAAAGAGCGGGCCGACGTCACAACCAGCGCCTCCAACGGCAAGGGCGTGGAGGAAATTATCGAGAGGCTGCTGCTGGATGACCTTCGGGGGGTGCGAAACCGCCTGGTGCGCCAGCCGATTCTTCTCGGAACTGCGGCGGATGGCACGAAGGTTTCCATCGATTCCTGCGACGCCAGTTTGGTAATCGCCGGGCCTTCGAGCAGCGGAAAATCCACCACCATGATCGGGCTGCTCGAGCGGCTTACGGAGTGTGATTTCCAGGTTTGCCTGATCGACCCCGAGGGCGATTATTCGCATCTGGAAGACATCATCACGCTCGGCAACTCGGAGCGGCCACCCAATATCACGGAAATATTTCAGATCCTGCACAATCCCAAATCTTCGCTGATCGTCAATTTGCTGGGACTTCCGCTGGCGGACCGCCCGCTGTTCTTCGCCGCTTTGTTTCCCAAGCTGCAGGAGCTTCGCGCCAAGATGGGCCGCCCGCATTGGATCATCTTGGACGAAGCTCATCACCTTTTGCCCAGAGAGCGGGGCCAGGCCATCGGCGTCATACCCCGGCACTTAACGGGACTGGTCCTGATCACGGTCCATGTAGAGGCAGTCCTCGAGGCGGCACTCAAGTCCATGACCGGCATCATCGCCGTCGGCTCCTCCCCGGAAGAAACCATCCGCCAGTTCAGCAATGGGGTGGGCGTGCCCCCGCCGATCTATAGCCCCCTGCCAAACCGTCCGGGCGACGTCGTCGTCTGGCTCCTGGATAGCCCGCATGGTCCGCTGGCCGTACGCGCCCGTACCGGCAATCGCCCGCCTGTGATATAAACGCGTGAGAACGGCTGCCGGGAGGTCATCGGCTCGCTTGAAAGCTAGTGCGCATCTGCCGCTGCGGCTGACCTTCGCGCTAACGCTGCTCCCCGCAGCGCTCGGGGCGTCTTCGCTCGCGCACGCCCAAAACCGGCCCGCGCAAAATCCCGCTCCCCGCGCCCAGAACGCACCCGCAGGAAACGCCCAGAAAGGCAAAGACGCGTTCAGCATTCACATGTGCGCGACGTGCCATGGCCCTGAGGGCCAAGGCGCCGTAGGTCCGGCCCTCGCCCCGCCGCCACGCCCCTTTGGCGATTTCACTCGATATGTCCGCCAGCCCGCGGGCAAAATGCCGCCGTTTACCCCGCAGGCAGCTTCCGACGCCGACCTCGCGGATATTTACGCTTTTCTCCAATCGGCCAATCCCGCTCCTCCGGGCAACCTCTCCACTCTCAGCGGCAATACGCAAAACGGCAGCCGCATTTACGCCAGCTATGGCTGCTACGAATGCCACGGCCGCGTTGGTCAGGGATCGCAGTCAACCGGCGCGCCGCGCATCGGCCCTCCTGCGCTGACGATCGACGCCTTCGCGCGCTACATTCACACGCCCACCGGCAATATGCCTCCCTACACGAGCAAAGTCGTTTCCGACCAGGATGTCGCCGACATCTACGCCTTCCTGAAATCGCTCCCGCCTGCCCCGCAGGCCAAAAACATCCCCCTGCTCAACCAATGAGCCTGGAGAGCAATGAACGGGACCGCTGCGAAAGGAGGCTCTTGAAAATGATTCCCCACAGGAGTGCCGCCAGGACGGCGTTCCTCACTTTCACCTGCGCGCTTCTTACCGCCGCTACGGTGCGCGCGCCCCAGATCAAAGAAGAGAACATCAAAGTGGTGACTTCCGGCGCGTTCACGGCCGCCTATCTGGAGTTGGTCCCCGCATACGAACGCGCCACGCATGACAAACTCGTGACCGAGTTCGGCCCCTCCATGGGAACAACGCACAACGCCATTCCCATTCGCCTCGAACGCGGCGAAGCGATCGACGTCGTGATCATGGCCGGCCCAGCGCTTGACGATCTGATCAAGCAGGGCAAGGTTCGCGCGGACAACCGCGTCGACCTGGCCCAATCCAAAATCGGTATGGCCGTCAAGGCCGGAGCGCCGAAGCCCGATATCAGCACCGTGGAAGAGCTGAAGCGCACGTTGTTGGCGGCGAAATCGATTGCTTATTCCGACAGCGCCAGCGGCGTCTATCTCTCCACCGAGTTGTTTCCGAAGCTCGGTATCGCCGAGCAGATCAAGGGCAAGTGCAAAAAAATCGAAGCTGACCCGGTCGGCGGAGTTGTCGCCAGCGGAGAGGCGGAGATCGGCTTTCAACAAATCAGTGAGCTGCTTCCCGTGAAGGGCATCGACATCGTAGGAGAGCTGCCGCCCGGCGCGCAGAGAGTCACCGTCTTCGCCGCGGGCATCCCGGTAACGTCAAAACATCCGGAGGCAGCCAAGGCGCTCATCCAGTGGCTCGCGTCCCCAGCCCACTACACGGCCATCGAGAAGACTGGTTTGGAGCCGGTGCGGCCCAGGAAGTACCCCAGTAAGTAATTAGGATCAATGGTAAACTGCCAGCATGCGAAACAAAAACAAGCGGACGAAGCGGAAGGCCGCCGCTAAGAAGACGGCGCCGAAGAGAAAAGTGGTGCAGAAAAACGCAGCTTCCAGGAAGTCCTCTGTCGCAAGAAAGAAGACATCACCAAAGAGAAAGCGAGTACCGAGTAAGCGCCAGGGTGTGGGGACGGTAGCGCTCCGGTCCGGGGAGCCGCGTGAGCGCCGGGGCGGACAGTCCGGGGACTTACAGGGATTATCGAGCCGCCCGACGGCTGATTCGGAGAGTGTTCAAGAATTGCTAGAGGAGGGGAATGCCTTGGAGGCTGAGGTATTGCAGGGCGTGGAAAATGCTCCGAATGCCGATCAGGGACAGGTACGAACCCAGCAAGTGCCGGAAGACGACGTGCCCCAGGAGTATCTAGATAAGGATCAGTGATCGAGTTGAAGTGCCTGTAACGTTTTCTGATTGGGTGAGCTTTGGTGTAGCAATTGACAAGCCTCTGGACCTCCCTTCTTGTCGCGTTCAACAGTGCATAGCCGATCGTAGATTTGCCGATAAGGCGCCAATCTTACACGTTCTAGTACCACTTCGAACGACGGTAAGAAGCGGTAGCTAACTGCCTGAGTTGCTGTCCACTTAGCAACTTGTGTTTCGACTGGCAGGCATATTGCTCCCTTGGGACAGGGTTGGAGGAAAGAATCGGAAGCCACTTGAGGAGGTTTGTCATGAAGCGATCGATTCTCGTTGTGTTAGGAATCCTCGCGCTCGCTCCGCTCATGTTCGCCAGGGACGCGGGCGAGCAGAAACGTGAGCAAGACCGCCTTCAAAATGCGGACCTGGTCATGCAGGAAATTCTCAAGATTCCCGACAACATCCCGCAAGGTCTGCTCGATAAGGCCCGCTGCGTGATCGTTATGCCGTCGGTGCTCAAGGCCGCCGTCGTGGTCGGCGGGAGTTATGGACGCGGGACCATGGTTTGCCGAACGGGCAAGAATTTCTCGGGTCCATGGGGTGCACCGGCGATGTACGCGCTCGAAGGCGGCAGCGTCGGCTTCCAGATTGGCGGCGAAGCAACTGACTTCGTGTTTCTAGTGATGAATGATCGTGGGGCGAACAGCCTTTTGCATAGCAAAGTAAGGCTGGGTGCCGATGCATCGGCCGCAGCTGGTCCGGTAGGACGCTTGGCCTCGGCGGACACCGATGCTTATATGCGGTCGGAGATCCTGAGTTACTCACGTGCGCGGGGAGCTTTTGCAGGCATCTCGCTCGAAGGATCAACGCTGCGACCGGATAGCGGCGCCAACCGCAACCTCTATCGCCGTTCTATCGGTGCCGCTGAGATCATCAACGGGTCGGAGGTGCAGACACCGGCCGCTGCGGGCCATCTGATCGCGGTACTGCAAAAGGCATCCCCACAACTGAAATCCTGATAAGCGCTCCTTTACGAAAAAACGCTGACGAGCGCCAACCATGCCGTTGTCCTGGTTCGCTGCCCGTTGCGTTGAACTGGCCGCAAAAAAACTCACAACGATTCGTCTGCTAGACCTAGGAATATGGAATGGTGACCGGAGCGGTGTCTTGGAGCGGCGGCCATTCTTTGGCGGGGAGCACTATAGAAGGTGCATTTTGAGGAGGAGGAGACTTGTGCCAACCGGTTTATCGCTCTTACTCTGCATTGTCATAACGGGCTGCGCGCAGAATCCGCAGGCTGCGAAGGAAACGGATCAGGGAAACGACCAGCCCGGCTTGCTCAGCAGGACTTTTGGATCGAATAGACCGATCACCGTCCCTGAAGGAACGGACTTAACCGTTCTCCTCGATCAGAGTCTCTCGTCTATGGAGAATCATCCCGGCGATATGTTTCAGGCCAGTGTTGCGGTTCCGATTGTGATTGATGGCAAGACCGTCATCCCCAAGGACGCGCGCGTGAAGGGTCACGTCGTGGACGCGCAGGCTTCCGGCCGCCTGAGCGGCATCGCGCGGCTTGTTCTCACGCTCGACTCCGTCGAGGTAGGCGGAGAATTATACGATATCGCCACCAGCGACGAGGGCCGCATTGGGAAAAATCACAACAAGCGCAACGGCATCCTGATCGGCGGTGGCGCAGGTCTAGGCGCCTTGATCGGCGGAATCGCAGGCGGCGGCAAGGGCGCTGTGATTGGCAGTGCGGCCGGCGCTGGCGCGGGAACCGCAGGCGCAGCGTACTCAGGGAAGAAGGACATCCGCGTGCCGGCGGAGACAAGGCTGACCTTTCAACTGGCTCGGTCGGCCACGATTTCCGCAAGGAGCTAATTCATCCCACTGTCCGTGCAGCGCCATTGCCGGACCCCCTTCGTGGACCCGTGTAGACGGCATCTCGGGCACGACAGGCGAATACTCGCTTTTTAGTTTAGGCATCGCCAATACGGCGGGGGTTTCGGGTTCTGCAGCCGGGTTCGGGCCGGGCCGGTCTACCGGGACCCGCCTGGCCTAGCGAGCAATTCTTTGCAATTGCTCCTGGAAGTGGCTGCGCCAAGTGTCCGGCAGGGCCTTTAGCTGCACGGCGCGCTGCAGCATTTCGCGATCGTTCTTCTCGAAGGTGTACAGGTTGTTGATGTCGGCAACCGTGAGGCTGTTTGCCTCGCGTGCGACGAGCTCGATGGAGTCTCCAACCGTGAGTTCGCCTTCCTCAGCCACTGCAAAATAAAAGCCCGAACGCCGGCTATTCAGGAAGCGCTTGACCATCTCCGGCCTTCCGAACCTGATCCCCAGCTTATAACAAGGCACGCGGGGCTGCGTGACAATCAACTCCGCCGTCCCAACGCGGTAGCGGTCTCCGATGCGTACAGCGCTTTCGTGCAATCCCTCCGTGGTGAGATTCTCTCCGAAAATCCCCCAAGGCAGCTCTTCGTCAGGTAGCTCGTTGCGCCAGTAAACGTAATGCTCCACGGGATAAGCGTACACAGCCTTATAGGGTCCGCCATGCACAGACAAATCCGCCTGCTTGTCTCCAACCAAATTCAAGCGTTCAACGCGGATGGGCCTTGGGACAGGCTGCTTGAAAATGCCGGTCGTCACGCTTCCGCCGTCCCACACGACTTGACGCGGTAGCCCTACATTGACCGAGATGAGCTTCATATCCGCATTCGATGGGGTAACAAAAGAGCCGGATTCATCCCGGCCCCGAGGAAATCAAATAAATTGCTCGTCAGCGAGTTATGACATTTGGGTTCAGCCCTCGCGACCCGCGCTTTTCGGAATCTGGCCCTACCTACAACCGCGTACCTACCTGGCAGCGGGTCAGTTCGAAATTTTTGGTCATTAGGCCACTTTCCGATAATCTCATTTCTCGGGGGTTGGCATAGCTCGCCTAGGTCCCGCCGCGCTCTTGGACCATGCCGGCTGCGCAGAGGGTGAAACGCAGGACAAACGAAGCGCGTCTAAAGCGTAGAATTGCGGACCAGATGTGGTGGGCCTCCAGGTGATAAAGCAAGCCAAAACAGGTCAATATGGACGGTCATCCTACCGTGCTCGCAAGCTCGAAATCGAAATCCCTGTGCGGGTCTGAACTCGGATTCTGGGCCGCGTTTTTTCTCATTCTTGTGGCGGCCTCCGGGTGTTCGAAGGAGCAAGCGGCGCCTGCGCCGCACGCGGCGGCTATTCCCGTGATTGTGTCGAAGGTCACGCAAAGGGCCATGCCAGTGCAACTGACTGCCATCGGCAACGTCGGAGGCTACACCGTCTCCGTGGAAGCCCAGGTGGCCGGCGAACTTCTTGACGTGCATTTCAAAGAGGGCGACTTCGTTCATAAGGGCCAATTGTTGTTTACCATCGATCCGCGACCTTATGAAGCCGCCCTAGCGCAGGTGCAAGCGACACTTATGCGAGACAAGGCCGTCGCCGCAAACAGCCGGGCTCAGGCACAGCGCCTTGCGAAGCTGCTCAGCGACGGAGTCGTGTCCCCGTCGGATGCGGATGCCTCTACCAGCGCTGCGGCTGCGGCTGAGGCCACGGTTGCTGCGAACGAGGCGGCGCTCAAAACGGCGCAGGTAAATCTGGAGTACTGCAAGATTTACTCGCCGATGGATGGACGCACCGGCGCAGTGCTCGTTAAGCCGGGGAATCTGGTGAAGGTCGCCGACGTGCCGATTGTGGTCATCAAACGGCTCTCCCCGATCCCCGTCGACTTTACGGTGCCTCAAGAGTATCTGCCCGACGTCAAGAAATATCTGGCCGCGAGACCGCTGCGCGTCGAAGCGACCGTGCCCAACAGTTCGGGCCGGCCAGAAGTAGGAAAGCTCGTTTTTGTAGACAACGCCATAGACACGACGACGGGAACGATTCGCGTGCGGGCATTGTTCGACAACTCAAGTAACGCTCTCTGGCCGGGCTTGTACGTGAACACTCTAATGACGCTTGCAGAGCAATCAAACGCCACCGTGATTCCCTCTCAGGCCATCACCGCCGGCCAGCAAGGGTCCTTTGTGTACGTGGTCCAGGCCGACGGCACCGTCGCGCCTCGCGCGGTGGCGTCGAGCCGTAGCGTCGAAGGACAAGCGGTCATTGACAAGGGACTCAAACCCGGCGAGACCGTGGTGACCGACGGCCAAGTGCGCTTGGTACCTGGCGCCAGGGTCCAAATCAAGAATAACTTGAGCGATTAGGATTTCGCAGCCTGCCGGGCTCGCGGAAGCCAGGAAGGCGGCTATTCATTCTTCAAGCGGCCGATCTGCGCAACTTTCTTCCGTCCCTGTCTAGGCAAAAGCCTAGTCAGTTGCTTATCGGAATCTGGCCCACTACCTAAATCCGCCTCGTTTTGACCTAGGACTGGTATATCATGCGGCCCCAGGGAGAGCTCCATGAAACCAAAGTACCTCGCCTTTTTTGTATTCTTCGCACTTCTCGCCGCGGTCTCCGCCCGCGCCCAAAACGATAATTCCAGCCCCACCAAAGTGACCGGAAAAGGCAAGTCCACATCTTCCGGCTTGCAATATTGGGATCTCAAGGAAGGGACCGGCGCCACCGCGTCAGCGGGGAAAACGGTCAGCGTCCATTACACCGGCTGGCTCGCCAAGGATGGCAAGAAGTTCGATAGCTCCGTCGATCGCGGCCAGCCATTCATGTTTCAGCTCGGCGCCGGCCAGGTGATCAAAGGCTGGGATGAAGGCGTATCAGGAATGAAAGTCGGGGGCAAACGGCAATTGCGCATTCCGCCGGAACTCGGTTACGGAGCGCGCGGCGCCGGCGGCGTCATCCCTCCCAACGCCACCCTGATCTTCGACGTCGAGCTCCTCGCCATCAAATAACCGCCGCCTCGGCGAATGAGTCCATTGTCATCGATGTTTTGGTGAATAACGCCGCTTGACCCGAGCCACAGCGACTTTCGGGACGGGATTCGCCTCAATGGTCGTGTGAGATCGCGTTAGAGAAGGGAGTTCGCGAGCGGTTCGCGAATGATTTGTTTCTCGACGGCTTCGTGATCCATTTCGCGATTCCGATTTCACGCTCTGCCCGCGTCCAGCTCGGCGCGGAAGGCGCTTGACTGGCCTCGAAGCCGGCTGCTCCCCAGGATGGCAATCGAGGCGCAGAGGGCAGGCGCTATGCCGAAGGGTCTCCCTGTGAGCACAAAGTGTAGAGCATTCCCTAGGTTACTACCAGAAGCGCGGAAGAGGGCGCTCGTCAGAAGTGCATTTTGCGGCATTCCAGTTCGCGCATATACTAGGCCGCTTAAGATCGCTCGAAAGCTTGTGCAGCGCTTCCAGAGCGAAGTGCCATGACACGCGCACCGAGCAGCTCAGACGCAACCGAAACCGCGCAAGCCCAGGGCGCTTTGCCTAAAGTCAAAATCTGGCACTTGACCGCGACGGAGTGGCTGATCTGCGGGGTGGCCTGCATCGGTTTTGCCTTCGATACCTACACGCTGCTCGTTCTGACGCTGATCGTGCGGCCGTCGCTCACCGAAATGCTGCCAGCGAGCGCGGGGCCTGCCGTTTTCAATCAGTGGGTCGGAATTCTCTTTTACATTCCGGCGATTGCCGGGGGCGTCTTTGGGCTCCTGGGCGGCTATCTGATCGACTTGCTGGGGCGCCGGCGCATTCTGATGTGGAGCATTCTGCTCTACGGCGCGTGCACATTTGCCACCGCGTACGTTACGAGTCCCGGACAATTTTTGCTGCTGCGCTGCGGGACGTTCATAGGCGTCTCGGTGGAATTTGTGGCGGCGACGGCCTGGCTCGCGGAGTTATTTACGCAACGCGAACAGCGCGAAGCCATCATCGGCTATACACAAGCCTTTGCCTCAACCGGCGGCCTGCTGATCAGCGCCGCCTATTATCTCGCGGTGACCTACAGCCAGCGCTTGCCATTAATCCACGGCGGACATGAGGCCTGGCGTTATACGGCCATGTCGGGACTGATCCCGGCGATTCCGCTCATTGTGCTGCGGCCGTTTCTTCCGGAATCGCCGATCTGGAAACGAAAGAGAGCCGAGGGAACCCTGAAGCGGCCGAGCTTCGCCGAACTCTTCCGTCCGTCATTCCGCAAAACAGCGCTGATTACCTGCCTGATGATGGCCTGTTCCTACGCCGGATCGTTTGGCATGCTGCAGCATTTCGCCCGAATTATTCCCGGCACGCCCGGTGTAAGAGTCCTGCCGGTGGCGGCACAGGAACAGCGCGTGGGCGCGTTGCAAGGCGTTCAGGAGATGGGCGGGCTCGCCGGGCGCTTCCTCATGGCTTTTCTCGCGGTGCACATTTTGAGCCGGAGGCGCTTGCTGCGGCTGTTTCAAATCCCCGCGCTCATAGTGATTCCTCTGGTGATGTTCCTACCAGCCATGCGGGATCGAGACATGTCCACCGTGGGAATTTTTGCGCTTGGATTGCTAACGGTGGCCCAGTTCAGCTATTGGGGAAATTATCTGCCGCTCGTTTATCCCACGTACTTGCGAGGAACGGGCGAAGCTTTCGCCGCGAATATCGGCGGGCGGATGCTGGGGACTTCGGCGGCTTTGCTGGTGACGTCGATGGTGCAATTCATGCCGGGCGGAACCGCCAGCCGGCAGCTCGGTTATGCGGCGGGCATTGTAGGATTGCTTTCTTATGTGGCGGGATTCGTCGCCAGTTTCTGGCTGCCTGAGCCCTCCCTCGAGTCAACGCCGGACTGACTCGGGAATTGTGGCTGGTCGCATCGTCAGGGCAATTTGAGATCCAGGAGGCGGCGGGCGTTGCCCTCGTAAATTTTGCGGCGGTCTCCTTCGGAAATATCCAGCACGTCGAGACAGCGCATGGTTTCCCGAATATAGCCGGCGCCTTTTTCGGGATCGAAAGGCGAGTCGGAGGCAAAGAGGACATGGTCGACGCCGAAGAAATCGAGTCCGCAGCGCAGAGCGCCGCCCGCGCCAAACGTGGCCGTATCCGCGTAGAACATTTTGAAGTATTCCTGCGGGCGTTTTTTCAGACGGCGCAAGTGAACCGTGAGGTCTTCTTCTTCAGTACGCGCGCCGAGCTGATCGAGACCGGGACCGGTGCGTCCTGAAAAATAAGGAACCATGCCGCCCAGGTGATGCGTGATGATTTTAAGTTTGGGAAAGCGATCGAACAATCCGGCGAAAACGATGCGAGCCATGAAAATGCTGGTTTCGTAGGGCCAGCCGAAGACCCACCAAAGCTCGAATTTCGATTTTTTCTCGCTCTGGTAATCCGGGAAACCCGAGCCGCGCGCGGGATGCACCCAAATGGGAGCGTCTAGTTCGGCCATTTTCTCGAAGATCGGCAGGAAATCGGGTTCATCCAGCGGCCGTCCGTTCACATTCGTAAAAATCTGCGCGCCCACGGCGCCAAGTTTTTTCAGCGCGCGCTCGATCTCTTTTACGGCGGCAGCGGGATGATTCATGGGCAGGGCGGCGATGAATCCAGCAAAGCGATGGGGGTGCTTGGCGACCAGTTCGGCTAAGCCGTCATTCGCCAATGCGGCGAGTTCCGGGGATTTTTGCGGATCGCCAAGCGCTTCGATGGGCGGCAGCGGCAGGCAGGGCACCTGAACGTAGTCGCGGAACTCGTCCATGATACGAAAGCGAACATCCATATCGATGAGAGCAGGAATCTCCGTGACGCGCTTTTTGATCGTGGTACCACGCTCGGGGAGAACCAGCATGCGTTCATAAAAGTTCTTGGGAAAGATGTGGCAGAAGATATCAATTTTCATCAATAGCCCTCGAACCAATCGCAGAAAAAGAGAGATTCTTCGTCGCGACCACCCCAGTACGCGCAAAACCGGCGCGCCCTGGGGACCCCGGCCTGCCGTTCCCCAGAATGACAACGCATGAAGGATCCGCCGGGCAACTGCGTACGCAGCAATAGCCATGCTGCGCCCGAGCGTTCCAGGCGAGCGCGCTGGAAGCTATCAGGGGCGCTGATAGATGTCAATGCATCGGCAAGCCGACGTAGTTTTCGGCCAGCGACTGCGAGGCGGCGCGCGAACTGATTACATACTCGAGTTCGGCAAGCTGCCGGCGTTGATCGAACGCATTGTCGTCGTCGAAGCGATGCAACATGGAAGTCATCCACCAGGAAAAGCGCTGCACTTTCCAGACGCGGTCCAAGCAGGACTCCGAATATTTCCCGAGCAGGCCTTTTTGTCCCGAGCGATAGAACTCAGCGAGGGCCCGCGCCAAAACACGAACATCGGCGACGGCCAGATTCAAACCTTTTGCGCCTGTAGGAGGAACGATGTGGGCGGCGTCGCCTGCTAGAAAGAGCCTGCCGTATTGCATGGGCTCGACGACGAAGCTGTGCATTTTGGCGACGTTCTTTTGCAGCACCGGCCCTTCCAGCAATTTCCAGCCTTCCTCGGATGATAGGCGCACCTGAAGCTCCTGCCAAATTTTCTCGTCGGGCCAGAGCCGAAGATCCTCATCGGGGGTGCACTGGATGTAGAGGCGGCTAATCTCCGGCGTGCGCATGCTCAGCAGGGCGAAGCCGCGCTGGTGATAGGCGTAGATCAATTCCTGTGAAGAGGGCGGCGCCTGGGCGAGGATGCCCAGCCATCCGAAAGGATAATCCCGCTGGTAAACCTTGAGCGCGCTGGCGGGAATGGATGGGCGGCAGATGCCATGAAAGCCGTCACAGCCGGCAATAAAATCACAGGCCAGTTCCGTTTGCAGCCCGTTGTATTGGAAAAGAATTCGCGGCCGCGAAGATGCAAAATCCTGCACGCTCACATTCTCGACTTCAAAAAAGATCGGGCTACCGCCGGCCTGACGCGCGTCGACGAGATCTCTGATGACTTCGCCCTGGGCATAAATCGTGATGGAGCGGCCGGTCAGGTCCGCGAAATCAATGCGATGCGTGCGGCCGCGGAAACGCAAGTTGATGCCATGATGCACCAGCCCTTCGTGCCTCATTCTCTCGCCGACGCCCATTTCGGTGAGCAAATCGGTGGTGGTCTGTTCGAGCAGGCCGGCGCGGACCCGCTCCTGACAATATTCGCGGCTGCGCGATTCGAGCACCACGGATTCGATACCCTGCAGATGCAGCAGATGGCCGAGCACGAGTCCCGCGGGACCGGCGCCGACGATGCCAACTTGGGTGCGCATCTGATTCATATGGTCGACGCGACTGGTTTATCCGGCGGGAACCGCCGCTGCCGAGAGGAAGTCGCGCACCGCAGCCGTGAACTCGGGTGCGGCTTCAATGTTTGATAAATGTGCGGCATCGAATTCCAGATAGCGGGCGCCGCGGATCATGGAGGCGAGCAAGCGTCCCTGCGCGGGAGGAGTGGCCGGATCGTGCGTGCCGGAAATCACCAGAGTCGGAGCGTTCACGCGAGAGGCCTCTTCGGTGAAGTCGGCGTCGCGAATGGCTTCGCAGCAGGCGATGTAACCCTGCGGCGGCGTATCGAGAATCATGCGGCGGACGGGAGCGACCACCTCCGGCGAATGCGCAATGAATCTCGGGGTGAACCAGCGCTCGATGGTTCCCGAAACTATCGCGGGCATGCCACCTGCGCGAATCGCAGCAATGCGAGCATTCCAAATCTCCGGATTGCCAATGTGCGCGGCGGTATCGCAGAGCACTAGGCGAGCGAACCGCTGCGGTGCGTTTGCGCCGAGCCAGATTCCCACCTGCCCCCCCATGGAAAGACCGCAGAAATGCGCACGGGGGATTTCGATGGCATCCATGAGAGCAAGAATATCGCCGCCGAGTTGCTCCTGCGTGTAAGGGCCGGGAGCGACGGCGGAGAGGCCGTGGCCGCGGGTGTCATAGCGGAGGATGCGAAAGTCGCCCCGCAGTGCGGAGACCTGCGGCTCCCACATAGATAAATTGGTGCCCAACGAATTGGAGAAAACAATGACCGGCGCGCCCGGCTTTCCTTCCAGCCGGTAGCGAAGGCAGACGCCATTGACATCGATGAAGGGCATAAGCGAAATCCGCGGTCAATTTCTCAGTCGGGGATTCATTTCTTGGCGCCGCTGCGAGCGGCCAAAACTTTTTCGGTCACCTCCACGGCAGAACCGAGATAATTCGCGGGATCGAGGAGACGTGAGAGCTCCGCGCGAGAGAGATGGCTGCTGACGTCCGGGTAGGACATCAGCACATCGGCGAAATCGCTGCCGTCCTGAGTGGCGCGCCGTGCAGCTTCTTCGACGATCTTGTGCGATTTTTCCCTGCCCAGGCGCTCCCGCAAGGCAAAAGCAACGGCCTCAGCTAGGACGAGTCCGCGCGTGAGCTTCGCATTTTGCGACATTCTTTCGGAGTGAACCTCGAGGCCGTCGACGATTTCTTTCATGTGTGCCAAAGCTCCCGCAGCGAGGCGAACAATTTCGGGCAGCGTCTCCCATTCGGCATGCCAGCCGCCGAGGCCGCGCTCGTGTTCCTGCACCATTGACGTCAGGATTGTCGAGACGAGCGCAGGCACCCGAAGAGCCGCGGCGAGTATCACCGCGGAACTCACCGGATTACGCTTGTGCGGCATAGTGGAAGAACCGCCGCGGCCGGCGCCGGAAGGCTCGAGGACTTCGTCGATTTCCGTCTGGGACATCAGTGAAATATCGCGCGCGATCTTGCCCAGCGACCCAACCAGCAGGCCGAGCGAAGCGGCGACTTCCGCCAGCCGGTCGCGGTGCGAGTGCCACGGAAGCTCGGGCAGGTCCAGCCTCAAGTCCCGTGCGAGCGCAGCCGCCAGATCCAGGCGGCGATCTGCGATGGCGGCCAGCGTGCCGACGGCTCCGCCAAGTTGAAGCACCAAAACTTGCTTGCGCGAATGGCTCAAGCGTTCGCGGTGCCGTTCGACGGCGGCGAACCAGCCGGCCACTTTGAGCCCGAAAGTAACCGGAGGACCCTGCTGCAACCAAGTGCGCCCCACGAGGAGCGTGGATTTGTGGGCGGCCGCAAGGCGAGCTAGAGAAGCCGAGAGATGCGCCAAATCGCGATCGAGGAAATCGAGGGCCTCCCGCAATTGCAGCACGAGACCGGTATCGATGGCGTCCTGGCTCGTGGCGCCCCAGTGGACAAAGGCAGCGGCTTGCGAGTCAGACTTGGCGACAAGCCCGGTCAAGGCTTTGACCATCGGAATGGCCACATTACCCGAGAGCGCGGTTGCACGCGCCAGCGACTCCACGTCAAATAATTCTGCATGGCATTGGGATTCGATTGGCGCTCTCGCGGCGCTTGGAGCGAGGCCAACTCCGACAAGTGCCCTGGCCAGCGCGGCCTCGAAATCGAGCATGCACTGAAGCCGGTGATGATCGGAAAACACCTGCCGCATCGCGTCTGTGGTGAACAAAGGATCCAGCAAACGGATGGGTTCCGGGACGTCCAAATTGCTCATCCTCTGAAATGAGGCTGCGGGTTGAATCTAGTGCCGTTCCAACTATTTGCACCAAATTCTCTACTAGGCCACCCCACAGCCAATCGCAGGCTCTTTGGGCCGAACCTCTCGCCGGATCAAGTTGGAACGGCACTAGTAGTCGAAAAAGACGGTCTCGCGATCGCCTTGCATCATGATTTTCCAGTCAAAAATGTTTGGGGGCACGTTTGGGGGCATGTTCCGGGCGCCGCGCTCGCCGGAAGGCGTGGCCATCAACGTCGGACGCCGCTCCGGCGGAACTAGCTTCAGAACAGCATCCTCGGCATTGCTGGGCTCATCGGCGAAATAGACGCGAGTCAGTAATGGCTTGAGAAGCCCACGCGAAAAAAGCGTGACCACGATATGCGGAGCTTGCAAAGAGCCGTCCGGGGAACGTACGCGCCCGGGTTTTATGGTCGTGAACGTGAATTCACCGTTGTCGTCCGTCTCGACGCGCCCGAAGCCCAAGAAGCGGGGCGCGGCCGAATTCCGTGGAAAAATCTCCCCCAAGTAACGGCCAGCCGAATCGGCCTGCCAGATTTCGAGCACAGCGTCGGGGACAGGGTTTGCATCTCCATCGAGGACCTTGCCGCGAATAGTGACCCGCTCGCCGGCTGTGCCCTCGGCTACGAGATTTTTTCTTTCTAGGTAAGACATTCCCAGATGAAAAAAGGGACCGACCGTCTGGGATGCTGTTGGGGGCGTGGTCATCTCAATTCTCCGAATTTCCTGGGGCGCTCACGGAGAGACCTCCACGGGCGTAGCTTGGCGCCCCCGGAGAATGATGTCGAAGCGATAGCCGAGCGCATGGCTGGGTATGGTGGTTTCCCAATCGAAAAGCGATATCAAGCGGTTTCGCGCGTTCTCGTCCGGGACGCTGTTAAAAACGGGGTCGAATGGCAGCAGAGGATCTTCCGGGAAATACATCTGCGTGACCAGGCGCGACAGCAGCCCCGCGCCGAAGAGCGAAAAGTGAATGTGTGCGGGGCGCCAGGCATTCTGATGATTTTGCCAAGGGTACGCGCCGGGTTTTATGGTGACAAAACGATAGCGGCCCTCGCGATCGGTGAGCACGCGTCCGCAGCCCGTGAAATTCGGATCGAGCGGCGCGCCGTGCTGATCCACACGATGCCGATAGCGCCCCGCCGCGTTGGTTTGCCAAACCTCCACCAGCGCTCCGGGAATGGCGCGCCCCTCTTCATCCAATACGCGGCCGCTCACGATGATGCGTTCGCCGAGGGCTTCGCCACCGTGCTGGTGCGTCAGGTCATTATCGTTTTCGCCGATGTCGCTATGGCCGAAGACGGGGCCGGCGAGCTCAGACAAAGTGTGCGGCAGCGGAATCAGCGGCTGTTTCGGGGAACGCTTGCACGTAGAGACGTACGGCGGGTAAAGGTAATCGGGTTGCGTTCCGGCCGGCGCCCGCTGATAACTGGCTGCTTTCATGACTCTGCGAAAGCGACTGTAACTGGCGAGGGAGTCAGCGGTCAAGCATCCAGGGCGCATCCGCCGAGTACAGCCGGCGGAAGGCGCGGCGCAAACCGAATCGAAGGAAGCGCCATGGGCGGGCAGGGAAAGCTCAGAGTGGCTGTGGGGATTTCGGGAAGTGCATATCGAATTCTTCCAGCGTCTCCACAATGATCCGGGAAATAGCGAGATTGCGGAACCATTTGTGGTCGGAAGGAATGATGAACCAGGGGGCATATTCCGTGCTGCAGCGGGACAGTACGTCTTCGTAGGCGGCGACGTAATCGTCCCAACGCTTTCGCTCCGCGGCATCGGCTTTGGAAAATTTCCATTTCTTGTGCGGATCGCTAAGCCTCTCGTCGAAGCGTTCCTTCTGTTCTTGCTTGCTGATGTGCAGGAAACATTTCAGAATCGTGATGTTGTTTTCGGAGAGATTGCGTTCAAAACGATTGATTTCATCGTATCGAGCTTTCCAAACGTCTTGGGACACGAGTTTGTGCACGCGCACGACGAGCACATCTTCGTAGTGCGAGCGATTAAAAATACCGATCATGCCCTTTTCGGGAACCGCCTTATGAATGCGCCATAGAAAATCGTGAGCCAACTCTTCGCCGTTCGGGACTTTGAAGGAAGTTACCGAGCATCCCTGGGGGCTGACTCCGGACATCACATGGCGAATGGTTCCGTCCTTTCCCGAGGCATCCATGCCCTGCAGGATAATCAGAAGGGCTCGTTCCCTTACGGCGTAAAACAACTCCTGCAAATCGCCGAGGCGCTTGATCGTTTTGTCGAGTTTGGCCTTAGATTTATGGTCGTCATCATGACCAAACGTATCGGCGGGATCGTATTTCGCGAGCTTGATCTTCTTGTCCGGCGGGACCATCAGTTTGCGGATGAAATCCAAGCAAACGGCTCCGGAAATCAGGTGGCGGAAATTAGAAACTACACATCACGCGTTCGAGAGACGAGATCACGCTTGCATGCGCGGCTTCACCGATCCATCCGAGGAAAAACCGGCGTCGCGACGCCCGCTTCCATCCCCCAAAAATCCGCTTCGGTAACGAACTCCAGGCCTGCTTCGGTTTCCCCGGAATCCTTGGGCCGCGCCCAGGCGACTCGCGCGCCGACCCTGCGGCCGTTATCCAGACGAACGCAGATGAGAGCATCGCCGTCGCGCAGTTCGTGACGGCATAGAAAGGAAAAGCCATGCACGCTCAACTCGCGCGTTTCGGTCTTCTCCTCCCAAGGCCTCTGCGCATCTTCGGAACGAACTAGAATGGGGATCCTGGCGTGCACGCGAGGACCACGCCGCAATCGTCCATAAAGTTCCGAGGCCCACAAGAGAATATCAAGCAGTTGAGCCCTCTCCAAGTTATTGGGAAGTTCCGCGGCGCAAGCAATGTTGGTGCCTTCGCGCATGCAATGTTCCAGGAAGCGGCTCGCCAATTCGCCGTGCTGAGTGTGGAAACGCGGTTCGTGAATCTGCGCCTCAATGGACTCCAGATGCCGGTAGGCCCCCGCCACGAAGTGGGTGCGGCACACCCGGCGTTCGTCCAGCGAAGCGACGGCGGCTTCGGCACAACCTTCGGAGGTGCATTTGAAAGCCACGCAGTATCGTCCGTGGAGAAAGACTCAGCGATGCTGGGAGTCGCCAGCATAGTACAGCAAAGGCGCGCGGATCAGAATGGCGTCAAAGTTTGCCTTCTCGAATGAATTACGGTGCAGCAAATTTAGCGCGCTCCGGCATTGGCAGCGACCAACTCGCGTGCGGCGGCTTCGGCGGCCGCGCCGAGAAGCGGAGCTTCCTCATTGAGCACAACATGAATGGGGAAATGCGAGAGCAACTCCTGGAATTTTTCCTTTTCGCAAAACGCCCTGAAAAATGCGCCATTTTGGATCTTAGGCAAAATCTTGGGTGCGATGCCGCCCGCCACAAAAACGCCACCGCGCGCAAGCGCCTTGAGCGCCAGGTTTCCGGCTTCGGCGCCATATAACGTGACGAAGAGATCGAGCGTCTCGACACAGACAGGACAAGAGCCCTCGAGACCCAACTTGGTGATTTCCGGCGCCGGGTCCGTTCCGGGCTCATCGAAACTCGGATGCCGGACGCTCTTGTTGAGAAATTCATGCAGCGTGAGGAAGCCGCGGCCGGAGACGACCAGCTCGAAGCTGACGAATTTGTACATCGTCTTCAGATAACGAAGCAGCTCGATCTCTTTTTCGGTTCGCGGAGCAAAATCCGCGTGGCCTCCTTCGCTTGGCGCGACAATGTAGCGGCTGCCATTCCACATCAGGATGGCTTCTCCCAAACCGGTGCCCGCGGCGATGAGCGCCTGGGTGCCTTGAGGCGCGGCCGAACCTTCGTTGAGAGTGCAAATATCCTCGGGTGCGAGCCAGGCCAGGGAATAACCGGTGGCTTCCAAATCGTTGAGAAGCACGACATGCCGGGTGCCGAGCTGGCGTTCGAGAGCGTCGGCGTCTAGGCCCCAGGTGAGATTTGTGACGCGCACTGCGCGGCCGATCACAGGCCCGGCGAAGCCGAACCCGGCAGCCGCGATCCTTCCCGCAGGCGAAGCGGAGAGGAAATCTCTCCCGCGGCTGAGGAAATCATCGATGATGTCCTCGAAGCGCGTGTATTCGTGACTCGGATAGCGGTAGATAAAAACGACGCGGAAACGATCGCCTTTTTTCTCCATCAAGGCGAGGTTCGACTTTGTTCCACCGATATCGCCCGCCAGGATCATGACTTCCCTTTCGGAATCGGTTGCGACTGCGAGGCTGAAAGCTGGCCTGCCGCCGCCTCGTCTACAAGGAAAAGCCGCTCTCCCTCGCGCGGCTTGACCAGCTGCGCGGGCAAGGGCGGATCGGGATGTTCGCAAAGAACCTCGCGCAGGATCGAAGCCTTTTCCGCTCCGGCGACCAGGAAAAGCGCGCGACGAGCGGCTTCGAGCACCGGGAGGGTGAGAGTCATGCGCCTGGAGCCTAATTTCGGAACGGTGGGCGTGCTGACCCAACGAGAGGTCTCGCGCAGGAGTTTGGAGCCGGGGAAGAGAGAGGCCGCGTGCCCATCGTGTCCCAGGCCAAGAAGGATCAAATGAAAACGCGGAAAACCCCGGTCATCGAGCGGCAGAAATTGGCGCAGCGTCGCCTCGTAATTGTGAGCGGCGCGGCCGATATTGGGATCTTCCGCTTCCATGCGGTGAACGTTGGAAGGAGGTATGGGCACGCGGAGGAGCAGCTCGCGGCGGGCCATACCGTAGTTGCTCTCAGGACTCTCCGGAGGCACGGCGCGTTCATCACCCCAGAAAAGATGCACCCGAGGCCAATCTACCTGGGCGCGAAACTCAGGTGTGGCGAGAAGGCCATAGAGCTCCCGAGGGGTTGAACCGCCGGAGAGAGCGACATTGCAATTGCCATCCTTAGCAATACTCTGCCAAGCCCAATCGACAAACCAGCGGGCCGCCGTGCGGGCCACGTCCGCCGCGTCAGCGCAAACGTATACGCCGGGAAGGATTTCGCGCGGGAGCATATCAGGGTCTGCGCCAGTGCCGTCCATCACGACTCAACAGCTCGTCAGCTTCATGCGGACCCCAACTTCCCGCGGGATAAGTGGGCACGGAGCGCCCCTGTTGTTCCCAGGCAGTGAGTATCGGCTGCACGAAAGCCCAGGCAGCCTCGACCCCATCGGCGCGGTCGAAAAGGGTTGCATCCCCACGCATGCAGTCGTTCAAGAGCGTAGCATAAGCGCTGCGTTCGCTAGCCCCAAAAGCGGCGCGATAACTGAAATCCATGGCCACGCGCGTCAGGCGCATGAACTGCCCCGGCAATTTGGCGTGAAAGCTGATGGAGATGCCTTCCTCGGGCTGGATATTCAGCACCAATGTGTTGGTATCGATCCCCTGACCACGAAATAGCAAATGAGGCGCGCGCCGGAAATTGATGGCGATCTCAGTAACGCGGCGCGGCATGCGCTTGCCGGTACGAATATGAAAAGGAACGTCGGCCCAGCGCCAGTTGTCGATGAGCAGCTTGGCCGCGACGAAGGTCTCGGTCTGGGAATCAGCCCTCACGCCGGGCTCCTGGCCGTAGCCGGCCACGTCCTCGCCGTCGATCTGGCCCGGCGCGTACTGGCCGGGAACAACATCCGCCGCAACGCTATCCGGCGTATACGGCCGGAGGGCCTGCAACACTTTCAGTTTCTCATTGCGCACGGCGGTGGCGTCGAAGTTCGAGGGCGGCTCGATCGCAACGAGAGAAGTAAGCTGCAGGAGATGGCTTTGAACCATATCCCGCAAGGCCCCCGTCGTTTCGTAGAAGGCGGCCCGCTGCTCCACACCTAGACTTTCCGCAGCCGTGATTTGCACGTGGTCCACGTAATTGCGATTCCAAAGGGGCTCGAAGATGCCGTTCCCAAATCGCAGCGCCAGAAGATTTTGAACCGTATCCTTTCCCAGGAAGTGATCGATGCGATAGACCTGCGTCTCATCGAACGCCTCGAGAATCGTGGCGTTGAGTTTTCTAGCCGAGGCAAGGTCGCGGCCAAACGGTTTTTCGACAACCATGCGGACCCATGACTTTCCATTCGCCGGCCGCGCCAGGCCGGCTCTTTGAATCTGTGCGATCACCTTGGGATAGACGGCCGGGGGCGTCGCGAGATAGTACAGGCGATTGCCCTCCAGGTGGCGTTCTTGATCGAGTTCTTCGAGGCGGCGCGAGAGTTTCTCAAACGCGTCCGGCTGATCGTAATCTCCCGCGACGTAGACAAAGGACTGCGCGAAAGTGCGCAGGCTCTCATTACTGACCTGGCAGCTTTCCGCATTCCTGCGCACGGCCTCTGCCGCGGAATCCTGAAAAGCGGCGTCGCTCATTTCGCTCCGGGCGAAACCAATAATGGCAAACCGCCGCGCCAGCGACCCGCAAGCGGCTAATTCAAACAGCGCCGGAATCAACTTCCGGCGGGTGAGATCGCCGGATGCGCCAAAAATCACGATGGCGCAGGGATCGGCGGCCGCTACCGAACTCCGTGGCTCGAGATCCAGCTTATCGGCAATGTCACTGGAAATGGACGCCATGAGATCATCCTCCTACAAATACCGGCCTGACGCCACTCTCGGCCAGCGAGGCGCGCAGTTCTTCAGCAGAGCGGAAGAGAATCGCGCGCATGCCCAGGGCTTTGGCCGGTTCGAGATTCGCGTGACGATCATCGATAAAGATGCATTCGTCGGGAGCGCGCTGCGTGATTCCCAGCGCAAGTTGATAGATCAGCGGATCGGGTTTGCGCGCTCGCAGATAGCAAGAGCTAAAAAAGGCAGTGAAGTTTCGCGTTAGATCGAATTTGCGGATGCGATAGGCGTTTAGCTCCTCGGATTCGTTATTGAGGGTGGCCAGGAGATAACGGCGGGTAGCGGTCAGCTCGTCGAGAAGAACGCGCGTTTCTTTGTTCTCGCGCGATTGTGCAAAGATGAAGTTCTTGAATTCATCTCTGGTGAAGGGCCGCTCGCGGAAGAATACCGTTCGGTCGAGGTAGGCCTCCAGGGTTATTTTCCCGGTTTCCAGTTCGCCCTCCGCGCGCCGGTGTCTCTCGTTGAAATCGGCGGCATCCAGAGAAAAGCGTCGCGCGGCTTCAGCACGCGCCGACCGATCCCATCCATTCGAGAGGACCACTCCCCCGACATCCCAGAATAGTGCAGCTATATTGGCCATGGGCGAATCGGCGGGCTATGAAGCCCGTTGGTTTCGGATTTCCCCGGTCCTTCCTGGGAGCGGATTCGTCGGCATATCCTCTTCTCAAATTGCCGATCGCGAAGCGGAGAACACCTGGTCGATAGCTCGGCGCAAGGCGGTTAGACCGGCGGGAACGCCTTCGGCGAGGTGGAGACGCAGCGCCGGCTTGCCCAATCTTCCCAGCGACTGCAAGTCTCCTAAAGCCTGCGCCATTTCCAGTTGGCCAAACGTGTATTTCGCACCGGGAATGGGCAAGTCCTCAGGCTTCTCCGAAGTGATCAACAGGAACATGCCGGAGGCTGGTCCGCCTTTATAAAGCTGACCGATGGAATGCATATAGCGCGGCCCATAACCAAGCAGCACCGGCAATGCAAGGCGCTCGGCCAGCGTTGCGCGGAGCGCGTCGAGTTCTGCGCCATTGGCGGCATCGCGTGCCACGTAGGCGAGGATCGCGAGGTAGTCGTCCGGGCGGCGCTCGGAAAAAAAAGTGCGCAGCGCGGCCGTAAGTTGCAGCGTAGAAATGGAGCCGCGCACGGCGCCGTCGGCATAGAGCTCGATGCCCGATTCCGCCAGGCGCGGAGAGCCGAGCGGCATCTCCCCTGATATCTCGAAGGCCTCCAGAATCCGGGCAGTATTATCTTTGCTTTCCTGGACGTTCGGTTCGTCAAAAGGATCGATGGCGAGCGAAGCCCCGGCCAATGCGGTCGCCGTTTCCCATTTGAAGAATTCGGCGCCTAATTGCGCCGGGCTTTTGAGCCGAATTTCGACAAAGGGCGCGTTACGCTGCTCGAGCGCGCATAGAATTGGTCCCAATATTGCCTGGTCTTCACCTTCGAGCAGCAAAGCGGCGGTGACACATCCACGCGCCAGTACCTCGAGAGGCGGCGCAACGCCTCCGGCAACCGGGACAATCCCGCGCTCCTCTTTGCCCGTACTCTCCGCGATGAGCTGCTCGATCCAGTTTCCCAGCGGCGTCAACTTAGGCGTGGAGAGCAACACGAGCTTGTCATCGCCTCTTCTACCCGCTGCACCCAGCAGTGATCCCAGTTGCAACGCCGGATTGGCATCGGCTTGGCCTTCCGGACCGCAAGCTGCGCGCATTTCGATGGCGCTGTCCAGCACGGCGGCGATATCGATGCCCCAAAGCGCTGCGGGTACCAGACCGAAGTAGGAAAGCGCCGAGTAGCGCCCGCCTATGTCAGGAGGATTGCGAAACGTCAGCCGGAAATTGTATTCGTCGGCCAAATGGTCGAGATAGGAGCCGCGATCGGTGATGGCCAGAAAACTCCGGCCCACCGGGCGAATGCCCGCCTGAGTGAGCCGGTGGTGAAAATAAAAAAATTGAGAGAGCGTCTCGATGGTCTTACCGGACTTACTGGCGACGATAAACAAGGAATGGGCAAGGTCAATCGAGCGTTCCACTTGCTGGATGGAGGTGGGATCAGTCGAGTCCAGCACGAAGAAGCGCCTCCCTGATGGCGCCGGGAATATGAGCGAGAAAACCTCAGGGGCGAGACTCGAGCCGCCCATACCCAGCAACACGATGTCGTTCACGCCGGAGTCCTTGATGTCGCGGGCCAGATGATCCTGCAGCGCGGCCGCTTCCGCGCGCATGGAATCAAGCACGCCAATCCAGCCGAGCCGATTCGCGATGATGCGGGCGTGTTCGGGGTCATCCTTCCAAAGGCCCGCCTGCCGGGCCCACATCTTTTGGACCGCCTCGCCGGCTCGAAGCCGACTCGATTCTTCCTGATACACCTCTGCCAAATAACCCGGTGAAATGCGCTGCGCTGTGAGGGGCATGGGAATCCTCTGGGCCGCGGGATTGAGTCCTGAACGAGATTACCTCTTTTCACAAAATAAAACGAATATCGCAAGTTCTGCACATCGCCCCGGCATTCTCGGCCATTCCGGAAAGAGCCCGCCTCACGGTGGCTCCTAGGAATTTCCCTCGCAATGCAGTATGTTTAGAGACGGAACTTAAGCGTTGGTTGTTTCCATCGGAGGCCAAGATGGCTGATGAGAGTTGCGGTCCGCCAAAGCCTGTAGGTACGGCTACCAGCCAACCCGGCGCGCGCGCGGTGACGTGTGTGAAATTCGGAAAGAAGATGGAGGGCCTCGATCGCGTGCCCTGGAAGGGCGAACTCGGTCAGCGCATCTACGAAAACGTTTCCAAGGAAGCCTGGAAGCTATGGATCGAACATTCCAAGATGATCATGAACGAATACCGGCTCAATCCGCTTGACCCGCAGTCACAAAAAATTATGGAAGAACAGATGGAGCAGTTCTTTTTTGGCGAGGGAGCCAAGCTGCCCGAGGGTTATATTCCGCCGCGAGCGAAAGCCTAGCCGTCCCGCATTACGTCGCGTCCTGCCCAGCTATATGTCTGCGATTGCGTCGCAGCCTCCCAAAGCGGACCAGTGCCGTTCCAACTTGTCTCGCCAAAGAATGTCCGCGACCTTGGACCGAACGAAACTTGTATCCCGACCGGTCCCCGTTCGGGGACAGGTTCGGTTTCGTTCGGCCCTTGTTGAACTTTTGCGTCGTCAGGGCGAAGCACTTGGCCCAAATAGTTGGAACGGCACTAGCCGCTGTTTCAGGCAAGCGTCTGGCCTGAGACCGGGTGCGCCACCCGCAACCTGGGGGCTATCGTAAATCGCAAAGCGCCGTGTGCTTCACGCAGCGCGGCCTCGACGAAATCTGGCGTTCCGCCCCGCGCAAAAATGAATCCCAGATAGCTCGAGCCTTCCGGCCATGCGGCGATGAAGTCATGAAGCCGCGCCGTGATTTGGATTTCGCAAATACCGTGGATCGCGAGCGCCTGTCGCAATCCCTCTATGTTTTCGAGAACGCCACCGCGGGGCACGGGGATCATCATCACTCCTGCGGCGTCTGATTCCCGCTGCGCGTCCGCACCGGGCATCCCCAACGCTTTACGGATCAGCAATTCCTCCAAAAAGATTCGCTGTGCGCCAAAACGAAGCACCCGCGAGCAAAGGCCGCCGATGGGGCGGGGCGCCACTTCGAGTATCCAGGGCCCCTGATCATTCAGGCGAAACTCCGCGTGCAGCGGGCCTTCGCTGAGCCCCAGCGCTCGAACGGATTCGGCGGCGCATCGAAAGATTTGTTCCTGGGTCGCGGAAGCCAGCCGCGAGGGCGTGAGGTAAATCGATTCCTCGAAATAGGGGCCTTCGAGCGGATCGGGTTTGTCAAACAAGGCTAAGACGCGCAGGTGGCCGGCTTCCAGAAGCCCCTCGAGGGCAAATTCGGCTCCCGGAATATAGCGCTCTACGAGCAAGCGATCGAGATCAGCCTCCCTGGTGACCTGCAGCTCAGGAGAAGCGAGCAATCGTGCGATACGCTCGACCGCAGCGACAAATTCACTGGCATTGTCGGCTCGAATCACGCCTTGGCTTGCCGCAAGCCTCAGTGGCTTTAGCACGCACGGAAAAATGACGCGGCGCAGCACAGAATCCAGCGGCTCCGGAAGCGCGAAGGAAAAAAACTGCGGAACCGGCAAACCGGCGCTTTGCAAAACCTCACGCTGGCGCAGCTTGCTGCGGCAATTCTCGATTGCTTCCGGCGAGTTATAGGTCAAGTGCAGCAGGCGGGCGGCATGCGCGGCGGTCTCCGTCTGGCGATCGCCCAACGCCAGAATCGCGCCGATCTTTGGTTCACAAGGGTGTTCACGAAGGCGCCACTGAACGGCTTCAACAAGACGCGCTGCGGCATTGCGGGGCTCCTCAAAATGAAGCGGGACTGCTCGATCGGCCCAAGGATTTTCGAGCTGATGGCAGCGATCGCTGCCGACGATGACGCCGACGCCGAGACGCCGCGCCGCTTCCGCAAAGCTGCGCGTCTGATAGCCCAGCTTGCTTGCGAGCAGAATGACCGATAGCGGTTCTTTGGAAATCATTGAACTGGAGCAAAAGTTTCAGAAGAACGCATCCGATTGCGTCTGCGGCCGGGCATCCGAAGTAATCGAAACAAATTGATCGTGAGTTGGCTCCGCGCAGCAATACCACGGTTCCGAGAAGTGGGGAATCTTGGGCATGGAAGCCTTCGGCATGGCATCAGCAGAGACAGCATTCTCTCCGGCCAGCTCGGTCGCAGCGCGCCAAATGCGCATGAACGTATCGGCGCGCGAGCGCTTCAGCCGGTCGCCGGCATTGGCCAATTCCTGAACGCGCTCCGACAGCATGTCCATGCGGCCGTCGGTATGTTTCCATGGATAGACGAGGCCGGAAGAATCGAACTTGCCGATTGCGCCGCGAACCTCATCGAGCTCCAGCAGGCGCGAGCCCGCCGGGATCAGCAGCCGGATTCCAAGCTGGATGGGCGCCACATTTTCGATCAGAAACTGGTCGGCTACGAGCGCCAACAACTCGCGATATCCGCAAAGCGAGGTCCACGGCGTAAAAGGCACAAAGGTGGGCTGCAGGATCAAACCCAAGTCGCGGAAAAGCGCCACGACGGCGAGAAAATCCGCGCGCGTATGGCCTTTTGCCAAACGCGCGAGAACGGCGTCATCGATGGACTCGACGGCGCTGGTAACAAAAAGACACCCGGTATCACGTAATTTGCGCGAAGATTCGGCATGGCACAGCAAATGCTCGATTTTGATCGTGACGTCATAACTGAGCTGAGGAAATTCCCGGTGCATGGCCTCGACGATTGCGAGTGCGTGCGCGGGCCCGTTAAAAAAGTCAGGATCGCCGAATGTGATGTGCTCGGCGCCTGCATCGACCTGCTGGCGGATATCTTCGAGCACGACGTCCCGCTGCACAATGCGAAAACTTCCGTTGTAGACAGGAACAATGGGGCAATGACGGCAAAGGTGTTTGCATCCCCGGCTGGCTTCGGTATAGCCGGCGACTTTGAAGCCTCCATCGGGCATTAACAGGTGTGCATATTGCCGGAGAGGCGGAAGCTGGCTGCGATCGGGCGGAATGAACCTCAGGCGATCGAGGAGAATTGAGGTGTCGCGAAGTCCAGCCGCAGGGCGGGACGTCGAACGCGATGCGTTTCCATCGGCCGCGTTGGTGCCAGTCCCGTTCGTAGATCTTCGTTCGTGCGCAAGTGACGTAATTAGGTCCGCCAGCGCCGCCTCGAACTCGCCGCCCACAATCGTCTGGACGCCCAGCTGGCGCAGATAGGACTCGTTCACCGGAGCGTACAAGCCGTAAAAACAGAGGTGCGCGTGTGGATTCAAGCGTCGGACTGGCTCGATCAAACGTATCGCGAGCCGCGTGGCCGTGTGCATGGGAACGTAGAAAGCGACGACGTCGGCGGCACGCACGGCGTCTTCTTGTAAGGGCTGGCGAGACAAATCAAGGCAGGTGACTTCGGCGCCGGTGCGGCGCAGCCAAGCGGCAGGCGAAGCCAGTCCAAAGGGCTGGTGGCCAAGCTCATACGTGGAAATCAACACAACCTTCATGGCGGGCGTCTTCCTCACTCTGCATTGTAGACGATTCCGCCGGATCGCAGGGCGCACGGCATGTAGGGAAGATGTGGCTGGTGCGATTTTGGGGGCGGGAGTACAATTTTCCTTGAGGCAACATGACGGAATTGCTCAAGAAGGCATTCGAGCAAGCCGAACAGCTTCCGCGCGACGAGCAGGATGCTATGGGACTTTGGCTCCTTGAGGAACTGGCTTCTGAGAAGCGTTGGTCGGAACTCTTTGCGGCCTCTCAAAGCCGGCTGGCCGACCTCGCGAAAGAAGCTCTTGAGGAGCATCGCGCGGGTCGGACGAAACCTCTCGACATTGACCGGCTGTGAAGTCCCGTACAACCCTTAGCTTTCGGCGATGCTTTGCAGACCTTCCGCCGGATGTGCAGGGCCAGGCTCGTGAGACCTATCGCAAATTCTCTGAAAATCCGCATCATCCAAGTCTTCGTTTCAAGAAAGTGCATACAAGAGACGCCGTTTACTCAGTACGGGTTTCGCGCAATTACCGAGCCCTCGCGGTTCAAATCGAGGAGGAAATAGTGTGGTTCTGGATCGGGTCCCATGACGAGTACCAACGTATCTTGTCTTCACAGTAGCCCAGAGGTGCGGCTGGTGCGCTCTGGGACGTGGAGGTACAATTCGCGGGAGGCAGCGTGTTGAACGTGCCTCCTCCGGGAGGGAGCAAAAGTCCAGACGCTACGCCGCGGAAGAAATTCACGGAGGCTGATATTCTACCGAAGCGCCCTTCCGAATGCTCCACGACTGAATTGGATGCGTTTGAGGATCTCGTGAGGGAAGGTGGAGAGGTCATTACTGACGAGCTTCGGCAACGAATGTTGGAAGCCGAGAGTGCCACATTCAGAATTGAGTATTATCCGAATTTGAACAGCGGGGGAATGAATGGCTGTTTCGAGAAACTCGTTGGGCGCCCGCGATACGCTCACGGTGGGTAACCAGGACTATGAGGTTCATCGCCTCGAGGCGCTGGAGCGCAGGGGAATCGGCCACGTGGGCCAACTCCCCTTCTCCATTCGCATTTTGCTCGAGAACCTGCTGCGCCAGGAGGACGGCCGATTCGTTCACGCCAAAGATATTGAGGCGCTCGCGGAATGGCAGCCGTTGACCGACCGCCGTGCGGAGATCGCCTTCATGCCGGCGCGGGTGCTGCTGCAGGATTTTACGGGAGTTCCGGCTGTTGCCGATCTTGCGGCCATGCGTGACGCCATCGCGAAGATGGGCGGCGACCCCAAGAAGATCAATCCCCTGCTTCCCGCCGAACTCGTGATCGATCACTCCGTGCAGGTCGACAAATTCGGCAGCGACATGGCCTTCGCGTTTAATGCCCAAATGGAGTTTCAGCGCAACGTGGAGCGTTATCAATTCTTGCGCTGGGGCCAGAGCGCTTTTCGGAATTTTAAGGTCGTGCCGCCAGATATGGGCATCTGCCATCAGGTAAATCTCGAATATCTGGCTCGCGTGGTCTGCGACCGCGCGCCCGATGGCCGCCCGGCAGCTTATCCGGATTCGCTGGTGGGAACCGATTCCCACACCACGATGGTAAATGGGCTCGGCGTCTTTGGCTGGGGCGTAGGAGGCATCGAAGCCGAGGCCGCCATGCTTGGCCAGCCGCTCTCGATGCTCGTTCCCGATGTGGTCGGATTCAAACTGCACGGGCGCCTGCCGGAAGGGGCGACGGCTACCGACCTGGTGCTCACCGTCACCGAGATGTTGCGCAAGAAAGGCGTGGTGGGGCAATTCGTCGAGTTCTACGGAACGGGTCTAACTAATCTGACTCTGCCGGATCGCGCCACCATCGCGAACATGGCGCCAGAGTACGGCGCGACGATGGGATTTTTCCCCGTGGATGCGGAGACGCTGGCCTACTTGCGGTTTACGGGACGAAGCGACGAGCGCCTGGCGCTCGTCGACGCTTACACCAAGATGCAGGGCCTTTTCCGGACCGACCAGACTCCGGACCCGCTGTTCTCCGACACGCTGGAGCTCGATCTCGGCAAGGTTGAACCCACGTTGGCGGGGCCCAAGCGGCCACAGGACCGCGTCCCGCTGCGGCAGGCCAAAAGCTTCTTTGCCAAATCCATGGAGGGCACTGCATCCAAGCACGTCGCGGTTAAAAACAACGGGGACCGCTTCGAGCTCTCCAACGGCTCGGTGGTGATTGCCGCGATCACCAGCTGCACCAATACGTCGAATCCTTCGTTGATGTTGGGTGCCGGACTCGTGGCGAAAAAGGCTGTGGAACGTGGATTGGAATCCAAGCCCTGGGTAAAGACGAGCCTCGCGCCCGGGTCTAAGGTCGTAACCGATTATCTCAAGGCAGCGGGGCTCACTCCTTATCTCGAAAAATTGAATTTTCACCTCGTGGGTTTTGGCTGCACGACGTGCATTGGGAATAGCGGTCCGCTTCCCGAGGCGATCGGCTCCGCCATTAAAGAAAACAGCTTGGTCGCCGTCTCTGTGCTCAGCGGCAACCGTAACTTCGAGGGCCGCATTCATCCTCTGGTCCGCGCAAATTATCTGGCTTCGCCGCCGCTCGTGGTCGCTTATGCGCTGGCCGGCCGTATGGATTTCGATATGGCCACCGATTCTCTGGGCAATGATCGCAACGGCAAGCCCGTGTACCTGCGTGATATTTGGCCGACGCCCAAAGAAGTGGAAGAAACGGTGCGCAAAGCGGTGACCACGGATATGTACCGCAAGGAGTACGGCGAAATCTTCGCAGGCGATGAGCGCTGGCGGGGGCTGCATGTTCCGGAAGGCGATCTGTACGCCTGGGAAGTGAAGTCCACTTACATCAAGTGCCCGCCCTTCTTCGACGGAATGCCCGAGAAGCCACTTGAACTCGCGGATATTCGCAACGCGCGTGTCCTGGCGGTGCTCGGACATAGCGTTACCACCGACCATATCTCACCGGCAGGCTCGATTCAGCCCGATGGGCCGGCGGGCAAGTATCTGATCGCCAATGGCGTCAAACCCTCGGAATTTAATTCCTATGGCGCTCGCCGCGGCAATCACGAAGTGATGATGCGCGGCACATTCGCAAATATTCGCCTGAGGAATCAGCTTGCCCCCGGCACCGAAGGCGGCTGGACCTTGCATCAGCCGAGCGGCGAGAAAATGACCATTTATGATGCGGCGATGCGCTATAAGCAGGAAGGTATCGCACTCGTGGTGCTCGCGGGCAAGGAGTACGGCGCAGGCTCTTCACGCGATTGGGCTGCCAAGGGCACGCTGCTGCTGGGCGTACGCGCGGTGATCGCGGAAAGCTATGAGCGGATTCACCGCAGTAATTTGGTCGGCAT
>WNGN01001043.1_pt1 | contig 30247 bp, 30 predicted proteins | sample 5400561 | NCBI WGS metagenome assembly WNGN01 (sample SAMN13153379, study PRJNA577476) | soil metagenome | isolation source: 115 cm soil or saprolite under Garry oak tree replicate 2 | place: USA:California | collected 2016-06-15 | reverse complement strand
GTCGAGGAGGAACACGACGTTCATCCGGTCCACCCAGCGCGGCAGCGCCGGGCGCGCGAGCGTCAGGAAGAGGATGACGACGAGCGCGCTCCGGAGGGCCAGCGCCCAGCGGTCGCCGAGGCTGGCGGGCGCCTGGAGCCGCCCCGCGCTCTGACGCCGCCAGTAGAGCAGCCCCTCGGCGGCCAGCAGGAGCGCGGCGATGACCACGAACAGCGGCCAGAGCTCACGATGGATCGGCACGGGCGCCGGCGCCGCGGCGGCGGGCGCGGCGGACGCCGGCAAGGGCCGCGGCTGCAGATTCGATTCCTCGGCGTCCATCAGGTTCACCGCGACCCGCGTCTCGCCCCGCGCGCTCGACAGCGTGTAGACGCCAACCTCGTCGGTCTCGGTGAAGCTGACCACGCCGCGGGTCACGTGGGCCTTGACGATTCGACCGCGCGGCGTCGTCACGGTCACGCTCGTCACGCCGTGCGCCACCGGCAGCAGGATCGGCTGGCCCGCCGCGAGCTGCAGGCTCGACTGGTCCAGCCCCGCCGGGTGGAGCCAGCGCAGACTGTTGGAGAGGATCAGCGGGAAAGCGACGCGCAGCGGGAAGTCCGTCTTGAAGAGGTCGAAGCCGATGAAGATCCCCTTCCGGTCGGGTTCCTCGAGCGCGTAGATGAGGGGCCCGCCCACGGCCTCCACGAGCGGCCGGCCCGCAGCGAGCGGGCGGATCCGCAGCGCGTCCTCGATCGCGACCTTCGCTAACTCCACGTGGCGCATGATCGGGTGCGCGCGGTCCCAGTCCATGATGATCGGCCGCTCGATCCTGCCGAGGACTTCGAGCGGGACGTCCGGGGGTACGGCGTTCACGAACACGAAGCGCCCCGGGCCCGCGCGCAGCGGCGTGACGGAGTCCAGGATGACGACGTCCGCCTCGGCCATCCCGCCCTGGTACTGGTCTGGCGTGCGGATCTCGAGCGAGACCTGGGGGTCGGTCCTGAGGACCTTTTCGAGGAAGAGGTTGCCCGGGCTCACGAGCAGGACGTTGATCTTGCGCGGAGGCGGCAACACCGCGTAGGCGACGTCGTCCACCGCGAGGTCGTCATCGATCTGGAGGCGCGCCGTGATGATGCCGCCACCGCTGTGGCTGAACGGGAGCACGACGGAGCGCCGCACACTCGGCTCGAGCGTCACATCTTTCTCGGCGATCTTCCGGCCGTCGAGCTCGAGGGCGAACGTGAAGGTCTGGGGCTCGGGCGAGTAGTTCACGAGCGCGACGAACGCCTGATAGTCGGAGGAGCCGAAATAGCTCCTCCGGATCGCCAGGCTCGTGATGCCGACGTTCCGGCTCCGCCGCCCCACGCCGACCCAGTGGATTCGCGGGTCCGCGAGCGCCTCGGCGTGCGACAGCGAGAACGCGCCGTCGGTGAAGACGTGGATCTCGGCGCGCGGGTCGGCGCCGACCAGCGCGCGCGCCGCCCGGACGGCCTCGACGAGCCGGTTCGGGAGGTCCCGGGCCTGCGCCTGGCCGATGGCGGCCAGGGCGAGCTGGCGGTCACGTCCGAGCGCGGCGGCGACCTTCGGCTGGACGCCCGTCTCGATGACCATCACCTCGGCGCCCTCGCCCAGGCGCCCCACGAGCTGGGCCGCCTCCGCCCTCGCGACGTCGAACCGCGAGGGACTGACGTCGCGCGCCTTCATGGACGCCGAGGTGTCGAGCACGACCACGACCTTGCGGGCGCCATCGCCCATCAGGGTGACGGCCGGCCGGGCCAGCGCGAGGGACAGCGCGACGAGGGCCAGGATCTGAAGGATCAGCAGCGGATCGCGCTGGAGCCGCTGGAAGAACGCGGACGCCTCGCGGTCGCGCAGCGACGGATCCCACAGGAACAGGCTCGGCACCCGCCGCTCGCGCCGGCGGACCTTGAGGAAGTAGAGCAGGACGAGCGGCAGGGTCAGCGTCACAAGGGCGAACGCGAGCGGCGAGAGGAAGCTCATACGAGCAGGCGGCCTCGGATCTGGGAGAGCACGAACTCCTCCGCTGGGGTGTCGCCCGTCACACGATGGTAACCGATCTCCTGCGTGCGGCTGAACGTCTCGACACGGTCGAGGAACTGCCGGAGGCGCTCACGATAGGCGCGGAGCGCCTCACCGTCGGCGGAGAGCTCACGGATCTCGCCGGTCTCGGCGTCCACGAGCCGCAGGTCGCCGGTGAGCTCCGGGTCCATCTCCTCGGGAGCCAGCACGTGGATCAGGTGGACGTCGAACCGCCGCTCGAGGAGGGCGCGCACTCCCGTCTCGAACCCGCCGGGATCCATCAGGTCGGAGATGACGACCGCGAGTCCCGGCTCGCGCGCCCGCATCGCGTAGTTGCCGAGCCCGTCGTTGAGGCTCGTCCCGCCCGCCGGGTTGACGCGGCTCAAGAACTCGAACAGGTTCACCACCTGGTTGCGCCCGCGCGTGGGCGGCCAGCCCTCGGCGACACGCTCGCGCAGCACACCGACGCCGACGCGTTCCATGCTGACGAGTCCGATGAAGCCGAGCGCAGCCGCGAGGCGCGCCCCGTACTCGAGCTTCGTCGGCGTGCCGAAGTCCATGGACGCCGAGGCGTCCAGGAGGAGGTGGAGGCACAGGTCCTCCTCGTCCACGAAGAGCTTGACGTGGAGCCGGTCGAGGCGCCCGTAGATGTTCCAGTCGACGTACCGGAGGTCGTCGCCGACCCCGTAGGCGCGGTAGTCGCAGAACTCGACGCTGTGCCCGCGGCGCGGGCTTCGCCGCTCACCCCTCACGCGCCCGCGGAACGTGCGGCGCGAGAGCAGCGTCAGGCGCTCCAGCTGCGCCAGGAACTCCGACGCGAAGGGCGCGGGGCGCGTGGCGGGCATCGCTCTATCGCTCGTCGAGCGCCTGGAAGTAGTTTCTGATCTGGTCGTGATAGTCGCGCGGCACCTGCTCGCGCGTGATCGCGTCCTCCATCATCTTGCGGTACTGCCCGACCACCCCGAGGTACATGAGGCGCGACGGCATCGAGCCTGCGCGGCCGGTGAGGTTCGTGTCATAGCCATCCTTCCTGCCGCGGCGCGACTCGCCCTCGACGCCGACGTCGTAAGGGTTGCCGCGCACCCGCGCCGTCGGATCGCCCTTCGGCATGGTGCTCCTGCCCTTGCCGGGCAGGAGCCCCTCGCCCTCGCCGAAGTCCTGGTCCTCAGGCCCGACGCCCTCGCCGCCCCGGGCACGCTCACGCCCGCGCGCGCCGCGCTCGTTCTCGCGACCGCCGCGCAGGCTCTTCCCCGAGCGCTGCGCCTCCTCCATCGCGCGCATCTTGTCGAGCGCGCGCTGCATGGCCTCGAGGGCGCGGTCCGTCTGTCCACCCTCGAGCGCGTCCATGCCCTCGCTCGCGTCCGAGCTCCAGTTGCCGCCCTTGCGCCCGAGGCGCTCCATTTCGTCGAGCAGCTCGCGTAGCTTCTGGGGCGAGATATCGGGAGAGAGGCCGCTCATGAGCGACTTGGACTTGCGGAACACCATCTTGTACTGCGTGGTCGTGAAGTCCGACTGGAGGTCCGGCAACCGGTCCACCTGCTCCAGCAACCGGAGCCGCTCGTCGCCCTTCTTCAGAAAGCTGTTGAAGTCGGGCCGCTGGTTCGACAGCGCGGTGTCCTTGAAGATCGCCGAGAGGTCACCCGCGGTCGACCCGCCGCCCGTACCGGTGCGCTGCGCAAAGTCACGCTCCTCGAACGACGGCCGCTTGAGGGGGTCCCTCGGCAGCGGCCGCGACCGCTCCGCCGTCATTTCGGTGCTGGCCCGGTCCTCGTGCTGCTCCTGCTCTGCGGACGGCGTGAAGTCGAGGATCGTCCCGGTCGGGAGGTGGATCGCCGGGGCCAGCGCCAGGACCAAGCCCGCGAGGAGCGGCGCGGGCAGCCAGCGGCCCTCGAGCGGGATCACGCGCCGGACGATTTGCCGCGGCTCGAGGGCCAGGACACGCGCCACGGTGTCGGCGACGAGCGCGTCCACGAGCGGTGTGCGGTCGGGGTGGTCGGCCCACTCGAGCGCGGTGGCGACGCGGTCGGCCAGGCCGAAGGCACGGTCGGCCAGCCGCGCCGCGTCTCGGGGGGCCACGCGCCTGGCGAGCCCGTACGCGGCGCCGGCGAGCGCGCCCAGGAGCACGAGCGCGGGAGCGAGGACGAGCGCGGCGAGGCCGAGGACGGCTTTGAAGGCGAGCACGGCCGCGGCGAGGAGGGCACCCCAGAATGCGCCGCGCAGGCCCCAGTGCTCGGCGCGGCGCACTCCGACCTGCCGCGCGACCCGCCGGACAAGGACTTCGATCGCCTGCGGATGGGCCATGGGTCCCCTCCCCGCTCAGCGGAGAAAGACTTCTTTACCGCTGGCCGTGATGGCCTCTGCAGCCTCGACGACTTGCCCGACCAGCGTGTCGGCGTCCACTCCCTCGGCCTCGCCCTCGAAGTTCAGGATGACCCGGTGACGCAGCGCGGGCGTGGCGAGGGCCTTGATGTCCTCCACGCTCACGTTATATCGGCCCTCCGCGAGGGCCCGCACCTTGCCGCCGAGCACGAGCGCCTGGGCGCCACGTGGGCTGGCGCCGTACCGCACAAAACGCCGCGTGACCTCGGGGGAGCCGGCCCAGGACGGGTGAGTCGCCATCACGATGGTGGATGCGAAGTCGCGAACGTGCGAGGCGATCGGCACCTCGCGGATCAGCTCGCGGAACGAGAGCACCGTGGGCCCGCTCATCACGCGGCTCACCGTCACCTGCTGGGAGCGCGTGGTGCGGTCGATGATCGCGTTCAGCTCGTCGATCGCGGGGTACCGAACGCGGAGCTTGAACAGGAACCGGTCGAGCTGCGCCTCGGGCAGCGGATACGTGCCCTCCATCTCGATCGGGTTCTGCGTCGCGAGCACGAAGAACGGCGCGGGCAGCGGCCGCGAGACGCCGCCGACGGTCACGGCGCCCTCCTGCATTCCCTCGAGCAGCGCGGACTGGGTCTTCGGCGTGGCGCGGTTGATCTCGTCCGAGAGGAGGATATGGGCGAAGATCGGCCCCTGCTGGAACTGGAAGTGCTTCCGGCCGTCCCCGTCCTCCACGATGATGTTCGTGCCGATGATGTCGGCGGGCATCAGGTCGGGCGTGAACTGGACCCGCGAGAAGGACAGCTCGAGACCTTCGGCGAGCGTCTTGATGAGGAGTGTCTTGCCGAGACCCGGCACACCCTCCAGCAGGACGTGACCGCCGGCAAACATGCTCGTCAGGACGTGGGTGATGATCTCGCGATGGCCGACGATGACCTTCTCGACCTCCGCCCGAAGCGCCTCGAACGCGGTCACGAACGTCTCCACGCGAGCGTCCTGACTCATCGAGCTCTCCTCTCTCGGACGATCATTCGGGTAGCCCTCCCAATGCGCATCCGGAAATCCCCTGAGACGACCGTCAAGCCGGCGCGGCCGGCGCCGCTCGCACCTCCACCTCCCCTCATCGTAACCCCAAGGCCCGTGCAATGCGCACGCCATTTCCTTCTAAGGGCGCTCGCCGAGCAAGTGACCGTCGCGTTTGACTTAGCGCCCGGGCCGTAACCGGTGCCTGGGGAGCCTTGCCCGCCACGGAAGCGGGGTCGACACGCTCTGCCTACTCACACGGCAGGCGCCTCTTTCGTAAGTGCGACGCGAAGATCGACGGCCAGCGCCCCGCAGCACCGCTCCCGGACCATGATCGGGTCGCCTCGAGCGGGGTCAGGAAGGCCGCGAGCCGGGAGCTCACGCGGAGACCGGGACCAACTGCCGGTAGACGTCGAGATAGCCGTCGATCTCCCTCGTCGCCGGGTACCGGCGCTCGACCAGGTCGCGGCCCGCGGCGCCCAGGCGGGCGCGGAGCGCCGGATCGGACGCGAGGAGCTCCGCGCGACGCTCGAACTCGGCCTCGTCCCGGAACAGGAAGCCGGTGACACCGTCCTCGATCAGCGATCGGTTGCCCTCGATGTCGGAGGCCAGCACCGCGCGGCCGAGCGCCAGCGCCTCGAGCACGGAGTTGGCCATCCCGCCCTCGGAGATCGAGCAGTTCAGCACGACATCTCCCAGCGCGAGGAGCGAGCCCATCTGGGCGTGGGGCACAGGACCGATCCAGCGGGCCCACGGCCGACCCTCGAGGGCGCGGTGGAGCGCGTCGCGCTCGTCGGCGTCGAGCACGGGCCCGACGTAGAGGAGGCGCACGCTCGGACGGCGGGCGACGACGCGTTCGAGCGGCTGGAGGGGAAAGCGCGGGCGCTTCACCATTCGAATGCCGGCGGGAAAGGCAAGCAGGACGCGCTCCTGCGGGAGGTCCCAGTGGGCGCCGAGGTCGAAGGGCTCCAGCGTGTCGAGCAAGGCCGCCGACTGCGGGACGACGATGAGCCGCCCGCGGAGGTCGGGCAGCGCGCCGGCGATCCGCTCGGCGATCGAGGCGTGGAAGACGGTCAGCCGCGAGGCGCCCTCGAGCACGCGGCGCACGACGGATGCGCGCTCGGGATCGAAGAGGTCATGGTTGGCATCCGTGCCCGTCAGCGTCACGACCAGCGGGATCTCGGCCCGGCGCGCCAGGCGCAGCGCGAGGGGCCCGACACGGTAGGCGTGGAAGGCATGGATCACCGCGGGCCGGAACGCGTCCACCTCGGCCTCGACGGCCGCCTCGGGCCGGAGCGAGAGGTCCCAGACGTCGAGCTCGACGCCGCGCGCGCGAAGGCCCCGAGCCACCCGCGCGACGGTCACGGCGTTGCCGCGCACCGAGGGGAACGCGAACGGCGAGAGCAGCGCCACGCGCGGCGACATCGGCCCCGAGCATACGGGCATCGGCGCCTCCCGTCCAGACGCCGCGCGACAAAATTGCCCGGTCCGGAACCCCTGTTCACGGGCCGATCCTCACATATAATGTGGTTGGACGCTGATGTCTGAGTGCGGATCGTCGGGGCCCTCATCGCTCGAGTGCCGGCAGATCGCCGAGCTCCTGGGCGATTACCTCGAGGGGACCCTCCCCGGCCAGACGCGTGAGCTCCTCGAGTGGCACATCGAGGGCTGCGCCCCCTGCGTCGCGTTCGTCAACACCTACCGCGGCACGATCAACGCCGCCCGGAAGCTCCGCGACGTCGAGATTCCCCCCGAGCTGAAGAACCGGCTGCTCGCCGTTCTCCGGAGCCAGCGCGCCTCACACGAGCCGCGCGCGTAGATACGCGCTGACCGCGTCCACCAGCGTCACGATCGCGTAGATCGTGACGATCAGCGTCATGAGCTGATGCTCGTGAAGGGGCTGATCGCGGCGTGGATACGCTGGCCGAGCCCCCACGCCGGAACGAGGTGAGCTAGCGCAGGAGCTCGGTGATCGTCTTCACCGCTTCGTCGCTCGCCCAGTCGAACTCTCCGAGCACGCTGTAGCGAGGGCGACCGTCGGCATCGACGACGAAGCTCACCGGCAACACGCGGACGCGCCAAGCCTTCACCGCATCCTGGTTGGGATCCAGCACGACCGGGAAGTCGACGGACAGACTCTTGACGTATTCGCGGACCCTGGTGGGCGATTCACCAAAGTTCACGGCGACGATCTCGAAAGGCCGTCCCGCCAATCTCTGCCGCAGTTGCTTCATCGCCAGCATCTGCTCGCGACAGAACTCGCACCATGTCGCCCAGAAGCTGACGAGCACGACCCTGCCGCGGTATTCGGCGACCGGTGTGGGGCGACCGGCGAGATCGTTCAGGACGACGGACGGCGGCGGCGCATCGGTCCAGGGAAGAAAGCGCGTCGGCTCGGTGTGGGCGGCGCGCGGGAGCGCGAACGTCGCACACACCGCGACCAGCGCAACGAAGGCGGTCCAGCGCCGGTGCTCCGTGGTCAGTGTCATCCCGTGATCTCGCGCGCCGTGATCGTGTACTTGAAGCTGTCCGGATCGAGGCTATCGCGGCGACCTTCCGCCGTCTCTGCCTGCGGGTACATCAGGAAGCCGAGCTTGCCACCCTTGGTCGCGTTCGGAAGCGCGACATCGTGGGCGGTGTTGAAGGCGAGCCAGTTGCCTTCCCATCCTCCGAAGAGCTTCGGACGCACCGCCTGCACGAGCGGATGATCGAGCTTGAGCCACTCGCTCGTCTCCTCGCGCGCGACCTTGCCGACGTCGGCGGGATCCATCGCCACCCAGCCGTAGTCCCTCAGGAAGACCTCGGCCCGGCAGTGCTGCGCCTTGCTGACGTTGGCGCTTCCGGCGCCGAGCGCCTTGTAGCCGAAGGCGGAGGGCGCCACCCGGATGCCGTAGATATCGCGCGCCGGTATACCGACTGCTCGCACGAGACCGACGAAGAGCGCGTTGATGTCGCCGCACTTGCCTCCGAAGTTCCGGGTCTCGAGCATGGTCTTGATGTCACCCACGCCACAGCCCCGCACGTTCGGCTCGCGGTACGTGTTGGCGAGGATCCAGTCGTAGATCGCCGTCACTTTCTCTACATCCGTCGTCTTGCCCTGGGTGATCTCGTCGGCCGTCACCTTCACGATGCCGTCGGTCGGTATCAGGTCGGTCGGTTGCGTCCACATCCGTAGCTCCGCCGGATCGGCGGTGGCGGCGACCTTCTTCGACCAGTCGATCGCGCGGTTCTGCGTGCGGAAGCGGCTCGTCAGCTCCACGACGGGCGCCGCTTCGCCCTCGGCGAATTCAGCGTACAGCGCGCTCGCCCCGTACTTCCCGTCCGTCATGGGTCGCATGATCTTGGCGTTGCCCGACCACCGATCACCGAGCGTGCGCTGGTACTCCGAGTTCACGACCGGGATCGGGAGCCACACGCGCGTGACTCCGGTCGGCTGCAGCACCTCCGCCCGCGTCGTGATCTCGAACGTGCGCCACGTGCCCGGCCGCGGGTCGAACACCTTCTCATCGGCACGTACGATCGCGACCAGACGCGGCAACGTCGCCGTCACGGCCAATGCAGACACTGCCGTCGAGGTCTTCAGGAACGCGCGTCGATGCATCGGTAGTTCTCCCTCCGGTGAGTTTGAGCCCGTCGGCCTTGGGACGCGCGCTCAGCTTATCGGGATTCTTCGACTAATCAAATCGGAGTCGCCGATCGTTCGGCAGTTGACCTATCGGCGTGGGGGCGAGGCTAGGGGGTGACGCGGATGACCGGCTCGGAAATCACCTCACCGAGCTCCCAGCCCTCCTCGCCGCGGCGGCGGAACGCGTCGATCACGCCTCGTGCGCGATCGGGCGCGACCGAGAAGAGGAGGCCGCCCGATGTCTCCGATTCCGCGAGGAGGGAGACGAGGTATCCGGGGATCGAGGGATCGATGCGGAGGCCCTGGCCGAAGACCGCGTCGATGTGGCGGCGGTTGCGCTTCATTCCCCCACTCCAGTGCCCAGCTTCGGCGAGCTCGCGTGTTCCCGGAAGCAGGGGCAGGCGCGACGCGCTGATCGTGACGCCGGCGCCCGACGCTTTCACCATCTCGCCGGCGTGACCGAGAAGCCCGAAGCCCGTGATGTCGGTCGCGCCCCGGGCGCCGGCCTCGCGCACCACCTCGGCCGCGACGCGGTTGAGCCTGAGCATGCTCTTGATGGCGCCGTCGAGCACCTCGGCCCTCGCGGCGTTGTCCTTCGCGGCGGTCGTGATCACGCCCGTCCCCAGGGGCTTCGACAGGAAGAGCCGGTCGCCGGGGCGGAGGCCGCCCTTGATGAGGATGCGGTCGGGGTGGACACGCCCGGTGACGCAGAGGCCGTACTTCGGCTCGTTGTCGACGACGGTATGGCCGCCCGCGATCACGCCGCCCGCCTCCACGACCTTGTCGCTCCCTCCCCGGAACACCTCCGCGATGATCGCCTTCGACATCTCGCGCGGAAAGCCGGCAACCGCGAGCGCGAAGAGCACCTCGCCGCCCATCGCGAAGACGTCGGACATGGAATTCGCGGCCGAGATCGCGCCCCAGGTCCACGGGTCGTCCACGACCGGTGGGAAGAAGTCCACTGTCTCCACGATCGCGAAGTCGGAGGTGATGCGGTAGACCGCGGCGTCGTCGGCCGCCGCCAGGCCCACGAGCAGGTCAGGGTGGGCGCGACCCGCGGGCTTGAGCGCCTCGAGCACCTCCTGGAGATCCCCAGGAGCCATCTTGGACGCTCAGCCGGCACAGGCGGCGTACGAGGTGAGCCGGACCTCCGTGTGCGTGTGCTCGGCCATCGCTGACTTAAGACGTCTCCGCTGGAGACTCCGATTCGACGAACCCGACGAAGGCTTGGGCGAGCGGCGAGCGGCTCCTGTCGCGGTGAGTGACGAGGTAGAAGGCCCGGGCGACACGCAGGTCCTTCACGCGGAGGCAGAAGAGGAGCCCCGCACGACACTCGTCCTCGACCGCCCGCTTCGAGACGAGCGCGATCCCGACGCTCGCGCGCACCGCCTGCTTGATCGCCTGGGTCGAGCCCATCTCGCCGACGACGCGGAACGTCGACAGGTCGCTGTTCACCTGGTCCAGCGCCCGTTCGAGTGCCTCACGCGAGCCCGAGCCCCGCTCGCGAACGATGAGGGGCTCCTGCTTCACGTCGGCGAGGGTCACGCTCTTGCGTCCCGCCCACGCGTGCCCTGCCGGGACGATGACCACGAGCTCGTCGGCCATCAGCTCCCGCGCGACGAGGGCCTTCGGGCCTGGCGGCGCGCCGACCACGCCGACCTCAACGCGCCCCGCCTCGACCCACTCGGTGACCTGGCGGCTCGAGCCGATCAAGAGACAGATCGAGATGTCCGGATACTTGCCCTTGAACCGTCCGATCAGGGCGGGCAGCACGTACTCGCCGGGGATCGTGGAGCCGCCGACGACGAGCTCACCGGACATGCGCCCCTGGAACTGGTCAAGCGCCTGTCGCGCCTCGCGCTGGAGCGCGAGCATGCGGCGCGCGTAGCCGAGGAGGAGCCGGCCGGCGTGGGTGGGCGTGGCGCCGCGGCCGAGCCGGTCAAGGAGCTGGACGCCCAGCTCGTCCTCGAGGGCGCGGACGTGCTCGGAGACGGTCGGCTGGGTCAGGGAAAGCGCGTCGGCGGCGCGGGAGAAGCTCCCCAGCTCTGCCACCTTCGCAAACACCTCGAGGCGGCGAAGATCCATGGGGAACCGGGACGGCGGGAGGCTCGCGTCAGTGGCAGCCGCAGCCGCCGCCGCAGCAGCCGCCCGTCGACATCGTCGACGGGGCGAAGCTGCCGGCGGTCTTCAGACCGAACACCGACAGCTTGCGCATCACGTCCGGGCTCGCGCACGCGGGACACGCGACGGCGGTCGTCGCACCCGCGAGGTACTTCTCGAACTCCTCCTGGCAATGCTGGCAGCGGTACTCGTAGATCGGCATCAGCTACTCACCGCCGCGCTGGACGTAGCTCTTCACGAACTCCTCGGCGTTCTCCTCGAGGATGTCGTCGATCTCGTCGAGAAGCTTGTCGATGTCTTCCTTGATCTTCTTGCCCTTCTTGGCGAGCTCCGGACTGCCGGCGGCGCCGTCGCCGCCCTCTGCGGGCTTGGTGGGCCGGGTCTCTTTCTTCTTCTGCTGCTCAGCCATCGCGCCCTCCCTTGACGCATTCTACCATTCTTCCCCCGCTTTCCCGGGTCAACGGCGAAAGTGTTTACTGAGGGTCAGGGTCTGGTGCTGATACGCGGAGCCCAGGCCGACCCCGTAGACCCTTTCCGGCCGCGACCGGAGCCGCTCGAACCCGACCTTGAACGAGGTCTGGCCGTCGTAGACCAGGAACGGCACCTCCCGGGCCCTCACTTCCATAACCACCTTCGTGCCCAGAACGCTCCCGTCGCCGAAGCCGAAGCCCGGGTCGAAGAAGCCAGCGTAGTGGGTGCGGATCTCCCCGGCGCCCGCGTCATAGACGACCATCTCAGCCGCGAATTCCGGCGGCACGCGGATGCGCTCCTTGGACACGAGGATGTAAAAGCGGTTCGCCTCCAAGATGTACGCGTCGCGGGCGGGCCGCTTGATCGGCTCCCAGAACTCGACCGGGTCGTAATGGGCGACACGGCTCCAGTCCACGGCCGGCGGGTTCGGCTGGGCGCGGTAGCCGATGTTGCCCCCGGTCAGCCGCCCCGAGAGGTCGACGCCCATGCAGAGGCCGTCGTTGAAGGCGACGCGCTCGAGGGGGATCGGGCGCGCGTCGTCGTCGTAAAGGAGCGGCGTCTCGTGGTAGATCCGCGCCAATTCGCCGTCGGCGATATCGGTCCGCCCCGAGAGGAGGCGGAGCTGGTTGAGCGAGACGCCCGCATGCACGCGGACCGGGAACGACTGGGGCGAGACCTCGAGATAGAGAAGCCCCTGATACCCCGGGCGGATCTCGTCGAAGCGCGGTGTCTCATCGGTGATGACGCGGGTGAAGATGTCGAGGCGGCCTGTCGTGCTCTTGGGGTTCGACCGGCCACGCACGTGCGGCGGGAGGTGGAGTGACTCGAGCAGCGGCACCAGGTAGACCGAGCCGCGCTGCAACGTGGCCCCAGAGTCTAGCGACAACCGGTCGATGACCAGGTCGCTGTCGGAGAGGTCCCGCTCCTCGAGCCGGCTCTGGACCGCCTGCCGGAACGGCAGGAAGCTCGCGCGGAGCTGATAGGCGCTCGGACCGAGGCGGAGGTCGAGGCTCGCGGGCTGATACTGGTCGTCCGCGATCGGCCGCTCGGCGCGGATCCACCCGTCGCGGACCGCGGCGCGGAGCTCGTGGTCGGGCAGGACGCCGTCAGGCACGCCGCTCAACCTATCACGCGGCTGACGGCGCCCGCCGTGTCCACGTCGAACCGGCGCGCGGCGCCGGCCATCCCCGCGCGGCGCAGCGCCGCCTCCATCGCAGCCGCGACCGGGGTGTCGTCACCGGCGACCACGGCGAGCAGCGACGGCCCCGCGCCACTCAGGACGCAGCCGAGCGCCCCCGCGGCGCGCGCCGCTCGGACGACTTCGGGCATCCACGGGAACAGCCGGAGCCGGTAGGGTTCGTGCAGGCGGTCCTCGAGAGCCGCCGCGAGCGCGGCGGGCCGGCCGGCCCAGAGGCTCGCGAGGAGCAGCGCGACGCGCTGGACGTTGAAGACCGCGTCATGGTACGGCACGGACGCCGGAAGGACGGCGCGCGCCTGGGCGGTGGCGCTCGTGACCTCGGGGATGAGCGCCACCCAGCGGAGGCCCGCGGGTACCGGGAGCGAGACCGCCGTGACCGTCGGGCCGCTCGCGCTGGAGACGGTCAGCCCTCCGAAGAGCGCCGCGGCGACGTTGTCCGGATGCCCTTCGGCGCGCGCGGCGAGGGCGAGGAGCGCGTCCTTCGTGAGGGGCGAGCCGAGGAGGGCGTTGCCTGCGACGAGCCCGCCGACCCAGGCCGCCGCGCTCGAGCCGAGCCCGCGCGCGGCGGGCACGCGGTTCGTGCATTCGAGCGCGCACCCGGTGAACCGTCGCCCCGCCGCCTCGTAGGCGAGCTTCACGCCACGGGCGACGACGTTGTCAGCGCTCCGCGGCAGCCGGGTGGCGCCCTCGCCCTCGATCGCGACGCTGACGCCCTCGGCCTCGGACGCGCCGACCTCGTTGTAGAGCGTCAGGGCCAGCCCGAGGGTGTCGAACCCCGGGCCGAGGTTGGCGGACGTCGCGGGGACGCTGACGTGGACGCGCACGCGGCTAGAGCCGCTTGAGGAGCCAGTCGGGGGTCAGCGAGATCGCCCAGGCGTTGAGGACGACGTAGTAGTTGGTGAAGACAAGCACGCCCACGACGACCAGGATCACGCCCGCGGCCCGCTCCACCACGGGAATGAACGGGCGGTAGCGCCTGAAAGCCCTCAGAAAGGGGCCGAGCGCCGCGGCCGCGAGGAGGAACGGGAGGCCGAGCCCCGCGGAGTACGCGACCAGCAGGCCGACGCCGCGTCCGACGTTCTCGGCAGTGGACGCGAGGGAGAGGATCGCGCCGAGGATCGGCCCGACGCACGGAGTCCAGCCGATCGCGAATGTGACGCCGACCGCGAGCGAGCCGAGGTAGCCCGCCGGCTTCTCCCGGAGCTGCCACTGCCGGGTGCGCCCGAGGATCCCGATCCGCAGCGCCCCGACGATGTAGAGGCCGAAGACGACGATGAGGACGCCGCCGATCCGGCGGATCCAGTCGCGATGGTCGAGCAGGAACTGGCCGAGCGCGCTGAACGAGGCGCCGAGCGCGACGAAGACGATCGAGAACCCCACGACGAAGGCAAGCGCATGGCCGAGGATCCGCCGCCTCACCCGCGCCGACAGCTCCCCGGTGAGGTCGGCGACGGACATCCCGGTGATGAACGACAGGTACGAGGGAAAGAGCGGCAGCACGCACGGCGACAGGAACGAGAAGAGCCCCGCGCTGAACGAGACGGCGACGCCGACGGACTCGCCCATGGCTTACCTCAGCAGCCCCTCGATCAGCGAATGGGACGCGTCGTTGTCCCACGCCCGCGGCCCCAGCGCGAGCGCGGTGAGATTGCCGTTTCGGTCCACGATGAAGCTCGAGGGCAGCGCACGCACGCCGTAGGTGTTCGCGAGGTCCATTTTCGGGTCGAGCCCCACAGGGAACGCGAGCTTGTGCTCGTCGAGGTAGGGCTTGACCTTCTTCGTGTCCGCGTCGACCGACACGGCGACGAGGACGAAGCCCTGGCCCTTCTGCTGCTGCCAGAGGCGCTCCATCGCCGGCATCTCCTCGCGGCAGGGCGGGCACCAGGTCGCCCAGAAGTTGATCAGCACGACCTTCCCCCGCTGCGCGGAGAGTCGGAGCTTGTCTCCACCCACGAGCGGCAGCGTGAAGTCCTCGGCGAGCTTCTGGCGTGACGGCCGGATGAGATCGAGCTCCTTCACCGCGTCGGCGACGCTGAGGACGCGTCCCTTGCGGGCCTTGAGCGCCACCGGCGCGGGCACCGGGGCGCCGGCTGGCGCGTCCTCGGCACGGCTCGCGACGGCCGCACCCGACTGTGTGACCTCGGGCGCCGGTCGCATCGCCGCGACGAGCACCACGCCGACGATGGCGGCGGCGACGGCGATCAGCGCGGTCAGCGCGAGCTTCTGTGACATCGGGGCTCCAGAACGATGGCCATCGTCACGATACGGAACACGCAAAGTATACCCCCACATTCCGTGAACCTCCCGTAAACCCTTGCTATAGTAGGCCGCTCGATGGCGCTCATTATTGTGGCCGACGACCTCACCGGCGCCTGCGACGCGGGCACACTCTTCGCCGGCAAGGCTCCCGTCCCCGTCACGGTCTGGCCAGACCCGCCCGTTGCCGCGGAGGTCGCCGTCGTCGACACGGAGTCGCGACGCCTCGATCGCGCCGCAGCGACGGATCGCGTCAGCGACGCCGCGGCGCAGCGGGCGGGAGCGACGTCGTGGTTCAAGAAGATCGACTCGACGCTCCGCGGCCACGTCGGCGCCGAGATCGTCGCGCTCCTCCAGGCCACCCGCACGCCGAGTGCCGTCGCCTGCCCCGCGTTCCCGTCCGAAGGCCGTACCGTGCTTGACCGCGTGCTGCGGGTCGACGGCACCGCGGCGGCGCACGTCGTGGACTTGATCCGTTCCGAGAGCGACCGGCCACTCGCGTGGATCCCGCTTGCCGAGGTGCGCGCGGGCGTCGCCGCGCTCGCGGTACGCCTGGCGCGCCTCGCGGGGATGATCGCCGTCGCAGACGCCGAGACGGACGACGATCTCGACACGATCGTCGGCGCCGCGCTCGCGCTCGACCCCGTACCGCTCCTCGCCGGTTCCGCCGGCCTGGCCCAGCCCATGGCCGAGCGCCTCGGCCTCCACGCGGGGTGCGCGACGCTGCCCGGTGGACGCTGGCTGATCATCGCAGGGAGCCTCCATCCCGCGACGCGGCGCCAGATCGCCGCGGCGGGGCGCGCGGGCCTCCACGTGCTGGCGACGGCCGACGCCGAGCACGCGGACGGGGGCGACGCCGCCGCGACGCTCGCCCGGGAGGCCGCGAGCTTGCTCGCGACTGAATCCTTTGATCTGATCGTCCTCACCGGAGGCGACACCGCTGTCGCGTTCTATCGGACGCTCGGCGCCGCGCGCATCGACCTCGTCGGGGCGCCGGGTCCGGGCCTGGCCCTTGGCTACCTGCGAGCGCCCGGGTATCCCGCGCTCCCCGTGCTGACCAAGGCGGGGGGCTTCGGTCCGCCGGAGCTGTTCGTCTCGCTCCGGAAGGAGGCGATGACATGAAGAACCCGATCCTCGGCGTGACGATGGGCGACCCCGCTGGGGTGGGCCCGGAGATCATCGTGCGCGCGGGCGCCGAGCCCGAGGTGCAGCGCACGAGCCGGCCGGTCGTGATCGGCGCGGCCGCGACGCTCGGGGAGGCGCTGGCGCTCGTCGGCTCGCCGCTCCGTCTCCACAGCGTCACGCAGGTCGCGGAGTGCCGATGGCAGCCGGGGACCCTCGAGGTCCTCGACCTCGCCAATGTGGACATGGCGACGCTGCCCCGCGCGCGGGTGAGCGCGGCCGCCGGGCGCGCGGCGTACGAGTACATCGAGACGGCGGTGGCCCTCGCCAAGGCCGGCGCGATCGACGGGATCGTCACGGCGCCGATCAACAAGGAGGCGCTCGCGGCGGCCGGCATGACGCACTCGGGCCACACCGAGATCCTCGCGTCCCTCTCCGGCACGCGCGACTTCGCGATGCTCCTGATGGGCCACGAGCTGCGCGTGATCCACGTGACGACTCACGTCGCGCTCCGGCGCGTGCCCGATCTGGTCACGCGCGATCGGGTCCTCCGGACCATCCAGCTCGCCCAGCGAACGCTCGAAGGGCTCGGGATCCCTCGGGGCCGCATCGCGGTCGCCGGGCTCAACCCTCACGCGGGCGAGGACGGGCTCTTCGGCGACGAGGAGAAGACCGCGATCGTCCCGGCGATCGAGGCGGCGCGCGGGGAGGGTCTGAACGTCGCCGGCCCGCTGCCCGCCGACACGCTGTTTTCGCGCGCCCGCGGCGGCGAATTTGATATCGTCGTCGCTATGTATCACGACCAGGGGCACATTCCCGTGAAGACGCTCGGCTTCAACTACGACGAGACGACGAAGCGGTGGGTGGGGCTCTCCGGCGTCAACGTCACCGTGGGGCTCCCCTTCCTGCGCGTCTCCGTGGACCACGGCACGGCGTTTGACCGCGCCTGGAAGGGCATCGCGAACCACGAGAGCATGGTCGAGGCGCTGCACGTCGCCGTCCGCATGCTGAGCGCGCCGGGCGCGCGGCGCTCTTCATCAAGCTGAACGGGGGATCTCCATGGACGAGCGCGAACTGAAAGAGCTGATCGGCCAGGTGAAGGCACGAACCTTGAGCCGCCGTCGCTTCGTGCAGCTTATGGTGGGGCTGGGGCTCACCGCCCCCATGGCCGCGCACATGCTGGCCTCGGCGGGCGTCGCCCAGGCGCAGGTGAAGTGGTCGTTCAACCCGACGAAGCGCGGCGGCGGCGGGATCCTGAAGACGCTCTGGTGGCAGTCGCCCACGCTCCTCAACCCGCACTTCGCCAACGGCACGAAGGACCAGGACGCCTCCCGGATCTTTTACGAGCCCCTCGGCTCCTACGACCCCGACGGCAACATCATCCCCGTCCTCGCTGCCGAGGTCCCCAGCCTCCAGAACGGGCTCGTCGCGAAGGACGGCCTGTCAGTGACCTGGCGGCTGAAGAAGAACGTCGCGTGGCACGACGGCAAGCCCTTCACGGTACCGTGATATCGTCCGGATCGACAAGCTCGACAGCCACACCGTGAAGATCGTCTTCAAGTCGCCCACGCCCTTCTGGTCGTCGCCCTTCTGTGGGCCGTACGGGCAGGTCATCCCGAAGCATCTGTTCCAGGCGTACCAGGGCGACAAGTCGCGCGAGGCGCCGAACAATCTGAAGCCCGTCGGCACCGGCCCCTTCCGCTTCGTGGACTTCAAGCCAGGCGACATCGTCCGGGCGGAGCTCAATCCAAACTACCACGTGCCGAACCGGCCCTTCTTCGACCAGCTCGAGATGAAGGGCGGCGGCGATGCCGTGTCGGCGGCGCGCGCGGTGATCCAGACCGGCGAGTTCGACTACGCATGGAACATGCAGGTCGAGGACGAGATCCTCAAGCGCCTCGAGCAGGGCGGCAAGGGCCGCGCCGACATCGTGGCCGGCGGCAACATCGAGCACATCCAGGTCAACAACACCGACCCGTGGACGGAGGCGGACGGCGAGCGATCGTCCATCAAGACGAAGCACCCGTTCCTGACCGACCCCGCCGTGCGCCAGGCGCTGAACGTCCTCGTCGACCGCGGGTCGGTCCAGGAGCAGATCTACGGGCGAACGGGGATTGCGACGGCCAACTTCGTGAACGCCCCGTCGGCGTTCGTGTCGAAGAACACCAAGTGGGAGTTCAACGTCGACAAGGCCAACCAGATCCTGGACGGCGCGGGCTGGAAGCGCGGCGCCGACGGCATCAGAGCAAAGGACGGCAAGAAGCTCAAGCTCGTCTACCAGACCTCGATCAACGCCCTGCGTCAGAAGACCCAGCAGGTCGTCAAGCAGGCGTGCTCCAAGGCGGGGATCGACGTCGAGCTGAAGTCGGTCACGGCGTCCGTGTACTTCTCGTCGGACCCGGCCAACCCTGACACCTACTCGCACTTCTACACCGACATCCAGATGTACACGACGACCATGATCCAGCCGGACCCGCAGCGCTTCATGGACCAGTTCACGTCCTGGGAGGTCGCCTCGAAGGAGAACAAGTGGCAGGGGCGCAACATCACCCGCTGGCGCAGTGACGAGTTCGATCGGGCCTGGAAGGCGGCCGAGACCGAGATGGACCCGGTCAAGCGGGCGGCGCTCTTCGTCAAGATGAACGACCTGGTGATCCAGAACCTCGTCGTCATCCCGGTTGTCTACCGACCGTGGGTCCAAGCAATCTCCCTCAAGCTGCGCGACGCCGTCAAGAGCGGGTGGGACTCCGACTTCTGGGCCCTCGCGTACTGGTCGAAGCAAGCCTAGCACGCGGGAGCTGGGGGCGGGGTTCCCGGACCCGTGTCGCGATACCTCTTACGCCGGGCGCTGATCTCGATCCCGGTCCTTCTGGGGATCAGCGTCGTGCTCTTCACGGTGCTGTCGCTCGCCCCGGGCGATCCCTTCGAAGAGCTGGCGACGAACCCGAACGTCCCGGCAGAGGTGCGCCAGAACCTCCGCGTGAAGTTCGGCCTCGACGACCCGCTGCCCGTGCGCTACGCGCGCTGGGTCACGTCGATGCTCCGCGGCGACTGGGGGTTCTCGTTCGTGAGTCGCGTCAACGTGGACACGCTCATCCTCCAGCGCCTCCCCGTGACGCTCGTCGTCCTCGGCGCGGCGCAGCTCCTCGCGATCCTCGTCGCCGTGCCGATCGGGACCTACTCGGCGCTCCGTCCCTACTCGCTCTTCGACCAGCTCGCGACGACCTTCGCCTTCATCGGTTTCTCGCTGCCGACCTTCTTCACCGGGCTCCTGTTCATTCTCTTGTTCAGCATCTATCTCGACTGGCTCCCCTTCATCTATCGCGCCGACATCAGCGCAACCGGGTGGCGGTGGTACTGGGAGCACATCCGGCAGGCGATCATGCCCGTCGCGGTCCTGGGGCTGTTCCAGGCCGCCGCGATGACGCGCTTCATGCGCGCGGCGGTGCTCGACGTGATCCGGCTCGACTACGTCAACACGGCGCGGGCCAAGGGGCTCCCGGAGAAGACGACGCTCGTGAAGCACGTCGTCCGCAACGCGCTGATCCCCGTCGTCACGCTCGTGGCGCTCCAGATCCCGAACGTCTTCGGCGGCGCCCTCGTCACCGAGCAGATCTTCCGCGTGCCGGGGATCGGCTCGCTGCTGATCAGCTCGATCCTCGCGAACGACACGCCCGTGGTCATGGCGGTCACGTTCGTCTACGCCGCGCTGGTCGTGGTCTCGAACCTCACCGCGGATCTGCTGTACGGCTGGCTCGACCCGAGGATCTCGTACCGGTAAATGGTCGACGGCGACGCCCTCGTCGAGAAGCTCCCGGTCGCGGTCGCGCCACAGCGCACCTCGCTCTGGCGCGACGCCCTCCGCCGCTTCCGGCGCCATCGCCTGGCGATGATCGGCACGACGGTCTTGCTCGTGATGGTCGTCGCCGTCGTCGCGGGCCCCCTCGCCTGGCGCCTACCCGTCAACGAGATCGACTTCAAGCAAAAGCTCAAGGGCCCGACGTGGAGCCACCCCCTCGGCACCGACGACCTCGGCCAGGACCTCCTCGCGCGGATGCTCTACGGTGGACGCATCTCGCTCGCGGTCGGCGTCGCGGCAATGCTGATCGCGATCTCGCTCGGGACCGCGATCGGTGCCGCGTCCGGATACATGGGCGGCGCCGTGGACCACATGCTGATGCGTCTCACCGACCTGTTTCTCTCAATCCCGGCGCTGCCACTACTCCTGCTGATCGTCTACCTCTTCCGAGACGCGCTGAAGAAAGCGGTCGGGCCCGAGGCAGGGGTCTTCGTGCTCATCGTCGTCGTCATCGGAGGCCTTCGCTGGATGCCGGTCGCGCGCCTCGTGCGCGCCCAGTTCCTGTCGCTCCGCGAAAAGGAGTTCGTCGAGGCGGCGCGGGGCCTCGGTGCGCCGCCGCTCAGGCAGGTCGTCCGGCACATCCTGCCCAACGCGATGGCGCCTGTCATCGTCGCGGGCTCGCTCGACGTCGCCGCGGCGATCATCGCGGAGTCCACGCTCTCGTTCCTGGGCCTCGGCTTCCCGCCCGACATCCCGACCTGGGGACGGCTTCTCTTCGACGCCAAGGACAACCTGGACTTCGCCCCCCACTGGGCGATCTTTCCTGGGACGGCGATCTTCCTCACCGTCCTCTCCATCAACTACATCGGCGACGGATTGAGAGACGCGCTCGACCCCAGGAAGGTCCTCGCGCGCTGAGCGTCAGTTCCCGACGCGCCTGAGCCGATCGTCCACGGCCGGCGCGATCGTCCCGCGCTTGGCGATGGCGTCGAGGATCAGGTCGCCGAGCTGCGGCCCGCTCTCGCGGCTCACGAGCACCTTCGCCCGGGCGAACTCCACGAACCCGTCGCCGCCGCGGTAGAGGTAGTCGAGCACGGCGACCGTGTACACGGCGTCCGCGGCGAGCGGCCGGCCGCCGAGATCGGCGCTGACGATACGAGCGCCCGCGGGTCGCCGCGGGTCCCACACGAGGCGCACGCCGGAGACCTGGAGGAACCCGCCGCCCTGACGGTCGCCCTGCGCGAGGCCGTGCTCGAACGCCTGACGAAGCTCGCGCCCCGTCATCTCGAGCTTCACGACGACATTGGCGAACGGCAAGAGACTGCCGACGTCGCGCCGGGTGAGGGGGCCCACGGGCACCGCGCGGTTGCCGCGGATCGCCCCGCCGTTGACGAGCGCGACGTCGCTCTGGAGCCGCTCGCGCATCACGTCGGCGACGAAGTCGCCGAGGTTCGTCTCCTCCGTCGTGACCTTGCCCGAGTGCGCCTCGAGGGCCACGGACGTGCGGCCGACGACGACGTCGAGATCCTGGGCGAGCCGCTTCGCATAGCTCGTCACCAGCGCCGCGACGACGGGGTCGGGCTGCACGCGCTGGCTCACCTCGCGGAACGTCCACGAGCGCTCGACGAGCCTCCCGTCCCGCGCGACCCAGAGGTCCACCTGCACCAGATAGCGCGCGTCAGAGCCCGCCTTCGTGATGAGCGTCTTGCCCTCCTCGGCGATCAGCGGCTCGTGCTCGTGGCCGCCCAGGATCACGTCGAGGCCGGCGGCCCCGGCGAGCGCTCGGTCGGCGGCCATCCCCTGATGGGTGATCGCCACGACGAGCTTCGCCCCGCGCGCCCTCAGCCTCGACGCCGCCTCCCTGCCCGTGACGCGCGGATCGACGAAGACGACGTCGGGGCCCGGGCTCGAGACCCACGCGGTCTCGGGCGTCGTGAGCCCGAGGAAGCCGACCGCGAGGCCATCGAAGGTCAGGAGGAGGTCGGGCCGCGCGCCGCCGAAGACACGCCCGGAGGGTCGGTCCACCACGTTGGCCGACAGCCACGCGAACTTCGACTCGGCCATGCGCTCGCGGAGCACGTCGGGGCCGAAGTCGAACTCGTGGTTGCCGAAGGTCGCGAGGTCGAGCCCGATCGCATTGAGCGCCGCGACCATCTGCGCGCCGCGCAGCACCCGGGACTCGATGGACGGCGACAGCGTGTCGCCCGCGAGGACGAAGACGGTGTGCGGGTTCTCTCGCCGCGCCTCGTGCACGAGCGTCGCCAGGCGCGCGATGCCCCCGCGCTGCCCCCCGTCCACGGGCTCGAGGACGTACAGGTCGTTGGCCTGGAGCAGCGTGATTCTGACGAGGTCGGCATCGCGGGTGCCGAGGGACGCGCACGCGGCGAGGAGCGCCGCCGCCAGGACGAGGACGAGCAGCGCGGGCCGGAGCCAGGGGCGCGCGGACACCGCTCAGGTCAGCCGGGCGCCCGCGACCGCTCGAGTCTTCCAGTAATGGTCGGGCCGGCGCGCGATGCGCTCCGCGAGATAGCGCTCCGCGCGGTCCGTGTCCCCTGCCCGGAAGCATGCCTCGTAGAGCGTGTCGTGAAAGACGTCGCGCTGGGCGCGGCTCCCGCCTAACTCGATGATCCGCCCGCGCAGCGGCTCGACCCGCTCGATCGCCTGCCGGTACTCCCCCGCCACGAAGGCGTGGAGGCTCTCGACCAGCGGCACGAGCACCTCGCCGGTGAGCCGTGTGCGGTCGCGCCCGGCTCGCTCGCGGAGCACTCCGAGGTGGCGATCGGCGGTTGCCCAATCGCCGCCGGCGGCGAGCGCCATCGCGAGGTGCGCCGCGTGGAAGAGCAGCGCCGGGCGGTCGAACCGCTCGGCGGCGATCGCCGCGAAGGGGCGCCAGCGCTCCGTCACGTCCATGCCGAACAGCTCGAGCCGCCAGAGGAGCGAGATCGAGTCGTGGAGATCGCCGGCGATCGACGAGGGCTCACGCTCGAAGACGGTCCGGCCGAGCCGGGACGCGCGCTCATACTCACCCCGCCCGAGGTGCATCAGGATCAGGTGCCAGAGGAGATGGTTCCTGAACCAGTTGAGGTTGGTGCACGGGTGGATCGCCGGGGGCAGGCGCGCGATCCCCGTGTCGAACGCCGCCATTTCGTAGATCGCGTGGGCGAGGGCGTGGATGGACCAGGCGTCGCGGGGGTTCTTCTCGATCGCCGCCCGGGCGATCCTCGCCGCTTCGTCGCAGCGGCCCGCCTGCTCCAGCGCGAAGGCGTGGAGGCCGAGCATGAAGGAGCTACCGGGATAGTACCGGGTCAGCACGCTCGAGAGGTCGAGCATCTCGGTGAACTTCCCCTGCCAGAACCAGACGAAATACAGCCGCTGAAACACCACCAGGTCCCGGGGGTAGTCGGCGAGATGCTGCGTCATGGCCGCTTCGGCGTCGCTCGTCTTGCCCTCGACCAGGAGTACCAGAGCCTCGACGTGACTGCGCTCGCGCTCCGTCTGAGCGCCGACGACGGCCCGCGCGATCTTCGCCGATTCGCGAGCCTCGACGAACCGCTCGTCGAGGAACAAGCAGACCGCGGCGCCCGCGTGAGCGAGAGCGAGCCCGGGGTCCGTCGTCGCCGCGGTGCGGAACCGGTCGAGCGCCTGGGCGTCCCAGCCAAGAAGGCCCTCGACCGCCCGGTCGTACGCCCCGAGCGCGTCGCCCGACCCGGTGGTGACGGGCAACCCGTACGCGTCGTGTCGCACGGACGGCATGCTAGCTCACGCCCTGACGCTCGGCGAGCGCCTCGCTGAGGAAGTCGAGGCCGCGTCGCTCGGCCCACGAGCCGGCGCGCCAGGGCCAGCCCTCCACGAAGCCCGCGTGGCCGCCGCGCTCCGTAAACTCGGCGCGGACCCACGGCGGCAGCTCCGCGGGGTCTGGGAGCGCGTCGGGGGGCACGAGCGGGTCGTCGAGAGCGCTGATCAGGAGCGTCGGCCGGTAGATCCGGCGAAGATACGTGGCGCTCGAAGCCCGCACCCAGTAGTCGTGCTCGTCGGCGAAGCCGTGCAGGCGCGCGGTCACCGCCCGGTCGTATTCGGCAAACGTGCGGGCGCGCAAAGCCAGTGCGAGGTCCACCCGCGTTGCGAAGCCCGCGTCGCGCTCGGCCTTCTGGCGGACCTTGTCCCGCATCGGGCCGAGGAAGCTCGACGTGTAGACACGCCTGCGGAGACCGCGGTCGAGCACGCGCGCGCACGGCACGAGGTCGAACGGCGCCGAGATGGCGACCGCGCCGACCAGCTGCTTCGGCGCGTCGAGCTCGCGCTCGCCGAGCCACTTGAGGAGGACGTTGCCCCCGAGCGAGACGCCGACGACGCCGATCGGCGCGTCGGGGTGGCGCTCGAGCAGGAGCCCGACCACGTGGTCGAGGTCGTCGGTGTGCCCGGAGTGATAGAACTGCGGTAGCCGGTTCAGCTCGCCGCTGCAGGAGCGGAAGTTCAGTGTGAGCGCGCGCCAGCCCCGGGCCCCGGCCAAGCGCATGAGGCCCACCGAGTAGTGCGACCGCGACGAGCCCTCGAGGCCGTGGAGGACGAGAAGGAGCGGCGCCCCGGCCGGCCGCGCGGCGTCTACCCAGTCGAGGTCGACGAAGTCACCATCGCGCGTGGCGATCCGCTCCCGCCGCGACCGGATGCGGTCGCGGCGGAAGAGCGAGCTCCAGATGGTCTGGAGATGGCCGTTCCGGCACCACCAGGGTGGGCGGAACGCCGCGCGGACTACTCCTGCCCCTGCAATAGGAGCTTCACGATCTCCGGCGCGATCTCACGGGCGCGCTGGTCGAGCTCGGCCTCCGAGAGGTTCGCGATCGGGTGCGGCATCAGCAGGAACCTGTACGTCGGGACGCCCCACTGCTTGGCCATCGCGCGGCCGGTCACCTCGAAGACGTCCGTCACGATCGCGGCCGAGGGCACCGCGTTCTTCTCCAGCAGGATGCCGTCGAGCACACTGCCCGACGAGCAGGACCCTCAGTCACCGATGCCTGCGACCATGACGTCGCAGGACCTGCGGATCTCCTGAATGATCTCCTCGTGTGCGGGCACGGACGCGTTGTGCTTGCGGAACATCCGCCACTCCGCGACGCCGTACTCCGCTTTCAACACATCGCCGATCTTCGCGAGGAGCCGGTCCGAGTTGAACTTCGTGTTCTCGATCAGCCCGACGCGCTTGCCTTCGAGCGACGCCGGCCGGTCGACGTACGCGATGGCCTGCGTCGCGACCTCTGCGGTGGGATCGAGGAGCTCGATCATCGTCTGACCTCCTTGGTGACGGCCTGGGAGCTTCGGCTGCTGGACCACCCGGGGATGTAGACCGAAAAGGCGCCGGCACGGCCTCCGGCGGCGACGACGAGAATGTCATCGGGCGAGGCGACGAGGGGGCGCAGCCTCGTCTCGTCGCCGGGCTGGATCGCCCCGGCCATGCGCTGGGTGCGTTTCAGGTGCGCGTGAGAGTTCTGCGTGTGCTCGAAGACAAATTGCCGGATCTCCTTCTTGCCCCAGCCGTCGCCGGCGATCGTCCGCATATGCTCGCCGGCGAGGACGATCGCGTAGTGCGGCTGCCCCATCACGTTGCCCGAGATTCGCATGTCGTCGCAGAGCGTGGTGAGGATCCCCTCGGCGGTGTTCGAGAGCTGGTTGTAGAACTGGTGGGGCGCCTCCGCCGCCATCACCGTCACGGTGGACTGGTCCGGGCGGAAGCCGTGCTCGACATGGAGTGGCGTCCACGGGCTCTCCGCCTCGTTCTCGGCGATGACGTACGAGAGTTTGCCCGGGTGGCCGAGCGTTCCACGGTCGAGCGTCCCGGGGATCGAGCCGCAGACGTTGCGCATCACGAGGCGCACCGCGCGGCCGATGGTCAGGTTCGCGCGCCAGCCGGGGCCGAAGAGGTTGTCGCCCGAGTTGATGTCGAGCGCGCGGGCGATCGGCCCGTTGACGATCATGAGCACGCCCGCGCCCGCCGTGGACGTTCCCGGGCCGTGGTAGCTCCAGCGAGGGTCGGCGATGCCCTCGATCGCGGCGACGACCACGGGCATGTACTCGGGCTTGCAGCCCGCCATCACCGCGTTGATGGCGACCTTCTCGGCGGTGACGGAGACCGAGCGGTGGGCGATGAACCCGACCTCCTGCTTGCCGTCGAGCCGGGCGGCCTCGAGCATCGCGCCGACCCGGTCTTCGGTCGGCGGGATGACCGGAAGACCATCCGTCCATCCCTGCGCGAAGCAGAACTCGATGGCGTCGCCGACGTCGGCGACCCTGTGGCGCTTGGACGTGAGCGTGACGGACATGCGCGCCTCCTTGACGGGGCACACGCTACCACCCGGTGCCGCGGGAGCGCAAGCTCCCGTCGGGCGCCTGTCACTCCTCGATGCGCACGGTGACCGAGCGCGTCGCGCCGAACGTCGGGATGATCGCGGAGTGCTTGCCGGGGCCGCCCGCGACGATGACCATCAGGTCGTCCGGGCTGGCGCAGAGGGCCACCTCGTCCGCGAGCAGCCGATCCCCGAAGCGCGCGGGGTCGATCACGGCGAAGCGCTCACGGTTCTCAGGGCTGAAGCGGTCGAGCCTGACGCGGGCACGCTCCCAGATCGCCCGCTTGACGTCCGCCTTGGACCAGCCTCCCGTCGCAAAGGTCTGAGCGTGCTCGGGCCCGAGGACGACGAGCGGCTCGCCGCCCAGATAGATGTTGTTGCTCCCCGTCGTCGCCGCCGTGCCGGCGATCGCGAACAGGAGCGCCTCGGCGGTCGTCGAGCCGTGATCGTTGACGTTGTGGGGCGCCTCGGCGCCGCACACGGTGACGCAGCTCTCGGCCGCTCGGAAGCCGCGCTCGACATGGAGCGGCGCCCACGGCGACGCGGCCTCGTGCTCGGCGACGCAGTACGAGTACTTACCGGGGTGGCCGAGGGTCGCGCGGTCCTCGCGTCCCGGCCGCGCGCCACCGACATTCTGGAGGGTCAGGCGCACCGCGCGCCCGATCACGGCGTTGGCGCGGTGGCCCTGGCCGAGCGCGTTGGCGCCGGCGTTGATCCCGAGTCGCGCCGCGATCGGGCCGTTGACGATGAGGAGCGGTGTGCACGGATGCGTGGTCGTCTGGATCGCGTTGAGGTTGAAGCGCGGATCGGCGAGCGCACGGATTGCGGCGACGACGACTGGCAGATGCTCGGGCAAGGCGCCCGCGAGCGCCGCGTTGACGGCGATCGCCTCGAGGGTTGCCACTCCCTGGCGCGGTACGAGCGTCGCGATCACCTCGGTGCGGTCGCCGGCTAGGCGCCCGAGGATGCGTCCCACGCGCTCCTCGGTCGGCGGGAGCACGGGCAGCCCGTCCGACCAACCCTCGGCGACGGCGAAGTCCTGGAACGCGTCGAGATCGCCCGGCGCCGCCACCGCGCAGACGGTGGCCACGGATGCCGCCAACGGGGGCGAGGGATCCCGCGTCAGCGCCTCGAGGACGCGGTCAACGACGGTCTCGGCCTTGGCGCGAACGAGCTTCGGGTCGATGCCGCCGATCGGATGGGCGACGGCGGCGAGCTGCAGGTGCGGCATGCCGAGCGATGCGGCCGCGGCCTCCGCGAGCCCAGCGAAGGCGTCGGTGCCCAGCACCGCGACAGGAATGCCCCGCGCCTCGATCTCCGCCGCGTCGTGGAGACTCCACGACGTGCAGGACCCTCAGTCGGCTGATCCCGTCAGGACGACGTCGGAGCTGGCCACGACCTCGTCGATCACGGTCGCCGGGTGCGACGCCCCCGGCTTTCGCCAGAGCGCGATCGGGCCGGCGCCAGCCCGCTCCACGAGCAGCTCCGCCACCCGGCCGAGCAGCACCTCGGCGTTGGGCTTGGAGTTGTCGAGGATGCCGATGCGGAGGCCGCGCAGGCTCCCGCGGCGCCGGGCGAGCGGCTTGATCCCGCCCGCCGCGGTACCGAGCGGGCTCAGGACGCTGAGGCGGCTCATCGCCCGAGAGTATAAGGCGCCGCGCGCCCGACCGCGAGTCCGGCCACCGCCGCGACGGCGACCGCGAGAGCCGCGAGCGTGAACGCCTCGGCGAACGCGGGCTGAAAGCCGACGATCTCCCGGCGTCCGGCGAAGACGGCCGCAAGGATCGCGACGCCGGTGACGACGCCGAGCGTCCGCGCCAGGAACGTGAGCCCGCCGGCGGCCCCCTGGTGGTGCGCGGGGAACGCGGCCATCACGCTCACCATGTTCGGCACCTGAAAGACGCCGAGCCCGAAGCCGGCAGCGCAGAGGGCGAGAGCGACGAGGGCGAGCGGTGTCGCCGCCTCCACGCGGCTCATGACGCCGAGCCCGATCGCCTCCAGGACGAGCCCCGCGACCATCGGCGGGCGGGCGCCGACGCGATCGGCAAGCCGCCCGGCGAGTGGCGCCGCCGCCGCAGTGCCGAGCGGCGTCAGCATGAAGAGCACGCCGCCGCTCGCGGCCGGGAGGCCGCGGACGGTGACGAGGTAGAAGGGCGCAAGGAGCCAGATCGCGAAGATCGCGGCGTTGGCGACGAACGAGAGACCGCTCGCGAAGAGCACCGAGGCGCGCAGGATGTCACGCGCCGCGACGAGCCGGCGGGAGGCCGTGACGCGCTCACTCCTGCGCACGGCCAGAGCCCAGGCGAGCGCCACGAGTGCCGCCGGGACGCGTGCGTGGAAGATCGCGCGCCAGCCGAGCGCATCGATCAGGACGCCCGCGAGCAGAGGCCCGGACGCGAAGCCGCAGCCGATCGCCGCGTTGAGGAAGCCGAGCCGGCGCCCGCGGAGGGGCGCGGCGGCGCCGAGCGTCACCAGCGCGGGCGCCGTGCCGTACACGAGCCCGCCTGCGATCCCCTGCACCGCGCGCCCGGCGACGAGGAGACCGAAGCTCGGTGCCCAGCCGCAGAGCGCGAAGGCCGCGGCAGAGAGTCCCAACCCCGCGCGGAACACGGGGAGATGGCCGATGCGGTCCGCCGCCGCCCCGGCGACGAATGACGTCACGGCGTAGCTGCCGACGTAGCCGATGATGACCCAGCGCACTTGCTCTGGCGGGGCGCCGAAGGCCGCGGCCATCGCCGGGAAGGAGATGTTGACCATCGAGTCGAGCGAGACCACGAAGGCCCCCGCGGCCGCGACCCAGCGGACCATGTGCCGTGTATGATGACACGGCTCGCTTGCAGTCCCGGCGCGTTCCGGGGTAATAGTCTGCGTCATGGACCTCCAGCCCGGAGCCACTGCCGAAGTCACCACGACCGTCGGGCCCGACCGCACCGCGCACGCGATGGGAAACCACGGCGTCCACGTCTTGGCCACGCCCTTCCTCATCGGGCTCCTCGAGGATGCCGCGGGCGCGATCCTGAGACCTCGACTGCCAACAGGTGCGGGCACGGTCGGGACCATGGTGGAGATGAAACACCTCGCGGCGACGCCGGTGGGCATGAAGGTGCGCGCCAAGGCGACGCTGCTCGAGACCGATGGCAAGCGCTTCCTCTTCGCCGTCGAGGCGTGGGACGAGAAGGACAAGATCGCCGAGGGGCGCCACGAGCGGTTCGTCGTCCCGGACCTCCAGAAGTTTCTCCAGCGCGCGATGAGCAAGACGACGCGCGCCTGATGCCGATCCAGGTCAACACGGGCGTCATCGGCCGGGAGTACCCGCCGTTCGCGGTCACCGTCGAACGCGGGAAGATCAAAGAATTCGCGCGGGCAATCGGGGATCTGAATCCCTTCTATCTGGACGATGAAGTCGGAGCGGCGTCCGAGTGGGGCGACATCATCGCGCCCCCGACCTTCGCCGTCACCTTCCGCGACGAGCGGGCGGGCTCGGGCGCGCTGCTCCGCGATCTCGGCGTCGACATCGCGCGCGTCCTCCACGGCGAGCAGGAGGTCGAGATCGTGAGGCAGCTCACGCCCGGCGAGACGTACCTCTGCCGGACGAAGGTCGTGGACATCTACGAGAAGACGGGCAAGAGCGGCCCCATGGCGTTCGTGGTCCGCGAGACCGCGATCACCGACCGGACGAACGAGATCGTCGCCACGATGCGCCACATCACGGTCGTCCGTCTGTAGCGCGCCGATGAAGTACGCGAAAGTCTACTTCGAGGACGTCAAGGTCGGCGACGAGCTGCCACCGCTCGTCAAGGGTCCGATCGAGCAGATCCAGCTCACGCGCTACGCCGGCGCCTCCGGTGACTTCAACCCGATCCACCAGGACGACGAGTTCGCCCGGGCGGCTGGCATGGGTGGCGTTTTCGCCCACGGCATGCTCTCGATGGGCTTCGTCGCCCAGGCAA